>JAEEGF011840504.1_pt1 | contig 38909 bp, 38 predicted proteins | sample 9134171 | NCBI WGS metagenome assembly JAEEGF01 (sample SAMN16246542, study PRJNA631951) | gut metagenome | biome: gut microbiome; feature: rumen; material: AP-attached | host: Bos | place: Iran: Karaj | collected 2018-10 | reverse complement strand
CCCGGATATCTTTTTATACGTTGATTTTTTTCAGGCTGAAAACCTGCATCTCCTTAAGTGAATGCACCCTTTGGAACCGGCTTAACTTTTAGCTTCTGTCAGCCCCTGATGCCCTTGATCTTGAAATTGACGGGGCCGCCCGGAGTGTTTATTTCAACGGTCTCGCCGACCTTGTGACCGATAAGGCCCGCGCCGACGGGGGAATTGTTGGAAATACGCTTCTTGAGGGGATCCGCCTCCGCGGCGCCGACGATCTGATACTCGACGTCCTTCTTGGCGGTAAGGTTGCGGAGCATAACGGTGACGCCTACCGCGACGGTATTCGCGTCGCTCGCGGCGCCCTCGATAACGATGGCGTTCTTGAGCATCGCTTCGACCTCGGCGATCTCGTACTCGTTCTTTGCCTGGAGCTCCTTGGCGGCGTCATACTCGGCGTTCTCGGAAAGGTCGCCCTGGGCGCGCGCTTCGCTGATAAGCTCCGCGATCTCGGTCCTGCGGATGTTCTTCAGATACGCCAGCTTATCGTCAAGCTCTTTCTTTCCTTCCGGAGTCAAATAAACTTCTGCCATTTTATGTGGTTCCTTTCGATTGATCTTTACCTTAAGCGGTTGCCCGCGTATGAATTATATGCACAAGGGCACCCCGTGTCAAGCACAAAAATGCTTTTTTATGAAAGCTTTTCACGATAATCGTATAAAAGCGCGAGCATCTCCTCGGGACTTCTCGCCGTGTTCACCGCTCTTCTGAAATCGAGCGCGCCGCGCATGCCCTTCGTGTACCAGGACATATGCTTCCTCAATTCGGGGAAGAGCTTCGGATCCTTTTCTTTAAGGAAGTCCTCCGCGTGGCGGATCGCCTCCGTCATGCGCTCGCGGTCGGTCGGCGGAACGTACTCCGTACCGTCGAGCGCCGCGCGTATCTCCTCGAAAATAAAGGGATTCCCCTCCGCGCCGCGGGCGACCATCACGCCGGCGCAGCCGGTCTCGCGGAGCATCCTTTTCGCCGCTTCGCCGGAAAAAACGTCCCCGTTGCCGAGCACGGGTATCTTTACGGCGTTTACGACCTCCGCGATTATGCCGATGTCCGCCTCGCCGTGATAGAGTTGCTCCCTCGTGCGGCCGTGCACGGTCACGAGCGAAGCGCCCGCCGCTTCCATCGCGCGTGCGAATTCGACGGCGTTGACGTGTTCTGCGTCCCAGCCCTTTCTGAATTTACAGCTCACGGGCAGGGGAGAGGCGTTGACCGCCGCTTCCATCACGCGGGCGGCTTTGGGCACGTCCAGCATCAGCGCGGAGCCCTCTCCGTTGGAGGTGATCTTAGGCATGGGACAGCCCATGTTGACGTCTATCATCGAGATATCGGAGCCGAAGCCTTCGTAAAGCTCCTTCACCATGCGGGAGATGATATCGGGCTCGCTCCCGAAAAGCTGTATCGCGCAGGGCTTTTCCGCAGGGGTAACCGAAATGAGCGAGCGCGTCTTCCTGCCGCCGTAAAAAAGCCCCTTGGCGCTTACCATTTCCGTGTACGTAAAGTCACAGCCGTGTTCCGCGCAAATACGGCGAAATACGGCGTCTGTAACTCCCGCCATCGGCGCAAGCACCACGGGCACGCTGTGTTTTTGAAATATGGGAAGAGGCACTTTTCAGGATTGACCCTCTAACTGACTGTAATCGGGAGTCGGACGGACCTCCTCCGCGGGGGACTCCTCGATAACTTCAAGGCTTGAGATCAGCCAGCGGCCGTCCTGCTTCACAAGATGCACCCTGTAATACATGGGCACCCATGCGGGCACAGGCGAGGTGACCTCGTCCGAAATGGGGGAGGCGGTAATGATCGGGATGCGTTCGATATAAGCGACGCTGCCCGTCTTTGCCCAGGGGAGCACCCTTACGCCCTTGATCGAATAACGATAGTCGAAATTATCCACCGAGTAATCGGTGTAGGGATTCTGCTGTATCGCCTCGTCCGATTCGATGAATTCGGGCGTGAAGTACTGGGTAAGATCCGCTTCGCCGCCCTTGTTCAATATCGTTTCCGCGCGAAGTGCCATGCCCTCCGTCACGATTATGTACATATTGCTGATGTACATGCCCTCCGTGAAAACGGCGAAAGCGCCGCCCAAAATAAGGCTCACGATGAGCACCGTGCGCAGCACGTACCATATGGACCGGCGGACTGTGCCGAGCGGATTGGATTTTTCCTTTGTTTTAGCCATTTATCGCCTGTTTGACAGCCCGTGCGAGCTGATCCCCGCAGGAGGTGGGACCGCCGCTGCAGCTTATCCCTTCGAGTCTTTCGATCGCAAAAGCGGGATCCGCGCCCTCAAGAAGGCGGCCGATCGCCTTTAAGTTGCCGTTGCAGCCGTTTGTGAAAACGATGTTGTGCAGCTTGCCGTCCACGATATCGAAATCGATCATCGTGGAGCAGGTGCCGGAAGTCTTGTAAGTGTAATGCATTGTTACTTCTCCTCAGATGAGTACTTTTCCTTCAAAAACCTTTTCCGCGGGACCGGACATGTATATGTTGTTCGCTCCGTCCCACTCGATCCTCAGCGCCCCGAGGGGCACCCTAACTGTGACTATCCTGTCGGTCAGCCCGGACTTTATGCACGCCGCAGCTACGGCGGTCGCGCCCGTGCCGCAGCAGAGCGTCGCTCCGCAGCCGCGTTCCCAGGTGCGGAGCACTACCGTGCGCCTGTCCTCTATCTCGACGAAGGAGACGTTGGTCTTTTCCGGGAAGAATTTATGATGCTCGAGCGGCAGACCGTATTTCTCCAGATCGAGCGACCTTACGTCGTCGACGAATACGACGAGCTGCGGTATGCCGGTGTTGACGGCGGTCGCGATGAACTCGCGGTCGGCGGAAACGATGGGCTGCCTAATGAACTCCTCCATATCGATATCCATGGGGATATCGCCCGTAAGGAAGGAGGGCACGCCCATATCGACGCGCACGGACTTGACCTCGCCGTCCTTCAGGAGGAGCTGCGGGCGCTTTATGCCGGAGAGCGTGTCGACCGAGAACCCGTCGAAGGGGATCCAGCCCGCCTCGTACACCACGCGGGAGAAGCAGCGGATGCCGTTGCCGCACATCTGCGCCTGTGTCCCGTCGCTGTTGAACACCAGCATGGCGATATCCGCGGCGTCCGTCTTTTTTGCGACGAGCAGACAATCGCCGCCGATGCCCGTGCGCCTGTTGCAGAGCTTCCTCGCAACGCGCGGCATTTCGGACGGAGCGATCGCGTCGTCCCTGTCGTCGAGCACGATCATGTCGTTCCCGAGCCCGTGGAGCTTATAAAAATACTTTTCCATATCGTCACGACGCCCGTTTACGGGCGGCCTTTCCCGGCTTTTGAGCCGAATCGTTAAACCATCATATTATTATAACCTTTTTTTTATGGGAGCGCAACCTTCATTTTCTTATGAAGAGCAGGTACCCTCTGTGATGTCAATTGATCTGACTCATTTTCTTTAAAAGAAAAACAGCTCTGGAGGCAATGTGGTTTTGAGGGGATCCGGAGACGGAGCCCGGAGGGCGGAGGCGACGGATCCCCTCAAAACCGGCGCGGGCACATCTTCTCCGCAAGGAGCTCCACAGGGCTCTTATCGCCGAGCGTTCTCATCGGCTTGTTGTTGCTCCATTCCAAGTGTTCCTTCAGCTTTCGATTCAGCTCATCTGCGCTTCGGAACGTTTCCCAATCATAAAAGTATCGCTGGTCGTTCCTGTTGCTCCTCTCGACCTTACCGTTCTGCCACGGCGTACGCGGTGGGATCAGCTTGTGTTCTATCCCCAGCCGCCTAAGCTCTGTGTCGAAAGGACATTCTACTGTATCGCTGATGAATCCGGATGTGAATTCGACGCCGTTGTCCGTCTGTATCGTCTGTATCCTGAACGGAAATGCTTTTACAAGCATCCTCAAAAACTTTACCGAATTCTCGGGCGTGTGTTCCTCAAATCCGTAAAAATAGCGCATCCTCGTACATTCGTCTATCGCCGTCCATTGGTATAAATGCTTGTTATTCCTTAGTATTTCTCCCCTTAAACAGTTGAACGGAACCTCCTTAACGTCCACTTGCACCTTCTCGCCCGGTACCGTTATTTCAGGATACCTTCGATCGTGCCGCCTCGGCCCCGAGCGCTTTCCTTTCTCGCCTAACCCTACTCTCTTTGCCGCATAGATCATCCCACTCAGACTGCGCTTGTAGCCGTTTTCCCTGGCTTCAACATACACCCCATACCATCCGTATCTTTCGTACTTCTGCCAGTATGCATTGCTGATCACCCATTCCTCCGCTTCCATGTGCTGCTTCGGATGGCTGTTCGGTCTGTGAGACTTCTCTTTGAGAGATCTCCAATCTTTCCCATCGTAGCGCTTGCACCACCTCTTCACGCTCGATAGGCTCACCCCGTACTTCCTGCTTGCCGCGCTCTTCCCTTTTTTATTTGCGTACCGAACTATTGCTTGCCTTTTCTTTGCCTCTTGTGTTATAGTATTCACGGAAGTCCTCCTCCGGTTGGGTTTTTTTGTGTGGTAACTTAATTATACCATACCAGAGTCTGGACTTCTCTTTTTTATTGGGTCATATCATTTTACTCTATACAGACGACAAAAGGGAAAAGAAAATGTCGCGGCGGGGAACCATGACAAATGCTCCGTCCCTCACCGGAACGGAGCGTATTGTCAGGATTCGACGTAGGGGCGGACGATCTCGGCCCAGGGGCCGAAGGCGTCTTCTTTCAGGTGGATACCGTCGAACGTGAGTTCGGCTTTCAACGCGCCGCCGTATTGATAGGCGTCGTAGAGATCGATATAGGTGAGGCCGTATTCCTCCGCCAGCGCCTGCAGGCGCACGTTATATTTGCGGATCGCGCTGTTCGGGCAGCCCGACATATAGGCGATCTTGCTATCGACGGGCAGCATGCTCTCGATATACACTTCGGCCTCGGGGCAGGCTTCGCCGAGGGCGTCGATGAGGCCGCGGTACAGCTCGGCGGTCTCGGCGATGTTCTCGGCGTAGAGGTTGTTGCCGCCCGCCATGACGAAGATCTTTTTGGGGGTCAGGACGCTGACGCGCGGCACCCACTCGGTGAGGTCTTCGATCGTGGCGCCGTTGACCCCGAGGTTCGCGATCTTCAGCTCCGGGAAGAACTCGTCGAAATTGCCGCCCTTCGTGATCGAATCGCCGTAGAACACCGCGTCGACGGGCGCGACCGGCTCGGCCGTCGGCGTTTCTTCGGAGGCGGGCTCGGTTTCGGCGGGCTCCGATTCGGTCGGCGCGGCTTCGGACGACCCGGCTTCGGACGGTTCGGTGTCGGCGGGTTCGTTCTGCGCGCACCCGACCGTAAAGATGAAAGAAACCGCGATCAGCAGAAGGACCGCAAGGATCTTTTTGCGCATTTGTTTCACCTCTTGGATCATGCGGGGACAAAGGGGGAAGTCCCGCGCTCAGAGCACGAAGCTCTCCGTTTTCAGGTCTTGGTAATACCGCCCGCTTTGCGCCGTGAAGCACAGCACGCAGTAATCGGGGTCGGTGACGCCTTTTTTATAAAACATGTTGTCGCCGGTCCGCCAGATCCGGTCCTTCGTCTCCTGGTCGGTCAGCACGCGCATCGTGCCCTTGAACATCACGCCCGTGTAGCGGAACCTGCCGCGGTGGTAAAAATAGATCGACGCTTTCGGGTCGGCGAGATACTGCTTTACGCGCATGGAGGACGTGTTCGTGGTGAAATAGAACGCCGCGCCGTCGCGCTCGCGCGGGGCGAGCATCGCCTTGATGTTCGGAAAGCCGTCTTCGTCGACGGACCCGATGAACGCCGTTTTTTGGGAATCAACAAATGCGAAGATCTCGTCAAGTGTCATACGTCTGTCCCTCCTGCCGTTTGTTTGGCTTTATCGCTTTTTTCGCGGGATATGCCAAAAACAGGATAGCATAAAACGCGGGCTTTTTCAATAGGGAAACGGGCGGAGGCGACGGATCCCTGTAGGTGTTACAATGATGTGTGACAAACCACCGTGGAGGCGGCGAGAAATAACTGGCGTTTCTCGCCGCTCCACTGGTTGGACGGACGAAAGCTGAAAAAACAGTAGCGAACGAAGGCTGATTGTGTTAATGTAACAGTCGCCAAACAAATCTACAGAAAGGCAACCAACCTCGTTCGCTATGAAGAGTATAACACAAATCGCACAGTACAGGCAATCCCTGATTCTGTATGCCGAAAAGTTCGGTGTTACAAAGGCTGCAAGGAAGTACAAGGTCAATCGCCAATACATCTATCGTTGGAAGAAACGATATGACGGTACGCTGGGATCCTTGTATGACAGATCTCGTCGTCCACATCATCATCCAAACCAACACACCGACGAAGAGTTGAGGATGATCGGTAATATGCGGAGAAGAAATCCCAATTCCGGCATCGTTGTTTTGTGGGTGAAGCTCAGGCAGAAGGGCTATACACGTTCGATATCGGGACTCTATCGTGTTCTTGTACGAAGCGGACAGATGGCGGTAAAACTGCCAAATCCGAAGTATATCCCCAAACCGTATGAGCAAATGCTCTATCCCGGCCAAAGGGTGCAGATCGACGTCAAGTTCGTCCCGGCTGCATGCCTCGCAGGAGAAGCTAAGGGCAAGAAGTTCTATCAATACACCTTCATCGACGAATACTCAAGGTTTCGATATTTGGAGGCGTTTGAAGAGCACAGCACCTATTCCTCGGCAGTCTTCCTAAAGCATTGCGTGGAAAAGTTCCCATACGTCATCGAGTGCGTACAGACTGATAACGGCTCTGAGTTCACTAACCGACTGAATCCGACGGGAACGAACCGCATCACGCTCTTTGAAAAAACCTGTAATGAGCTCGGTATCAAACACAAGCTTATCAAGCCGTTCACACCAAGGCACAACGGCAAGGTAGAGCGGAGCCATCGAAAGGATAACGAGGAATTCTATGCTTCACACTCCTTCTATTCCTTCGAGGATTTCAGAAAACAGCTTGCTGTACGCCAGCGAAAGTACAACGACTTCCCCATGCGCCCGTTGCTTTGGCACTCTCCCAAGGACACTCTGTTTTCTTTCCCCCACTTTGTCACATATCATTGACAAACCAACACGATTATAAACAAAAAGAAAGTACAGCGAAGTTTACCTGCGGCAACCGCGCTGCACCCGCCGATAGAATACGGTTGAAATCTGAAATAACCCTTGACAGATCTCCGCCGAAAAAGATCTAAATCTGTTCAGTTATTTAGTATGAAAACGCCGAGGTTCAGGTATGCCGCGAAAGCGAGCCAGATCACGTAAGGTATTTGCAGATACGAAGCGGTTTTGTCAACCTTGTTAAAATCCGAGATCATCTTAACGACTAATATGATCAGCAGCAAAAGCCATACGAAAGCGACGAGCCTCAGCTTCAGTTCAAAGAACAGCGGCGTCCATAGCGCGTTTACCAAAAGCTGGATAAAGTAAAAAATCAAAGCTCCGCGCGTTTCCCTCGTATTTGCAAGATACACCCTCGCCGCCGATATGCCCATCAGCGTGTAAAGAATTGTCCAAACAACCGGAAACAGCCATCCGGGCGGCGAAAGCGGCGGCTGCTTCAACTCGGCAAACTCCTTCATGCCGCCCATACTGACAAGTCCCGATACTGTTCCGACAGCAAGCGCGAGCCCTATACTGATCACGTAAACAAGCTTCGGATCGGGTTTTCTTTTAGTCATACGAAATACTCCCTTCTGATTGATCGCATAATATTATATATGCTTAAAAATCTTAAAAATATGCTTGCATTTTGGAAAGAAGCGTGATAAAATACTTTCGTTTGATTTTTAAGCCGTGCTTTTCAAGTTTTAGCGGCGCGGATTATCTCGGCAAGGAGGTGTAATTATGAGTAAGTATTGCGAGGTTTGCGGTAAGGGTACCATGAGCGGTAATCTCGTCAGCCATTCCAACAGGAAGACTAGGACCAGCTGGGCTCCCAATATTCAGCGCGTTAATGTCATCGTCAACGGCACTCCCAAGAAGATGAACGTTTGCACACGTTGTCTTCGTACCGGCAGGGTACAGCGCAGCGTCTGATAACGCAGGAAAGTATTATGAGAACTGAATTAACAATGGATAAAATCGTAGCTCTGTGTAAAAACCGGGGCTACATTTTCGCTGGGTCGGAGATCTACGGCGGACTTGCGAATACCTGGGATTACGGTCCCCTGGGCGCAAGGCTCAAGAACAACGTTAAGGAGACCTGGCGTAAACGCTTTATACAGGAGCGTCACAACAGCTTCGAGGTCGACGCCGATATCCTCATGCATCCCCGGGTTTGGGAAGCGAGCGGTCATATCGCAAGCTTCTCCGATCCTCTGCTCGACTGCAAGGAGTGCAAAATGCGCTTCCGCGCCGATAACCTGATCGAGGAATTCGATCCCGAGGCGCACGCCGACAGCATGACCCATGAGGAAATGTTTGATTTCATCAAGGCTCACCATATCGCCTGCCCCAACTGCGGCAAGCATAATTTCACCGATATCCGTGAGTTCAACCTGATGTTCCAGACATTCCGCGGCGTTACCAACGACGCGAAAGCCGCGATCTATTTAAGGCCGGAGAACGCGCAAGGCGAGTATGTGAACTTTACGAACGTACAGCGCACCATGCGCGCCAAGCTCCCGTTCAGCATCGGTCAGATCGGCAAGGCGTTCCGCAACGAGATCACTCCCGGCAACTTCACCTTCCGCACCATCGAGTTCGAGCAGATGGAGTTCCAGACCTTCTGCAAGGAAGGCACCGACGCGGAGCTTTACGAATACTTCAAGGATTACGGCATGAAGTATTATCAGGATCTCGGCATCGCTCCCGATCATCTGAGGTTCCACGATCACGAGAAGCTCGCGCATTACGCCAAAGCCGCGTGCGATATCGAGTTCCTCTTCCCCTTCGGCTGGGGCGAGATAAACGGCACGCATAACCGTACCGACTTCGATCTCAAGCGTCATCAGGAGTACAGCGGCACCAACATGGGATATCTCGATCCCGTTACGAACGAGCGTTATATCCCCTATATCATCGAGTCCACATACGGTCTCGACCGTACCGTGCTCGCAGTCCTCTGTGAAGCATATGACGAGGAGTTGCTTGACGAAGCGACTAACGACACGCGAGTTGTCCTTCATATAAAGCCCGTTCTCGCGCCCTATAAGGCGGCCGTGCTGCCCTTGAGCAAGAAGCTCTCCCCCAAGGCAATGGAGCTTCGCGACATGCTCTCGAAGCGCTTCATGGTCGATTTCGACGAGACAGGCTCCATCGGCAAGCGCTACCGCAGGCAGGATGAGATCGGCACGCCTCTCTGCATCACCGTCGATTTTGAGACGATCGAGGGCGGCGAAGGCGTCGACCCCGATACCGTGACCGTCCGTGACCGCGACACGATGGAGCAGATCAGGCTTCCCATTTCGGAGCTTGAGGCGTATATCGCAAAGATCTGCGAGTTCTGATTAAACAAGCAACACAAAAGACCGGTTTTCGACCGGTCTTTTCGTTTGCTTTTATTGTTCGTTCAGCGGATTAAAGCCCAATCCGTACGCTTCGTCTATGGTGGAAAGCATTACCATCGCGTTGGGATCGGTCTTCTTTACGATCTCTCTCGTGGGGAAAACTTCCGTCTTCGAGCAGACGCACATGATTATATGCTTATCCTGCCCCGTGTAGGCGCCGACCGCCTTAAGGAACGTGACGCCGCGTTCGGTGACCTCGAATATCTTGTCCTTTATCTCGTCGGTTTTGTCGCTGATGATCAGCAGCATCTTCTGCGAACCGGAGCCGTACATTATCTTGTCGATTATGAGAGAGGAAAGGATCGTCATAATGATGCCGTAAAGAACAGCATTTATGTTTTTGAAGACCAGACCGCCGATGAGAATAATAATGCCGTCTATTATGAGCGTGATCGATCCGACGGACATATGCGGCTTCTTTTTTCTTATGCTCATAATAACGAAATCACTGCCGCCGGTAGACGAGCCGCGCATATAAATGAGGGCAAGTCCGGCGCCGGTCAGTATGCCTGCGAATACTGCGGCAAGCAAACGATTGGCTTCAGCGATAGTTTCGCCGCCGTACTGCGGGAAAAGAGGCGCTATGAAGTCGCCGAATATCCACATGAACAGCATCGTCTTCACGGATTTAAGGAAGAATCTTTTACCGAGAAGCTTAAAGCAAATGATAGCTATGGGGATATTGATTATATTCTGACAAAGAAAAAGCGGCATCCACGGCAGATAATGATGAATTATTATCGAGATACCTCCGACTCCGCCCGGGGCGAAATCGGCGTTTGCGGCGAAAGTGAAATAGCCGACGGCATAAAGTATGGAGCCGATTATGTCATAGATCGTGTCGACTGCAAATATCTTCAAAGCGGTTTTTGTGAAATACTGCTTGATGTTCTTTTTTTCCTTGTTCTTCTTCATATCATTTCCTCGGAAGCTTCTGCTGTTTCAAGAATACCTTCATCACAAATTTATGGGGCAGATGCTTTACAAGCGCGGCGTTCATCCTTGCATGACCGCCGTATATGGAAACGTCCTTCCTTGTATCCATATCCTTTATCGCACGTTCTACGACCTTCTCGGGATCGTACATGCACTCATAATAGCTGATCGTGTCGTCCGATACTGCGCGGTCAAAAAACTCGGTCTTTGTCCAATAGGGACATACGGCGAGCGCCTTAATCCCGCGGGGCTTGAGCTCCACGTTGAGCGCCCTTGTAAAGCTCAGCGCAAACGCTTTCGACGCGCCGTACACGTTTATGTAGGGAATAGGCTGGAACGCCGCGACGGAGCAGATATTCCAAATCTTAGATCCGGAGACCATGTAAGGAAGCGAGACGTAAGTCATGCCGACGACCGCGGAATCATTGAGCGCTATCATCTCGTAATAGCCGTCGAGGGGCGCCTTGTCGAACTCCTTGAAATAGCCGAAGCCGCTCGCATTGACGAGCACGCTAATCTCGGGCTTCTCGGTCTCGAGAATGCGCTTATACTCCTCTATGCTCTCCCTCTTGGTGAGATCGAGCGATATGGGTCTTATCGGAGTATCAACGATATCCTTAAGCGCCTCAAGCCTTTCAAGACGTCTCGCGATTACCCAAACCTCATCAAAACTGTATTTTTGAGTAAGCTTTTTTACGAATTCCCTTCCCATGCCGGAGGAAGCGCCGGTAATAACTGCTATTTTCATAAACGCTCCTTACAATAAGATGCGGCCGCAAAGTCGTTTCCTCTGCGGCCGCGAAAAGTCTTTATCAGCCTATCAGTCGTTATTGAGCCTGGCCTGAGCGGCGGCAAGACGAGCGATGGGCACGCGGAACGGCGAGCAGGATACGTAATTCAGACCGATCCTGTGGCAGAAATCGATGGAGGACGGATCGCCGCCGTGTTCGCCGCAGATACCCAGCTTGATGTTGGGGCGGGTGGCGCGGCCGAGTTCGGCAGCCATCTTCATCAGCTTGCCGACACCGACCTGATCGACGCGCGCGAAGGGATCGGATTCGAAGATCTTCTTCGCATAATAGTCGTTCAGGAACTTGCCTGCGTCGTCACGGCTGAAGCCGAAGGTCATCTGGGTAAGATCGTTGGTGCCGAAGGAGAAGAACTCGGCTTCCTTGGCGATCTCACCAGCGGTAAGGGCAGCCCTGGGGATCTCGATCATGGTACCGACCATGTAGGGGATCTCAAGACCGCGCTCCTCCATGACCTTCTCGGCGGTGGCGACTACGAAGGACTTAACGTATGCAAGCTCCTTGACTTCGCCTACGAGCGGGATCATGATCTCGGGAACGATATTGAAGCCGGTCTCCTGACGGACCTCGATAGCCGCTTCGATAACGGCGCGGGTCTGCATCTCGGCGATCTCGGGATAGGTGACGGAAAGACGGCAGCCGCGGTGACCCATCATGGGGTTGGACTCGTGAAGCGCAGCGACGGTCTCGCGCAGGGTCTCAAACTCGATACCCATGTTCTTTGCGAGCTCGGCGATATCCTCGTCCTTGGTGGGAAGGAACTCATGGAGAGGCGGATCCAGGAAGCGGATCGTAACGGGACGCTCTTCCATAGCCTTGTAGATGCCCTTGAAGTCCTCACGCTGCATGGGGAGGAGCTTTGCAAGAGCCTTCTGACGCTCTTCAACGGTCTTGCTGACGATCATCTCGCGAACAGCGGGGATCCTATCCTCGTCGAAGAACATATGCTCGGTACGGCAGAGGCCGATGCCCTCAGCGCCGAACTTTACAGCCATAGCCGCCTGAGAGGGGGAATCGGCGTTGGTGCGGATCTTGAGAGTGCGGATGCTGTCCGCCCACTCCATAATGGTGGCGAAATTGCCGGAAAGCTCCGCGGGCGCGGTCTTAACAGCCTCGGCATAAACGTTGCCGGTGGTGCCGTCAAGGCTCATCCAATCGCCCTCGTGAAGCACGAGACCGGAGGTAAACGTGATGGTCTTCGCGGGCTCGTCGATATAAGCGGATTTGCAGCCGGATACGCAGCAGGTACCGAGCTGACGAGCAACAACCGCAGCGTGGCTGGTCATACCGCCAAAGGAGGTGAAGATACCCTCGGAAGCGGTCATGCCCTCTATATCCTCGGGGCTGGTCTCCTTGCGGGCAAGGATGACCTTTTCGCCCGCCTCGTGATGAGCTTTCGCGTCATCGGCGGAGAAATAGACCTTACCGCAGGCGGCTCCGGGAGAAGCGGCAAGACCCGCGGCAACGGGCTTCGCGGCCTTAAGAGCCTCTGCTACGAACTGGGGATGCAGGAGCGCGTCAAGGGATTTGGGATCGATCATCTTGACGGCTTCTTCCTTGGTGATCATGCCCTCGTTTACGAGGTCGACCGCAACCTGGAGAGCGGCGGCGGCGGTGCGCTTGCCGTTCCTGGTCTGGAGCATGAAGAGCTTACCGCGCTCGATGGTGAACTCCATATCCTGCATGTCGCGATAATGCTTTTCAAGAGTATCGGCGACCTCAACGAACTGGTTGTAAACAGCCTCGTTGATGTTCTTGAGGGAATCGATATGCTCGGGAGTGCGGATGCCCGCGACGACGTCCTCGCCCTGGGCGTTCATAAGGAACTCGCCGAAGAGCTTCTTTTCGCCGGTGGCGGGGTTACGGGTGAACGCAACGCCGGTACCGGAATCGTCGCCCATGTTGCCGAATACCATGCTCTGCACGTTGACGGCGGTGCCCCAGCTGGCGGGGATGTCGTTCATGCGGCGGTAAACGATGGCGCGGGGGTTGTCCCAGCTGCGGAATACGGCCTTGACAGCCTCAAGCAGCTGCTCCATGGGATCCTGGGGGAAATCCTGACCGAGCTCGGCCTTATAGAGGGCCTTATACTCGTTGATGAGCTCCTTCAAGTTCTCGGCGGTGAGATCCTTGTCGAGCTCCACGTTATTCTGATGCTTCTTATTCTCAAGGAGCTTGGAGAACTTCTCCTTATCGATCTCCTTAACAACGTCGCTGAACATCTGGATGAAGCGGCGATAGCTGTCATAAGCGAAGCGGGGATTATTGGTGAGCCTTGCGAGCGCTTCGACCGTCTCGTCATTGAGGCCGAGGTTGAGGATGGTATCCATCATGCCGGGCATACTTGCGCGTGCGCCGGAACGAACGGATACGAGGAAAGGATTCTCGGTGGAGCCGAATTTCTTGCCGGCCTTCTCCTCCGTAATGGCGAGGGCTTCCTTGATCTGCTCGACTATCTCGTCGTTGATCTTTTTGCCGTCCTCATAATAACGGGTGCAGGCTTCGGTGCTTACCGTGAAACCGTAAGGTACGGGCAGACCCAGAGAGGTCATCTCGGCAAGGTTGGCGCCTTTGCCGCCGAGCAGATTACGCATGCCCGCGTTACCTTCGTTAAAAAGGTAAACATACTTCTTTGACATAAGTTTTCCTCCAAATATATTTCAATTTATATCAAACCGATGTAATTCCGGACAGTCGGAACGCTTTATTATAATATAACGAATCTTTCATTTCAAGAGGAAGCAACCTATATATTATAATAATTTTTCAAAATAATACCTTCCCCGCCGTCATTTCAGCCATATTTCGTAAAGTTTCAGCAAAATATATCATTTGTGTGTGCAGGAGAATAAGATATAGGGTAGAAATAGAATAGCAAACAATGGACTGGAGTTTTATCGAATTGGCATTCCCCGAATCATGGCTAAATGAATTGATGAGCAAGAACGACATCGCATCTGTAATTGCGGAGTATGTTCAGCTCACACCCAAGGGCAGCAGGCTGTGGGGGCATTGTCCATTCCACGTTGATAAGACTCCGTCTTTTTCGGTTTCGCCCGATAAACAGCTGTTTCACTGTTTCTCCTGCCATGCGGGCGGAAGCGTTATACAGTTCATAATGCAGGCGGAAAACCTCTCCTATATCGACGCCGTTCGTCAGCTTGCACAGCGCGCGGGTATGGACATGCCGAACGAGATCGACGACCGGAAGCTTCTCGATCAGAAGCGCCGCAGAGAAAGGATCTACGAGGCAAATCGCGAAGCCGCGGTGTATTACAATAAGCTGCTGTTTTCGCCGCTTGGTGCCGAGGCGCAGAAATATCTTGAAAAACGCGGCGTATCGGCAGAGACGGCAAAGCGCTTCGGGCTCGGCTATTCCCCGAACGGGTTCGACGAATTGAGCGATCATCTTTTGGAAATAGGTTTTTCAAGGGAGATAATATTAGAAGCGGGTCTTGCCGTTTCGGGCAAAAAGGATCCTTCCAAAATATTCGACTTTTTCCGGGGACGCCTTATGTTCCCCGTTATTTCCGCCGCAGGAAAGGTCATCGCTTTCGGCGGCAGGACCATGGGCAGCGACGAGCCCAAATACATAAACACAGGCGAAACGCCCGTTTACAACAAACGCGAAAACATCTACGCCATCAACCTGTTAAAAGGCAAGAAGCTCGACGATATCATTATGGTCGAGGGCTATATGGACGTTATAAGCCTTCACCAGGCGGGGATCGACAATGCCGTCGCATCGCTAGGCACAGCGCTTACGATTCAGCAGGCAAGGCTTATAAAGCGTTATGCGCCCAAGGTGTTCTACGCCTACGACGGCGACGAAGCGGGACAAAAAGCGATGGTACGCGGCATCGACATACTCCGTTCCTCTGAGATCGAGCCGAGAGTCATCGTAATACCCGGCGGAATGGATCCCGATGAATACGTAAAGGCAAACGGTCCGGACAGCTTCCTCTCCCTGAAGGACGCTTCGATCACGGGAATAAGGTTCAAGCTCGAGAGGATCGCCCGCATACACGGGACAGATACTCCCGACGGGCGTGAAAAATTCGCCCGCGAGGCGTGTTCGCTGCTCGCTTCGCTCGACCCCGTGGAACGCGATCGTTACATCCCCTTTGTATCCGAAAAGAGCGGCGTCTCTTCCGAGACCGTCAGGGAGCAGTGCGGCGTTTCCGTGAAAGCTCCCGATTCAGATCGGCAGCAGGTCAAGTACAATTACAAGCGGCCCAAATCCGATCCCGAGACGGTAAAAACGGAGCAGCGGCTTTTGGGGTGCATCATGTCCTCTCGTGACAACGGCATCGAGATCGGAAAGAACAAGGATTTCTCTCTGTCGTTATTTACCGTTTATGCATTACGCGCTTTCGCTGCGAGGCTCCTTGCCGCATACCGCACCGGCGGCAAGCCGGATATATCCGTTATGATAGCGGAGCTTGAACCGGACGCCGCAGAATCGGTTTCGGGCGCGTTCGCACTTTCGGAGGATATCCCCCGCCCCGTCGTCTATGCCGCCGATCTTATGAAAAACATGGCGCTTGCCGCCTTAAAGGACAAGCTGACCGAATTATCAAGGCGCGCAAAGGAAAACATATCTGCTGAGGAAAAGGCTGCGGTACTTAAGGAATACGCCGAAAAATACGCCGAATACCGGACCAGATCCGGTTCGTGAGTATAAAACCGTTTAATAACCAAGGAGGTTCAATTATAATGGGAGAAGAAAAGAAGGATCATCTCAAACTTGTTGACGAACTCATCGAGCGCAACAAGGACAAGGGCGTCATGACATATAAGGACGTCATGGACACCTTTGAAAACATTGATCTCACTTCCGAAAAGATCGAATCGATCTACGATCGTTTCGAGGCCGCCAACATCGACATTGTGGAGGATATCGATATCAACGAGGGGCTCGATATCGACATACCCGACGCGGAGAACGATCAGGCGAATGCTTCCTCCGACAGCTCGAGCGACGCAATAGCGATCGACGATCCTGTCAGGATGTATCTCAAGGAGATCGGCCGCGTGCCTCTTCTTACCGGCAATGAGGAGATCGAGATCGCCACCCGTATGGCGAACGGCAAACCCGCAGAGCTTGCAATAATCAATTTTGCAAAGGCCGAGACAGGCGAGGATTACGAGGATTTCAAAAACGCCATTATCGATCTTGCCGAAAAGAAACTCGGCGAATCCTTCAAGGATAAGGATTATACTTATGCAGTCGAAGCCCTTGCCCAGACCGACGCCGCTATCGATCCCGCAACGCTGGAGCTTGCCGAGGACGGTCAGTACGCAAAGAGCCAGCTCGCCGAAGCAAACCTCCGTCTCGTCGTAAGCGTTGCAAAGCGTTACGTCGGCAGAGGCATGCTCTTCCTCGATCTCATCCAGGAGGGCAACCTCGGTCTTATAAAAGCGGTTGAAAAATTCGATTACCGTAAAGGCTACAAGTTCTCCACCTATGCGACTTGGTGGATCCGTCAGGCAATCACAAGGGCGATTGCCGATCAGGCAAGGACGATCCGCATCCCCGTCCATATGGTCGAGACGATCAACAAGCTCGTTCGCGTGAACCGTCAGCTCCTGCAGGAGCTCGGCCGCGAGCCGAGACCCGAGGAGATCGCCAAGGAGATGGGTATTTCCGAGGATAAGGTGCGCGAGATCATAAAGATCGCACAGGAGCCCGTTTCGCTCGAAACGCCTATCGGCGAAGAAGAGGATTCACACCTCGGCGATTTCATTGCGGACGATGAAGCCCCCGCTCCCGAGAGCATCGCTTCCACCTCCATGCTGCAGAGCCATCTTGAAGAGGTGCTCCGCACTCTCACCCCGCGCGAGGAAAAGGTGCTGAGGCTCCGCTTCGGTCTTGACGACGGCAAGACGAGGACGCTCGAGGACGTCGGTAAGGAGTTCAACGTCACCCGTGAGCGCATCCGCCAGATCGAAGCGAAGGCGCTCCGCAAGCTACGCCATCCCTCAAGGAGCAAGCGGCTCAAGGATTTCCTTGATTGACGCAAAAATGAACAAGCCCGGTGCATATGCACCGGGCTTTTACTTATGGATCCGTCAAACTCTTTTAGCTATCTCGAGCGCAATTTTAAGCTTTGCCGAATCGTGATTTGCTTCGTGCAGTCCGGAGACGTCATAAGCCTCTCCGTCAAGCGTGTCGCCCGCCTGCAGGAAGGAGTAAAGATGCATCCCGTGAAAGTCGCATACGGCTTGAAGCCCCGCCATCTCCATATCAACGACGATACATCCCTCGGACACGCGCCTTTCGAGCTTTGACCTCGTTTCGCGGTAAAACGCGTCGGTCGTCCATGTGCGTCCCGAAGCATACGGGATGCCAAGCTCGCCGAAAATACGGGCGGTCGTTTTGTTATCGGCAAGATCGATATAATCGGAGGGCGGCGCATAATGATAAGACAAACCTTCGTCTCGGTAAGCCGCCGTGGGTATAACGAAGCGGCCCGCGATAGCTTGCTTGTCAAGCGCACCTGCGGAGCCGAAAACGATGAACGAGGACGCGCCCGCAATGTAATTCAGATCGACAAGCTCCGTCCCCGCGATCGTCGAACCGACGGAAAGCAGAAACGCGCCGAACGTTTTGCCGTCCAAGTCAAAGGCATAGATGGGCTGCGAGCCCTTTACGGAACCGAGATGCGCGACAACGCGGGATCTATACATCGAAAGCAGCTCGTCAAGTATCTTCGGAGAAAACGTGCAGATACAGACGTCGAAGTATTTGCCGACGTCCTTATAGATATCCTCCGGTCCGATTATCGCTTTATCGCGGCTGAATCCTTCGGTGATCATTTTTCGTCCTTATCGAAATAATAATCGATGACCTTTCTTTCCTCTATGACCTTGCCGATATAGGCAAGCACCTTTTGATGCTCGGGATGATCGCGGTATGCGAAGAAACCGTCAAGATCGGGAAGAGTGCAAATAAGGCACATATCTGAGGACGCGGGAGTATGGAGAACGTCCGTGCCGACCTCGGCGGAAATAAGCGCGGGGACCTTCCCTACAAGACTCAGAAGACCGTTTTTAACGATCTCCATATTCTCTTCCTTCGTATGCCCTTCGGCGTTATCAAGAAATTTCCAGAATACGATGTGTTTTAACATTTTTGTCATCTCCTTTTCCTGCTTCCATTATATAACGGTTTGTGTTCAGAATGCAACAGGTTTTATATCGGTCGATCTGACAACACTATCTATTGCAAGGAGATAGAATACATGAGGATAAAACGCAAAATACGTCTGAAAATAAGACCGTACATTATTAAATTAACCGTGGGTTTGCTGCTTCTGATAACCGGTATCGGATTGATGGCGGCGCCCGGGATATTCAAATTCAGCGAGTGGAGAGAATTTGACCCCTCTCTTATTACCGGCTGTAACAAAGCGCTTCTCGTTTACGATAAAGAGGGCGAATTAGCCGCTGTTTTGGGTCCGGAAAAACGCATATGGATAAGCATGGACGAAGTTTCGCCAAGCACCGTCAACGCTTTCGTCGCTTCGGAAGACGCGCGTTTTTACACGCATAAGGGGCTCGATCTTTACAGGATATTCGGCGCGGCATGGGCGGACGTCAAAGCCGGCGGATACGTTCAGGGCGCGTCTACGATAAGTCAGCAGTTAATAAAGCTCTCGCATCTTTCATCCGAAAAGACGCTCGGGAGAAAACTCGAAGAAGCCGTGCTCGCAACAAAGCTCGAAAGAAGCTTCGACAAGGATGAAATAATGGAGATGTATCTCAATTACATCTATTTCGGCGGTGGGTATTACGGGCTCGAGGCGGCTTCGCTCGGCTATTTCGGCGTACATGCAAGGGATCTTTCGACGGCGCAGTCGGCTCAGCTTGCGGGGATACTTAAAAGCCCGACGGCGTATGCTCCGCATCTGGATCCCGACGCATCGCTGAAAAGAAGAAATTCGGTACTGTTTCAAATGCACGAGCGCGGATTTCTGAACGAAGACGAATATGAGGCGGCGTTAAAGGAGGAAAGCTCGTTAAGCTGCGCTCTGCCGGCTTCATCGAACGAACTAATAGACAGATGTATTGAAGAAGCGATCTCTCTCACGGGATTAGAACGCGAGGAGCTGTTGACAGGCGGATACTCGATCTATTCAACGCTTGACAGCGATATATACGAGACCGCCCGAAGGCTGGTGAGCGACAACGCGCTTTTCCCCTCCGAAAACGCGCAATGCGCCTTCGCCGTTATCGACTCGGAGGGCGGGATCAGCGCACTCATAGGCGGCAGGGGCGAATATGATCCCGCGGGGCTTGACCGCGCTTGCGATATCGAAAGGCAGCCCGGATCTCTTATAAAGCCCTTAGTCGTTTATGCGCCCGCGATAGAGCTTTACGGGTATGATCCGGCGACAAAAATACTCGACGAAAAGACCGATTTCGGGGACTATTCCCCCAGGAATTCGGACGACAGATATTACGGTCTCGTGAGCCTCAGGAAGGCCGTGGCGCTTTCATTGAATATCCCGGCGGTAAAGATACTATCGGAGATCGGGACAGACTCCGCGGTAAGCTTTGCCAAAAGCGTGGGTGTATCTTTCGACAACGAGGAAACCGGTCTTTCGCTTGCGCTCGGCGGATTTACGCACGGCGTATCGCCGCTCGAAATGGCAGAAGCTTATTCCACCTTTTCAAACAAAGGTGTTTATATAAAGCCTTCGGGGATAAACAGGATCGAGGGACCGGACGGAAGCGTGCTGTACGAAAGGAAGCTGTACGGGCAGCGTGTCATGTCGGAGGAAAGCGCCTTCCTTTTGACGTCGATGCTCGAAAGCGCGGCGGATGAAGGAACGGGCAAAAGGCTTGCCGAAGCCGGTATCCCCATTGCGGCAAAAACCGGGACTTCGGTCGAAGAGAACGGTATCCGCGACGCGTGGTGTGCGGCTTATACTCCCGAAATAACAGCCGTAGTCTGGATGGGTACGGACAGCTCCGCCGAAGGCAGTCTTCCTTCGGATGCGGTCGGCGGAAACAATCCAGCCGTGATGCTTGCAAAGCTGTTCAAAGCTTACTCGAGCAAAAACGGATCCCGTGATTTCGATATCCCCGAAGGCGTCGCCGAATGCGTGATAGACGTATCGGACGAGAACGGCGAAAAGCTTTATCTTGCTTCGGACGATACGCCCGAGGAATACCGGGTAAAAGAGTATTTCGCTGTTTCCGACGTCCCCACGGAATACTCGCCGAAATGGACAAAACCAACGGTACCGATCCAGCTCGGCTGGAGCATCGATCCTTCGGGAATGCCCGTGATCTCGTTTTCCGCAGAGACTCCCGAGATAACATATAAGATCCTCCGGTCCGGTATCGGAACGGAGGAAAAAACAGTATGTGAGATATCAGGCAAAAGCGGCTTCGTGAGCTTCACCGACAGAGAAGCCCTGCCGGGTGCGGCATACGTTTATCGGATAATCGCCCTTAATGAAGCGATCAAAGCGGAAGACGGGAGCATCGCCCAAAGCGAACCGTCAAGAAAGCTCAGGATAGTCGTGCCGTTTTGATCATTTGAATGTGACGATATGAACGGACTTCTTGGATATAGCGTACCGATATGACCCGTCCATTGAAACGAGCTTGAGCACGGCGCCCTCCGAATTAAGCGGAACATCGGACTCGATCGCGGCGGAAACGAGATAAGCCGTGTCGTAACCGAACACGGGAAGCGTCATTCCCGATTCGGGGTCGAACTTACCCTCGAGCTCGAAATACAGCGAAAAGGTCTCTCCTTGTTCAAGCTCGCTCAGGAAAGGGATCACCATCATCCCGTTCTCGTCGACGAAGAATCTTGACGAGATACCTTCGCACGAAGCGGTCACGGGGTCGAGTCCGCCGGTATAAAAGCCTCCGTAATACAGTACCGAGTCCGTATTATTGACGTAATCGATAAGGCACTTGAGTTTAACTCTGCCGTTTCGGATGACGATTTCAATATTTGCTTCGCTCAGATCCTCCGATATTCGCACCGGGTCTTGCCCGCCGGGCTCGGTCGATACGGCTTCTTCGGTTTTTATCGCGTCCTGCGTTGGCGAGGAAGTGACTATCGGACTCGGCGCAGGCTCGGTAGGTACAGGGGTCGGCGCTTCGGTCGGAGCGGGAGTCACTGGCTGATCGGTCAAGACCGATTCCGTGGGTACAGGAGCCGGTTTATCGTGCTTTGCGTGAGAAATGAGCAAAACGAGCGCGGTAATGATACCGCCTGTCAATATGACTGCGCCGGCAATTATCGCGATCGGTATCACTGCGCGCTGTTTTCTTCTTTTTTCAATGTTTGCCATTAGCTTAAAAAGCAAGGGCGGATCGCTCCACCCTTGTTTGTTCTGTTATTTCTCAAGCGAGAATTCGTGAGCTTTTTCCTCTCCGCGAAGTACTCTGAGTCCGCCGGCGGCAAGCGCTTCCATCTCGAATTCGCCCGCCATTATCTCGACGGGAGCGATCCATTCGATACGCTTAGTCAGCATTTCGGTGAAGAGCTTGGAATGCGCCAGACCGCCCGTGATGACGATACGGTCGACCTTGCCGTTGACAGCCGCCGCAAGCTCCGCAATGCCTTTTGCATGAGAGAGCGCCATAGCGTCGTAAAGGAGCTTCGCCTTTTCGTCGCCCGATTCTATCATACGCTCGATCTCCATGCCGTCGCTCGTCCCGAGGTATGCCTTCAAGCCGGAGTTACCGCGAATATAGCGGCTCATCTCCTCCTTGGTATACTTGCCGGAATAGCAGAGCATGGCAAGATCCATCGCCTGCAGCCTGCCGCATCTTTCGGGAGCAAAGCCCGCGTCGTCATCGGAATAGCAATCGATCAGCCTGCCCTTGTGAGAGAGCCATGCGGAGCATCCGCCGCCGATGTGGAGCACGATGATAGTGCAGTCCTCAAGCGTTTTATGAAGGCGCTCCTCAGCGCATTTTCTTGCCATAGCGCGGCTGTTCAGCACGTGACCGCGGCTCTTTTTGGGGATCTCCGGCATACCGGTGATGCGGGAGATCTCATCAAGCTCGTCTACGGCAACGGGATCGTAAACCATCGCGGGGATGCCGAGAGGTCTTGCGATAGCGTCCGCAAGCACGCAGGCAAGATTGGAAATATGCGTGTCCACCTTAGCCGCGTAGAAATAGTCGATCATCGCCTGATTGACGGTAAATGCGCCGGAGGGCACGGGCGGAAGAAGCCCGCCGCGCGCCATAACGCAGGTAAGCGTTTCCTTGGCGATCCCGTTCTCCTCAAGAGCCTTGTTGATAAGCTCCATACGGTAATCGAACTGATCCATGACCCACTTGAAATGCTTGACCTCTTCAAGCGGATGACGGACCGTGACAGCCATGATACGCTTGTCGTCGTCGAATACGGCAAGCTTGGTCGAAGTCGAGCCGGGATTTATAACGAGAATTCTTTCCATTCAGGCAATTTCCTCAGTTGACGAAACCTGCGCCGAGAGCAAGGGAATAATACTTTTCTTCGGCGCTGGAGCCGCGGGAAGCAAGCACGATGGGAACCTTGCAGCCCATGATGAGACCGGCCATCCTGCCGCCAGCGGTATAAACGAGGCTCTTGCCGAGCACGTTGCCGACGACGATCTCGGGAACGAGAAGGATATCGAAGTCGCCGACGCAGGGACAGTCATAACCCTTGATGGCGGAAAGCTCGGGAACCATGGCAAGATCGTAGGAGATCGGGCCTTCAACGTAGCAGCCTTCAAGCTCTCCGTCAAGGCTCATGCGCTTAAGCTCAGCGGCGTCGACGGTCTCCTGCATTTTGGGATTGATCGTCTCGATCGCGCAGAGAGCTGCGACGTTGGGCTTTTCATAGCCGAGCTTATGGAAGAAATCAACGGCGTTCCTGACGATCTTGATCTTCTTGTCAAGGTCGGGATAAGTGCACATACCGCCGTCGGTAACGCAGACAAGCTTATGATAATTGGGGATCTCGACCATCATGCAATGGCTCATAAGGGAACCGGTGCGAAGATCCGCTTCGGGATCGAGCACGCCCTTGAGCATCTGACCGGTCATGATCTTGCCCTTCATAAGGAAGTCTGCCCTGCCCTCTTTGATGAGCTTTGCGGCGCATACGCTGGGATGCATGCCTTCGGGTACTTCAACGATCTCGAAATTCTTGGGATCCTGACCGAGGGAAACGAGGACCGCCTCGATCTTTTCCCTGTCGCCTACGAGAACGGAATCAACAAGGTCCTTCGCGTGGATAACGGCCTCGAGCGCATGAGCGTCGTCGGCGCAGACGAGCGCGACCGTGCGGCGTTTGCCGGTCTTGACGCGGGCAACGAGTTCATCAAATGTTTTAATAGCCATATTGAGTTTCCTCCTTTTGTTAAAGCGCATTTGCGTGTTTACCTTTATATTTTACTCTTTTTGTTTCCGTTTGGCAACAGTAAAAGCCTATATATTTGCCTTGAAATTTCTTAAAAGTATATTTGCATTGGGAGCGTATCCGTAATATAATAATTTGATATTTTATGCAGAAGAGGACGCTATGCTTTCTGTAAAGGACGTTACATTTTCATACGAAAGCGGCTGCAATGCGCTGGAAAACGTTTCGCTGACCGTCAACGACGGCGAGATCCTTTGCATTGTCGGTCATAACGGAAGCGGAAAATCAACGCTTGCCAAGATGTTCAACGGGCTTCTTATCCCCTCCTCGGGAACCGTCACCGTTAACGGGATGGATACCGCTGACGAGGAAAAGACGCTCGATATACGCCGTCAGGTCGGGATCGTTTTCCAGAATCCCGACAACCAGATAGTGACTACCGTCGTTAAGGAGGACGTCGCCTTCGGTCCCGAGAACCTCGGCGTTCCCACGGAAGAGATGATCGTCCGCGTTGACGAAGCTCTCAGATCCGTCGGGATGGAAAGCTATGCTGATTCAGCGCCGCACATGCTTTCGGGCGGACAGAAGCAGCGCATAGCCATCGCAGGCATGCTTGCCATGGAGCCGCAGACGCTCATTCTCGACGAAGCTACCGCAATGCTCGATCCCATGGGCAGAAGGGACATACTCAACATAGTCAAGGAGCTCAACAGAGAAAAGAACATAACCGTAGTCATGATAACGCAGTACATGGAAGAAGCCGTCCTTGCAGACCGCGTTATAGTAATGAACAACGGTCATATCGAAATGGAAGGCACGCCTCAGGAGATATTCTCCAGAGGAGACGAGCTCCGCGCGATAGGGCTCGACGTGCCCGCCGCAGTTGAATTAAGGGAGATGCTGAAAAAGGAAGGCGTTGCAGATTGTGCAAACGCCATGACGCTTGAGGAGTTAGCTGAAGCATTATGTCGATCGTTATCGAAAAACTGAATTACGTTTATCAGTCCGGAAGCGTTAACGCGTTCAAGGCGCTTTCCGATATCGATATGACTATCAACGACGGAGAATTCGTCGGTATAATCGGTCATACCGGAAGCGGCAAATCAACGCTGATACAGCAGCTTAACGGGCTGATGCAGCCCACGAGCGGCAAGGTCATCGTCGACGGCTTTGACATGAGCAATAAAAAGCAGCGCGCCAAGGGCAGGGCTCTCGTCGGCATGGTATTCCAGTACCCCGATTACCAGCTCTTTGACGAGACCGTCTATAAGGATATCAGCTTCGGTCCCAAAAACATGGGGCTCGATAAAGAAGAGACAGATCGCCGCGTCCATGAAGCGATGCGTTTGGTCGGACTTGATTTTGAGGAGTTTGCAGAAAAATCGCCCTTTGAGCTTTCTGGCGGCGAAAAGCGCAGAACAGCTCTTGCCGGGATAATCTCAATGTATCCCAAATACCTCGTGCTTGACGAACCGATGGCGGGGCTCGATCCCGCCGGCAGACGCGCGGTGCTAGAAATGATCTCCGAATTTCGCTCACAGCTCGGCTGCGCCGTCGTTATGGTAAGCCACTCGATGGACGATATCGCAAGATCAGCCGACCGCGTGTACGTTCTTCGCGACGGAAGGATATTCAAAAGCGGTTCCCCCTCCGAAATATTCAACAACGCCGACGAGCTCAACGAAATGGGGCTCGAACCGCCTTTCGCCTCGAGGATGGCGTCCGAATTAAGGCGACGCGGCATTGACGTTCCGCGCGGGATCTATACGAACGAGGCGCTTACGGAGTACCTCGCCTCTTACGTAAAGGAGGGCAAGCATGTTTAAGGACATTACCCTCGGTCAATACTTCCCCGCCGATTCGGTCGCTCACAGGCTAGATCCGAGAACGAAGCTCGTGCTCCTTGTCATGTACATCGTCGCGGTTTTCATCGTCAAGGATCTTTGGGTATTCGGTCTCGTGCTCGCATTCATGCTGTTCATGACAGCCATGAGCCGCGTCCCTCTCAGCTATATTTTTAAGGCGATGAAGCCTCTTAAGCTTCTCCTGCCGTTCATGTTCCTTCTCAATCTGTTTATGATAAGGACCGGCACGGAGCTTTTCGCATGGAAATTCATCAAGATAACCACAGGCGGCGTCCGCCAGGCGCTGTTCATAGTTTTGAGGCTGATCGCTCTCATCACAGGCTCGTCGCTCCTTACTCTGACAACAACGCCGGTTTCGCTTACCGAAGGCATCGAAAGGCTTATGTCTCCGCTCAAGCTGATTCGTTTCCCCGTCCACGAGCTCGCCATGATGATGACGATTGCGCTTCGCTTCATCCCCACTCTGCTTGAAGAAGCCGACAAGATCATGAAGGCTCAGCTTGCAAGGGGCGCCGACCTTGAAAGCGGCAACATTTTCAAACGCGCTAAAGCTATGCTGCCCATACTCATACCGCTTTTCGTCAATTCGTTCAGACGAGCCGAGGAGCTTGCTCTCGCTATGGAAAGCCGCTGCTACCACGGCGGCGAAGGCAGGACAAGGCTACGCAAGCTCAAATTCCATTGGCGCGATCTGTTCGCCCTGCTGATCATGGGCGCGCTGATCGCCGGAGTAATACTCCTTCAGAAGTATTTCGCTTTGGACGGTTATATCGCCGCATACGTTCTGAAGCTCCTCGGTAAGGCGTGATGAGCGGCATTTCGGCCAAAACAAAAAGGAGCGTGCTCCTCGCCGCCGGCGTCATACTGATAATTGCGATAGTATGGCTTATCATACTCGAAAGCACGAGCTATACACGTGCGCTCTCGAACCGGATCAATTCATTCGGCTACAATTCCTCGCCCGGCGAGCTGAATATCAGGTCTTACGGCAAGGACCTGAAGATCTCCGACGTCTTGGATAAGGATCTTTCCCTTGTGACGGAGCTGTCAAAAGAATGCGGTTTCCCCGCCGATACAGAAAAAAGCGGGCAGGTCGAGCTTGCGCTCTGGCGTGCGGACAGCGAAAGGGTCATGGTCATCTATCTTGTGGATCACGAACCGGAGCTCGCATTTATAGAAAATACAGTTACGGGCGAAGTATTGCCTCTTAACAGCAAATGAGAAGGATCGCGCTCATAATTGAATATGACGGTACGAACTACGTCGGATGGCAGGTACAGCCGAACGGCATCGCCGTACAGCAGGCGATCGACGACGCTTTTGAAAAGCTCATCGGCGAGCGTCCTGTGCTTCACGCCTCCGGTCGCACAGACAGCGGCGTCCACGCAAGGGCTCAGGTAGCGCATTTCGACACGGAATGCGGGATCCCTGCCGACAAGTTCTGTTACGCCCTTAACACCCGTCTTCCGGACGATATCCGCATCAAGGCGAGCCTTGAAGTGCCTGCCGATTTCCACGCCCGTTTCGACGTTAAGGAAAAGCATTACGTATACACGATCAACAACGCGCCGCACGCTTCCGCTTTCACAAGGAACACCGCGCTGCATATCCATTATCCCCTCGATCTGAACAGGCTCAATGAAGCGGCGTCGCTCTTCCTCGGGGAGCACGATTTCAACGCCTTCCGATCGACGGGCAGCAAGGCAGCAACCACCGTACGAACTATTTACGCGTCGGAATGGACCAATGAAGGTCAAATGCTGAAATATCACGTTGCGGGAAGCGGCTTTCTCTACAACATGGTAAGGATAATGGTCGGAACTATGATAAGGATCGGGCAGGGTTTTGAAGAGCCCGAAACGATCGACAAAGCCCTGAACGCCGCCGAACGGTCATTTGCGGGAGATACCGCTCCCGCTCACGGGCTTATGCTTTACAGGGTAAAGTACGAGCTTTTCGATACGGAAGATCTCGTCAAATAAGCCCTTAAATTGATTTTACCCTTGATATTCCTTAAAGAATAGTGTAAAATAAACTAATAATTCATTTTTGGAGGTGTGTTATGCCTGCTAATATTATTTATGATCTTGGCACCGTGACGCTGACCGACGATCTTATAGCAACGATCGCCGGCACCGCCGCCGTAGAGAATTACGGTATTGTTGCCATGAACAGCAAAAAGGCTTCCGACGCGATACTCCAGCTCGTCGGCAGCGAAAATATGAAGCGCGGCGTTAAGGTGACCGTCCTTTCCGACGGCACGACCATAGATATCGACCTGCACGTTACCGTTATGTACGGAGTTTCTCTTCCCGCCGTCGCGCAGAACGCCGTAAGCAACGTTAAATACCGTGTTGAGGATCTTACCGGTCTCCAGGTCCGCAACGTGAACATATTTGTCGAGTCCATCAAAGTTTGACGACGGAGGATCGTAAGATTTGAAACGTTCAGTATTTAATGGTGAAATGCTCAAGGATATGTTCCTTATGGGAGCCGCTATGCTTGAGCAGAATAAGGCGGCTATCGACGCAATGAACGTCTTCCCCGTCCCCGACGGAGATACCGGCACGAATATGTCCATGACTATGCAGCGCGCCGTTGCGGAGATCAACGCTTGCGACGAGATCACCGCGGAGAAGATATCCGCCGCCGCATCACTCGGAGCGCTCAAAGGCGCAAGGGGAAATTCCGGCGTAATACTCTCACAGATATTCCGCGGCATTTCCCAGAGCCTTAAGGGCAAGGGCGATCTCGTTTCCGCAAAGATACTTGCCGAAGCAATGACCTCCGGCACCAACGCTGCATACAAGGCGGTCATGCGTCCCAAGGAGGGCACTATGCTCACCGTTTCCCGCTATATGGCGGAATACGCGCAGAAGGCCGCTCATAACCGCAATAACGACGCTTACGCCGTACTCGAAGCAATGCTCGAAGGCGGCGAAGTCGCACTTAAAAAGACTCCCGAACTGCTTCCCGTCCTAAAGGAAGCGGGCGTTCTCGATTCCGGCGGCACCGGTCTTCTCACCATATTCCGCGGATTCATGCTCGCCGCCAACGGCGAAGATCCCGAATCCCTCAATCTCGAGATGCCCGCCGCAGCCGTCCAGCAGGAGGAAACTTATAACTCCAACGAGGACATCATCAGCTCGATGGACGTCAACGACATCAAGTTCGGATACTGCAGTGAACTGTTTATTATTCATATTCACGACGATGTTACAGAGGAGGATATCGATCGTTTCCGCGATAAGCTCTGCCGTCTCGGTGACAGCGTCGTAGTCGTACATGATACAGGCATCATCAAGGTTCACGCACATTCGAACGCACCGGGCAAGGTGATACAGTACGCTCTCATGCTGGGCGAGATCGATAAGCTCAAGGTCGACAACATGCGCGAGCAGAATCGCCAGATAAAGGAGAAGCGTCAGCGCGAGCAGAAGGAACAGGCTGTCGTAGCCGTCAGCGCGGGCGTCGGTCTTGAAGAGGATCTTATGAGCCTCGGCGTAAACTGGATAATCTCCGGCGGTCAGACGATGAACCCCAGCATCGACGTTATCGCCCAGGCAATCAAGAAGGTCAATGCAAAGAACGTATTCGTTCTTCCCAATAATTCGAACATCATCATGGCGGCTCAACAGGCCGCCGAGGTCTCGGAATGCAACGTTATAGTGCTCCCCACGAAGACTGTTATGCAGGGTATTTCGGCAATGACTGGCTTCAATCCGGACGCCTCAGTTGACGAAAACCGCGAAGCAATGACCGAATGCATCGATAACGTTATCTCCGGTTCCGTAACTTACGCCGTTCGTGACACCTCGTACGAGGGCAATACGATCCATACCGGCGATATCATCGGACTTATCGACAACAAGATACGCGAGGTCGGGAACGACGTAGCCCTCTGCACCGAGAAGCTCATCAGAAAGATAATCGATCTGAAGGATGATTGCGGATTCGTTTCGATCTATTGGGGCGAAGGCGCGGACGAATCGAAGGCGCACGCGCTCGTCGAAAGGCTCGAGCCCGATTTCCCGGATATCGAGTTCATGGTAAGAAAAGGCGGGCAGCCGCTCTACTACTACTTCGTATCAGCAGAATAATGAAACTTGAAGACAGATTGACTGATATTAAAGGAATCGGTCCCAAGCGAGCCGAGGCTCTCGGACGCTTGGGACTCTTTTCAATACGCGACGTCCTTTATTATTCCCCGCGGGATCACTATGATCTTAGGGAGGCGAAAAGCATTGCTTCTCTCAGCCACGGCGAATACGCTTTGATCAGGATTGAAGAGATCGACAGACCGAAGGTTGCCTATCCCATGATCAACGGCAGAAGAACTTCGCTCGTTTCGGTCAATATTTCCGACGGCACAGGCAGGCTGCGGCTGACCTGGTTCAATCAGCCGTATATAAGAACGTCTATACCCGACTCGCCCTGCGGCTATGTGCACGGCAGAGTCGATCTTTCCCACGGCGCCGTCATGGTAAACGGCGTATTCACCGCTTCGCCTCCCGGAATGCTGCCCGTTTATCCGCTTACCCGCGGACTTGGACAGGGCTCGATGCGTTCCTCGGTAAAAGCCGTACTCAATGAGATGACCGGATCTTACGAGGAAACGCTTCCGGAAAGTATTATTCAAGACCACTCGCTTTGCCGCGTCGGCTTTGCAATAGAGAACATCCATTTTCCCGTTTCGCCCGAAACGCTCGCTTTTGCAAAGCGAAGGCTTTCATTCGAGAATGCGCTCAGCTTTACTCTGCTTCTCGAATCGCTTCGGGAGAGGACTTCCCGCTCGAAGGGCGTCTCCTTTAATACCGAAGGCGCAGCTGACGCATTTTTGAAGCTCCTCCCCTACCGTCCAACGAACGGTCAGCTCAAGATAATGAGCGAGATCGAAGAGGATATGCGTTCCTCCCTTCCTATGAACCGGCTCATTCAGGGCGACGTGGGATCGGGCAAGACCATGCTCGCGTTCTACGCGATGTTCATTGCGGCGGGCAGCGGTTATCAGGCGGCGCTAATGGCTCCGACCGGCATACTTGCCGAGCAGCATTACAAAAAGCTGAGCTCGCTTTTCGGTGAAAGGGCGGCGCTGCTTACCGGCAGCATGAAAAAATCCGAACAAAACGCCGTGCTCGAGAGGATCGCAAAGGGCGAGGTATCATACATCGTCGGTACGCAGTCGCTTATCGAACAGGGAGTTGCGTTCAAGGATCTCGGCATAGTCATAACGGACGAACAACACCGTTTCGGCGTCCGTCAGAGGGCGATACTCGGGAGCAAGGGCTTCTCCCCCGACGTGCTCATCATGAGCGCGACCCCCATCCCCCGTACACTTTCGCTGATACTCTACGGCGACCTTGACGTTTCAAGACTTACCGAACTGCCCGGCGGCAGAAAGCCCGTCGCAACGAGATACGTCCCGTCGGAGAAGCGTTCCGATATGTACCGCTATATCGAAAAGGAGATCACCTCGCGCGGAATACAGGCGTTCGTCGTCTGTCCGATGATCGAGGACAGCGAGGAACTTCCCGATACCTGTTCCGCCGAATCCGTTTATAAGGAGCTTAAGGACAAGCTTACCGTCCGAACAGAGCTGCTTCACGGCAGGCTCAAGCCGTCGAAGCGCGATGAGATAATGGCCGATTTCCGCGACGGAAATATCGATTTACTCATTTCCACGACGGTCATCGAGGTCGGAGTCGACGTTCCCAACGCGTGTATCATGGTCGTCGAAGCGACTGAGAGATTCGGCTTAGCACAGCTTCACCAGCTTCGCGGAAGGGTCGGCAGGAGCGATAAGGATAGCTACTGCTTCCTCCTTTCCGAAAGCCGTGCGGATACCGTTAAGGAAAGGATCGGCACGCTCGTAAGCTCCACCGACGGCTTTGAGATCGCCGAAAAGGATCTCGTTACAAGAGGTCCGGGCGAGCTTTTGGGGCTTCGTCAGCACGGCGAACCAGGCATATTCGGAGGTCTCGCGTTCAGCGATATGTCGACGCTCACCGAAGCGCGCGACGCGGCGATTAAGCTTATACGGAGCGGAAACGAAGAAGACCGCGCATTCATCCGCGAAACTATAAAAAGATACAGCACACAGCTTGAGGACATAGCAATAAACTGATGGATACTGCACCCGTAAAAAAGAATGACGAAATAACCGTCCTAATCTCAGGCGTTACGGACGAGGGCGCCGGCGTCGGAAGGATCGACGGATTCGCCGTATTTGTTCCTTATGCGCTCCCGGGCGAGACCGTCCGCGCGCATATCATCAAGGTCGCCAAAAACTACGCCGTCGGAAAGCTCATCGAGCTTATCGACACCTCTCCCGACAGGGTCGAGCCCGTATGCCCGCATTTTTACAAATGCGGCGCATGCTCGCTCCTTCACATGAACTATACGGCGCAGCTCGAATTCAAACGCCGCATAGTCGTCGACGCGCTCGAAAGGATCGGCGGATTTACGTGCGTTAAAGTCGAACCGACCGTCGGCATGACCGAGCCCTTCCGCTATCGTAACAAGGGCTGTTTCCCTTTTGCCGAGACCGAAGATGGGCTTCATTGGGGCCTGTACGCCGCAAGGAGCCACAGGCTGATACCGCTGAACGACTGCATCATAGAGAGCAAAGCCTCCCTCGAAGCGGCAAACGTCGTTCTCGAATGGGCGAAGGAATGCGGCGTTCCCGCTTATGACGAGGAGACCGGCAAGGGTGCGCTCCGTCACGTCGTTACGCGCTCCTGCACCGGGGGATCTTCCGTCTGCATCGTCACCACGGGCAGACTGCCTGAAAAAGAAAAGCTTGTTGAGCTTTTAAAAAAAGCCGTTCCGGATCTTAAATCCGTCGTTCATAACATAAACGCGAACAGGACAAACGTAATATTCGGCAAAGTGTTCCGTACGGTGTTCGGAGAGGATAAGCTCGTCCACACGCTGATGGGATCAAGCTTCGAGGTCAGTCAGGAGAGCTTCCTTCAGGTGAACACCGCCCAGACCGAAAAGCTTTATTCGCTTGCCGTTGAAGGACTTGAGCTGACGGGCAAAGAGACCGTAGCCGACGTTTTCTGCGGCATAGGCACTATAACGCTCTTGCTTGCAAAAAAAGCCGCTCATGCCGTCGGGATCGAGTACGTCCCCCGCGCTGTAAAGGACGCCGAGTCGAACGCCTTGCTCAACGGCGTCTCTAACGCCGAGTTCCATACCGGCGCCGCGGAGGAGGTCCTCCCCCGCCTTATCGCCGAAGGACGCAAGTTCGACCGTATCTGCCTCGATCCCCCGAGGAAGGGCGCCGATCCCGCGGTAATAAAGGCGATCGCAGACTCAAATGCCGAAAGGATCGCCTACGTATCATGCAGTCCCGCCACCCTCGCAAGGGATCTTAAGCTGCTGTGTTCGTACGGATATTCGATCGAAAGGGTCGCGCCGGTGGATATGTTCCCGTTTACGCAGCATGTGGAGACGGTGGTATTGATGTATCGGACAGTGTAGAGTGTACAGCTCAGATGTGACGAAGATAACTGGCTGACAAATCGAAGTTTGTGAGTGATATATTATGAGTTTAAAGTTGATAAAACTTACAAAAGCATATGAGAAACAATTAGGTGAGATGATCGACGAGTGGAAAGTTGATCAGGAGATCAACCATACCAATCATTCCCCGTGGGCAATTTTTAAAAACGATTATCACGATTTTGATTACTATCTTGAAAACCTTGAAGTGAAATCTGAAATTGATGGTAAAGTTCCGGATTCCGTGTTCTTTCTTCTGGATACGGAACGGGACAGGCTCCTTGGAGCGATAAATATCCGCCATTATCTGAACGATTATCTGCTGAGGGAAGGCGGACATATAGGGGATGGGATCAGACCCAGTGAACGCAGAAAAGGCTATGCCACAGAAATGATCCGACTGGCATTAATCGAATGCAGGAAATTAGGTATCGAAAAAGTGCTTATGACTTGCGATAAGGACAACGTCGGATCGGCAAAATCCATCATTAAAAACGGTGGTATCCTTGAAAACGAATTCGTCAATTCTGATGGCGAAATCGAACAGCGTTATTGGATCACTCTATGATTAAAAAATGCTCATTTTGCTTTTACTCAAGCGGTCAACGACATATTCCTTACGCCGAGGGTCGTGTAGATAGCGTAGATAACGGCATTTTTATTCACGCTGTTGTCCCAAAGCATGTGGAGACAGTGACATTGATGACAAAGAAATAAATAAAGGATGTTTTTAGAGAAAAACATTCTTGAAAGGAATTAATTTGAAAAACGAAGAAATATCAAATGCCCTCGTCGCCCTGAATGGCGGCAGAATGGACCTCGCTTTTGAAGCAGAAAATATCTGGTACAGCCAAAAGCCGGAATGGGCACCACTCGTGGAAGAACTGAAAACGACCGTGCAGAACGAGGACATCCGGGGCAGTATCCTGATAGCCACGGACGGCGACGTCATTTTCGCCTCCGGCTCCCGTTCCAGGGAAGTGAACGGCGGAACCGTGTCGCCCCTTACCACTTATGAGATCGGCTCCATCACTAAGATGCACACAGCGGTCTGTGTGTTCAGACTCATAGACGAGGGAAAACTCTGCCTAGAAGACAAGGTAACAAAGTATTTCCCGGAGTATGCCAAAGCGGGGGATATGACCGTCTTTGATCTGCTGCATATGCGCTCAGGGATCATGGACTTCGCCAACGATGCAGAAACTTTTTTCGGAAGCGAGGAGCTTGTGGAAGCTTTAGACGACGGTAAGATCACCGACGAGATCTTTTTGGAGCATTTGTATCAGCTGGATCTTACCTTCGTGCCAGGATCAAAAATGGAATACAGCAACACCAACTACGTACTGCTCGCCATGATCCTGGAGAAGATCACCGGCAAAGCCTATAAGGAGGTCGTTTCGGAAATGATCTTCGATCCGGCGGGTATGACTGCTTCCTCCGCCACCACCTTCGGCGACGTGACCAGCGTGCCTGAGAGCGAGGCGGGGTATATGAAGGAGCTTGTGACGGCACGCGGCGCCGGGGATATCCACAGCAACGCCATTGACCTGCTGAGGTTTGATCGCATCTTCTTCAACGGGCAGAGCATTGTCAGCCCTGCTGCCAGGGCGGGCATACTAAACTTCGTGGACGGCTACGGCTGCGGCTGGGAGAAGTCTACCCGGTACGAAGATCTCGTCACCCATGGCGGCGGAACCAACAGTTATTTATGTATGAATTATGTGTTTCATGCCTCGACGGACAGAAAGTATTTCATTATGCTGACTTGCTGCAATGAGGATGACGACGAGGACGAGACAGACGAGACCGCCGATGAAACCGAAGTAGCGAACGAGGAAGAGGAATTCAACCAATACCAGACCGTCTTCGATATTTGCAAAAAGTATTTGCAATAAGGAGCGAATCTGAAGGGAATACTCTTCGTGAAAAATCCCTGTTTATCGGTCAGCCGATATTTATCTTACTGTCTCGACCCTGACCAGTATCGGTTAATTGCCCATTTCTTCACCGGGATGAACCAACGGGTCGAATACAAGCCTTCTTATTTGACCTGCTGCTCCGAGGCATGTGGAATCAGTCGTATTGATAACAAAAATGTGAAAGGAGTCTGGGATATGAGAAAGCTTACTGCTGTTTTCTTAGTTGTGTTATTTCTTTGTATGCTTTTATCTTCATGCTCAACTACCAATGAATCTGAAGCAAACGGTTCGGAATCTGAAACAGCACAGATTGATACACAAGAGTGGATGCATACTGAATGTTCAAAAGATTATGTGAAGGAGTTCATGTCCATCTTAGAAACTGTTAAAGTCGATGGACTGCTTTCCGGCTATGACCTTGATGAAGAACATTGTTATAATGTTACGCCAAGCGCAGTGTCAGAGAGCACCGATATCAAAATTTTTAAGTTCAGTGATTCGTGCGCATCGTTCGCATTGATAGACGGCGAAGTCTTTGAAATCTGCTCTTCTTTTGGTGGATATGGGTTTTTCAATGCCGTTCCTTGGGATTACGATGAGGACGGAACAACGGACTTACTGATTGCTTCCTCGTGGGGATCGGGTATGCATCGTTCCGAGATATCCGTTTTTAATGCGAGAACAAAACAATCGACTGTTATCTGCACATCACTTGAGGCAGGGAACAGAAACACTGATCATGATTGGTTTGTAGCAACTCAATCTCCATCCTCATACACGGGCGACCCGAAAGAAATGCCAATCTTCTATGTTGTTTATTCGGCGGATGTGCAAATCGGCGATAATCTTGTAGATTTGTCTTATCTTGCCAAATCGTGTGTTGGTTCGATTGATCTCGAAGATGGAACGCCTGTATTTCATCCATACAAAGCGAGTGAAGAATAAGAATTCATGTGGTCAACGGCATATTCCTGACGCCGAGGGTCGTGTGGGCAGCGTAGATAACGGCATTTTTATTCACGCTATTGTCCCGAGGCATATGGAGACAGTCGTATTGATGACAGAGAAATAAACAAATCGGGATTTGACGAGGCGAAAGAGATGGAAGCAGTATTTGGAGACAGCTCAATGATTGATTCATGGATGCTGCTTGTTAGAAAGGTTAGTTGGAATTTTCCCGGGCTCGAAACAGAAGAGAGTTTAGAGGAACACAAACAGACCGTGTTGAAATTCATGAACAAGAAGCAAGCCCTATGTGTCAGAAACAGGAAGACAGTTGTGGGTGTGCTTCTGTTTTCGCGGAGCAGAAACATGATTTGCTGCCTGGCAGTAGATCCTGAGCATCGAAAACAGGGGCTTGCTTCGATCCTACTGAGAAAAGCGCTGGATGAATTGGATAGAAGCAAAGAAATAACAGTGTCAACGTTTCGCGAAAATGATGATAAAGGAATTGCACCAAGAGCTCTTTATGTAAAATTCGGGTTTCAGGAAGGTGAAATGACAGAGGAATTCGGGTATCCCAATCAAGTGTTTGTTTTGTACCCTTAAATCTCAGTTTGTCGGTTTTCCGATATTCATCTTACTGTCTCAACCCTGACCTGTCGGGGAATTGCCCATTCCTTCATTTGGACGAGTCAGCAGGTCGAATACAAGCCGTTTTATTGAATCTGCTGCTCGGAAGCATGTGGAGACGGTTAATATAATGAAGATAACAGAAAAGAAATGATCATGAATAACATACACCTTATGATCGATAAAAGATATCAGGGCAACGGTTACGGGAAAGAAGCGTTAAAGCTTGCCGTAGACTTTATAAAAACTTCTCCGAGCTGAAAATCCGAATACTGCTGGCTGTCTTATGAGCCGGAAAACGAAGCAGCGAGGAACCTTTTCCTGTCGTTCGGTTTTGAAGAAAAGAAAGAGCTCTGGAAAGAAGATCAGGAGATCCCCGCTGTATACAAGCTGTGAGTACCGTTAAAGAAGAAAATGAATATGACCAAATCCAATCCAATAAATACCAAGCTCGATCCTCCCGACGTCTCCTACGTCGTAAACGGCGCGAAGTTCAATTACCGGGTATGCGGAATCATGATTCATGACGGCAAGCTGCTCGCAATGCACGACGAGCGCTCCCCGTACTATTACCTGCCTGGCGGAAGAGTAAAAATGGGCGAAACGGCCGAGCACGCGATACTGCGGGAGATCGAAGAAGAACTCAACATCACGCCGAGGATCGTTCGTCCCCTGTGGCTGAACCAGGGATTTTTTACCGAGGACGTCGACGGTCTTAACTATCACGAGCTCTGCATTTACTTCTTGCTCGACGCGGCTGAAACGGAGTTATTCGAAAAGGGCGAAAGGTTCACTCTGTGCGAAAGAGATCATAAGCACGACTTCGAGTGGCTGGCTTTCGAACGACTCAAAGACGAATACTTTTATCCCATATTTCTTAAAACAAAGATCGCAGACCTTCCGGAGAGCTTTACGTTACGCGAGGAGTTTGAGTGAACACCGAAAGCAATTATTCAGGAGGAGCCCATGTTTGAAATAAAAGAATTCCAAAGAGAAGATATCGATCGGGTCATAGAATTCGAAAAAGAGCTGAGGCTTCAGGAGCCGGACACATATTATTGGGATCCGGATGGATCATACAAAAAGCAGTTGGAACAAAGCTTTTTCGATAAGCGCTTCAATACGGCAATTTCGTTCATCGCCGTAAAAGAGAACAAGGTGATAGGAAGGATCGACGCCTCACTTATCAGCAGCAGGAGCGACGCCGCCTGTTACAGCGCATATATGGACTGGATCTGCGTTCTAAAAAGCGAAAGGCACAACAAGGTCGCGCAAAATTTGCTTAACGCATTAAGGGATGAATGCAAAAAACAAGGCGTCGGAGTGCTTATCGCATTGATGGCGAACAATGCGGAAGCGCAAAGCTTTTACAAAGGCGTGGAAGATGCTTCCATTCACGACACGGGCATCTGGATCGATATTAAATAACAGGGGAAAACATGAAAAAGGAATTCAAACGCTTCGATATGAAAATACCTCCCAGGAGGACTAAATGGTATCTTCGTCCTTTGACTTACGTTTTATGCCGTCCTGAATTCAAAAAGCATAAAACCGTCATTACAAAGAAGGGCGCAGAAGGCTTGAAGCCGCCTTACGTTTTGCTTTGCAATCACAACGCGTTCTTCGATTTCAAGGTCGCGACCATGGCGATCTGGCCCGCGCGGGCGAATTACGTCGTTGCCATAGACGGATTCATCGGCAGGGAAAGGCTGCTTCGCGACGTAGGCTGTATCTGCAAGCGCAAATTCACGAATGACCTGCTCCTCGTCCGCCAGTTAAAGCGAACGATCGATCACGGCGATATAGCGATAATCTATCCGGAGGCAAGATACTCCCTCTGCGGAACGACCGCCGTTCTCCCCCGCTCCCTCGGAAAGCTCTGCAAGCTGCTCGGAGTACCGGTGGTTTCGCTCATCTGTCACGGGCATCATATCAACTCGCCTTTTTGGAACCTTCATTCAAGGAACGTAAAGCCGACCGAAGCGGAAATGACTTTGCTCTTCACTCCCGAAGAGCTCAAGGAAAAGACCGCCGAAGAGATCAACTCGCGCATAGTCGAGGCATTCCAATACGACGATTACGCCTGGCAGAAGGAACGCGGTATTAAAGTGACTTACGAAGGCCGCGCGGAAGGGCTTGAAAAGGTGCTGTATCAATGTCCCGCCTGCAAAAAAGAGTTCAGGATGAGCTCGAAAGGCACGACGCTGAAATGCGATTCGTGCGGTAAGGAATGGGAATACACCGAATCCGGCGAGCTTGAAGCAAAAACCGGGGAAACCGAATTCAAGCACATACCCGATTGGTACGAATGGGAGCGAGTCCTGAGAACGGAGAATCAGGTCGTTGATGAGGTCCGCAGTTTGCTGGGGAGTGAGACGATGGGTGTCA
>JAEEGF012211619.1_pt1 | contig 38924 bp, 37 predicted proteins | sample 9134171 | NCBI WGS metagenome assembly JAEEGF01 (sample SAMN16246542, study PRJNA631951) | gut metagenome | biome: gut microbiome; feature: rumen; material: AP-attached | host: Bos | place: Iran: Karaj | collected 2018-10 | reverse complement strand
ATCCAGCTCTGTGTGAGTGTTCTCAGGCGGATTTGTGATCAGTGATCTCACATCGCCGATATTTACATGATAGGAGAAGTTCTTAAGAGACTTTATGAAAAGACCTTCCTGCTCCCTTGTACCCTTGAACCCAAAGGAAAGAAGTGCTCCAGGTCCCTTGGGAAAATCTCTTTCAGCAAGTTCCCGGTACTTGCTGCCTTTTGCAAGAGGATATCTAACAAACTCAACTTCATCTCTACTCTCAAGGAACTCAACGACCTTCTTAGTAGTCTGAATCTTCTTATCAAGCCTTACAGAGAGTGTTGAAAGTCCCTGCAGAACCAGGAATGCCTCGAACGATCCCAGCGCGCCGCCAAAGAACTCTGCGAAAAAGATCTTTAAGGAAGCGATAACAGGTGCTCCGGGGATAAACTCATAAGGACTTCTCGGATTATCCTGAAGATCTCTCATCTTCCATTCTTTCTCGTAGAACTGAGGGTATTTCTTTTCGTCGTACTTGAAATCGCCCTTTTCAACTACCAGTCCGGCGATGGTATTTCCATGTCCGTTAATCTCTTTTGTCGCAGAATAAACTGTAATATCCGCGCCGTGCTCAAAAGGTCTGTAGAGATAAGGTGTTGCCACTGTATTATCAACAATTACCGGAACTCCGTGCTTGTGCGCGATCTCCGAAATTGCATCTATGTCATAGAGCTCAGCATTAGGATTGCTGATAGACTCAAGATAAATCGCCTTGGTATTCTCATCTATTAGCTCTTCATAAGCTGCCGGATTGTCCCTATCCTCAACGAACTTTGCAGTAATTCCATACTTTGGAAGGAATTTGATAAGATTGAGCATTGCTGCTCCGTAAAGAGATGAACCTGAGACTATGTTTCCGCCGCCCTGGCCAAGAAGAAGCAGTGTGTAAGTGATAGCTGCCATTCCGGATGAAAGAGCTACTGCTGCCTTGCCACCTTCAAGTGTTGCAATCCTCTCCTCAAGTATTCCTGATGTAGGATTTCCAACTCTGGAGTAAATTCCCCCCGGCTCTGTTCCTGTCCACAGCCTTCTTGTTCTGTCTATGTCCTGAAGATCAAAGGATGCTGTCTGATAGATCGGCGGATTCACTGCGTTAAAATGATCTGCTGAATTGTAACCTGCCCTGATTGCGTTTGTGCTGAAACTGTTTTCTTTTGCCATAACTTTCTCCTCCGTTAATGTTTTCAGATTTAAGTAATTCTTGTCCCCTCAACTACTTGTTGTCAGTTTACACATATTCACCTACTGTGGCAATATGTTTAACGATACGCATATCTTATCACTGCCTATAACCGCAGGCTTATCCCCTATAAGCCGCAGCTCTCAGCAGAACAATCTTTACTTACTCGTACGCGAATGTCTTCAAAAACCTCCTGGCCCTCTCCGTGGAAGGCTCTTCAAAAAATCCCGCAACATCAGAAGTCTCCTCCACAATCTCTCCCCGATCCAGGAACACGATCCTATCTGCCACGGCTTTCGCAAATGCCATCTCATGCGTAACGATTATCATTGTCTTTCCGAGCTTCGCCAGCTGCTGCATGGTCTGCAATACCTCATGCACCATCTCCGGATCCAGCGCCGCAGTAACCTCATCAAACAAAAGAACTTCAGGATGCATTAAAAGAGCTCTAACAATCGCCACTCTCTGCTTCTGCCCTCCGGAAAGCTGCCTCGGATAATAATCCTTTTTATCTGCAAGTCCCACCTTGTCCAGGAGCTCAATCGCCTCTCGAACCGCAGTATCCCTGGATCTTTTCTGAACTTTGACAGGTGCAAGAATCACATTTTCCAGAACTGTCTTATGCGGAAAGAGGTCGTAAGACTGAAAGACCATCCCGATCTTCTGCCTGATCTTCGTTATCTCTTTTTTATCAGGTTCCACCGGAAGCCCATCCACTGCCACAACGCCTCCCTGAATCTCCTCAAGCCCGTTGAGGCACCTCAGGAACGTGCTTTTCCCGCAGCCGGAAGGGCCGATAATAACTACAACTTCGCCCTTTTGCACCGACAGATCTATATCTTTCAGTACAACGTTTCCGTCATACTCCTTATGCAAATGCTTTACTTTAACAAGTTCGCTCATCTCACGCCCACCTCTTCTCAAGCCTTACCGCAAATCTGCTGATTGGCCAGCAGACAATGAAATATAAAAGAAATACAACCGCAAACACACCAAATGCAGCATTGGGCGAGGACTTTCTGTTCGCCTCGATTATCTGCTGAGCCACTTTTAAAACCTCAACAATACCGATCATCATCACAAGTGATGTTGTCTTGATCATCCTTGTCACAAGGTTTATCGAAAGCGGTATGAGCCTCCGTATCGTCTGCGGAAAGATTATAAAAAAATGCACCTGAAACTTGTTCATCCCAAGTGCATATGCCGAGTCATACTGTATTCTCGGTATACTTTTTATGGATCCCCTCACAAGATCCCCCATCTCGGCTGTTCCCCAAAAAACAAATACGATCACTGCCGATAGCTCTGCAGAAATATTCAGTCCAAACACCCTGGTCGTCCCGAAATATGCGATAAACAAAAGCACCATTTGAGGCATGATCCTGACAATCTCCAAATAAACCCTGAAGATAGCACGGATAATCCTGCTTTTGGATGTCATCAGGACACCCACTACAAGCCCCAGGACAATGCTGATCGCAACAGATATCAGACTGATCTCCACAGAAACCCACAGGCCCTTTAAGAGCCTTACCATATTTGTTCCTTTGAAGAGAACATCAATCCCCAAACTCTGCATAACGAACTCTCCTCTCAACGACCGATCCAAGAACAGACACCGGAAGCAGCATGATAAGATAGTAAACGACCAGCAGGAACAGGCACTCTATCGTCTTAGCATACATACCAATAAGGTCCTTTGCGGTAAACATCAGATCCATCAGGCTTATGGTAGAGAACACAGATGTTTCTTTTAAAAGAAATATCACATTGGCCATGATTCCCGGAACGCTGATGGATGCTGCCTGTGGCAGGATAATGTTCCAGAACACCTGCCCCTTTGTCATTCCAAGAGAAAGAGCGCTTTCGCTTTGGATCTTGTCTATGGACTCAAGGCCGCTTCTCATGGTCTCTATCATATACGCCCCGCCAATCAGTCCCAGTCCCAGAACGCCGCAGGTCTGTGCAGATATCTTCAGTCCAAGCTTTGGCAGCGCAAAGTATATAAAGAAAAGCTGTACCAGAAGAGGTGTATTCCTGAACAGTTCTATATAGACGGTCAGTATTCTTTTGATAATGGGAATTTTGAAATAGATGGCCGCAGCCCCTGACAGCCCTATTGCAAAAGCTGTCAGGATTCCAAGCAGGCCTATTTTAAGTGTTAATAAGAGAGCCTCATTATATAAGGGTATATATGACCTGATTACCTCGATGTCCATAGGCTTACCCTTACTGAACTTTTCCGCCCTCAACTACAAGAGTGTTCTCATAGTCTGCACCATAAGTGTCAAGCAGCGTAGCCTCATAGTCGGCATGGAAGAAGCTCTCTTCTCCTATGCTTACGATCTCATCGTTGAGCCAGGTAAGAAGTGACTCGTTGCCCTTTGTCACTGCAGGCGCGATTGTGTCTGCATCGCCAAGTGAAGGTATTCCAACAGTGAAGCCCTCGTTCTCAATGGCGAAAGCAATAACCTCTGTGTTGTCATTTGCCCAGGCTATAGCGTTGCCGTTCTCAAATGCTGTCTTGGCTTCTGCATAGGCATCGTACTTCTGAAGTTTGATGTCGGGATAGTTCTTTTCCAGATAGGTCTCAGCTGTTGTTCCGGAAATAACGATGATCTCGTCATCCGCCTGAACATCGTCAAGGCTTGTAAGAACTGCATCTGACGGAGATACAACTCCGAGTGCGACGTTCATGTAAGGAAGAGCGAAATCAACTTCCTGGGCTCTTTCCTCAGTAACCGTGAAGTTTGCGAGAATGATATCAACCTTGCCGGTCTGAAGATACTCGATCCTGTTTGCAGCTTCTGTTGATACGTAGTTGATCTTTACTCCGAGGTCCTGTCCGATCCTCTCAGCAAAGTATACGTCATATCCTGCATACTCGCCGTTCTCATTTACATATCCGAAGGGGCTCTTGTCTGAAAAGACGCCGATGTTTATTGTTCCGCTTTCCTTGATCTCATCTACAGTCCTGAAAACCTCTGCTGTCTCAGGCTCTGCTGCCTTTGCAACTTCACCTTCACTTATTGTTGCGGTGGCTGCTGCATCTCCGCATCCTGCCAGAATCGAAACAGCAAGTGCTGCAGATGCGATCATTGTACCCATTTTTGTCAGTAGATTCTTTTTCATACTTTTGTCCTCCTGTTTCAAATAGATTTATTTTAGACTCATTCTATTTGTGGAGGACGTGGTTGTAAAAGATATAAAGGTTATAGCTGGTTATAAGTTTCTCTTTATTTAAAAGAATGACCGGTCAGTAATCCACCTGGAATTCATTCCTGTTAAAACTCATGGCAGGCGAGAGCGCAATACCTGCAAACAGCCCATAGATTCCAAAAGCATATCCAAGTCCGCATCCAAAAGCTATCGGACACACCATGCTGTTTAGCATTGTTGTAACAAAGCGCTTCTGAGCGCCATTTTCCACACTTTCCGTATTCCACCGAAGTTTTCTTCAGAAAGGTACACGCTTATGAACGGAGTTGCCGACTCTCCTATCCCTTCAAATACAAGCTGGATCTCAAGAAGCAGAAGGATGACTGAGACCAGAATCAGTTTGTCATCTCCAAAAACAGCCAGAACAAATTTGTTCAAATAAAAAAAGCCCTGCTTTCGCAAGGCTTTATCAGCTTATCTTTTAATATGGAAATTACTTCCGGAGGACAATGAACTATCCTGTAAATCACCAGATCATGTTGATATAATTGATCACATCCTGCAGATCATCGTCAGTTGCATCAGTAAGATGGCTTTTGAATATGCTTCCTTTATTCCAGCCGGCTGTCATTTCCTGAATGCAATATTCCTTGGAAAAACCTTTTTCCTTGAATTTCATTACTGCATAAAAAACCAATCCGTATCCCGCAAGTGTGACCTTGCCGCCGGTTACCTCTCCCAGCTCTTCCGGGGAAAGCTCATCCATGGAGAAACCCTTCAACATTTCCTCAAGATCGATCCTGTTTTCTTCGTTACCCATATGTAACCTCCTCTATTAGTAGTCTTTTTCACAAATCCATACGTCACCAGATAATGTTGATAAACTTGATGGCCTTCTCCAGATTATCATCGGTTCCATCATCAAAACTGATTTCTCTTTCCTTATTGTCCATGCAGCACCTCCTTTGTTACACGTTTATACGAATAATTTCGGCTTTTGGCAAATTAAATTCTGCTCTCTCCGTCATCCGTATACAGCTCGTAGGATTCGGGCTCCGCGTCGCAGCAGATAAAAGAAATATCGGAGGCATCTACTGCATCCATGCCCTTTTCAGGTTTAGCAAGCGGAAGCACATGTCCTTTTCTTACAAACACTAAAATCTCATCAAGTCTTGCCCTGACATAATGATCTCCGGCGCTCATCACCTCTTCATCGTAGTCATCAAAGGCTCTGAATCTCACCAGTTTCATGTCTTCCGGCAAATAAACATACCTGCCCTCCGCATTCTGAGTATATACAGGTGCAAGCATGATGCTCTCGCCAAGAAGCAGCTGATCCTCGACGCATGCACTCCTGTCATCATTATATTCAAAGCACAAAGGCTTGAACAACATCCTGTCATTCAGGGCAGCCTTCATGAATTCAGAATACAGGTACGGAATCAGCGCATACCTTAGTCTTACAAAGTTCCTGAACACAGGCACATTCTCATAGAGATACAGCTCCTGCCTCCTGGTGTACATCGCTGAATGGTTCCTGAACAGTGGTGTAAAGATACCAAAGGCAGTCCATCTCAGCAGCAGGTCTTCAGTAGTGTCACTTCCGAAGCCGCCGATATCCGCGCCGGTATAAAGGAATCCGCACATATTGACCGCCGGCATCTGCTGGATGTTCAGAAGCAGATGTGACCACCATGAATGGTTGTCGCCATGCCAGATCCCGCCGTAGCGGTGCATTCCGATATATGAAGACCTTGAGAACATCAATATCCTCTTGTCGGGAGATAGCCTCTCGAATGCCTCCCCTGCTGCCCTTGTCATGTTATACCCAAAGAGGTTATGCACCTTGTCGTGCCTGATCTTTCTGCCCTTGTACTCGTGGTAGAAACGCCTGTAATCCTCAGGGTAATTATCTATTGAACCAACCAGATCCTTGAAAGCAAAGAAGGACTTGACGTCCAGGTTCTTTCCCTTGTAATCCTCGATCTGGTCAAAGACCTCCTCAAGGTGGTCCTGGGTGTAGAAGATCGCAGGCTCATTCATGTCATTCCAGAAGCCGTCAATTCCCTGATCCAGCAGCACCTTGTACTTATTTCCAAACCACGCCCTGGCCTCGTCGTTCAGGAAATCCGGGAAGTGCACCTTCCCCGGCCATACAGCAGCCACCAGGTTTTCGCCGTTTTCTTTTTTAACAAAATATCCCTTCTCAACGCCTTCTTCGTAAACGTCGTAGCCTTCTTCGATCTTAACGCCCGCGTCGATGATTGGAACGAGGTGAATACCTCTTTTCCGCATCTCCTCTACGAACTCAGGGAACTTAGGAAAAACGCTTTCGTCGATTGTAAAGTCCTTGTACCTCTCCATGTAATCTATATCGAGATAGATCATGTCCAGAGGGATTCCTGCCTCCTGATACTTGTCAGCAACTTCCCTGACTTCATCGGCAGTCATATAGCTCCACCTGCTCTGCCCGAATCCAAAAGCCCACTTAGGCGGGATGTAGCTTCGTCCGATGATCTGTCTGAACTGGCCGACGATATCAAGAACGCTCTCGCCGTCAACGATGTATATATCAGCATCAAAATCTTCAAAAGACACGGTCAGCTTATCAAGCTTGGTGTATCCGATGTCGAAGCTCACTTTGCCCGGAGTGTCTACATATACGCCAAACTGTCTGTCCCCCGAGAACACCACAAAGAAGTTCTGCGAGGCATAGAGCGAATTCTTATTCTCAGTATGATTGGGGTCGTCTGAATTGTTGCTTATGTACAGCCAGCCCCTCTTGTTCATTCCCCTGACGGTCTCGCCAAGGCCGAAGATCTTGTCATTTTTCTCAAGCGCAAGAGACAGCTCTTTTCCCTCATCGTTGATTGAAAAATAAGGGATACTGCCCTCTGCTGCCGGTATTTCTTTTACAACGGAATCTGTAGGTATGGGATTGCCGATCGTGAATTTTCTAATCATGTTCAAAACCTCCTGTTATTAAATTTTAACATAAAAAGGGAACTGTCAGACAGTTCCCTCGTGAATATATATCTGTTTATTTCATGCTCCCAACAGAACCAGAAGATCTGAAAAAGAGCTTATGTTGTACTCTGCACGTCTGCCGGCTGTTGCTGCTCCGATGGCTACTGCGTCCATCCCGGCTGCATGTGCGGCATCAATCCCCGCGTCTGCATCCTCAACAACAAGGCAGTCGGACGGGCTCTCCGAGAGAAGCTCAGCGGCTTTTAAGAAAACCTCCGGGTCAGGCTTTGATCTTGTTATCATGCTTCCGTCAGCAACCTTATCAAAGGCATCTGACAGCTCGGTCCGCTCGAGAATATATGCTGTGTTCTTGCTGGAAGATCCAATAGCAAGTCTGTATCCCGCATCCCTGAGTTTTGAGAGAGTCTGACGCACTTCTTCAGTTACATCGTCCCTTGTCATTACGCCGAGACTCTCGCGGTAGGAGTCATTTTTTTCCTCGAGATAATCTCTTTTCTCCTCAGCCGTTACAGGCTCTCCGTGGTAATTCTCAAGAATGATATCAAGGCTCTCTTCCCTGCTCACTCCCCGCAAACGGTCGTTGTCCTTTTCCGTAAACTCGATCCCCAGCCTGTCCGCCAGCTTTTTCCACGCCAGGTAGTGGTACCTGTCGGTGTAGACAAGCACGCCGTCCAGGTCAAATATTACTGCTCTATATGACATTTCTCTCCTCCGATGAGCCTGTAGCTCTTTTCCCCATGGCAAAATTCCAGCTCATCTCCGCGAAGCAGCTCAACTGCGGTCTCGTTTTCATCTACAGTGACCTTGATAAGCCTGCCGCGGTATCCAAATTTGAACGAATATCCCTTAAGGTTTGCAGGCAGGAAAGGATTGATGGAAAGGCCATCCTCGTCGATCCTTATTCCGCCAAAGCCGTAAGTGAACGCCATGTATGAACCGCCCATGTTTGCGGTGTGTACCCCGTCTGCGCTGTTTCCGTGAAGGTTCATGAGGTCGAGCTTTGCAGAGTCGCCGAAATACGCTGCTGCCTCGGCGTGCAGTCCCAGCCTTGCCGCCTGCATTGAGAACACGCAGGTGGACAGCGACGAATCGTGGGTCGTGATCTTTTCATAGTACCTGAAGCTCTTTTCCATAGTCTGCGCGTCCGCGCTGTCAGGGAAAAGAAAATGTGCCAGCACCGTATCTGCCTGCTTGCAGACCTGGTATCTGTAAAGGTGCAGCGGATGATAGTGAAGAAGCAGGGGGAAATCCTCCTTAGGAGTGGATGCCAGATCCCACACAGGTTTTTGCAGGAATGAATCATCCTGAGGATTTATCCCGAGTTCTTCGTCATAGGGAAGGTAAATGTTTTCAGCTGCCTTTTCGATGTCCGAGATCTCCTTGTCGGTCAGGGCAAGTCTGTGCTTGAGCGATATGATATCCGGTGTGTCCGCATATTTCTCAAGGAGCTTTATCATCCATTTCATGCCGTGGGCAGCTGCACAGTTGGTGTAGAAATTGTTGTCCACCATGCAGGTGTACTCGTCGGGGCCTGTCACTTCGTTAATGACAAAGCGTCCCTTTCGGTCGTAGTTTCCTGTGTCGAGCCACAGTCTTGCGATCTCAACCAGGATCTCAGCGCCCTCTTTTAAGATGAACTGCTCATCTCCTGTTGCGAGATAGTACTGAACGATCGCGTAGGAAACTGCGCCGTTGATGTGGTACGCAGCTGTGCCGCTGGGGAAGTATCCTGAGCATTCCTCGCCGGTTATTGTGCGCCATGGATAGAGCGCGCCTTTTTTGTGTCCCAGAAGACCCGCGTTTTCCCTGGCCTTCTGAAGTGTCTTATATCTGAAATGAAGTATGTTTTTTGCAAGTTTTGCATCAGTCAGTGTAAAGAAAGGCAGCGCATACATTTCCGTATCCCAGAAATAATGGCCTTCGTAGCCCTCTCCCGTAAGTCCCTTGGCAGCCATGCTGTATCCGGGAGTCCTTGGAGCCGAGCAGAATAACTGATACATATTGAAGTTCATGGCAAGCGCAAGATCATCATCGCCCATGATCTCCATTCCCGACTGATCCCAGAAGTCTTTCAGGATCTTTGTCTGTCTATCGTATAGGTGCTCAAGTCCGCTTCCATCAGCTCCCACCTCTTCCAGAGCATCCTGAAGGACCGCCATAGCGTCTTTTTCCGGATCTTCACTCTTCAGCGAGTCGGAAAATGAAGAGAACTTTACGAGGCGTATTTCCTGTCCCTCTGAAATATGCCCTTTGATATAAGTGCATACCCGCCTATCATCGGTATTGTCATACACATCGATATAATCGTCCTCGCCTAACAGGATGTTGGAAGTGGCTGACGCAATACTGATGTCACTGACACCGGTACTGCTCACACAAAAGATGGAATTGTCAATTGCTTGCGCACTATTGACCGTAAGATATGACGGACTCTCTGCGGCAAGTCTCGGATCGGTAGGGTCCGAGTAGTTTGTGACATTTCCTATATGCCAGGAATCAAAAACTATCTCGCCGTCAAAGTCCATGGAAGTAACACTGTATTCAATGGTAAAGAGCTGCGGAATGGCAAGGTGCGCCATCCTTTTGGTCTCTATCTTCACCGTGTTGCCAAGAGGGCTCTTCCAGAGTATCTGCCTTGAGGTGAAACCGTTATCCATGTCAAGGATTCTTTTGTTGGAGATGAGCTCGCCCGTCCCCATGTCAAAGCGCTCCCCGCAGATGTACAGATCGATCGACTGCGTGTCTGCGACATTGAGCATCGTCTGCTTCTGTTCAACCAGATTGCAGAGGCTCTCGGCCTGCTTCATGGGAATGGTCTCATAAACTCCCGCCAGATACATCCCCCGCATTGTGTTAAAGTCATCGGGCACACCTTCTTCAAGTGTGCCCCTGACTCCAATGTACCCGTTGGCATTTGAAAACAATGTCTCATTTAATCTGAGTGTTTTGTTGTCGTAGTTTTCGTCTCGTATAATGATACGATTACTGTTGTGCATAATATGCCTCTATTGCTTTCTGAAGTGTATCAAGGAACTGGTCAGTATCTTTGATGGATCCCTTTGCGAAATCCTGGAAAACAACTGATGTTACGTTCTGTGCAAGTCCGGCTTTCCAGCCCTGCCAGTGCCATGCGGATGTCTTTCCGGATGCTGTGTACTCACCGATGGTTGCTGCGTAAGGATCAGCGGGAGCAAACTTTGATGATGTGAAAGGTGAAACGCAGCCGCACTTCTCAGCAAGGATCTGCTGTCCGCCCTCGTTCTCTGAGCACCACTGGATGAATGCCTTTGCTGCCTCAACATTTCCACCGTTGTAAAGTCCCCACCAGTTAGGTGAATTGGTCTGGATCGTATCCTGTCCCTCGATGAATGCGTAAGGGATCATGCCTACTTCGAAGTTACCTGCCTCAGCATACTGGTCTGCATAAGTTGTTGTCATTGATGCGCCGATCCATGAGCCCTGTGTTACGAAGGCATACTTGCCGCTTGCAAAGCCAAGAACCTGATCGTCATAGGATCCGGAAATGCCCTTGGGATCTGTGTACTGATTGAAAAGAGCTACCATCTCAGCGAAGGGCTTAGCGCGGTCCATGTCCAGCTTTCCGCCGTCATTGATGAGGTCAAGGTATGTAGTGTCGTTGCGGGCAAGTCCGGAATCAAGGTAGGTTCCAAAGAGATGCTGTCCTGCTGTCCACCAGAGGTTAGCTGACTCTGTGTAGTAGCCTACAACTGCTGTAAGTCCAAGCTCATCCTTCATTGAATCGATCTTTTCAAAGGCTGCTCTCATTGACTCGGGGCCTGTGATAGACTTGGGGTCGATGCCTGCCTTATCAAGGATGGATTTGTTGTATGAAAGTCCGATTGCTTCTGTTGTTGTTGGAAAACCATATACATGTCCGTCAGCTGCTACGTACTCAGCCTCTGTGTCATTTGTCCAGGCTTCATCTGTAAGATCAACCAGAAGATCTTTCCAAGTCTCGTAGTGTGTGTCACCTTCGAATACGAACATGTCGGGCATATCATCTGCCTGATAGTAGTTCTTTAAAATTGCCTGTGTGTCCTGACCACCGCCTATGGTATCGATGGTAACTGTAACTCCGGTCTGCTCCTTATAGGCCTCTGCAAGAAGTGTAAGTCCTTCCTGGATCTCTGCCTTGTTGTTAACAAGTCTGATTGTCTGGCCTTCAGCGTTATCTGCAGCTTGTGCAGGTGTTTCAGCTGCCTGTTCTGTTGTTGCTGCTGTTGATGTTTCTGTCTTTGCGTCAGATGTTGTGCTGCCTGCAGTCTCTGAAGTACCTGTTGTGGATACTCCGCATCCTGCAAGTGCATATGAAAGTGTTGTTGTTGCAGCGAGCATAAGTGCTAATGCTTTCTTCTTCATGATCTCCTCCTTATATGAAACATATTGCGTTCGCTCTTGATGCTTATACTCTATGGTATTTACTGAAAATGTCGCAATATGGCAAAAAATCTTTGGTTGTTTAACACAAAAAAAGGCCCTTCATATGTGAGCTTCACACATGAAAGGCCGATATTTTACTAAACAGGCTATTGATTTTACTAAACTATTGCCGCATTTTACTAAAATTTGGTAAAATTTTTATTAATTACTTCTTGGGGCGGAGCGCTGTCTTTCTCCATTTCACCCGCGCGCCAATCCTGTATGTCTCATAGTTTCCGGTCCCGTCGATGATGTTCAAAAGGGCCTGTCCCGCCAGGAATCCTCGCTCATAATCAGGAACACTTACTGTAGTAAGTCCCAGATACCGGGAAATTATAATGTCGTCAAAACCGCACACTGAAATGTCATCCGGAACCCTGATACCATTTTCAGTAAAATGCCTGATCGCTCCTATCGCCATCATATCATTGGCGCAGATAAGAACCGACGGCATGCGGTCCTGGAGCATGATAAGCCTTGCGGCCTGGACTCCGCTCTTTTCTCTCCAATCGCCCTCATAGAGGTCATTTCTGTTAAATGAGATATGATTTTCCTTGAGCACATCCCTGAAGGCCGTATACCGCTCTTTATTATCGGCAGTGTTCTGTCCTGTCAGAAAAGCGAAGGTCTTAAAGCCTTCATCCACGAGTTTCTGCGTAAGCTGCCGCTCTCCCTCGTAGTTGTTGACAATCATGGCTTTTACGTTTGGATGCTCCAGCTCACGGTCCAGCGTGATAACGGGAAGTCCCTTATCTGCCACTGCCAGAACTTGCGAATCCAGTATCTGTGAGCTCAGTATCACACATCCGCACACTTCATCCGGGTCGGAATAATGCGCCAGATCATCACCGTTACAGACAAGGATATGATACCCCTGCTTGCCTACATAATCACTGACTCCATGAAGGATATCAAGGTAAAAGAGTGTATCAAAATCGCTGAAGCTGACGATAATGGTGCGTTTTTTTGCGTCTGCCGCATTCTGTTCCTTGTGAATATAGCCCAGTTCATCGGCAATCTTAAGGACTTTCTTGCGGGTCTCTTCACCCACATTCTTTTTCTTGTTGAGAACGTTTGAAACCGTGGTCATGGACACACCGGCTTTTAACGCTATATCTCTGATTCCAACCATTCTTTATTCCTCCACACCGGAAACATGAACCTTTGTAAAGCAAAGTTTAAACAATTATAGCACTGCATGTATAGTCGGAATTACAATTAATATTATATAGCTTTGGGGGTGCTATTTCCTCATTAAGTACGTACAGGAAGAAGTCTATATAGCTCCTCTTCTTGAAAAACCGGTTTTTTTGACTAAAACGCTTGTTATCCTTTGATTTAGTCAATTTTCATGAGAATTCCTGACACGGAATTTGACTAAATCGAGCAAAAACCAGCGTTTTAGTCAATTCTGACTCTCAATTCAGGATGAAATCCATAAGATTTTTTGACTAAATCGATGAAAAAATACCCTCTTAGTCAATTTTCTCGAAAAACACCTTCCTGATGCCGAATGATCAACTCATGTCAGATCGATAAAAATACCTCTATTGCCAGAATAATTGATTCTGCCCACTCTTGCGCTAGTTCTTATACGCATTCTTACATGAATTCTTATACCAATTCGTATACCATTCTCACACCACCTGGTGTATCCATTTTCCTCTTATGAATCTGATGGTGAATATAATTCCCCTGATGCCCCAGTCGCTGAACATTCCGATCCAGACGCCCATGGGTCCCATGCCCACTCCCCTGATAAGGAAGGTTGCAAGTGAAACTCTGCAAAGCCACATGGTCAGCGTTGCGACAATCATCGAGAACTTCACGTCGCCGGCAGCCCGCAGGCTGTACGCCGTGATGAAGGACGGCGACCACAGAAGCGGCTTGAATATCGTGATCCATCCCAGCATGTAAATGCAAAGAGCCGCGCTCTCTTCCTGCATTCCCGCAAGAAACACCACCGGTCGTGCTATTGCATAGGTGAAAAGACAACTCGCAGTAATCACGATATATCCCCATCCAATCATTTTCTTGGTGTAGTAAATGGCTTCATCTTTCCTTCCTGCACCGAGGCACTGTCCCACCACGGTCATAAGTCCGATTCCAATACCGCATCCTGCCACGCCGTTGACATTCTCAAAGATGTTTGTCATGGCCTGAGCAGCAATCGCAGTAGTTCCAAGTAGCGACACTGATGATTGTATCGCCAGCTTTCCAAACTGGAACATGGAATTCTCGATTCCATTCGGAATGCCCATGCCAAGGATTCGCTTGATCTTGCCCGGATCCGGTTTGATGCTGCGAAGACTTGCAATCCTGATTTCCTGTTCCTTGCGGGTAAGAAGTGTAAGCAGAACCGCAGCAGAAAATAGCCTTGAAATAAGCGTAGCCAGCGCTGCGCCAAACACTCCCATTTTAAATCCAAAAATGAACAGTGCATTTCCTGCCACATTGAGGATGTTGGATATGATTGCCACATTCATGGGAAGCCTCGTGTTTGACTGAGCCCTGAAGATTGCCGCTCCCGCCGCAGACAACGCTATACCCGGATACGATAGGATGCTAAGCAGGAAGTAGATATTTGCTGCCTTCATTACGTCATCTGCTATTGTTCCGAAGATCAGCGACAAAAGGCCGCCTCTGAATATCAGGCACAGCGTCATGATAAGGGCAGAGATGAACAGCGCTACCAGAAGAACCTGCGAGGCGGCTTCGTTAGCTCTTTTAACATCTCTCTGACCTATGTACGTGGCACAGATAATGACTCCGCCAGTTGCCAGAGCAGCGAAGGCCTGCACTACCAGGTTGTTTATCGAGTCCACAAGAGAAACTCCCGAAAGAGCCGCTGCGCCCACGTTACTTACCATCATGGAGTCAGCCATACCCATCAGGGAGTTCAGGAATTGCTCGGCTATTATTGGAATGAGCAAAAGGAACAGCTTCCTGTTGCTGAAGATGTGATCTTTTGTTTGTGTTGCTTCAATGCCATTTGATGTATCCGGCATGGTTCGTAATCTCCTACTTTATATTTCATAGTTTGTCATAACTGATTCAGAATCCGAACTTCATTAGAAAGGCTATATTTGCTTATCCTTTCATGCGTTACTCATTATATACCATATTGATGCGCATATGCATATTAGATGATATCATTGTTCCGTGGTTTTAATACCTTTTTTACATTTGCGTGTCTGTAAAGTAAAATGTAAGAATCGCAATTTGGGGAGTGATAGAGATGGCTACCAAGCATGTTGTTGTGCTTCCATACGATGAACAATGGAAGCAGGATTTCCTTATGATAAAAGATGAGCTCACAGCAGCTCTTGGAGAACTGGCGATTGGAATAGAACACGTCGGTAGCACCTCTGTTGAAGGTTTATCAGCAAAACCTATCATTGATATAGATGTTGTCATTAAAGATTATACTGTGTTTGAAGAAGTTGTATCAGCTTTGGGATCAATAGGTTATCGGCATGAAGGTGACCTTGGAATCGCAGGTCGAGAGGCATTCAAATACGATGGCAAAGACCATTTGAGGAAGCATCATTTGTATGTATGCCCGGAAGCTTCGCCGGAGCTGAAAAGACATATTGCTTTCAGAGATTATCTGCGGACTCATCCTGATGCAGTTCGGGAATACAGCCGCATCAAAGAAGAAGGCGCAAGACTGTATCCTTATGACATTGACAGATATATTGAACATAAGTCACCGTTCATCGAAAAGATCTATGCAATGATGGAATTGTAGAGTTTAAGTTTACTGATCAAAAGCACTTTTGTAAAAGCGATTTGAGATTTAAATCAAGTCTGCTGATTAGATACACTTTTGTAAGAAGAATTGACTAATTGTTTGTGGATGGTTCCGTTATGTATATAGCTTTTCTTATTCTAACAATACTACTCTGCGTTGCCGAAGTACTCGCTACTATAAAGACTCACCGCATCTGGCATTTCCTGTTGGCGAGCATTCTATTGCTGGCGGCCGCAATCGGTCTTGATTTTGTAGCGGGAATAATCGGCGACCGCGTTACCGGCGATTTTCATATAGCAGCGTTTTTCTGGCAGCTGCTGCCTTTTGTGACCGGTACCGTGTGGGCATTTTTCACATTTGGCGGCATTGTCGCCATGTACGTCAAGGAGCCGCACTACACCATTAAGCATGTGCTAAAGCACCTTTCGGCTGTTGCACTGATTGCGCTCTGCGTAATTGCTGTTTATACGGTCAAGAAGCACATGGAAACAGCGTCTTTGAATCTTAACAGCTACCCTCCTATTGTGACTTCCGGCATGGACTTCTATGGTGGCCGGGAGCAGAAGAAAACCATCGTTATTACTGACAGGCAGACCGGAAAAGACAAAGTGGTGGGCGACCTTTATCTCGAAGACATCACAAGTATCGGCGGCGGCGAATGCATCGGCGCATTGAATGACAAGAACGATAGCAAGATCATCCTCTTCAACGTAAAGAACAACGAAGGCCACCCCATCTTCAACGCAGACAACTACGGCTATACACACCTGGGCTATCCGGTCTTTGACAAATTTAAGAAGAATCTCTATTTTATAGCGGATTATCGTGAGATTGTGAAGTTTGATCTTTTCACAGGTGAAGTTACTACTATCCTCCCCGGGGAAAAGAAACTCTGGCCCGGCAGATTCGCGGTTTCTCCTGACGAAAGGCATGTGTATTTCTTCTACCGGCACGATGACGATGGCCTTGAGACCGAAAACAACATGATCATCTGGGAAATCGATACGCAAACACTGGAAAAAACAGAGCTGGTAAAGGAAGATAATCAGATTGACGGGCTTGATCTTTCAATAGATGGAAAAGAGCTTTACTACGTCTGTGATCACAGGCTTATAAAGTTAGACCTGGCAACAAAAGAATTCACTCAGCTTCTCTCGCAGGATGAGCTCACATTAGCCGGCGCTCCCGGTAACTGGCCTGTCCGTGTCTCATCGAATAACAGATATATTCTTCTGAATACAGGCGAGCGCAATGAGACTTGGTTCAAGGTCGCCTACAGCGCTTATGCCTACGATATCCAGGAAAACAAGGTCGTTCAAGTGATGAAGTCATACTATGATCCTGGCTTCATCGACTGGATAGAGTATTGATCTGACGAAAGCACCTACACCAAGTTGAACGTAATGGATAGATTGGTATAGTTTCTATATATAGTTTGCTTTAGCACCAACAACAAAGATAATGGCCTGAAAAGAATACTCCAGACCACATGATAAGATGTTTACGTTATATCGTTCACTTTTTACTTCTTATTCTTACTTCTTTTAATATCAGCAGTAGGCTTTATTTTTCCCTACTGCTTGATTCGAAAAAACTCATTCTTGTTAGTAGCCTCATCTTGGATTTATAACGTTTTATTATAAGTGGCTATATTTGTTTACTGCTCCATTTTGATTTCTGAGCTACGAGAAGTATCAACGGCAACATTTGTCTGACTCTTCTCGTAATTGTAAGATAATTGCCTCACTAATAGCCATAGCACTACTAACAAATCGTAAAAAATGCATATCCAGCAGTAGATTAAAATTAGCCTTACTGCTATGTACCATAAAACCAATGAACAGCAGTAAAAACCAGTCGTAATACCGATAATTTGTTATCATTCGCATCGTGATAGTATGACATCACACTTCTAAGCTGCTAAGGCATTCCAAATTGCATAACGCAAACAAAAATGAATCATTCAAAAACATAAGAAACAGGGAATCCTGACGTATCACAGCAAAAATGAAAATCATCCGACATAGCTTGTCATCTGTAGCAGATAACGCTATCCAGCTGCTGGTAGGTCTTGCCCTCTTCCACTGAGAATGGATGCTGCTTGCCTACTCCGCCGAACCACTCGTACGGCAAGTCATTTTCCGTCTTGCCTTCGCAGATCTCAACAATGCCGTTTCTCATGCAGTGCATCAATGAGATATCATCGTAGTCTCTCGCATGGCCATGAAGTATTACATCCGCCTCGTTCTCCAGGAACATGACTTTATCAAGTTCCTTCACGTACTCATCCAGCGGAAGGCAGCCATCAAGCTGCATCCACAGATGATGGTTGATGGAGTCTCCTGTAAAAAGAATCCTATCTTCCCTTAACAGCAGCACAATGCCGCCGGGTGTGTGACCGGGCAGCTCGTATACTTCAAGGGTCTTTCCGCCAAGGTCGATTACATCTCCGCCTTTTATCGGTTTGAATGGTGGGAATGTGCGATTCTTATCCTTACAGAACTCGATAAATTCAGGCTCGTTAACAAACATCTCCGCAAGAAAATTATCCTTGGGATTCATATATGCTTCGTCAAAATAGATATTGCCAAAGATGTGATCCGGATGACCATGCGTGTTAACAACGACGATAGGTTTATCAGTGATGCTTCTGACTACCTTATGCAAATCGTTGTACCCATTCATCGTATCTATCACGCATACCTTCTCATCGCCAACTACGATATAGCCTGTGGCTTCATGGGCTTCATCCATCAAGTATAAGTACGGTTTTAATTGTTTGAGATACAATTCATTTTCCATAGTCAAATCTCCCCCTTAATGCATCAATTCCACAGTTCGTTCCTGTGGAGCCAGTCAACAGATTTCCTCAGCGCCTCAATCGTCTTCGTCTCCAGCACGCACCTCGCATTCCTTCTCTTCGCAAGCACAAGCCTTTCTGCCAGATCAATCTCTCCATCCCCAAGCGCCAGATGGTTCTTAGGCGGATTCTCTGAGCCGTCATGTATATGGAAATGGATCAGATGTTCCTGATTCTCCATTATAAAAGGCACATCAATTTCCTTTATTGCCTTGGAATGCCCAATGTCCCAGGTCAGAGCAAACTTCGGGCTCTCAAGCAGGTATAACACAGACTTCTTCTCGTAATCCCGGAAGCCATCCGTGTTCTCAACGACAATCTTAATGTCGCTGTCTCCAATCCACTCCTCACACGATGAACGGAAAAGCTCGAATGCCTTCATATAAGTATCAAAATCACGGTCATACATTTGAACCTTCCTGTCAGGCAGGGTTATGTATATCCCATGATGCATATGCATATTGATAGTCAGCGGCTGGCTCGCATCACCGAATTTATCCCTCAGGCACAAGAGCTTTTTGCCCACTTCGATTGTTCTTCTCACAGTCTCAAGATACGCATCTATCACCAACTGATTGAAATCTGCAATGTTGAGATTCTCATCAAGGTGAATCGTATAGTAAATCTTCTCCCTCTCCGCAAGCTCCACCAGGTAACCCGTGTTCTCAAGCTGTTCCACCTGGTATTCCGGAAAGTTCATGTTCAGCTCAATGAACTTTAACCCAAGCTCCTTGCACAGAGAAACATTCTCCTCAAGCGTCCTGTTTTCAATTAACGTCGGCATTCCAAATTGCATTTTTCTACTCCCTTTTACGTTTATAAACCGCTCATAATCTTCCGCAAAAATCGCCATTTTTCAATTTAAAAGTTAATCCTTACCTTTATATTTTAAAGCTCATAAATACATGGACAGAACTTATTCGCTTTATCTTCAGAATATTATCAGCACCAATCAACCGTTTGTATGCCGCAATCTATTTAATGTATAATAATACACACTGATATTATTGCAGACCTGCATATTATAGTCTGAATAGCATAACGTAGCACATACATAGCCTGGCATCTAAATAGCACAACAACTGCGTACACAGCGGATCAACCGCATGGCTAAGGCTCCTTCAGAACTTTACTCTTACCAAAAAAGCTGCCTGGGACGCCCGAAACAAAAACGCTTAGCGTCAGTCCTCTCCCACCAGATGAACGGTCTGCGGCTCGTGCCCCACTGCCGGAAGAAACTTTTCAAATATATCCGCCGTCTTTATCTTAAGGCTGGACGTGCATACGCATGGATGGCATCCAAGATACTCATCTGCCCTGACATCCTCATCCACAAGAAGCTGCACCTCGTGGTTTTGGTCGTTCATCAGCCCCATTACGCTCACTGCGCCGGGCTCGATATCCAGGTATTTCAGCATATCTTCCGCTTCCGCAAAAGAAAGCCTGGCTGAGTTGATCTGATTCGACAGCTCTTTTGTCTTAAACTTCTTATCCCCGGGCATAAGCAGAAGGTAGAATCTGGTCTTCTGCCTGTTGCACAGAAACAGATTCTTGCACATCAGCGTTCCCAGCGCCCGGTCTATATCCTGGCAGGCCTCCATTGTGGTTGCCGGCTCGTGATCCACGCGGCTGTATTCTATTCCAAGCTCGTCCAAAAGGTCATATACCCTGACCTCTCTTGGTAAGCGCTCCTTTGCATTTTCCGGTCTTCCGTCAAATACTTCCATCTATACTAATCCCCTTTTCATTTTATTTCGCTAACTATTACTGACTCCCAAACTCCGAAATTCCGAATGGCAATCCTTATCCGGATTCCCACGATTTCCGGCGCATCTTCCACCATTATACGAAAAAAAGAACTTGGGCGCTATATGAGTCGCTCAAGTTCCATCTATGATTAATCCCTGTAATGTTCGGGTTGTTTTAGGGAGGAGCTACCGGAATATGGGGTATATCCGGTAGCAAAGGTGTTATGAAAAAAGTGTGTGGGGTTAAAGAACTGTTCTGTTCTTTATGTACTCATGATATAATCCCAACCTAAAACAAACCTTAAAGTGTTGTGAAGAATTTGTGTCCACTCAAAAAAATATACAGTGTCGTATAAGAATGTTTCACAAAATGCCTCACCAAACGCGTCACAAGCAAAACAAAAATGCTGAACAAGAGCTGCCTGCATCACGTACCAAAAAACTCGTCAAACACTGCCTGCGCCTTTTCCAGCTCATTCATAGTATACGCACAGAGTTTTACATCAACCTCGTAGTCCGGATAATCCTCCCTGAATTTCTTGCAGGCCCTGCAGCACTGTCTGGTGGATTCTCCTACCGGATCGGGAAGATTTCCCCCGAATATACTGGAGCTTATCAATGGAAAAGAAATACTGTGCAGTTCATTATCTTTCAGAACCACAAGTGAATTGTAGTATGCCAAAAAGAGCTCCTCAAAAGCCTCAGGCGTAACGCCAAAGTTCGGCCCAACTGCATGAATGATCGCCTTGGCATTAGTAAGACCAAACGATGGCGTGATGACTGCGTCTCCGTCATTCAAGGGCGTCTGATACCTCTTGCAGGCAGCCGTAAGCTCGTTCATCCCGGCCTTTTTAAAGATCACTCCGCAAATACCTCCGCCTGCCCATAGGCCACTGTTGGCTGCATTAACCACTGCATCTGCCACCTGATCCGCACATGACCCATGTATTAGTTCTATAGTACTCATAAGGCACCTCCTCTTCTACCTATATATAATCAGATTTCATTTAATAATCGTTACTAAATTATACACTGTCCTCTAAAAACTTAACAACATATCGTCATCAAAACGCACACACAAACACGAAATATAAAAAAGTCATAAACTTTTTGCCACCCCTTTGCCACACTAAAAAAACGTTCGTATAATAGAATGTAATCCAATACAACACAGTGAAAAGCACAAGGTGCTCATTGATAAATCAGGAGGAAAACAAAATGAAGAAGACAGTATCAAAAGTTATCGCAGCAATTTTCGCAGTTGTTTTAACCTTTACAGCATTCAATTTCAAGTCACTTGCTTACAGCGAGGTTCCCGACTACATGGACTTCGGCGATTGCGTAGTATCGATCAACGCAGGCTCATACGCAGATGTCTGGTTCAAGACAGATTACAACTACAACGTTTTCCTTGGTGACCACACCAGCAAATTCACCTACATCGACTGCACAGGAAAAGGCGGATCAGAATACGTAAGACTCCACATCGGAGCAGATGAGCAGGTTAAGAACGTATTCTTCTACTTCTACATCAGAGACGACAGAGTAGCTGACTCTGACATCCATGACTGCATCGAAGTTTACGTACAGAACATCGACACCAGCTATGCACAGAAGAACGCTGAGATGAACGCTCTTAAGACCTATGCAGGCAACAACGGCGAATTCAACGCATACATCTACTACACAAATTACGCTGACCTCAGAGCAGCATTCGGCACAGATGCCGCAGCACTTCTCAACCACTACAACACACTGGGCAAGGCTGAGGGCAGAGTAGCCAACAAATCAATCGCACTCAAGTAAACTGATTCAAAAAAAACTATCCCCCGACAATAATCAAGGCAAGGCCGCAACGGTCTTGCCTTTTTTGATCCCAGGGGACGGGGTTTGTGGATCATTTCAAAGTTTCTTTTTCCGCTTGAGCAAAAACAGCCATCCAAAACACAAAATAATCTGCGTCACTGTAGAACAAGGTGTGGCAAGTCCAATGTGAAACAGCGTCACAGGCTCCCACTTGCTCATCAGTATCACAACCGGAATCCTTACAAGAAATGCCCCAATGATTCCCTGTGCCATAACAAAGGTAGTCTGTCCAATGCCATTGTAGAAGCCAATAAAGCAGAAAAGAAAACACGTAAACAGGCAGTCAATCGCATAAGACTTAAGGTACTCAGCTCCTGCCATAACCACATCGGCGTCCTTTGCAAAAAGTCCTGTAAGAATATCTCCTCTGAAAAATCCAAAGAGAAACATCGCAAATCCAAATACGAACGAAACAGCTATCGTTGAGCGAAGCGCCTTCATAGCCCTGTCCATCTTTCCGGCACCTGCATTCTGTGCAACAAAGGCCGATATGGACTGCATGAAAGCAGCCGGTACCAGCATTATAAATCCGCATACTTTCTCCGCAACACCGACACCTGCTGAAGCCGTGACGCCAAGGGTATTAACTATTGCCTGTACTACCAGGAACGAAAGCCCCACAAGAAAATCCTGAAGTGCGATCGGCGAACCCAGCCGCAATACTCTTCCAATTATTTCGCCATCAAACCGGATCATACCGAAATTAAACTCAAACGAAAATTTCTGCCTGGTAATAAGAACAAGCGAAGCAACCACGCTGACAACCTGGGCTGACACTGTCGCTATTGCCGCACCTTTGGCTCCAAGTCCCATAGCCGCCACCAGCAGCAGATCCCCTGCGATATTCACCACACAGGCGATTCCCACTGTCATGAGCGGCGTCTTGGAATCTCCCATACTTCTGAATATTGCTCCGATGAGGTTATAAGCTACGATAGCGATCATTCCGCCTCCGCATATCCTTATGTACCCAACCGTCTGGTCGAATGCCGCCTCCGGAGCCTGCATGACAGATGCGATCTGCGGAGCCAGAACAGGGATTACTACCGACAGACACAATCCTATCGCAAGGAAAAGAGCTATGCTCGCCCCTATGATTTGTCCGCCAAGTTTAAGTTTTCCCATACCGATCTGCTGCCCGAAATAGATTGTGGTCCCCATGGCCAGCGACGCCACCAGATTACCAATCGTCAGCATTATCTGCGATCCTGTCGACACCGCCGACACTTCTTCCGGCGCAGAAAACTTTCCAACCACCATCAGATCCACCGCACCGTACATCGCCTGCAAAAACAGCGCGAACATCACGGGCAGCGCAAACATCATAAGCGGTCCAATTATTTTTCCTTCTGTAAAGTTCTTTTCATTCGTCATTAGTACTCCTATGATCCCGGGGACGGGAGTGTGATCCATTTTCCCCCTCATCTACTCTATTATAGGGAAATTAGTCCTATTGCGCCACTTCATGAGTTACCAATCTGTATAGTATACCTAAAGCGATATGCTTAACTCGTGTTAGGTATACATTTTCGATTTATTACAGTCACCAATCTGAATAGTATACCTAAGGCGACATGTCAAACTTGTGTTAGGTATACATTTTCGATTTATTTTGTCAATTAGCCATCATCGGTATACCTAAAGCAGCAATAGGACCATTCATATAGGTATATTCCAATAGCAAAATGATAAAAATGTATACCTAAAAGAAGTCATATCTTTTTATTTAGGTATAGTACAATGAAATATAGAGTTGATTATATCTGCCCCCTGAACTCTGACCCTTTGACCGGAAAAAGAAGGACGCTATGAAAATACCCGAGTTTACATCCGCAAAAGAAAAAGAGAAATTCTTCCACAGTCTCACGGAAGATCAAAAGATCGAAGCTCTAAACGAAATCATCGCCGCATCTGAGCATATAGTATTTCTCGGCGGCGCCGGCGTCTCCACAGAGAGCGGCATACCGGATTTCCGAAGCAAAAACGGTTTATACCACAAAAAGGACAATCGGTTCGGCGCTTACCGCCCGGAATACCTTCTTAGCTACGACTGCCTTCACAAGAAACCCGCAGTTTTCTTTGATTATTTCAAAAGAAATCTCGACTGCAGGACAATAGAGCCAAATGATGCACATCGCAAGCTGGCTGAGATGGAATCCAAGGGAAAGCTTGACGGAGTGATAACTCAGAACATAGACGGGCTTCATCAAAAAGCCGGGAGCAAAAAAGTGAGCGAGATCCACGGCAGCGCCTTAAGAAGCCACTGCGTTAGCTGCCGCACGGATTATGGCCCTGACTTCATTTTTGAAAGCACAGAAGAAATCCCGCATTGTCCGAAATGCGGGAAGATGGTCAGACCTGATGTAACGTTATACGGAGAGCTGCTACCGCAGAATGATTACGAACAGGCCATTGCCTGGATCAGGTACGCAGATCTTCTGATAATAGGCGGCACATCTTTGGAAGTGGGCTCTGCTGCCCAGCTTGCCCATATATACCACGGTAAATACCTTGTCATCATCAACAAAGGAAAGACAAAGATGGAAGGTAAGGCAGACCTGGTATTTCACGACAGCATCGGAAAGATAATGAACCGTATATCTCTGGAATGAGCCCAGGGGACGGGGTTAGCGGTCCATTTTCATTTTGGACCACTAACCCCGTCCCTTTGGCTCAAAACTCACTCCATCAAAATCCCGTAAAGATACTTCGTCAAATACGTCTCCAAAATCGCATCCGCGTTCACAGATCCAAACCCGTGATAGTACTCCTCTGCCACGCCACCGGCAATAGCCCCAAAAGTATCACTGTCACAGGGCAAACTGAAAACATTTCTGATGAACGACTCATAGTCTGTGCTCTCATAAAAGCATCTCATAGCTGCAGGCACCGATCCCTGGCAGCTGACATCCCAGACATAACGCGGCCTCATCTCATCCAGACTATACCCAATACTGTACTGATAGTCCTCTACCGGGTACTGCTCAAGGACATAGTCGTAAATCTCCTGCTTGGTCTTGCCATGACGCGCCATCCAGATACAGGTCGATGTAACTACCGCTCCCTTGATCCCCTCAGGATGGTTGTGCGATACAGAAGCCACCTCCGCAGCTTTCTTCTGCATCTCATCATAATCATCAAAAGCCTCACCAATATAAGAAGTCCTCATTGCTGAGCCGTTCCCCCAGCTGTTATATGGTTTTTGAACCGGTCCCAGAATCCATCTGTAGAAAGTCCCGCCATAACCGCAATCATGATATCTCCTGCCAACATCTACCATTGTGCCTACAAGATCTTTTCCCTCAACCAGCGCCTTCTTGATTGCCAGCGTCATGACCGTGTCGTCCGTATAGCTCATTGGCAGGCCTGAAATAAGCGGACAGTTAATCCAATCCAAATCTTTTGGCCTATTGAATTCGTACTGTGATCCTAAAATATCTCCTAAAACTGCTCCTTTTACTGCCATTTCTATTCTCCCTTCATTCGAATCTATTTCTTTACCTGTGATGCTCCCGCGGTAGAGCTTTCTTGTTTATAAGGTAATGATACTCTTATCGAAAAAAGAATAGGTCGCACAGGAGGCGACTTTGTTCTCAGACAAAAAATGAGCCTAGGGGACGGGGTTAGTGGCTCATTTTCATTAAGGCCGTATGTTATAGTACAATGATATAGAGGTATGGCCATTCGGCATCGCCCCAACAAAAACCAACAAGGAACGAACAATGGCCCTTTACGCACTAGGAGATCTCCACCTATCTTTCCAGGCAGACAAAAAGATGGACATGTTTGGAAAAGTATGGAGAAACCACGAAAGAAAAATAGAGAAAAACTGCAACAAGCTTCTCACAGACGATGACACTCTGGTTCTCGTAGGAGATCACAGCTGGGGAAAAGACCTATCGCAATGCCAGAAAGACCTGGAATTCATAGAGGATCTCCCCGGAAGAAAGATCCTTCTCCAGGGCAATCATGACATGTTCTGGGACGCCAAAAAGACCGCCAAGCTGAACGGGCTCTACGACGGAAGGCTTTTGTTTTTGCAGAACAATTTCTACACATACAAAGACTATGCGCTTGTTGGCACGAAGGGCTACTGCTATGAAGGCCTCGACACCATCGAACATGCAGACATGCTCGTCGAGCGCGAAGCCAAGCGGCTGAAGGAGTCCTTCGAAGCCGCGCGAAAAGAGGGTTATGAGAAATTCATCATGTTCCTCCACTACCCTCCGACCAACCTCTGGGAGAAACGCAGCAGATTTACACTTATGGCCGAGGCTTATGAAGTCGATCAGGTCATCTATGCCCACTGTCATGGAAAAGAAAGATTCAACGACAGTTACAAAGGCATGCACAATGGAGTGAAGTACTCACTTGTCTCCGGCGATTACCTGGACTTCAAACCGCAGCTGATTCTCGATTAGGCAAAAGAAATCCTACCTGGCCTCAGTTCTCTCTTACCTGATCTCATTCACCACCCCTGTGAACACCGGCAATCCGGTCTCATTGTGCACGATTGCATATACAAACGGCCTGTCGAGGTCAACAACCTTATACTCGAAAGAAGGTATACCAGCAGCATATACAAACATCGCTGTCACTGCGGCTGCCTTTGTGCCTTTCCTATCCACTTCAATCTTCGCCTTATGAATGATGGAATCCGCCTTTAGCCATGCGCCGGAAAGAGGTGAGAAGTCAGCACGGTCAGAAAAGATCTCTTTTATCCCCATGTTCATAAAGAGTCCCTTCAGATCTGTTCCAAACTCAGTCGTAAACTCAGGCATACTTACATGCACATCTTTTAAGCGTGCCGACTCAAAAATCCTGGTAAAATCAATCTTCTCTATTGCTTTGCGAAAAAATCTGTCATTCCGGGGTTTCTTGGGCAGCAAAGCCATGAACGAATACTGATTACCCTTATATGGCTTCCGGAATCCGGTAAAGAACTCATTTTCAATGTAGTAACCTTCCTTGCTATAAAGCATGGTGACGATTTTTAAGTGACATAAAACGGACCGTTCAAAGCCTTGCCTATCCTGGCCTTTCCAATCCTGGCTTTCGCCTTAGCCCATGCTCTTTCCAGCTCATTTCCTTCAAAAAAACCACTTAACTCAAGTTAAGTGGTCACATAACACAAATATTAAAAAAGCCTATCAACTCGTAATCTTCTTAGGCACAAACTCTATTTTAAGAGTACTATCCATCGCCTCCGCAAGACGTTTTAAAAGTGCAATGCTAGGATTTCTTGTTCCCTTCTCAAGCCGGCTTATATCCGCCTGACTGATTCCACTCTTCTCTGACAGTTCCAATTGAGTCATCCCTGCTCGAATCCTGGCATCCAATATTGCCCTTGTGATATCCATCTCCGGCTGAAGTGCTTCATATTCCTTTTGGAAATCAGGATCCTGCATTAATTCATTTGTTAATTCTTGAAGATCACTCATATGTACCTGCCTCCTTCCTGCTATGATAATCCGTTCTTCTTTTCTTAGCCAAATCAATCTCGCTTCTTGGAGTTTTCTGTTTCTTTTTCACAAAACCGTTTGTGGCAATGATAATCTGTCCCCTATCAAAAAAATACAAAATCCTAACTATATTAGACCCTTCGACTGTCCTCAATTCAAAAATACCGTCCTCAAGTTCTTTGGATAACGGCTCTCTGGCAAGATTACCATATTCCTCAAGTAAGTGCAGATTAGCAATTACCTTGGCTTTCATTTTAATATCTAAATTTCGTATAAATATGCCAACCGGCTTGATGCCATGTGCATCCTTATAAAAATCTACTTGAAAACTCCCCATTGTCCCCCTATCTATATGCTATATATAGCATATTTCGATCACTCAGTCAACTTCATACCCCCCACGCACTTATCCCAAGGCTCATATCCACCGATATAGCCGCATCCTACATCACGCTATCACGATCCCTGCAAACAAATTTCCTCTCTAAGCAGATACTAATCACGTTTTCCGATAGTCTGATACTACTCTTTTAAAAGTGACATAAAACGGACTGTTCAACCCCAGTCCCTGCCTGCATTTGCCCGAATTCGCGCACAATTTGCCACGTGATTTGCCATAAAAAAGTCCCATGACCTTTGCAACTCAAATCGCAAAAATCACAGGACTATCTCTTCATCTTATCAATCTTTTATCAAAAGAGCTCTCGCCCCCCTCAAAGATTACTCTCCTTCATATCTATATATTTTGTAATCGCCCGTAAAATTAAAACTACTAACTGCTGCACTTCTGGCTCTACTGTATACATCACAATAAGATCCCGAAATAATATTCCCATTAGAATCAGGATAATACTTTGTTATAACATCATTTCCTAACCAAAGTATGATATGGTCATGAATCCTTATTTCGTTACCATTTATCTTTTGCAGATTACTAGCATCTAACTTGTCCAAAGTAGAGTTTAACTTTTCTTTATAGGCGTCGGCCTCCTCTTTCCAGGTTTCATAGTAAGAATAATCCGGAACATCATCCGAAACACTCAGCCAATAGTCCGTCCAGGCCTGATCCTCTGCATCATCTATCCTGCCGTCACCATTTTGGTCGGGATTAAACACATTACTGTATCCACCTTTTGGAGCTGCCAGCTTGCTGGTGCCATTACGTTCTCTTATCTCATCTTCCGTAAACAGAATGAAAGTACCATCATCAGCAAACCATCCCTCCTCAGTTTCATAGCCACACCAATTTCCTTCCGGATCATAATAGCCATATTCCTCGGTCTCAAACTCGTGGAAATTGCCGGCTTCATCAAAATAGCCGTCGCCATCAGAGCCATAGCCTAATGTTTCGTCTAATACCTGCTGAGCATTCTCATTATCCAGGTTCTCAAGCTCACTTACAAGTTTCTCCAAATCAAAGTCCGGGTCTGACAATATGCCTTTGATATAATCCGACTTATGGGAACGCCTGTCGATGAATATAACATCGCCTTCCTGCATCTTAGACTCACCGATCTTGCCTACACATTTCCAGTCATCAGGATTTCTTTTGAAATAATCAACCAGATCAGCGACTGATTCACTGGAATAATCATCGACATACCCTGCAGCGTTCAAGATAGCAGATACAGTAGTGGCGCAAGACCTATAACAGTCAGAACTGTCCGGGGCATAAGTGTCTACTGCGTAAATGTAAGTATCAGTACCGTCATTACCAATACTGTCTTTTATATGTTCATAAGCTAATAATATGGCACTATATTCGATGTTACCGTCGCACAGATATGGATACAGCTTGGCTACTTTTTCTATATCTAGGTTAGAGATATCATTTATCTGTATTGATACCAGATTCTTATTGGACAAAACATAATCCAAACCTTTATCTGTTAAAGCATTTACATAAATATGTCTTGCGTACTTCAATTCCTCTGAATCACTGCCATTTTCGTTGGTATCTCTAAATACATGTGTTTTAGTTATATCCTTCTGTACACCGTCTTTTCCTATAGTCATATTATCTTCCGTAAAATATGCATTAACACTAAGAGTATTCTGCAAAAGAACTGTAAGCAATACCCATAATGCTATGAACTTTTTAGACTTCATTGTATTGCCTCCATGTACACTAATGATCCGTCTTATATTATTTCGGCATTTTTACCGTTTATTTAAATACGTCAAAGCCGGGCATTCCAATCTTTTTATCCCTATCATTAATTTTAGCTGAGAACATGAGACAATTCATAAAATGGATATTAAATTATAGTAAAAAAACATGACAAAGGGGACGGTTCTCTTTGTCATGTGACAATGGGGACGGTTCTCTTTGTCACCAAAAACTCAAATTGTGACAAAGAGAACCGTCCCCCACTGTCTGCCCACTGTCTGGTCATTAAGAGCCAGCGTTCGCCGTGCCGCCTTAATGAGTGGGGTTAGTATCATGAAATGCCACGAACAGTATGTCACAATCAGGGCCTCGGAAAGGGTATCACCATCAAAGCACCTCTAGCAGCGCCGATAAGAATTCTACGATATTACGCAAATAATTTACTGCTCTATAGCAGTGCTAGGAAACTTAGCAGTAGCCCTTTAGTTTACCTACTGCTGGAATCAAGAAAACGCATTTTTGTTAGTAGCTTTATAGAAATATGACAAGCAATTAAACTGATGCTTCCAGGTGTATTACTGCTCCATTTCGATTTCCCTTGAGTTTGCAGTAATCCAGATGATAATTGTCAGACTTTTTATGGTTTTGTTTCAGAGCCAAGAACAATGCAAGACACATCACTACTAACAAATCGAGAAAAAACGATGGATGGCAGTAGGTTAAAATTAACCATACTGCTTTTTCTTGAAAGAACATGAAACAGCAGTAAATCCGTTCGATATATAGTCAAAATATTATCATCAATACCTTATCATCAATACATCAGCATACTATCTTCACCAAAAACTCAAAATGTGACAAAGAGAACCGTCCCCATTGTCATATGACAAAGAGAACCGTCCCCATTGTCATAAAGAGAACCGTCCCCATTGTCATATCAACTATAGTATTCCTCTCCGGTCTCTAAGCATAAGCACGCCAATCTTCCGCTAGAAAACCCGCAGCCGCAATCCAACATATACAAGTTTCCTGCCTCATTTCGCCAGATGGAAGGCTTTTTGTCATCCGAGTATCTTCCGGCATAACCTTTCATATAGGATGTATCTCTATGTCCGCACACTGATATATATCCCGGAATACCCTTTATGTAGTAGTCCTCATTATCTTCTCCCATAATGAAATATGATAAGGGCCTATCCTCTCCCGGATCCGATGTCATAGCATGCGCCATAAGATATTTTTTTCCGGATATTTCAATTTCAACCTGACGCGGAAATGTTCTTATAAATGCTGCCAGCTGCATCATATCCACTTCTGTCAGCCTGGATTTAAGCAGTTCAAAAGAATTGTAGCCATACGGTTCAAGTTTACGCCTTTTTCTTTCCGGCAATGAAAAGTAGTTTTCTATGTAATCTGCCAGCCAGATATCGTGGTTTCCCAATACCACCGTGGCTCTTTCCCCGAGTTTAAGGATATTAAAATAGACGCCCACGGAATCCGGATTAGCATTGCACCGGTCAAATAAATCTCCAAGGAAATAAATATGATCTTCCGTTTTTGCAGCAATCATTTTCAGCAGGTCATTCAGTTTTTCATTATCATTATGTACATCTCCAATTACATAATTCATATGTCACCCTTATGCTGCTCCAGTGATTCTTATTCTTCGTCGTCTTCGTCCTCGAATGCTTCGTCCTTGCTTCGCATATTCTCTATGCCACTCTTCACCGTAGCCTTGATCTTTGCCTTTACTTTTTTCTTGGCTTTTTTCTTAACTATCTTGAAAACTATCAGTGCAGCCAACAGCGCAAGTACGCCCACAATAATACCCATGTTGTCCTTTAACAGCTTTAGAATCCTCTCACGCTCCTTTTTTCTGATATATCTTTCGATTTTCTTTTTCATTTCCGACCTCCTTCAAGGTTTATTCAATTTACCATCTCCTGAACTCATCGATTCAGATCACCTTCTCCATCTGCACATGTGGAATCCCATCTTCCAAAAACTCCTCCGAAACCACCTCGAACCCTTCCTTTGCATAATACCCCGTCGCATAAACCTGGGCCTCGAGATATATCTTTTCCGCATGAAAAGAGCTAACGGCCACCTGCACACCCTCGTGAAGGAGCCTGCCTCCCAGGCCCTTCCCATGCTCAAGCGTAACAACTCTTCCAATCTGAGCCACGCCGTTCTCAGCGTCCTTCATGAACACGCGAAGACAGCCGGCAACACGCCCATCATCATTCCAGCAAAAGACATGAATAGCATTCTGATCCCTATCATCCAAGTCCTGGTACACGCAGTCCTGCTCGACAACAAAGATCTCAGCCCTCGTCTTTAATATCTCATACAGCTCCACAGTGCTGAGTTCATCAAAGTGCTTTACTATAAGTTCCATCCGAACTTCTCCCAACTTTCCCCTTCAAAATCTGGCAATCTCTTCCATCACTAGCGCACATTACATGATTCACACTTCCTTCTCTCCCTTGTACGACGCTATCCCACCAATACTCTTCACATTACTGTATCCCATCGCCTTCATCTTGCTCACCGCCTGAGCACTCCTGGTCCCCCTCAGGCAATAAACATATACCGGCGCATCATGGTCAGCAATCTTCTTCTCAATGCCGGCTATCGCATCCAGCGGCACGTTAATGCTCCCGGGAATATGCCCTTCAGCAAACTCCTCAGCAGTCCTGACATCGAGAAGTATCGCCCCATCTACGCTCTGCATGTTTTCAATTTCTGCGTTTATGTCTGTCTTCTTAAATAATTCAAACAGCCCCATGTGTCCTCCTTACCTGGGAAAAGAGCTATCGCGCCTCCACACCTATCTCGTTAAGATCAAATTTCTCTGGTTAAATCTTGCCAATAATATATGTACGGATGTAAGCCCCGTTTTAAGCTTCCACGTGGGTACATTTTGAAATTTGACAATCCTCAAATGTTAGAATGTACAGATGTCACCTCTGTTTTTGGCCTTCACGTGGGTACATTTTGAAATCTGACAATCCTCAAATGTTAGAATGTACAGATGTCACCCCCTGTTTTCGGCCTTCACGTGGGTACATTTTGAAATCTGATAACCTCCAAATAATTAAATGTACAGATGTTACCTTGATTTTTGGCTTTCACGTGGGTACATTTTAGATTTTGGCAACCTTCAAATTACAAAATGTACAGATGTCACCCCGTTTTTTTGCCTTCACGTGGGTACATTTTAGATTTTGACAACCTTCAAATTACAAAATGTACAGATGTCACCTCGTTTTTTTGCCTTCACGTGGGCACATTTTGGAATCTAACAACCTCCAGTCAATAATGGATCATCACTCCCGTCTCCTGGGGCAAAAAAGCGGACCGCTCCCCCGTCACCCAAGCCAAAAAGTAGACTGTTATTTCTCCTACCAAACAACCATCATTCAGAAAGCACCAGCACAACAGGCGCTGACAACTCATCGATCACCGTAGTAATCCTCTTCCCTCCAACGCATGCTTTCTCAAGAAAATCCACCGCTCCATGAAACCATCTGCCATCGTACTGATATATGGTCTCTGCTTCGGATGTGAACACTTCAATGTTCAATTCCTCGCTTCCATATTTAAAAGACACAGTCGCCTTATTAGCCGTCAAAGTTAACAGATCATATAAATCCACGAAATAGTGATCACTCCCCACCATCAGTACCATGGTCTTAAGAATATCTTCCATAACTTGAATATTCCCCCAGAATGGTCTGCTTTTCTGGCGCAGAACAATGATATCCCGCGCGTCCATGAGCATCGTAAGATCATTGACCGTATCTTCCTTCTTCTCAATACGCAGCTTTACCAGCCTAAGAGCAATCTCCGGGAAAAGAGTGCTTTCTATAAAGCGCGGGTCAGTCCGTTCAGATTCTACGCCAATAAATAATTCATCTAGTATTTCCTGGCATTTAGAGATATCCTTTTCAACATACCGGCCATCATGATACATATCCGCCAGCATATATTTCCCTCTCCGGGTACCGCAATCATGAAAGCAATGATATGCCTTCTCATAATCCTGTTCACCACATAAGCCGTAATACCATATAACCCCCAACTGCTCCATAGAAAACGGCGATCCAAGGTCATTGCCGATCTCAAGATATTTCTTCTCCAGTCTGAAATCTTTGATGTTGCGATAGTACATGGCAAGATTATAACTGCAGGCTATTATGTCATTCTCATAAACAGAATTATTTATCGCATACTCCATTGCTTCTACGAAACGAAACTGCTCCGCTTCAGTTGGATTGTCCAGCCTATAATATTCATGCATCTCCTCAAAAGGATCGTATGTTTCAAATTGATTCACCAGTATACAGCCTCCTGTTAACCGTTATTCAGGAAAAGAACTCTCGCCTCCACCACCTATTTCGCAAATCTCTCCAATATACCATCCGTAGGCATTATTCTATATCTCTATACTTTTTGAAATCTTCAAGCTCTTCAGATATGGATAAATCATACATCCCATCAGCAATTATTGTATCAATAGTATCCCACTTGTCTTTAAGGCATATGCCATCTACAGATTTAATCTGATAAAGCTCTTTCAGAGAGGAATAATCGTATTCTCCACTTCCATCATTTACACCACATCTCTGAAAAGACACATGATCATCATATTTAATAATCATATATGTTTTAATCTTGCCGATGAAACATATTTCAAACTCAGGTTCTCCTTTAGCTGCGTTATACAAATTTGAAAACTCCTCAAAGCTGAACATTTTACTCATCTTAATTAACTGCCCTTTCACAAAACACCTGATGCCAGTTATTTCGCAGTCAGGTTCCTAATCATATCCACGCAGCCTGCGGGCAATATCATAAACATCCTGCTTCATTTCAGCCCGCAGTTCCTCTCGCCCCCCGCACTATCCTTCCAAAAAGCTTGTATCCAGCAGAAAATCAAACAAATCAATTGTCAATATACCATCATCATCATATGTTGGATCTAAGCCCGTTTTGGCAACTACTATTTTCTTAAAAGAATCATCTATACTATTTAAGCTCTTTTTCTCCTGTTGCTGCTTTGCAATTTCATCCATCAACAAAGCAGATTGAATATAAAACTTCTGACTGCCTTTCGTGGCTACAAAATCCACTTCCAATGCTTTCTGTGCATATATAGGCTTGCCATTAACATCTATGCGTTCTGTCTTCTCGCTGACATTGACTTCACCAACATCAACATTAAATCCTCTAAACCTCAATTCATTATACAGGATATTCTCCATAATATGGGTTTCTTCGATCTGCCTGAAGTTTAGTCTTGCATTTCTCACTCCCATATCCTCAAAATAAATCTTAAATGGTGATCCTATGTATTTTCTGCCCTTGATATTATATTTTTTGACTTTTGAAACCACAAAAGCATCTTGAAAATAATCAATATAATCCACTACTGTATCAGCAGTGATGCTTTTATCCAACACACTTCTAAATGTATCTGTAATCTTCCTTGCACTCATGGGGCTGCCTATCATAGAAGCCATAATATCAAAAGTGTCTGCAAGCTCAGCTTTCTTCTTAATCTTATTGTGGGCGATAATGTCTTTTAGGTATGTTTCCTCACACAGACTTTTAAGATAAGTTATTTTTTCTTCCTCGCTTTTCATCTGTGCTACAAGAGGTATTCCACCGGTTACTACATATTCTCTCCATGCTTTTTCCGGTGAAGCATCTGTTCCTTGCATGTATTCTGAAAAAGCAAGCGGAAGCACATGCACAATCGTGCCTCTTCCTTTAAACTCTGTAGGAATGTCTGACGATAAGAACCTAGAATTTGATCCTGTTACATAAACATCAAAATTGGTATGCTTTAACAGACCATTAAGAGTCCCGACAAAGCCATCCAACAGTTGGACCTCATCAAGCAGCAGATAAAAATCATCCGAATCATTTGTCTTATCTTTTATATATGCTCTGAACTTCTTCGCATTTATGTAGGCCACATCTGAATTTATCACAATTCTCGTTGGTTCATCCATGAAATATGAATCAAGCAGATCTATATCCTCATCAGAGTCAAAAGCAAAACGAATGATATTTGCACTGGGGACACCCTCATTCAAAAGATGTCTATAATACAGCTCATTCATTAAGTATGATTTCCCGGCTCGTCTGGCACCTGTGATAACCTTTATCAATCCGTTCTGTTTGCGATCAATCAAGCGATTTAAATATTTCTCTCTTGAATACTCCATATTATATCCTCATTATTCCAAAGTTCTTTGGATTTTGTCGATTATATTATATCAAATACAGCGATCCACTTCAAATCATTTTCGTTTATCCCCAAAGTTCTTTGGATTTTGTCGATTATGATTCATTCTCTTGTCATGGCTATAATAGATTTTATATTTCCGTGTCATATCTATTGTTTACAGCAAAAAAACATAGAAAAAAGCAGCCACCTCCCGATAGCTGCTCTATCTAACACGCATCATTCAATCTCAGTACCTCTCCTCCCCCAGTATCTTCGCCACTCCAACATCATAAACATAAATCTTCTGTCCAAATCTCTCCGCCTCTGTCGGAATAATCTCGCCCCGCTCAATACGCAGCGCCCCCTCAATAAGCTTCTCTACTATGGAATAGTCCAAAGGAATCGTCCCATGATTGCCATATATCCCTTTGATCTCATCCTTATACTTCTCCAGCCTCCTGAGACTGTGAATATACGCACTCAGATCCCGCATCTCTCCAAACATGAAGATATGACTGTCCGCAATTGGATCCCCGCTAAAAAGCATCCCGCTGTTCTTATCAAGAAGCGCAGTGCTCCCCGGCGTGTGCCCCGGAAGCGCAATGGCCAGCAGCTCCCGTCCTCCCAGATCAATAACATCCCCATCGTAGACGGGAACAATCTTCTGAGACGGATGCGGAAGCCTATAGTTCACAAGCTCCGAAAGATTCATCATCACTTCGTCGAACTCATCATTGCTTCCGATATGATCCACGTCAGTATGAGTATTAAAAAGAAATATCGGCAGATCCGTCACGTTCATGGCAAGCTCTTTTGCATTATGCGTTTCCATCCCGCTATCAATAAGGAGCGCTTTCTTTTCTCCAATCAGTAAAAAGAACCTTACGCCGCCCTCATCATACTGGTATGTATTATCATCAATTCTTACCCAATCCATATCGCCCCTCCTTCAATGTCCACATCGCAACTCATTTCGCAAAAATCTCAAATATCCCCATGCACATGTAAGTCAGTTAAGCTTCTCTTTCTGCATCATATCCCTGATGGCTTTTGCGATAACCTCATCTGGAGCTTTCTTGACCGCGACAGCTTTCGGATTCTCTTTCAGTTTTATCTCCGCCTTTGAGGAAGGCGCCGGAAGATTCTTTTTGTTTTCCATTGCAAAGCCTCACTTTCAGTAAGCCAGCTTCAGAACTTCTTCTGCAACATTTGGACAGATCTCTCTAAGTTTGCTTTTTTCTATAAGCCTAAAGCCGTCCTGCGAAAACTTGGGAGAAGTGGCACATGAAACGAAGGTATAACCGTCTTTATCAAGATTCTCAGATGCAAAAGCAGCACCTTTTGGTATGACAACCATCATTTCCTGGCCATTCTCTATTTCTTTTCCAAGAAAATGCTCTTTGACTATGCCGTCAATAATAGAGGTAATCTTTAAGCCGCAGCCTTCGTGGTAAAACCAGATCTCTTCACAGTCAATCCGGTGAAAGTGCGATATCTCATCTTTGTCCAAAAGAAAATATATGCTCCCGGAATAGGCGCGTCCGTCATGACTGCCCTCTGAGGTATAATACTCACTGAACCATCCGCCTTCCGGATGACTTTCCAGATTGTAGTGATCTTTTAGGGTTTGAACTCTGTCCATATTTTCACCATTCCGATTCCCTTTTTCTCTGCAAATGTAGTCCCAACTGCAGTCTCCACAAATATCACTTCTGATACCTGCATCGATGATCCGCGCCTTCACCAATTCAACAAATTTGGCAAAAGAAATCTCATCTCCATCAGCTAAACCGACTGCCCTCAAGACTTCTTCGTCATATCTTTTGACCTTATCATTCGTGGAACAAACACCGGCTTCATTGTTTGGGCAGTTTTCGCATACTATATCAGTATCAACCTTGAGCCTTATCAGCTGCGATGGATCTGCCTCCAACTCCCGGATAACGCTTCCCATGTGGTCAGTGAATTCCTCGCTATATCCTTTTCCTTCATAAAACTGAAAACACATCCCGTGATGTGGTCGTAGTACTCTGCTCATTAAACTTCCTTATATTGTTTCACAACCTAACAATCTTTATCCCATCCATATCAAATCTCATAATCCAGGCAGGTTCTGGTCTTGGTATACGGTCTTACCTTGGTATCAGCCACTGCCACGTGCTCCGGGTGAGTCGCATAAGCCTTCAGTGCATCTTCGCTCTCAAAAGTCGAATCAAGCATAAGGTCAGCGTTGGATGACGCAAGTCCATTTGTATTGACCTTGATATCTATAATGCCTGGAACCTTGCCCTTTAAGCCTTCGAGGCCTTCCTTGATTCCCTGCTTGATTGTTTCCTTCTCTTCTGCAGAAAGCTCATCCTTCAGTGTCCATAAAATCACGTGCTTTACCATTTCTGTTCCCCTTTCTTTTTTCATTTCAAATGCAGCCTCAGCTACAGTCTCCACATTTATCACAGCCCCATCGCTCTCAACACCTGTTCCTTCTCATTGCTGCCATTAGTAGTAAGTCTGACCAGCGGCAACCCACATACCTCAAGTATATGATTCTTCTTAAGGTCTCTCTCGTGCTGATCTGTCCCTTCCTTATGGAACACATACCCATCCGTCTCGATAGCAGCGACAGGTTGCTTGCTCAGCTTATTAAACACCATGAAATCCAGATGCGTTGCAGGATGTAGCGCATATTTTACTTCATCATCCGACAACATCGACAAGTCTCTAACCACCATGGACAAAGGCACGAAACAAGCCACTCCATACTCCGGTTTGTCTTTAAGAATCTCCATTAACATGGCATAAGTGAGGTTCTCAGAATCATATTCTGATATACGCCTATGTTTCCGCAAATACTCCCACCGTTTCTCGCGGTATTGAGAGTATAGGTAGTCAAATACTGAATAAACCTGACTATCTACAACCTCCATTTTATTGTATTGAATATACGAGATCAGGTCTATGATATTCCCGTTTTTCTCCTGTTTATTTCCGGACACAACCACAATCAGTCTCTTCTTTGCCCTTGAAACCGCAACATTTAATAAATATGGATCATCCGTAAAATCCTTAATCTGATCATCGACTGTAGAAAGAATGATAAC
>JAEEGF010023158.1_pt1 | contig 38927 bp, 37 predicted proteins | sample 9134171 | NCBI WGS metagenome assembly JAEEGF01 (sample SAMN16246542, study PRJNA631951) | gut metagenome | biome: gut microbiome; feature: rumen; material: AP-attached | host: Bos | place: Iran: Karaj | collected 2018-10 | reverse complement strand
AGGTCCGGCGCTGACACTTAACCTATTGGTTCGCCGCTCCCGTCTTCCCCGTCCCAAGGTCATCCGCCTTCTGGCCCGTCTCATCCGCTTCCACGTCGTCCAGTGGGAATACACCAACCAACAGTTCCTGTTCAGTATTGTCTGAAAAGAAAAAGTGCTCACTGGAACCGGTTCCAGTGAGCACTAAATGAGATTCGTTTTATTACTTCACTATTATCTTCTTACCATTCTGAATATACACACCCTTCTGCGTCGGCTTGCCATTCAGCTTCTGGCCGTCCAGCGTGTAATAGCTTCCCTCGCCCATTGGAGAGAGGTCGGGGGTGAGGCTAATTCCATCAGAAACAGTTATCGTCAGCGTACCAGGTACATACGATATCTCGTAGTTCTGCGCCTCGGCACCAGAGACAGTCACTTCGTAATCACCGGGCTCACTGGCGGATGTCGCTGTCGTCGTCAGCGTCGGCTTCGTGGTCAGCACATCTTCCGTCTCCTCGTTCTTGAAACCATCGTAGCTTGCAACAAACGCAGGCAGTTCCTCGCCTTGCTTCATCGTGTACGTTCCGCCGCTGATGGTCAGCGGAGCCTTTTCAATGGTCAGCTTACCGTTCACGTAGTGGTCGTTGTAGTTTGTCACACTACCCTTCGTGATGACTATGGCATACTCACCGACCGGTGACGTAGCTGTTGCCTCACAAGTGATGCTGGGCGTGCCGTCAAGCGTTGCACCTTCAGAGGTGAAAGCAAACTCAGGAATGGCATCACCATATTTAATCGTATAGCTCGTGGCTGTCACAGTAACGGCATCGGCAGCACCGATGGTCAGCGTACCAGGTACATAACTGATTGCATAGTTCTGCGCCTCGGCACCAGAGACAGTCACTTCGTAATCACCAGGTTCACTGGCAGATGTTGCTGTCGTAGAAAGCGTCGGCTTCGTGGTCAGTACATCTTCCGTTTCCTCGTTCTTGAAGCCATCGTAGCTTGCAACAAACGCAGGCAGTTCCTCGCCCTGCTTCATCGTGTATGTTCCACCCTTGATGGTCAGCGGAGCTGCTGTGATAGTCAGAACGCCGTTAACATAGGTGGCACCTTCATTGGTTACACTACCCTTGCTGATGACGATGGGGTATTCGCCGACAGGTGATGTCGCAGTTGCCTCACAGGTTATCTCTGGAACACCTATCAATTCAGCGCCTTCTGATGTGTATTCAAACACAGGATTCGCCTCGCCATATACACGACTCACACTGGTTGCCGTCACCGTCACAGGAACAACAGCCTGCTTTAGTGTTAGGTCAAATGTTACATCCTCCAAATCTGTTGTAGCGCCATTTGTATCCGATATGGTAACGAGTTTGAAACTGGCTTGTTTCGACTCCGTCACCGATTCATCACAAAACAGTGTTATCGTAAATATTTCACCCGAGGTTCCCGTCAACTTGTCGCCTGACTTTGTTGAATACACAGCAAATAAGGTACTCCCGTCTGTTGCATCCTCGATGCTGATAACATGTCTCCTGGTATGACGCTCTGACAGGCTATACAGATAGTCGTCCTCATCAGCATCATAGTAAAGACTGAAGCCTTCCGGCAAATAAAGATTCATCTGATAGCCTGCCACCTCACTGGTATTCTCCAATGAGACGGAAATCTCAAATGTTTTACCTGGTTCTATCTCCGGTACAGTCACAGTTACATTGTCACCGAAAGCACTTGCTGTAGTTAGCAAGAGCAAGCTTGTCACTAACAATTTCAGTTTCTTCATGATCATATTATTTTTTATAGATTCATATTTCATACTTTACCAGCAATGATATTCACTATCTTTACGACATCACCAATGTTAATCTTTCCGTCCTGATTAGCATCGGCTGCTTTCAAATTATAGCCTGTAGTTTTGCCTGCCATGACATTCACAACGGCAACTACGTCACCGATATTCACCTTTCCATCATTGTTTACATCACCAAGCAACACATCAGGTTCCTCTATCGTCAGCGTACCGGGTACATAACTGATTGCATAGTTCTGCGCCTCGGCACCAGATACGGTCACGGAATACTCACCGGGCTCACTGGCAGATGTTGCTGTCGTCGTCAGCGTTGGCTTCGTAGTCAGCACATCCTCCGTTTCCTCGTTCTTGAAACCATCATACGTGGCGGTGAACGCAGGCAGTTCCTCACCCTGCTTCATCGTGTACGTTCCGCCGCTGATGGTCAGCGGAGCCTTTTCAATGGTCAGCTTACCGTTCACGTAGTGGTCGTTGTAGTTTGTCACACTACCCTTCGTGATGACAATGGCATACTCACCGACCGGTGACGTAGCTGTTGCCTCACAAGTGATGCTGGGCGTGCCGTCCAGCGTTGCACCTTCAGAGGTGAAAGCAAACTCAGGAATGGCATCACCATACTTAATCGTATAGCTCGTGGCAGTCACCGTAACGGCATCGGCAGCACCGATGGTCAGCGTACCAGGTACATAACTGATTGCATAGTTCTGCGCCTCGGCACCTGCTACAGTCACTTCGTAATCACCGGGCTCACTGGCAGATGTCGCTGTCGTCGTCAGCGTTGGCTTCGTGGTCAGTACATCTTCTGTCTCTTCGTTCTTGAAACCATCGTAGATTGCGACAAACGCAGGCAGTTCCTCGCCCTGCTTCATCGTGTACGTTCCGCCGCTGATGGTCAGCGGAGCCTTCTCAATGGTCAGCTTACCGTTCACGTAGGTAACACTTCCGTTGATGACACTTCCTTGGGTAATGACAATAGGATACTCTCCGGCTGGTGATGTCGCCGTTGCCTCACAAGAAATGACCGGCTCACCCCTCAAGGGAGCTCCTTCTGTAGTGAACTCAAACGAAGGGTTATCCTCACCATAGATTCGACTATAATTCTTACCCGTTATTGTAATAACGTCAGCCTTGACATTGAAGTTCTTTTGCACGTCAGTTCCTGCATACTTGTCAGTCATTTCGCCTGTACCAAATATCACATTCTTCAGACTGACCGTGTAACTTCCCGTTGGCACATTCTCATTAACAGGACTCAGTTTTATACTCATGATGCTCCCCTCGCCTGCTGTAATGCCATTGCCTGTCAGGAAATAGCAGAAGTATCGCAGCGTGTTCGCATCCATCCGACGTGAGGTAACCGTCATGCCTTGGGCCCTGTCCGTAAGGGTGAAGTTGTTATCAGGAACCGTAAAATAAGTTCCCGGATAAATCACGTCAAACTGCAATCCGCTCGCCGCATCGTAATTGTTCAATGCCACGTCAATGTTCAGGTCCTCATACGGATAGATGTCCTGCGTTCCCACTGACAGGAAATTCGGTGCAAAACGGCTGCCCGTTACCGTCACCTCGCGAAGTCGCAGATCCGGGTCGTTATTATATATCTGCATCGTAGCCGAGAAACTTGTCTGTTCCGTGCTGCTATACACGACCGTAATATTCTGACTGCTGTTTGCCGCAATGGTCAGCGGCAACGACTCTTTCACACTCAGGTTCTCGTTATTGAACACAATACGACTGACGGTCAGCGGAGCAGCGCCATTGTTACGTATGGCAAATGTTTTCTCACAAGCCTCCGTCACCGACACAGCACCAAAGTCCAGCGTACCGGCAGTGCTGATACGCGGGCTACGAATGGTGATCTGTCCGCCGTACATCTCCGACAGAACATTCTCCACCTTATTATTGATAGTCGCCGACAGCACCGCCTTCGTCGGTGTCAGCATGGTACTGTTACGTCCCACCAACTTCACGCGGAACGAGCCAATATCACCATCATGACCTGTCAGCGGCTTGTCACTTGGCGAATACACGATGATACGCAGCGTACTTCCGTTCAGCGTGGCCATGCTCACGTGGTCCTGCTTGCGGTCAGACAAAACAAAGCTGCCATCCACGTACTCTAACTGGTCCGGCAGCGTAAACTCCACCTGATAGCCGCTGATGTCGTCCATGTTGTTCATGGTCATCGTCACCGTCACCTCCTCATCGCTGATGCCGCTGGCCGGCTGCACGTGCAGCTCGTTGACGGCAAAGGGCTGTGCCATCAGTTTGATGGTGTTCAGCTTCGACGTACTGTTACATTCCACCTTCAGCGTCCTCGATATACTGCCACGCTCTACTGGAGCATAGGTGATGTTCACTTGCCTGGATGCTCCAGGAGCTACCGTGAAGGGGAAAGCAGTAGTAGTTGAAAACACGTTGACATCAGAGAATACCAGGTCTGTCACCGTCAGGTCTGCATTACCCACGTTGGTTACCGTCACCGTCTTTTCATACGTGCTACGGATGGGCACCTCGCCGAAATCGACCTCCATCGTGCTGTATTGTGCCTTGGCGCAGCGTGTCGTCACGCTGCCGCCGGTAGCAGTACTCTCAAGCGTATTTCCGCTGCCGTCCGTCAGCTTCGTCATCGAGGGTGTCAGGCTGATGGTCTGGGGCTGGTTACCCAGTTTCAGCCGGAACGTTGCCACCTCGCCACTATTGCCACTGATGGCACTCAGCGAAAGCGAATATATCAGCACGTTCAGCACACCATCCTTCACGCCCACCGTCAGCGAATGACCTGAACAGCGGCTACCCTGTTGTTCGGAGCCCTCCACCAGCGTCAGGCTCTCATCCAGCGGAATGCTCACCTGCAGACCCGACACAGCATCGGTATTCGTCAGTCCGATGCTGACGGTCACTTCCTCGCCCGGCGTGCCTTCCGTCGTTGATACCGTAACTATGTTGCCCGCTCGTGTTGCCATGCCGAAGCATAGCAGCACAAGTAGCAACAGCGATTGATGTCTTATTTCCATTTGATGACCTTTTTACCGTCAACAATATACACACCCTTCGGCAGTGCCGACAGCTGGTCGGCACTTACTGCCAAGCGTTGACCGTGCAGGTTGTAGATGCCTGCTGTGTTGGCAGCGCCCGTCAGCACCTGCTCTATGTTGGTCGTCTCACCCTCTACTGCGGGTACGTTTCCACCCATGGCGTTGCTCAGTCGGATTGACGCTATCTGTGCATCGCCGATGTTCAGCAGCGCATGCTTGCCGGCGGAGAGTGTCTTGCCGCTCATGTTGTATGCCATGAACAGGTAGTCTTTGTCAGACAGCCAAGCCGATACATGCTCGAAGCCCTTCAGGTCCGGAGCCACAGTGAATTCTTCATTCTTCTCTCTTGACTCTTCACTTAGGCTCAGCTGTACCTGTACGCCAGCCAAGTCAACAGGACTCTCCACATACAGCACGCCATCCTCGATGGTATAGGTGGCAACAGCCTCTGCCATCAACGGAGCACCTGCCGCCGGGTTCATGATTTTCTGAATGATGCCTATCACGTCAAGGATGTCTATCATGGCGTCGATGTTCATGTCGGCAGCCTCGAAGATAAACGGCTTCGGCTCCATGCCTGCGGCAAAGTTCACCGTCGTAATCACGTCGGCCACATCCACGTCGCCAGAGCCATTGGCATCGCCCAATGATGCCGTCTGCGGTGTCACGCTGACCACATTCGAAATGTCATACTCCTTCAGGTCGGTGCTCAACACCTTATAATAATAGTAGTAGGTCGTGCCTGGAACTACGTTGTAGTCGATGTATTCCGTATCCTCAATGTCAACGATTTCCTTATTGATGCAAATGGTATCTGCCTTACCTTCAGCATCCACCGTATAACGATAGACATTATATCCCATGGCATCTGTGATGTCGTTGTTCTCGTTGTTCCACGTCAGCGTCACCTTGCCAAGTCCTGCCTCACCCATAAATCCTGTAGCCAAAGAGCCTGCTGCCTGGATGTTGACGTTAAAGCGAGTCTTCTCGTAAGGGCACTCGAAGAATTCGTTGTCCTCTGCACCACGGACATAGATGCGGTTCACGCCGTCACTCATCGTACGACCGCTGATGGTCTTGTAGGCAGTATAGATGGTTCCCTCTTCATTCCAGCTGCCATCCTCGTTTACCGTTTGCTGCGTATAGGGTTCACGCACACCAAACGATATTTCGGGAGCCTTCAGCTTATTCATCGGGCGGTTGAAATATACCTCAAATTTATGCTTGCCAACGCCCAACGGAGCCAAATCCTCATACTCGTCTTGGGCATCCTTGCCATTCACGCAAACCTTCCAGACAATGCCATGAGCCTCGGCGTATGGACGGTCAGGCATGTTGCTGAGGTCAATCTTTCCAAAGCCGCCACCATTACCCATCTCCCATATAAAAGGACGAATGATGTCTTCTCGAGCAGTGCCGAGGTATGACGGGAACTCCGATTTGTCTATGCTGGGAGTTGAAGAATTAAAATATAAAGAATACTTTTTCACATCTTTAGGTCTGTTACCAAAATTAGAAATATAGTTATTATTTTCCAACAAACTGTAATATGGTAGATATTCAGAAATGTAAAAGCCAATGTTTACCATGTTAGAGTATCTTATATCATGATGATAAATCAAATTATTACTACTATCATTGAAATCAAAAATATTTAATCTCTCTCCAATAAGATTTCTACCCGCCCAATAACGACCACAATCAATTAAAGCACAGTCTATCATGATTGGTTGGGGTAAACCAGAATAACACCACTCGCGATCATCATATCCGTCTATCCTACAGTACGAAATAATATCACGGGGATGACCATAAACATACCAACGGGGAAAATAAAAAATAGAACTAACACTTTTTATATATTCACCTGTTTGTTCCGTTGGGAATTGATTACAATAATCATTCCAATCCGATATCGCTTGTAGAATAACAGGAGTAATGTAGTCAGGATCATCCAGTAATTCCTGATGCATAGATATATCTTCATTAAAGTATTTGTGTATATAATTGCTAAGATAAAAATCCCGAATTACATCATCAGGTTTAATATAAAAGTTCTTAACTAAGGATGATACATATAAAGGTGTCTGCTCAGTCTTTCTTAACGTGAAAATAGTTTGTTCTTCATTGGTATAGAAATCACCAGATAAGATAACATCTTCACTATTATGCGAAACGATACCCTTCCATGTTTGTCCATTATGGCCTGTAAAGACAATCGGCTTCTCTGGGGTACCATTGGCCACAAGTTTTCCGAAAGAAGATAGTCCAACGTTTTCCGCAAACTCCACACGAGTGCCAGGTTCTATAGTTAGCGTAGCACCCTCCATGATACCAAGAATATCATTTACATAATAAACATGGTCTGCTGTAAGAGTGGTATTCTCGCTGATAAGACCACTAATCTTCACCATATTGTTTACTGTAACATATACATCAGTGTTGATGGCTTCTGAATTTTCATGATAGGCAATTTCCATATTAAACTTGATGCGCGTATTGTCACCAATATTTTCAGCAAACCTTACCTGAATGGGAGTCTGGGCAGTTTCGCGACCGTATGCAGAGATGCTATAGCCGAAATCAACTTCCGGGTTCTCTATCTCTACAAAAGCAGCATACACAGGATCTACTGTCAGCTTCAGCCGGATGTCGGTAGCATCGGCCCATGTGTTGCGAAGGACAGGAGTGAATTTAATGGTTTCACCTACGTCAACCTGACCATCAATATTGCTGTTTCCCGCAACATTGTCATCAACATTCATCGCCACAAGGTCAATCTTTGGCATACGTGGTGTGTCGTCACTATAAATGGCAGCAAAATCCGCCTCCAAATGTATCAAGTCGCCAAAGAGCACATCCTTCGAGGGATATTCCTTCACCATCTGGAGGGCAGAAATGGCACCTGCCAACAGAGGAGCCGACATCGAGGTGCCGCTTAGCTGGTTGTACTTACCACCAGGCAGGGTGCTGTATATCTTATCGCCAGGCACCTGTATCTCGTAGTTACGACCGTCAATGCCATCCTCGCTATAGATAGGGCCGTCAGGGTCATAATTGCTAAACGATGCACGCTGGTAGTTAGAAGCACTGGCTTCTACACCAAGCACAAGATAGTAGGCGGCAGGATAGTTCGTTCCTGGAGGTATTGGAGTGTAAATATCGACGCCATCATTACCAGCAGAGCCAACAAGGATGGCTGTCTGGTAAGCATAATCCAAAGCATCCTTTAGAACGCCACTCAGGGCTGGCGAACCAAAACTCATGTTCAATACATCTGCGCCATTGGCAGCTGCATATTGTATTGCCTTGGCTATTGTAGCCTGGTCACCCACGCCACGGTCGTTCAGCACCTTCAGTGGCATAATCAGTGCCAAGGGGTTGGCACCTACAATGCCGATGCTGTTGTCGGCGGCGGCAGCGATACCTGCCACATGGGTGCCGTGACCGTTACGGTCAGTCAGGTCTCCATAGTTGTCCACGAAGTTCCATCCGTGAATGTCATCCACGATTTTGTTGTTGTCGTCATCGTAGGCGGTCTCACCCTCTGCCTCTGCTGTGTTGGTCCAGATATTATCCATCAGGTCAGGATGGTTGATGTCAACACCTGTATCAAGAATGGCTATTACGGGACGCTTCTTGTTGATGATAGGTTTGTCCCACAGTTTGTGGATATTCTGTTGCGTGATGCCATACTGACGGAAATACAGCGGATTATTGCTCGGTTTCGGACAGATGGTAGTGGCATCGGTCTCTATCATCGGGGCTGCACGATGAATCTGCGGAGCACTGCCTACACGCGGCATGCTGCCTACGGGCACATCGGCGGTGATATAAACCAGGTAGTTCGGCTCTGCATATTCCACCTCGGATAAAGTCTTTAACTGTTCTATCAGTTGCAGAGTGGAATCGAGGAGTTCGGTGTTGAGTCTTACGCGGAATATCTTGTCAAGATTACGTTCCTGAACGGTGGCACCATTGGGAGCAATGCTCCTTCTGAGCTTTGACTTGGGTTTGGCTACTTCTGCAGGAAAGAGTTTCTCCATGTCTTCTGTGCCATAAGCCTGAAGCAATTTGTCAACCGCGCTGATGCTTGCAGCACGGAACTGTCCCTTGGCATTACGGCGCACCTGGATGGTGCTTTCATCCTTAAACTTCACAATCACCTCGCCAGGAACAAAGTCTTGACTGTAGTGACCATCGGTACGATACACACCGTCCTCGTTGTCATTGCTGACCTGAGCACTTGCTGGCAACGCCATTGCACCCAGCAAAAGCGTCAAGCCAAGAGTAAATAAATAGTACTTTTTCATAATGATATGTTTTAGTTATTGTTTATAAGCATATATATCCCCTGTGCCTATAAACACCCCGGATTCGGCCTGTAAGTAGTAATAGATAGTTGAGCTTACGATACAAAAAAGGCGTAGGTGTCTGTTCTTCTGCCCATCCTGGAATCACAGGCTCTCGCATTGCCCAAACCACACAGGATAGACAACGCCAGTTAGCCCACGCCAGCACGGACTATATAATATAATGTATATAGAAACGCACCACGCAGACGCCTCGTTGTCATCTGTCTGTTGTGGTTTTTACGGATTTGCGAGATTCGTGATTCACAACGACAGACGTTCGAAAACGTCTTTCTCATACAATAAGACCGCCCGCTTTCCCCTAAGGACTAACAAGCGATGCTGCAAAGATAATGAATGTTTTTTGAATTTCCAAACTTTTTCCAAAGTTTATTGAGTGGTCATTTTACACAAATAGGGCATATACAGCCCACGTAAACGGCATGTTTAGCAACTGAAAACGGCATATTAACCAAATGGAAGTGCTGTGTTTACAACCTCAAAACGGCACTTCTGGGAATCGAAGGATTCCCGCCCTGGGAAATAAGAGTTATGTGGCACATGAAGGGGAGTCAGGCGGCATATAAGTCCGGGGGCCAGTTTTTTATGACGATTGACGATTTTTGGGCAACACCTCCCTCAATGTGGCGGAACCTCGATGTACAAAGGATTTTGCAGTCTGAACATCTCCCTGAGCATCTCCCTGAACATCTCCCTAAGCATCTCCCTGAACATCTCCCCCCCCACTAATTTCAGGGAGATGTTGGGGAGATGTTTAGGGAGATGTTCAGACAACAGCTCCCTCTCAGAAGCCTTATCTGCAAAGGGTTTGCGCCAAATTAGGGACCTGTTGACCTGTTTTTGAAGAAAAGCTGATTCTGCCGGAGTAATCCCTCTAAGCCCTTTCTCATGGGTAATACTGCATGGTACAGCAATGCAGGCTGCCGTGCTGACGGATGACGGGACGGCAGTCGATGCCGACCATCTGGCGGATCTGCGACTTTAATAATTTAACACTTAAGGCTTTGTGGGAGTCAACCTATTTCTGACCGAGACATTCCAGTTTCATCTGACCTTCGTTTCCACTCGCTCTTCACTTTCTATCTGTCGTCCCAATTCACGTGCATGAGCATCAACTGGACGGCTAGAGAAGTCTGGGGTGTTGTAGGAGTAGACTGATAGGCGATAATACTCCTTGGGATTACGCTGCGGCAGGATGAACGGTTTAGTGGCCTTGCCATTCCGGTCTATAGAAGAGAAGTAGATGCGGGTGTAAAGTCCGTCGTCACGTCGGCTGGTGAAGAGGAACCAGCGACTGTTGGGAGTCCAATTGTGGAAACTCTCTGAACGTGGGCTATTTACCTCCACCAAAGGATGTGTCTCGCCTGTCTGCAAATCCAAGAGCCAAAGGTCGGCCTCTGGATGCCAGACAGAGAAATAGCCATAGTCTGTCTGGGTGTACATGATGTAGCGGCCATCGTAGGAAGGACGGGGCCATGTGACGCTTTTCCCTGTGATATTGGTATTGATGAGTGTATCTACCTGGGGAGAGAGGAGAGATGCATCAAACGCCACACGACAAAGACTGTATTTCTCCTGGTCGAAGTGGGTAGGATATATTTCCCGTTTGGCGGTTGTGAAATAGAGCCACTTGCCATCAGGCGAGAAGGCAGGAGTGTTTTCTGCCCAATCAGCTTTCATGGTAAGTGTGTTTTTTAGGATGGTATGTGTTTGCGTGTCATAGACAAAGACGTCAGACTCGCTGTCGTAAACCTCAATGCGTTTTCTGCCTGCCGTGTGGAACATCTGCGTCGTCCTATTGGTTGAGAAGGCGCAATAGCGTCCGTCCGGATGCCAATAGGGATAGACCATCGATCCGCCAAGACCGTCGTTACGAGTCTGCAATAATTCTGGCAATTGGCTGTTAGCAGTTGGCTCTTGGGTTTCTATAGCTGTCGCCCCGTGTTCGCCACGGATGTGGAAGACATACTGGTCAGGGTTGGTGCGGTTGGCAGTATGACAATTGATGCACATGCCTGGTATCTGCGTGTTCTCTATGAGTGCTGTCTCTTCAAAATCGGAGAGGCAACGCTGATAGAGTCCCATTTTGCTGAAAAGCTCATAGCTGGGAGGAATACGGCGATAGGTGATGCCCCAGGCATCCATTTCATCTGGGCTGACAAAGACGTTAAAGTCGAGATATTGCGTCCACTCTCCGTCCTTCTCCGCACAGACGGTGAAGGTCAGTTGGCCACCCTTGTTCGCCTCTAACAGCTGATGCCACTCGTCAACGTCGAAGTCCGCATAGTCGCCATTGGCATGCAGCTTCCCTGTCTTGGAACCCTTGACAGTGACATCGATGGTTTTGACATTGTCGTCAGCCATTGCAAAGTTCAGGGGGGCGATATTCGTGGGTATCGTCACTTCTGTATAGTCGGGCCAGATGGCGGGAAGCTGCTGAACCTGTTTGACATCCGTAGGATAGGAGTGACACCCCAGAAGAACCACTGAGGTAAGGAGCAAGAGGCAGGGAGCAAGGAGAAGGTGGAGAATCTGCTGTTTCATACCTGTTTTTATATAAAGAAGACATCTGCTGAGTTGACATATTCTTTGCTGGCTTCATACAAGTAAGGATGTTTCTTGATGAGCTCTGGATTGTCAGTAACCTGACGCATGGATTGTGCCCATTTCCTATAGAATGTGGTCTTCTCGAGGATGTCAATGTATTTTCGTGCCACATCGTAGTGCCCGCTGATGATGTTGGTCTCCACCAGTCGCTTCAGGGACCTTCCGCTTTTATTGTAGTTGGGAATATACTCCATCGCATCAAAGGCAACACGTTGGGAGATGTTGGTCCAGTTGAGTTGCAGGGCTATATCGCTGACGATGAAAGCAGACGACACGCTGCCGAAGTTCACGATAAAATGTACGCCGTTGGTGCTGAATACGGATTGTGAATCGTGAACGAGGTTGTTCATCAGTTCCCCCCGAGTTATTACTCCTGCCTTGAAGTAGGCAAACAGGACGGCACTGCGTACTGCCGGTGATTCTGGATTCTGGAATCTGTGAATCATCTGCTGCCATTTGCCCTGTCGGAACAGCATGTCGCACTCCATTTCTTCGTAGGTACTCATTTGCATGCCCACTCTGTTGTCTGCCGCAAAATAGTCAATACCTACAGCCACCTGTCTGAGAGGGTAGGGCGTCAGGTAGGAACTGCCTATCAGACAGGCAGTAAACAAGGAAAGGGGTAAGAGGCAAGTGACAAGGGGCAAGGAGCAAAAGCAAAGCAGAACGGCTGCTGGTCCTGCTAACCAATACATCACAGGAATGGTCAGCATCAGTACCCATAGTCGTTTCCTGACAGGAGGCTTCTGTGAAATCATCATTACCAGACATCCCGCACCCATCACCAGAATAACGGCCACCGTCATGGTCAGCGGTATTTGTGGAATCATAGCCAGTCGCCACAAGACAGCGGGCACAAGCAGGGAGAGTACAATCTTGTAGGCAGCTTTCAGCGAAGGAAACAACCGACTGAGCCATTGGTTGGACAATTGCTGTGCTACTATCAGGATGATGGTATTGGCGATTGCCCCGTTTATCGTGTTGATGAAGAACTGACTGATCATCTCTCCCAGATACTGAGCCAGTCCTCCTGGTATCATGATTCGTTCCATGAAATAGTCTCCTGTCCAAAGAAACAGTTGTGACATCTCTCTGGCCACAGGAATATAAGGATACAGGAACAACCAATAGCAAAACATCATAGCAGACAGGATGGTCAAGATGATTGGTTGCCAGTATTTGGATAAAATACGATTCATGCTTTCTTTGCGTTTATTGCCGTTTTTGGGGGAGCCTTTAGTAATACTGCATGGTACAGCAATGCAGGCTGCCGTGCTGACGGATGACGGGACGGCAGTCGATGCCGACCATCTCGCGGTCCGGGTAAGCCTGTTGTATGATGGTACGTGCCTGGTTGTCAAGCACTGGCTGCCCGTAGGTGGGGTAGAGCACGGCGCCGTTGACAACCAGATAGTTAGCATAGGTGGCAGGCAGACGGTCTTCTCCATCATAGATGGGGCGAGGCATGGGCAGTTTCAGCAGACGGTAGGGTCGTCCGTCGATAGTGCGCAGGGTCTTCAGTTCCTCTTCCATGAGGTGAAGCTCTGCGTATTGCTCGTCCTGCTCGTCATCGCACCCTACATATAATAAGGTGTCGTCAGGGCAGATGCGTACCAGCGTGTCGATATGTCCGTCGGTGTCGTCACCGATGAGGCTTCCGTGATGAATCCATACCACGCGCTCGGCTCCCAGATACTCCTTGAGACGGTCCTCAATCTGCTGTTGGGTAAGCGGCTGGTTGCGATGGGGAGCCAGCAGACAACAGGATGTGGTGAAGATGGTTCCTCGGCCGTCGCTCTCAATGCTGCCACCTTCGAGCACGAAGTCCAGATGAGGTTCGTATTCTATAGGTGAAGAGTGAAGCGTGAAGGGTGAAGAGTCTGCCGCCATTCGTTGGTAGAGCTGGCGGTTGATGGCGTTGTCCAACTCGGCTGGGAACTTCTCGCCCCAGCCGTTGAAGCAGAAGTCGAGGAGTCTGATGGTGTAGGGTGAGGATTCCTCTTCAACGACGGTGATGAATCCGTGGTCGCGTGCCCAGGTGTCATTCGATTTACAATTTACGAACAGACATTTTTCCATTGGTTGCGCCATGTTTACGGGGCCGACAACAATCAGCTGCTCGCGCTGGCTGATTTCAAGGGCCATCTGCTCATATACAGCGGTGATCTCACTGAGCATGGGAGCCCAGTCTGTGTCCTTGTGTGGCCACGTCAGCTGTACTGCACACTGCTTCTCCCATTCGGCGGGCATTCGTCTTTTTTTCATACCGCAAAGGTACGATAAAGTTTATAGTTTAGCGTTTAAAGTCGGTGGTTTTTGCTATGAAGTATTGTCCTTTAACTCCTTTTAACTCCTTTCGCTCCTTTAACTTCCCAAAATATATTACCTTTGCGATATGTTAGAACTGCACGATGTAATCATAAAGCCGTTGAGTCACACGCTTTCATTGACGGTCGATGACGGTCGTATGACATGCCTTTCCGGCCCCAAGGGGACAGGAAAGACCACTGTGCTCCGTGCCGTGATGGGGCTACTGCCCATTGACGGCGGCTACATCAGCATTGACGGTGAGTTGCTCACACCCTTGTCGGCCCCTTATTTCCGTAAGTCGATGGGCTATGTGCCCAGCGTGCTGCGCCCCATTCCCGGTCAGGACAGGGTGGGGGACGTGCGCCGGATGCTGTATGGCCTGGCAGTAAACCGTCAGCTGAAGATAGAGGAAGCTGAGGAGGACAGGCTTTGGGACTCCCTGTCGCGTGCAGAACAGTACCGTGAGCTTGTCTCGTGTGTCAGCAGGCAGGGCCGACAGCTGGTTCTTGTGGACGAGCCCCCTTGTAGCTTAGACCCGGACACGCAGCGCATCGTGCTGGACTTGCTCCGGCAGATGACTGCCCAGGGGGCTGCGGTGCTGGTGGTCAGCAATGACCCGATGGTGATGAGTATGACTAATCATGTAATCAGTCTGTAAAATGAAGATATCTGCTATAAACATGCGCCTGATGCTGCCGCTGCTGGTATGCGAGGCATTGGTAGTTGCCGTTGTGGGCATTATCGACTATTTGCTGCTTAGATGGCTGGTGGCTGGATTCCTGCCACTGCTGATGGTTCCCGTTGTGCTGTTTCTGGTTGACGAGGCATTTATTGTGGGACGCACAGGAATGTTGATTCATTACCATACGCGCCATACGCAGGAAGGGTTGCGTGAGTTTCTGGTGGGCAATGGTGCCAAGCAGTTTGAAGCCCTGTTGCCCTACTACCGGCATGTGATGGCACGTACGGTGGCGCTGTCTGGCTGGCGTTGGCTGCTGGTAATGTTGCTGACGGCTTTTGCCCTGCTTTTTGTGTCGTTCTTCGGTGGTCTGCAACTGAGTGCTGCCGTATGGCTGACGGTTGTTCTGTGGGTGTCTTGTTTAGTATGTTCACTATTGACGTTGTTGGGCTCTACATTCCTGTACGACCGTCTGAACAGGTAACAAAATTTGAGAGCGGCCAACAAGCCGCCCTCAACCAACACAAAAACTAAACTAGACTTAACTAAAGCGTATCGGGATTTTCACAAACCCTCAATAGCAGTGGCAAAGATACAAACATTATTTGAATCTTGCAACACTTTTTGTTTTTTTTTCGTATTTTAATGCGAAAAACTATATTTTTACCGTCTTATTCAACAAATAATGGTCTAAAATAACCATTGCAGCCATAGCTTCGACGACGGGTACGGCTCGTGGCAAGACACAAGGGTCGTGGCGTCCTTGGGCTGTCACGGTGGTGGCGTTTCCTGCCACATCGACGGTCGGCTGTTCGCGCAGCAATGTGGCAACGGGCTTGAAGGCCACACGGAAATAAATGTCCTGTCCGTTGGAGATGCCACCCTGTATGCCGCCGCTGTAGTTGGTCGCTGTTGAGAGAGACTGGTCCTGACCGGCAATAAACACGTCGTTCTGCTCGCTGCCGCGCTGGCTGACACCCGCAAATCCTGCCCCGTATTCGAAGCCCTTGACGGCATTGATACTCAGCATGGCAGCACCCAGGTCGGCATGCAGCTTGCTGAACTCTGGCTCGCCAAACCCGGCAGGACAGCCCTTGACCACGCAGCTGATGATGCCGCCGATGGTGTCGCCCTCGGCCTTCACCTCGCTGATGAGCTGTTCCATCTGTTGTGCCTTCTCGACGTCAGGACAACGCACGGCATTCGTCTCGGTCAGCGATAGGTTGTAGTGGGTGTAGTCGTGCTCCAGGGCGATGCTGCCCACCTGCTGCGTATAGGCCTGGATGCTGATGCCCAGTTGGCGAAGTACCAGCTTGGCCAAGGCACCTGCCACACAGCGGCTGATGGTGATGCGGGCTGACGAGCGGCCGCCGCCGCGATGGTCGCGCGTACCATATTTATTAGTATAGGTAAAGTCGGCATGTGACGGTCGGAAGATATTGCGCAGGTTCTCGTAGTCCTGTGAGTGTTGGTTCTCGTTATAGACAATGAAACCGATGGGGGCTCCTGTGGAGTAACCCTCGAACACACCGCTCAGCAGTTCTACGCGGTCTGCCTCCTTGCGGCTGGTGGTGATGGCGCTCTGTCCAGGACGGCGACGATTCAACTCCTTCTGAATGAAATCAACGTCGATGGCAATGCCGGCAGGCATGCCGTCAACAACGCCGCCGATGGCTGGTCCGTGGCTCTCGCCGAATGTGGTCAGCGTGAAGATATTTCCGAACGTATTTCTCACTTTCTTACCTTTTTTTATCTTTTTACCTTTCTTCTCTTTAGTGACAATGTCCGCAGCCACAGCCCTTGCCGTGCTCCTGGCCACCATCGCAGCCACCATCGCAGTCTTCACAGTTACAGCCGCAGCCTTCACCGTTCATGTGGTTGATGAGGTGCTTGATTTCTTCCTTTGTAGCCTCGCGGTTTTCGGTGACAAGTCCGCTGAAGAGCAGCGTCTCACCAGCCAGCGGGTGGTTCAGGTCTAACTTTACCTTTTCCCCGCTTATTTCCACTACCCGGCCAAGGAAGCGGTTGCCTTCCTCATTCTGGAGAGGGACAACGGCACCTTCCTTGACGTGCTCGTCATCGAATTTCCCGTTGATGGTGAAGATTTCACGATCCACGTCAATCACAAGCTCGTCCTTAAAATCGCCGTATGCCTCATCCTTGCTCAGTTGGAAGGTAAAGGTCTTGCCGCTCTCCAGTTCGATGATGTTTTTCTCGAAAGCATCAAGGGCAAATCCGAAACCGCTGATAAATATGAACGGGCGTTCGGGGGTAGTCTGTTCTACGAGGTGTTCACCTTTCTCATCTACGGTGTACAGTTTGTACTGTGCAGTGATATATCTGTTACTCATAATTCTTATGGATAATAATTTTTTTATTTGGATATTTTAGTCGTCTCACGGAAACGCTCCATGAGCCATTCTTTCTGTTCGCTGATGGTCATGTCAGAATTGTCCAGCAACAGCGCATCGTCAGCCTGACGCAAGGGTGACACCTCGCGGTGGGAGTCAATGTAGTCGCGCTCCTGAACGTTCTTCAGAATGTCGTCGTAGTCTGCCGGCATGCCCTTGGCCTTCAGCTCCTCAAAGCGGCGCAGGGCACGCACCTCGGCCGATGCAGTGACAAACACTTTCAGTTCGGCATTCGGGAATACGACGGTACCGATGTCTCGACCGTCCATCACCACACCACCGTCGCGTCCCATCTGCTGCTGCTGGGCAACCATTGCCTCGCGTACGAAACCGATGGCGGCAATGGGACTCACGTGGTTGCTTACCTCCATGGAGCGTATTTCCTGTTCAACGAGTTCTCCGTTCAGATAAGTGTCTGGTCGTCCTGTCTCGGGGTTGAACTTGAACGAGATATGGATGTCGGGCATGCGCTTCCTGAGCCCCTCGACATCAATGTCCTGCTCCTTGAATAAGTTGTTGCGCAGGGCGTAAAGGGTGACCGAGCGGTACATGGCACCCGTGTCAACATAGACGTAGCCCACTTCGCGGGCCAGGTCCTTGGCCATTGTGCTTTTGCCGCACGAGCTATGGCCGTCAATAGCTATGGTAATTCTTTTCATAAGGAATAAGTTGCATTGATGAGTAGCGATGATGCCGAGACGTGGTATTTGGCATAGGCCACGTTCAGCTTGAAGCGTTGCAGTTGCAGGCCGCCGCCAATGGAGAGACCTGCACCGTGGGCACTGCTGCCCTCGTTCTCGCTAATCTTCATCTCGCTGGCACGGCGGAAGTTATAGCCTCCTGCCACGTAGATGTTCTGTCCGAGGAATACGTCAGCGCCCAATGCGAAATGGTTGATGAAGCGCCCCTCCCAGTTGTTTAGCCTCGACATGGTGGCAGAGATGCGGATGGGGGCCTTGCCAAAACGCTTGCTGATGCCTAACTGAACGTCCAGCGGTATCTTGTCGTGCTCGTCATTGTAGGCTTTCACCTGTCCGCCAAGGTTCTTGGCAACGGCCGAGAGCGACCATCCCTTTTCCTCGTCGTAGTAGTTGACTCCCAGGTCAACGCCCAGAGCCGCAGCATGATAGCCGGCCAAGCTGGAGGATACGAACTTTGCCGTAATACCGCCCGACCAGAGGTCGCTCAGGAAGTACTGGAACGTGCCGCCCACCATGATGTCCTTGGCAGACACCTTGCCCAGCCTGATGCCGTCGATGGTGGTTTCTATGATGTCGCCGTAGTCCATGTACTGTCCCATGACAGCCCATGTTGTACGCTCGCCGGCAGCTTTGACAAACGAGGCACTGGCGGTCTTCGTCCCCTTCATGTAGGTCATGTAGTTCAGGTTGATGCTCTTGTCGCTCACACCGCCAATCAGTGCCGGATTGTGGAAGACGAGGGTAGGGTCGTCATCCGTTATGCTGATGTTTTCACCACCCAGGGCCGATACGTGTGCACTGACAGGCAGCCGCAGGAAATTGAAGGCTGTCTGACTCTCCTGTGCTGCCAAACGGGTGGCAAAAACGATGGCGAGAAGGGCAAAAACTACTTTTTTCATCTAAATTTGTCTAAATTCTCGGCAAAGATACTGCTTTTTTCAAATATCTGCACTAATTTTGCAGCAGAAAATCATGCCGACGTTAAAATTATAACGCGAAAAGGGCACGAATATTATATGGAACAGAAGAAACTGCCACAGGCTGACCTCAACCGACGACGTACCACGGGATTCCTCCTGGGGCTTGTCTTGGTGCTGTCGCTTATTTATGTTAGTTTCGAGTTCAATATGAGCGAAGCCCTGGGTTTTGACCCCGACGACCTCTTGAACGATACCGAAGAGAACGCGGAACTGGACGACCTCTTCAAGCACGAGGAGCAGCTGGTGATGCTGGCTCCCGAGGAACAGCAGCCGGCACCTGCCGAGAAACTGAACATTGTCGAGGAGGAAGTGGAACTGCGACCTGAAGAGCTGCAGCCAGAAGCCAATGCCGACGGAAACGACCAGCAGACACTCGAGGAAATTCTGGAGGAGGACGAACCCATTGCCCCTCCCGAAATCAATCCGCGTGACAACCCCGAACGTTTCCGTGTGGTACAGGACATGCCGCAGTTTCCGGGCGGTCCCGTGGAGTTCCTGAGGTGGCTCACCAAGAACCTGAAATATCCGGCTGCCGTCCAGCAGGCGAAGGTACAGGGAAAGGTGGTGGCTCAGTTTATTGTCAATGAAGACGGCTCTATCTCCGACTTGAAACTTACCCAGCGCCTGCATCCCCAGTGCGACCGCGAGGCACTGCGTGTGCTGAAGATGATGCCTAACTGGACACCCGGCATCGAGAACGACAAACCCTGTCGCACGCGCGTCTGCATACCTATTGTCTTTAAGTTATAACCCCTTGATATGAAGACTTCCAACGACATTCTCGAACGCATCAATGCGTTCATCGAACAGTTGCCCTACGAGCGTAAACCCTATTCGCTCTATGAGCCCATACAGTATGTTCTCTCCCTCGGCGGCAAGCGCATACGTCCCGCACTCATGCTGCTCTCCTACCAGCTCTACAAGGATGACCCCGAGCAAATCATGATGCCTGCCGTGGCTCTCGAGACGTACCATAACTACACACTCCTGCATGACGACCTCATGGACAATGCCGACCTGCGGCGCGGACATGCCACCGTACACAAGCGATGGGATGCCAACACCGCCATCCTGTCGGGCGACTCCATGCTTGTGTTGGCCTACGAGCGTATGCTCTCCTTCTTCACCACCCACCGCTCGTCGCTCACCACTTGCCAACAGGTGCTGTCGCTCTTTACCGAGACAGCTCTTGAGATTGGCGAGGGACAGCAGTACGACATGGAGTTCGAACATCGGAATGACGTCACGGAAGACGAGTACATCGAGATGATACGCCTCAAGACCAGCGTCCTGCTGGCCTGTGCCATGAAGATGGGGGCTGTTCTGGCAGGCGCTTCCGACGAAGATGCCGACCACCTTTATAAATATGGTGAGCAGATAGGTCTGGCCTTCCAGTTGCAGGACGACCTGCTCGACGTCTATGGCAACCCTGCCGTGTTTGGCAAGGCCATCGGCGGCGACATTACCTCAAACAAGAAGACCTACATGCTCATCAACGCTTTCCTGCGTGCCGACGACCGTCAGCGTCAGGAACTGCACCGTTGGGTGGATGCCACGGAGTTTGACCGTCAGGAGAAGATACAGGCCGTCACCGCCTTGTATAACGAGATAGGCATCCGTCAGCTCTGCGAGGAGAAGATTAATTACTATTTCGAGCAGGCACGTCAGTATCTGGCATATATCAATGTACCCCAAGAGCGTAAGCAGCCGCTAATCGACTTTACCAACGAAATGATGCATCGGGATAAGTAAATCTTTAATGTTTAATCTTTAATGTTTAATGTACATTGACACCCATGCCCATCTGGACGGAGAGGAGTTCAAGGACGACCTCGATGCCGTCATTCAGCGAGCCCATGAGGCTGGCTGCCAGCAGGTCTTCGTACCTGCCATCGACATAAAGTCGTCCGAGGCCTCACTCGAACTAGCCCGCCGTTATTCTGGTTTCTGCTACGCTATGGTTGGTCTGCACCCCGAGGAGGTTCGTGCCGACTGGAAGGAGCAGCTGGAGAAAATCCACTCACTACTCACCACTTACCAATCACCAATCACTTCTCACCACTCCCCTCTCATCGCCATCGGCGAGGTAGGACTCGACTTCTACTGGAGCCGTGAGTTCGAGCAGGAGCAACTGGAGGCTTTCGAAGAGCAGGTCCGTTGGTCGGTGGAGACGCAGCTTCCGCTGATGATTCACTGCCGTAAGGCGCAGAATGAGCTGCTGGCCATTCTGAAGAAGTACGCTTCCGACCTGCCCGGTGGTGTATTCCACTGCTTCACTGGAAATGAGCAGGAAGCCCGTCAACTGCTGGAGTTCGAACGCTTCGTGCTCGGCATCGGTGGTGTGCTCACCTTCAAGAAAAGCCACCTGCCCGAGACGCTGCCTGCTGTCGTCCCTCTGGACCGCATCGTCCTGGAGACCGACGCCCCCTACATGGCTCCCGTCCCCTTGCGTGGCCAGCGCAACGAGCCCGCCTTCATCCGTCATGTCATCTCTCGCATGGCTGAGGCCTACGGTGTCAGTGAAGAGGATATTGCCACACAAACAACGCGCAATGCCCTACGGATATTCGCTTCTGCTGACAGGCATTCACACTGTCTTCAGTAATATTCAGAATTCCTAATTTCCTATTGTAGCTTAAAGTGTGGCATCTAAGTATTGATAAAACGCTTCCGTTTCTCCAAGGTAGGCATTCAGAACGATGCCCTCGGGAGAGATCAGCACTTTGTAAGGATAGCCCTGCACTCTGAATTTCTGTTCCGCAATTCCATCTTCACTCCTTACATGCAGCCAAGGCACATTGTGTTTCTTGACTGCAGTGGCCCACTTCTCGGCAGTATCGTTGCAGTCGATGCCCACAATCTCCAGTCGGTCCTTATACTTTGCATAGTATTCTTTCAGTTTGGGGAATCCCTTGATGCACCAGGTACACCACGAACCCCAGAAGTCAAGCACGACATATTTCCCACGCAGCGACTTCAACTCCAGCACATGGCCATGAAGGTCCTTTAGCCCAAGTTCAGGCACCAGACTTCCTATCGTTACCGTGTCGTTCTTAACGGCCTCGCGTGCTGCTTGCTCTTTCATGACTAACGTGAATAGCTTTTCGTAACGGTCTATTTCGCTTTTCATCCTGCCGTTTCTGACCTCTGGAGTCAGTTTGCCAATGGCTGTCAGCACTTGGTCGTATCCCACATGTATCAACAAAGCAACTACAGCGTCTTCATCGGGATGTTCCCCGATATATTTCATGTATTCAGAATGGGCACGGCTGTTGATGTCGCGATTCTTTAGTTTTCTGATGCTGTCGGGCTCAGTTCTGGCAGCAGCAAACTCAGTATTGAAGGGGCGCTGAACATTGATAACTCGCTCATACTGCTGATAAAAAGTGCTGCCACTCCAATGCTCTTCTACAGAGTTCAATCGACCGCTAAAGACAGCCTCTTCATTGGGTACAAAATAGGTGTAAAGCGTCTCTTTCGGATTCGACTTGAGAAACGTGGAACCAGCATAGGCCTCAGGCAATTCCGCAGAGAACGAGAATTCACCTTTCTCTACAGCCACCTTACGCTTGACAATCTGCTTCTCTGGCTGCAAAATGACATACTCAATGCAGAGCGTGTCGCTGTCAGCCCCGTCAATCTTTCCTGTCAGTTTAAAGTTGTCTTGGGCAACTGTGGTTAATGCCACTGCCCACAACAATGATGCACTTATCAATAACTTCTTCATAACTGTTTTGTGTTGACACATTCTTTAATAATAGAGAATACTTCCGCCCGTTTCGCCTCATCGGTGCCGTGGACAGCATACCGGACAATGCCTTGCTTATCCACGACAATAGTTAGAGGGAAACCTTCAGTGCCAATCCATGCCATCATATCCTTCGCCCCAACGAGGTGCGTCCACGTAAAGTGGTGCTTGTCTGTGATACGCCTGACTGTCTCTGCATCGTGGTAGGTGGCCGAGAAGAACAATACGTCGGGCAGTTGCTCCTTCCACTCCGAAAGAATCGGCATCTCAGCACGGCAGGGCCCACAGCCGGAAAACCACAGGTTGAGCACCATGACATGTCCCAAAATGCTGTCGTTCGTCCACGTGCGCCCATCGATGTCCTTTTCCGAAAACTGGGGGAACGGCTCACCAACTCTTGGCGAGTAAAATGTGCCGTCAGCCTTCACGTTTGCCCTTGTTAGTTCACCCATCTCGTGCATCATGTTGAGACCGTCGAGGAACTGGGTGGCATTGTGGACTTGCTCGCGCGGGATGGCCTGACGAATCAGGGACTTGGGCAGTGGGGCATCGACGTTGATGACAACAATGCTGTTGCCCTCCTTGTCCTTCAGCCGCATGATGGCCTTCTCTCCGTCGGGCAGATTTGGCATTTCGCGGAAGAAATAGCCATTGGATAAAAACTTTGGGATGACCGTGTCAATACGCTCCTCTTGGGACGCAACGGGTAGTGCTGCTGAGAACAGCAGCATCGACAATAGATACTTTTTCATACTTTTATTTAATTGTTAATTGCTAATCAGAATCGTCTTGGGTAAGCGTAACCATTAAGTTCGACTGATCTTGATGACAGACAAGGGATTCCGTGCCGACTCCGATGTACATCACATCGACCGTAGAACCCTGAGGAACAGAGATGGAGAACTCACCGTTGATGTCAGAAACCATGCCACGTTTTTGGCCACGAATCTTGATGACAGCCCCAATGACGGGTTCGCCTAAATGATCAACGACTGTGCCAGAGATACGAACAGATGCCGGAGCCTCGCCTGCCTCCATTTGGGGCTCTTCCAACGGGCTCTGCACTTGAGCGATGTCGTTGTCTGCCTCGGCAGGAATCGGGGGGACAGACACTTGCTCCTGAACAGAGGCATGCATCCCGTCCTCTTGATTCCTGACCTCCTGCTTATTTGGATTGTTCATATCCTTGATTATAATCTCTTCCTTATCATTCACGTGACCCTGTTTCTCTGCAATAGATGGTCTCCTACTGTCAGCGGCAGTAACCTTAACAGTGCTGACACTCGGGATGAATCTTGTCTCAACCACTGTGCGGGCATTCAGCATCAAGGCACAGCCAATGACAGGCAGCACATACACTACTTTCAGTTGCCGTGACGGGCTACTATGCTTTCGGGCCATCATCAGGAAGCGACTCTTTAGGATCTTCTGACTGATGCCGTTGGTCAGGGCATAGTGATTCATCGTGTTGGCACGCTCCATCAGCAACGAGAGATAGTGATGGGCATCAATACCGCGAGCCAATACCGCTGCATCAGCCTCGTATTCATGAATGGTACGAAGGTCACGGCTCATCAGCCAGGCTGCAGGGTTGAACCACTGCACGGCCAGAAGCATCTCCATCAGCAGGATATCGACAGAGTGGTAGCCTTGGATATGGGCCTGCTCATGGGCAATCAGGGCAGGGTCGTTTGTCTCGTAATCTCTGCGTGAGAGCACGATGGTGTTCCACCAACTGAAGGGGGCTATATCCTGATTGCTCACTGCAATCATTGTGCCGTCAGCCTGCGGATGCAGTTCCAAACGGCTGATGAAACGATGGAGGCGGATGGTAGAATAAATGGTATATAGCAGTTTGGCGGATAGTCCTATGACGTAGATGATTAGCAAGACGGCAGGCCAATAAGATGGTGAAGCTACTGGCATAGCAGTCGTTTCTGCCTGCTGCCCACTGACCTCTGGCAGTGGAATGCTAACCACTTGATGCGTCGTGATGACACATAGAGGCAGGACGAAGGATGTCAATACCGACAAAAGCAGCACGGCACGGTTCTGCCGATGAAACGTCTCGCGCTCCATCAGCAAGCGGTAGAACAGATAGAACACTGCCAACAGCACCGCCACTTTGCCGATATATACCAGGAATGCCGTCATCTGTTCTTTGCTTCAATCGTTTTCATCAGTTGCTTAAGTTCTTCCATCTCTCCTTCGTCGTATTGTTCTTTCTGCACGAAGAAACTGACGAGTGAGGCAAACGACCCACCGAAAAACGTATCCTTGACATCAGCGATATAAGAATAGGTATAGTCTTCCTTACTCACCAGAGGGGAGAAACGATAGGCTTTTCCAACCTTCTCAGGCTTCACGAAGCCCTTGTCCGTCAGAATCTTCATAAACGTGAGGATAGTGGTATAGGCAGGTTTAGGTTCAGGATACTGGTTGATGATGTCCTGTATGAATCCCTGCTGCTCGGGCAATGCCCACAGGATGTTCATCACCTGCGTTTCAGCCTTGGTTAATTGCTTCTTCTTTTCACTCATCATCTTTAGTTTTTGATTCTGGGTGCAAAGATAAACTAAATATTTAGTAGGACAAAATATTCTCAACTAAACTTTTAGTATTTAACAATTATTAGACATCTTATCTTTCTTAAGTAGGGGAAGTGCCAGCCAGCAACACCTTTCCACCTTGGGAGGGTCGGAGGGACACCCCAGGGTAGCCACTTTCCGCTCGTGAAAAAAGAAAAGTGGAACTGGAGAAACCTGAGTTTAATAGGATGTCATGAGGTGGAATAGCCAAAATATTTTTAGGTAAACGCAAATAAATCCTAATTTATTTTGTGGTTCGCGTCATAATTAGTACTTTTGCATCCGCTAACGAAAAAGGAGAGGTGCTCGAGTGGTTGAAGAGGCACGCCTGGAAAGCGTGTAACCGGCAAAACCGGTTCGCAGGTTCGAATCCTGTTCTCTCCGCTTACATAGATTAGAAACCCGCTGATTTTCAGCGGGTTTTATTGTTTCTACCAATTGAGGGTACCCCCAAAGGGTACCCCGTAAGATTTAAGTTTTTTTAATGTCTGTCAGGGCGGAAATCTAAACCATAAGGCATTTATACTTCTTTATAATAAAACGATACACGCATTTTGTATACTGCTAAGTATTTGCATAATTACTCGTAATGACGTATTCTGACGTCGATGCCGTCCGGCTGTAGCTGTGAGGGTATGCCGCTCACGTCCGTCTGACCGTAGTGGTAAGGGAACATCACCTTGGGCTTAACCGTGCGTGCAGCTTTGAGCAGCTGTTCGGGGGTCATGGTGTAGGGCTGGTTGCAGGGCAGGAAGGCAATGTCAATGTCGCTGATGCCGGCCATTTCGGGAATGTCCTCGGTGTCGCCGGCAATGTAGATGCGCAGACCGTCAACGGTAAGGATATAGCCGTTGTCACGTCCTTTGGGGTGGAACTGTTCACGGCCCTCGGTAGTGTTGTACGCAGGTACGGCCTCAATCTTGACGTCGTCGGCCAGTGTCAGCGCGTCGCCGTTTGCCATCACACGGCCACTGCCCAGCATGTCGGCACAGCGCTGGTTGGTGATGACTTGCGTTCCCTCTTTCTGCAGCAGGCTGATAGCAGCCTTGTCGAAGTGGTCGCCATGCTCGTGGGTCACGAGGATGTAGTCGGCCTTTGGCATGGTCGCCAGGTCAACGGTTCGGTTGCCAAGTTTCGTCACGGGGTCTATCTCAAACTCCTGTCCGTTGTACTCCATGCGGATGCTGGCATGTACCAGGGCATGGAAGCGTACGGTCTTACCGCTCTTGGTGGTAAACATGTCCACCTCGTAGTTGCTGGTCGTCACGGGCTGTTTCGCCTTTTGCCATGCCAGGATGCCGCCCTTCAGGTTCACGCACCGGTAGCCCGCGGCAGCCAGTCGGTTGGCTGCGTTGGCCGAACGGCGTCCGCTGCGGCAGTAGATGGCAATGGTCTTGTCGGCAGGCAGCGTGGCTTTTGCCTTCTCCACGAAGTCGCTCTGGCTCTGGTCAATATTGATGGCTCCTTCGAGGTGTCCGCTGGCAAACTCCTCGGCCGAGCGCACGTCTAACAGCAGGGTGGTGGGTTTGTCTATTAGTTCTGCAAACCCCTTGACGTCAGTGTTCTCGAAATTTTGTTGGCCGCAGGCAGTGCTGAGCCCTAAGGTTGCCAATAGGCAGGTAAGAATCTTCTTCATCATTTTCTTCTGTTTGGTTATTATAAATGAAGTACAAAGGTACAAAAATAATGTTTAAATGGTGTTATTCTCGGAAATAAATTGTAATTTTGCAGCCGATTTAGCTTGAAAACGTAGAGATATGAGACATTTAATTGCATTTCTGGCAATTATGGGACTGCTGACTTGCGTGCAGCCAACATTAGCGCAGGGCACTACTCCCAGACAGGATACCACAGTACTTGTTGACAATCATGCGGCTCTGAAAGATTCCGCAGCATTGGGTGACTCGTCCGTTGCTGCAGAGGCAATGGTCGTTGACGATGCCATGCTGGGCGACGAGGCAGAAGCCGAAGAGGGTGGACTGCACAAGGTGCTGAAGAGCAAGTTTATAGAGGGCACCACGGGCTTTATGTCGCTCGTGGCACTGGCATTGGTGCTGGGTCTGGCCTTCTGTATTGAGCGCATCATCTACCTGACGCTCTCGGAAATCAACGCCAAGAAGTTTATGGAGGATATTGATGCCCGTATCGAGGCTGACGACATCGAGGGAGCCAAGCAGCTCTGTCGTGAGACGCGCGGTCCCGTGGCCAGTATCTGCTATCAGGGACTGCTGCGTATCAACGAGTCGTTGGATAACATTGAGCGCAGCATCGTGAGCTACGGCAGTGTGCAGACAGCTAACCTGGAGAAGGGCTGTACGTGGATTACGCTGTTCATTGCTGTTGCACCGTCGTTAGGATTCCTGGGTACGGTCATTGGCATGGTGATGGCCTTCGACCAGATTCAGCAGGCGGGTGACATCTCGACAAGCATCGTGGCATCGGGTATGAAAGTAGCGCTGATAACCACCATCTTCGGTATCATCGTAGCGGTTATCCTCCAGTTGTTCTATAACTTCATCCTCTCCAAGATTGAACATCTGACATCGCAGATGGAGGAGTCGGCTATCACGCTGATGGATGCGATTGCGAAGTATAAGGAAGTGAAGAGTGAAAAGTGATATAAGACAATGGGCGAAAATTGGTTCATAGACATATTGCTTTATGTAGTCTATCTGCTGCTGGGCGTGGTGACGGGTTTGACCGTATGGTCTGCTGTGCATCGGCTGCTCACAGACAAGAGGACCAAGGAACCTACGCGTGGTGTGCCGGCACGGACGATTGCCTATGGTGTGGCAGGTGTGCTGTTGCTCATCATGGTGCTGACCTTCCTCGTGGGCTCTTCGAACCCTATGCTCATCAATGGTGAGTGGTTCAAGGATACCTTCTGGCTGAAACTTACTGATATGTTTATCTTCACGACCATCATCCTGCTCGTCCTGGCTGCCATCGGCGTGCTGCTCGGTTCGTTAGGAGTGGGAAGGAAATTAAAAGGTTAGAGGTTAGTGGTTAGTGGTTAGAGTTTAGAGTTTAGAGTGTGATGATTAGTTTCCGCAGACACAAGCGTCGCCGGGTTCCGGCATTGAACACGACAGCAACGGCAGACATCTCGTTTATGTTGCTGGTGTTCTTTCTTGTCACTACGTCGATAGACTCTGACAAGGGACTCAGCCGTACGCTGCCTGCCATCCCCGAGGAGGAGATGCAGCAGACGATGGATGTCAGCGAGAGCAACGTGTTGCGCATCACCTTGGATAATAACGACAACCTGCACTGCGAAGACGAACAGGTGACGCCACAGCAGTTGGAGGACCGTATCGTGGCCTTCATGGCTACCGTCGAACTGGACAAGCACGTGCTGAGCATTCAGGCAACGCGTGAGACGAGCTACGATGCCTACTTCGGCATGCAGAACGCCATAGTAGCGGCCTACCGCAGGGTTCGAGACGACTATGCCCGTAAGCGCTATGGGTGTCCGCTCTCACAATGTTCTGCCGAGCAGCGTGACTCCGTGAAGGCGCATATTCCACAGCGCATCAGCGAGGGCGAGCCGGAAAAAGGGAACGGAGAGTGAAATGTTTGCTGCCGCTGCAGTAATAAATTGTAAATCGAAAATCAGTAAATCGTAAATATATAGGGTGTTTAAACGACGTGAACGCGAGGTACCAGGACTGAATACGGCGGCATTGCCCGACCTGATATTCACCGTATTGTTTTTCTTCATGATTGTCACGCACATGCGACAGACAGACGTGAAGGTGCAATACACCGTGCCCCAAGGAACAGAGCTGAACCAACTGGCCAACAAGGCTACCGCGCAGTATGTCTATATAGGACTGAAAAGCCAGGAGGCCCTTAGCCAGGGCACAGATAAGGAGCATGCCTATTACATTCAGCTGAATGACAAACTGGTGACTATTGACGAGTTGCGCAGCACGCTGGCAAAGCAGCGCCAGATGCTGAGCGACGAGGACCAGGAACGCATGGTCGTCTCCATACGTGCTGACCGCCACGCTCCCCTTGGCATCATAGCCGACGTGAAACGTGCGCTGCGTGAGGCAGGAGCGTTGAAGGTGAACTACTCCGCAATGGACATCAGCGAGAAAAAGGAATAATACGTTCGGAAGCTTTTCTCCCGAACGTAATCATAAGTGACGGGCTTTACTCCCGAACGTAATCTACAAAGGCGTATTCGAAGGCATGACGCTCGTCCTTCGGGTGCGCCTCTTTCGTTTCCACGCGCCAGTCGCTGTAGTCGGGGAAGAAGGTGTCGGCCTCGCCGGGCACGTCTTCAATCTCCGTCAGACACAGGCGGTCGGCCACCTTCACTGCCTGCTCATAGACCGAGGCACCACCGATGATGTAAATGTCCTCGTCGGGTTGACAGCTCTTCAGTGCCTTCTCCAACGACGGATAGACGTCGCAACCGGGAAAGTCTTTGCTGCGGCGTGAGAGCACCACGTTACGGCGGTTGGGCAGGGCGCCCTTCGGCAGCGAGCGGAAGGTGTTACTGCCCATGATGATGGTGTGTCCGGTGGTTAGCTGCTTGAAGCGCTTCAGGTCGTTCGGCAGCCAGTATATCAGTTTGTTCTTATAGCCGATGGCCCTGTTGCGGGCTACGGCAGCAATGACAGTAATCATAATTCAAAGTCTCTTAACTTAGGGGGCAAGAATCACACCGACACCTCTGCCTTGATGTGTGGCCACGGGTCGTAGCCTTCCAACTGGAAATCCTCGTAGCGGAAGCTGAAGATGTCCTTCACGTCAGGGTTCAGTTTCATGGTGGGTAGCGGGCGCGGCTCGCGGGTCAGTTGCAGGCGTGCCTGCTCCAGGTGGTTCAGGTAGAGGTGGGTGTCGCCCGTGGTATGGATGAAGTCTCCCGGTTCGAAGCCCGTCACCTGGGCCATCATCTGCAGCAGCAGGGCATACGATGCAATGTTGAACGGTACGCCGAGGAACGTGTCTGCCGAGCGCTGGTAGAGCTGGAGCGACAGGCGGCGTTTCTCCCCTCCTTCGGAGGGGCAGGGGGAGGTGTAGAACTGGAAGATGGTGTGACAGGGTGGGAGTGCCATCTTGTTGACCTCTGCCACGTTCCATGCCGAGACAATCATGCGGCGTGAATCGGGGTTCGTCTTCAGCTGATCAACCACATACTGTATCTGGTCGATGGTGCCCCCGTCGTAGTCGGGCCAGGAGCGCCACTGATGGCCATAGACGGGTCCCAGTTCACCCTGTTCGTCAGCCCACTCGTCCCAGATGTGTACGTTGTTCTCCTGCAGGAACTTGATGTTGGTGCTGCCCTTCAGAAACCACAGCAGTTCGTAGATGATGCCCTTCAGGTACAGTTTCTTGGTGGTCAGCAGGGGGAACCCCTCGCTGAGCGGATAGCGGCTCTGGGTGCCGAAGATGCTGATGGTGCCCGTTCCCGTGCGGTCACCCTTTTGGGCACCTTCGGTCAGGATGCGGTTAAGAATGTCTAAGTATTGTTTCATATTCGTTGGGTATATGCGTTGTCTTGATTCTCCATGCTTTGGGGTATAGGTTGTTGGCACGGCTCCCGATGTTCTTCATCTGTCCGAGCGTATGGCCCATGAACGTCACTTCGACGATGCCACGTGGCGTGTCCTCGGGTAGCACCAGTGCCTCGCCGCGCAGATAGGCGATGGCTTGTGGGTAGGAGAGGGGAACGGACCCTCCCCCGACCCCTCCCTGTGAGGAAGGGGAGATATTACTATGCAAGCGTGGGTCTTTTGCCCTCTGGCTATTTCCTCCCCTCCATTCAGGGATGGGTTGGGGGAGGGTCCCCTTCCTCATTGCACACATAAACAGTCCTTCACCGCGGGTAATGCCGGGGATGAACCGATAGACGGGCTCCGTGAATCCTTCGAGCAGCGAACCGGTGATGCCCCACTCAGGTCTTGTCTCTATGGGCAGCAGTTCGGCACCCAGCTCCTCTGTGAACCAGCGGACGTTCTCCTCGTTCTCCTTTGTATTAAAGGTACACGTACTATATATAAGGATACCGCCGTCGTTCAGACAGCGCCATGCGTCGCTGACTATCTCACGCTGCAGCTGCCAGCACTTCTCCACGTTCTTCGGGTTCCACTCACCGATGGTGGCAGGGTCTTTGCGGAACATGCCTTCGCCCGAGCAGGGCACGTCGCACAGGATGAGGTCGAAGCGTTGCTTCTGCCTGACGAAGTCGCGTGGGTACAGGTTGGTGACCGTATGGTTCGGATATCCCCATTTCTCCACGTTCTCCGCCAGTATCTGGAACCGTTTCGGATTAGGCTCATTGCTGATGAGGCTGCACTCGTCGGGCAGCAGTGAGCGTAGCAGGGTCGATTTGCCGCCAGGGGCAGCACAGAGGTCGAGAGCGGTTTTTAGTTGAGAGTGTAGAGTCGAGAGTGTAGAGTTTGCTACCGCCTGCCACAGAAACATCGACGAGGCTTCCTGCACATAGTAGCAGCCGGCGTGCAGCAGGGGATCCATGGTGAAGTTCGGTCGGCGGGGCAGGTAGTATCCCTGTTCGCACCAGGGAACACGTTCTCCACCAACAACAGTCCACCCTGCATGTGTGGCTTTTGAATTCCCCTCTCCCTTCGTAGAGAGGGCGGGGGTGAGGATTCTCCTCGGGTTCAGACGAATGCTCACGGGAGGTTCCTCCTCAAACGCTTTCAGGTAGCGTTCGAAGCGCTCGTCACCCATCATTCGGCGCGTCTCCTGTACAAATTCTTCGGGTAAAGTTACCATAATTGCTTGCAAAGGTAAAATTTTTTTTGCATCTTTGCAACTAATTTGGCAACATATGCGTCAAACAGGTGTAGAAAACAAATAAAAACGAATGGATATGAAACAAATTATTATTGCCATCACAATGCTGTTTACACTTGCTTCAACGATGCAAGTGACAGCACAGAAGCATCGCCACAGTGCCAACCCGACGGCCGTGGCTCCTGCCAGCACTACTGCCACAACAACTTCAAATACACCTGCCACTACAGCACCTGCCGGCGCAGCTGCTGACACGGCTGGCGTTGAAGCCTTCTCGGACACCACCAGCGTGGCTGACAACGATTCGACCTACAGTACCTATGGACGTTCAAACAGCTATTCGGTAAACGTTACGACGCCTGTTGACCATTTCCTCAACAGTGTGGAGTGGAACGACGTGGCGGGCATGTTTATGATAGTTTGCGTGGTGTCCATCATTTTCCTGTTGGCTCCCCTGTTCATCATTGCTGTCGTCTTCTACTTCGTCAACAAAAGCCGCAAGGACAAGCTGAAGCTGGCGCAGATGGCCATCCAGAACGGACAGCCCGTTCCAGAGAATCTGATTCGTGATACGCCAATAGCCGCCAACAGCAATTATCGCAGTGGCATCACGCAGGTGTTCCTGGGTGTTGGCCTGATGGTTTTCTTAGGCATGCTCCTTGGCAAAATCGGCTTCGGCATCGGTGCGCTGGTGTTCTTCATCGGTCTGGGTAAACTGGTACTAGCCCTCATCGACAAGCAGTCGGAGAAGAAGAATTTCACTTACAGGCCGCGCCAGACCCCTCCTCCTGTGAATCATGAAACTACCACAACAAGTTCAAACGATATATAATATAGGTATTATGGATAAGAAATTAGTTCGTTCCAACAATAAGATGATAGCCGGCGTGTGTGCAGGGCTTGCCGAATACATGGGCATTGACATCACGGCCGCCCGTCTTGGATTCACCGCACTGACGCTCTTCACGGGCTTTGCAGGCATACCGTTCTATATTGTCGCATGGATAGTCATGCCTGAATCAGAAGCATACGCATAGACTATGGTATCGGTCAGCGATTTCTCTCTCGTTACGCAGGTGGCGGTACTTGGCAACCGAAAGGCTTTCGACAAGCTGGTTGTCAAGTACCAGTCGCCAGTCCGCAGGTTCTTCCTGCACCAGACGGGGGGTGACAGTCAACTGAGCGATGACCTGGCACAAGACACGTTCGTCAAGGCCTACACGTACATCCGCCAGTTTCGTGGAACGGCGCAGTTCTCCACGTGGCTCATGCGCATTGCCTACAACGTGTTCTATGACTACTGTCGTAAAGAAGACGGATTACGGACTACGGATTACGGATTGAATGCGACAAACAGTCCCTCATCCGCAATCCCTCATCCTTCATCCATCAAAATGGACATCCACTCCGCCCTTGCCACCCTGAAGCAGGAGGAACGGGCATGCATCACATTGCAACTCATTGACGGATACCCTATTGACGAGATAGCGAAAATCATGGATATGCCTCAGGGCACGGTGAAGTCGCACCTCTCCAGGGGAAAGGAGAAATTGGCAAACTACCTAAAACAAAATGGTTATGAACGAAAATGACAAGAAACTCATAGAACAGTTCTTCCGCGAGTCTGCCTTGCAGCAGGTGGAGGATAACGGCTTTACGGAGCGTGTGATGACAGCTATACGAACCGCCGAGGCCACGCCGGAAATGAAATCGTCCATTTCTGCGCAGCGCCTGTCGCTCTTCTCATCGTTGTGGACGGTATTCTGCATTGTTGTGGCACTGGTGGTGTTCTATCTGTCAAACGGCTGGCAGGCATTGACTTCCTATGCCACGATGCTGCTGACCTACGTTGAGGTGTTTCTGCGAACAGCACCTACCTTCATCGACCTCTCGCTTCTCGGCAGTCAGGGTTCGGCATTCAGTCTGATGGGGCAAGCTATCTTGGCGCTGCTGACCATGATGATACTCTTCTTTATTGGGCTGACGAGGTGGGCATATCGGCAGGTGTAGTCGTCATACCGTAGGTGATGCGCAGCACCCGGAACTCCGTTCGGCGGTTCAGCTGGTTGCAGGCCTCCTGCTGTTCGGGTTCCAGTTTCTCGATAAATTCCTGTGTCAGCACGTCGTTTTCCTTCAAGTAGGGGAAACGCTCTGTCAGTTTTCTACGGATGGTCTTCGGTTTCTCCTCACCATAGCCCACGGGGGTCAGGCGGTCTGCTTTGATGCCGTGTGCAATGAGATAGTTAACTACAGACTCCGCACGTCGTTGCGAGAGTCGTTTGTTGTATTCGTCGGAACCCTTGTAGTCGCAGTGTGCGCTCAGTTCGATGGTCACGTTCGGGTTCTCCTCCAATAGCAGTACCAGCGAGTCGAGCGCTTTCTCTGACTCGGGGCGCAGCGTTGCACGGTCGAAGTCGTAGAAGATGTTGTCGATGAGCACAGGAGCCGTGATAGAGGCCAGCGGGAACTGCAGGACATGCTCTTCCGACTCCTCGGTATCAACTACCGACAGCTGTTCCGCGTGGTTCAGGAATCCGTTGCAGGTGGCCAGCAGCACATAATCGACACCAGGCTTCACCTGCTGTGTGAACGAGCCGTCGCCGCGTACGCCTAACTTCAGGTTCGTACCGTCGTTGCCCACCATGAATACCTGAGCGGCCGTCAGTTCATAGCCATCCTTCTCATACACCCATCCTTTCACGGTCTGTGTGATTTCCGGATTGAAGAAACTGTAGATGTGGTCCCATCCCCGTGCATCACCGCGATTGCTGCAGAAGAAACCTCGGTTGAACACACCCTCGAAGGTCATGCCGAAGTCGTCGCCGTTGGAGTTCAGGGGGTATCCGGGATGTTCCAGTACCCACTCTTGTAACGAGTCGGGGTGTGCAATCCAGATGTCGAGTCCGCCCATGCTCTCATGACCGTCGCTGGAGAAGTAGAAGTCGCCATTGGGCCGGAAGGTCGGAAACTCCTCGTTGCCTGGTGTGTTGATGGGTGCCCCCAGGTTCTCTACTCCGCCCACGTCGTTGCCTGATGTCAGTCTGACGCGCCAGATGTCGAGTCCGCCCATACCGCCAGCCATATCGCTGGTGAAGTAGAGCCATTCGCCGTCAGGACTCACTGCAGGGTGCGCATAGAGCGATAGCGTGTCCTTGCTTAGCTGTATAGGCTGCGGTTTGCCCCATGCGGCATCCGATCGGGGTGCTTTGGCAATGACGGCGTATCGTGGATAGTTGGGGTCGGTTTTGCAGACGGTCAGATACATGGTTCTTCCGTCGGGTGACAGGCAGCAGGCTCCCTCGTCGTCGGCAGAGTTCAGTTCCGTGTCGATGGTGACAGGTCGTTGCCATTGTCCCTGTTCGTTCTTGGTAGCCATGAAGATGTCGGCATTCTTCGTTCCCGTAATGCCGCTCAGCTCGTCGCCCTGTGCATCATTACGGGTTGACGTGAAGTAGAGAATGTCGCTGTTCGTGCCCCCCAGCACAGGAGAGTAGTCGGCACGTCTGGAGTTAAACAGGTCCATGCGTTTCACGGTGTATCGTGAGCCGTCTTCTTTCCACTGCGGAGCCTCTTGTGCTGAGCGCAGTCCGGTCCGGGCCTGTTTCTGCAGTTCTTCGCTATTAGCCCTTAGCTCCAAGCTGTCTATGGCCGTCTGATACATCTTGGCAGCCTCCTTGTACTGTCCGTTTTTCAGCAGTTGCTGAGCCAGCAGGAAGTATGTCAGCGAGTCCGCCTGCTTGTAGCGTATCACGTTGTTATAGGCGGCTATGGCCCGTCCGGTATAGTTCAGCCGTCGGTAGCTCTCCGCCAGCTTGGCAGCCCGTTGTCCGCGAAGCGCGCGTTGCTTGGACGGTGTCTGCTGGTATGCCCGTTTGTATTGGTTGGCAGCATCGTAGTATTCGCCCAGCGCAAAGAACTTGTCGCCCTTCTTCATGGCACTGTCGGCACCGCCACAAGCCATGAGCAGCAGTCCTGCGAGCAATATGTTGAGTATGTGTAGCTTCCGTTTCATATACTCTATTATAACGTAGCCGCCAGTCTTTTATTGTTTATGCCTTGTTGATTGTTGGATTAGAAGTCGGGCTTCATGAAAATGTCGAAGTCTTTGTCGTAGGCCGGCGAGTCAATGGCGAGCAGGTTCAGCACGGAATGGAAAATGTAGTGCTGTTCCAGTACTGCAGGCAGTTCGCCTGCCGGTTTGTACTGTCTGAAGTCCTTGGAAGTCCAAACCATGAAAGGTATCTCATACTGCACCTTGGGTGCCAGTTTCATGGGGAGTCCGTGCATGAACATCTTGTTCTCGCCGAGCGATTCCCCGTGGTCGGAAATGAAAATCATGGCACTGTTCCATTCGGTCATGGAGCGTAGCGTGTTGATGAGGCTGTCCAGGAGAAAGTCAGTATATAATATGGTGTTGTCATACGCATTCACCAGCATGCAGACGTTCTTCTCGCCTTCTTCCACGTTTTTGGCCACCGGCTTAAAGGTCTCGAACTCCTTGGGATATTTGTCGGCATATTTCGGTCCATGACTGGTGCTGGTGTGCAGTACCAGGAGCACTTTGTCCTTCTTGCTCGACTCAATACGCTCACGGAGCCCCTTCAGCAGAATCCCGTCGTAGTAGATGTTCTCTCCGGGGTACCGGGTGCCCAGTTCCTCGTTGGTGAGATACTCGTCAATGTGTATGGGCGGTTCACCCCAGTTGGATGTGCGCCACGAGACGTCAACACCCGTCCTGAAGGCATAGTTGGGCAGCAGCTCATACAGGTCGTCGCTGTTTTGGGGTTCAAGGATGGCCTTGGTGCCTGCTGTGGTGTAAGTGGCACACGATGTAGCCTCGTACACCTTCAGTCCGTCTTGCTTGGAGAGCAGCGGATTGGTGTTGCGCCCATAGCCGTAGAGCTGGAAGTTGGCCTTGCGTGCCGACTCGCCGATGACGAGCACCACTACCGTCTTCTCGTGGTCGGCCAGTCTGCCGTCAGGCAGTTTGATTTCCTCTGCCTGTTCGTCCTGCTGGCTGCTTACCACCCGATAGGTATTCGCCAGGTACGACCACGGCTGCAGCAGTCCGCCCAGTTCTGTGTCGTGCTGACTGATCCATAGCGTCTGGCTGATGTTCAGCATGGCTACGGCAAGGACGACAGCCAGTGAGCAGCCGCAGCAGACGGCCATTCTTTTGGCCTTGCCGATGATTACCGGCTGCAGCAGACAGTAGAGTGCCGGAAGCACACCACAGACGAGGATGAATCCCCACAGCGACCAGCTGAAGAATCCCGAGGCCTCAGAATATCTGGTGTTGAATACGTTTTCAATGGTGGTTGCATCAATCATCACGCTGTAGGTCATGATGAAATACACGGCCGTGGCATTGATGAGCGCCAGGATGGCCAGCAGGATGCGTCCTACCATCCTCGTCAGGAACATCACCAGATAGGTCATCATGAAGTTAAGCGCCAGCATGACCACCACCAGCGATGCCAGCAGGAACAGCCGTCCGCCGGCATGCTCATGCGTATTGTCGGCTACATAGCTGAAGAAGGGAATGTTGTACAGCAACAACGTTCCTATGCTGACGATGCACGAGAAGGCAAGAAGCGATATGGGCTTGCGAAATAGTTCCTTTATTTTCATGCAGCAAAGATACGGCAACTTATTCAATCCTCCAAATTATTTAATAAAAAACTCGTCCTTAACACTTTGGCAAAGGACGAGATTCGTTGTTGGTTAGAGGGAATTCAAGATGTGCTCATCAGAACCGTCCCGGTGAGCACAATTCAATATCTTTTATATATAAACCACCAAGACCTATCATATATGTTGTATCAAGAGGACTTTCTATTAGGGCGATATGTGGCTTGTGATTGAAAGTGTCACCATTTGGTAATTCAATTTTGTCATTGACTTGCCCCATGAATTTTGCTTTGCTTAAATAGTATGTTTCCTTGTCTTTCAATTTTTCCATGACTTCATTGCCTACAATAGAATAAAACCATAAATCAATATCGCACTTCTTACGGTCAGTCCAATGATAGCAATAGCCAGTAGAGAATCTTACAATATATTTACTTCCCTTTTCAACTACGGATTCATATTTTAAAGGCAAATCATATAGTAATTCTGAGTTCGCACTTAGCGTGTCAATAACTATTTGTTGCATGGCCTTTGATGTTTTCTCGCGAGTTATCTCATTGTTGAATCCGTTAAAATGGCTTTCCACATATGCAACACAAATAGAATCTATAGGACGCATTTTCACTGTTTCTTCACTCTTGATTTGATTCCGATGAATATCGTTACAAGCAAACAGCGTGAATATGCAGAATAAAGTAATGATAGTATACCTATTCATAAACTAAATAAAATGCTTTTCAAGCCAATTGGCTTGTTTTTCGTTTAATTTCTTATATTGAACATACCTGCTTATCCCATGCTTTTCCAAGTCTTCGTGGTCAAGACCATCACCACAATAAACACTACTAATGTTTTTTAGTTTAAAACAAGAAATGTCATGTTTATAAGTACCTCGCCAGTATTTTTTATCGTCCCTCACGCAATCTGTATCAACAACTTCCAATCGATACATCACACGATTATGCTCAATATCGGAGATAAACAAATACACGATGTCGCCAATCTGCATCTTTTTGTTTGATTTCTTCCAATAAGCAATTCCAAGATCACGGATACAACCGATGTGGTCGATGAGGCTTTCAAGCCCAATTAGCAGGTAACTGTTCATGCTATTTGTTATTTCGTTCAAGAATTCTTTTATGCTCCTTTTTCATTTCATAACTGATTTGTTGTCTGCAGTATGAACGGCTGCAAAATTACACAAATTTCTGTGCCCATCAGAACCGTCCCAGCGAGCATCCATAGGCATCACTTTTTTAGGGTTCAACATTATTGTTCTCAGCTTGTAGCTGTTC
>JAEEGF010001573.1_pt1 | contig 38956 bp, 30 predicted proteins | sample 9134171 | NCBI WGS metagenome assembly JAEEGF01 (sample SAMN16246542, study PRJNA631951) | gut metagenome | biome: gut microbiome; feature: rumen; material: AP-attached | host: Bos | place: Iran: Karaj | collected 2018-10 | reverse complement strand
GCGGCGTTGCTGGGTCAGGCTTTCGCCCATTGCCCAATATTCCCCACTGCTGCCTCCCGTAGGAGTCTGGGCCGTGTCTCAGTCCCAATGTGGCCGATCAACCTCTCAGTTCGGCTACCGATCGTCGCCTTGGTGGGCCGTTACCTCACCAACTAGCTAATCGGACGCGAGTCCATCCTTCAGCGAATAAATCCTTTGGTCTTCCTGTCATGCGGCAAGAAGACGTTATGCGGTATTAGCACAGATTTCTCTGTGTTATTCCCCACTGAAGGGCAGGTTACTCACGCGTTACTCACCCGTCCGCCACTAAGCTTCAAAGAAAGCAAGCTTCCTTTTGGCTTCGTTCGACTTGCATGTGTTAAGCACGCCGCCAGCGTTCATCCTGAGCCAGGATCGAACTCTCAAAAAAAACTTTTGAGAGCCATGTTTGGCTCAATTACTCTTTTAAACTCAATTCTTAGAATTGAAAAGGTCCGTTATTACTTCAAGTTCTTGCATTCTATTCAATTTTCAAGGTGCGCGCCTCGGCGGTGTCGGCAGGCTTTTTTGCATTGCCTTTCCGCAAAGTGCTTGATTATTCTAATTCGGTCATACATTTCTGTCAAGGACTTTTTTCATCGGAAATGGAAAAATTTTCCATTTATTATTAATAAGCAATACTATCTATTTGAGATAAGGGGCTCTCAGCCCTCTGTATGCTTGAGTGCGGCAAGCGACAGAGCGATGTTGAGATGCTCTACCAGGATGCCGGAAGGCACTTCCGGTTTGGCGGATGAGAAGTTGAGGATTTTCGAGATGCCGGCAGCGACTGCCGCGTCGCAGACCTCCTGGCAGGCATAGTCCGGTACTGCAACGACCGCCATGGTTACTCCGTGGGTCTTGCAGAATTCGGGGAGTTCTTCCATGGAGAAGATCTTGGGATCACCCATCCTGATCCTGCTCCTGTCGAAAGCGGCTACGGCCTCGAAGCCGTATTCTGCCAGTCCGTTATAGTTAAGGATAGCCGTGCCGAGCCTTCCCGCACCGATAACGACGACAGGCTCCAGCCTCCTTCTTCCGAGGAAACGCTCAATGGATTCCGTGAGACCGGCAACATCGAAGCCGACCTTGGGTCTGCCGGAACCTGCTACGGAAGCCAGATCCTTGCGGACCTGAACCTCTCCCAGGCCCAGTTCCTTGGCGATGACCGAAGACGAGATCGTTGATCCGGGTTCGTGCGATACCTTGGGAGAATTCTCAAGGAACGCAAGGTAGGAAGGAAGTCTTCCTATCGTAGCCCGTGATACTTCAGTGTTTGCCATCGCTTTGCCTCTCGAAAGATTTTTGGAATAATTATGCCTTCCCGCAGATGCAAAGTAAACATGTGGCATTTAATTTATGTTTGTGATAATATTACAAGGCGCAAAGGATGGAGATGTACCCAAGAGGCCGAAGGGGAGGCTTTGCTAAAGCTTTAGGCGGGGCAACCTGCGCGGAGGTTCGAATCCTCTCATCTCCGCCATTTAAGAATTGGGCGTCGCGATGTGCCCGAAGATCAAAGACCGGACAGAAGTCCGGTCTTTATTATTGGAATTCAACACGGCATGATTCCGGGTAATCATTGACATAGTATCGATTTTATACTAAGATATGATCGTAAATAGTTTCTTATGTGTACTAACACTCTGAAGTGTTTGGGAAGGCGGTTTTAATATGGCAATAGTCAAAAGTCATCTCTGCAAAAGCTGCGGCGGTCTTCTCAATATCGATCTGGACCGTCAGTTATATGTTTGTCCATTTTGCGGCCTTACATACGATTATGAATATTTCCGCGAAGATAACGTCCTTGATCTGGCAGACAGAGCGTTATACAGAGAAGAGTTCGGATCGGCAAAGGAAGCATATGAGTTTGTGCTCCAGAAAGATCCGCACAACTTCCCTGCACTGCGCGGCATCGTACTGTGCAGCGGCAAATGGAAAAGCATGTCTCCCATCGCTCTCAAAGAGGAAGTCAATTTGGAAGGATCTGATCCTGCTCTGCTTACGGCCTTGGAGAATGCTCCTGCCGAGAACAGGGAGTTTTTTGAGAACATCAGAGACTCTCTCAATATCCTCAGCGAGTACCGCAGGAACGAGACTGATCTGAACAAACTCAAAGCCGAGCGTGATACACATTCCAAGCACCTCACACAACTTCTTACGGCCAAGGCCGAGAACAACGAGAAGCTCTCGTCTTCCCTGTACGGACTCATCATGGATATCGATGAGATAGACCGCTTTAGACTGATTCCGATCCCATTCGCAGTTCTGGCAGGAATAGTCTACGCCACTTGGAAAACCGGCTGGTGGCTGCTCGCCACTATCGCCGTAATAGCCGTCATAATAGCTGCCTGCTATAAGATCAGCAAGGCATTAACAAACAGGAGCCTTAATGCAGAGATCAAACCGGTACAAGAGAAGGTCGATAAGCTTAAAAGCGACTGTGACAAAATAGCAGTTCAGAACAAAGAACTCATGGAACATTATAAGGAACTGACTCAAAAGATCGTCACTGCTGACACGGAATACCTCAAGGCTACTTCTGCGGATGATACCGATGAAGATGATCTGACCGGTTCCGAAGATACTTCTGCCGAAGACTGAGTCATGTGCCGGTCATTATGACATCGACATACTTTTCCAGATACTTGTTCGAAGGAGTTACAAGGCCGCGTTCCGACATAAGATCTATCACGGACTCCGCGAGCATCTCCGCACTTAAGACTACCGGGTCAGACAGATTGATGTAATCCGGACTGTACCTCTTGCCTTCCCAGACTTTGGGATCGCTGACGGCATCAGCCAGCTCCTTTACCCTTTTGGCATACAGGCCGTCTTCTATCTCACACATGCGGCGGTATGTCCATTTGTAGTACGGCGGATACTGTCTGTGAAGCAGGAAGAATAATTCCATGGCAGAAGCAAGCCCGTTCAGACGGCACATCCCGGCTGCAACGGAATCTCCTCTGGACATGCATCTGGCGTAATTTACCTGAAGAGCAGATGCGAACTTGTGAAGCTCATCGGCGATCCTGAATCTCCATACCCTGTCCGGATAGTAATCCAACAGATAGGATCTGAATGAAGAGAATACTCCGGGATCATCCCTGAACACCTCGCCGTTTGTGGCAGTTGCCAGACATGAATGGTCGAGTGCCATCCATTCCTCTTCCATGAGCCTGCCCGTCTCGGCCGGTACCGGTGTGCCGAGCACATTGGAATAGAATCCGTCTATAGTCATTACTCCTCTGCGCGCCCGGAGCCTGGCAGTCAGATTATTGCCGGGCATCTTGTCTATAAGCTCATCGTAAGCATCGCACAGTTCTTTGCCGAATGATTCATAATCGGCGGAAGTAAGCCACAGGCATACACCCGTTCCGAAGTCATGGTCGCGGCTCATAAAGTCATCGTAACCGAAGCAGTCCGAACCCTCGCCTGCCAGCCCCACTGCGATACGGTTCTCATAGAGACCGAATCTCTCACGGATCATCGGTTCGACATAACGCTCATAGAACCTGCGGCTGTTATCTGTCTGAGACATATCAATACTCGGCTTCGGTGTGAGAGACCAGTTTGTCTCCGTCATAGCTGAGCTTCATGGTAAAGAAACGCCTGTCGTCCGAGAAGAGCTTTGCAAACATCAGCTTGTCTCCCTCCCAGACGGGAAGATCCATTATCCCGGAGACCGGTACCCAGAATAGCTCGCCCTCATCACAGGCATCACTTGCCGGACGCAGTTCTCTTGCCAGGGAAGCCGTAAACACATGCATGTATTCATTGTCATACTGCTTGGATACAAATGTTACCAGACCGCGGTATCTGAAATCCGTAAGATCGCCGGCTTTGATCCCGGCTTCTTCATAAAGCTCGCGCAGCACGCATTCTTCAGGTGATTCGTCGGTCTCGAAGTGTCCGCCGATGCCGAGATATTTGGCGTAGTTGATATCGCCTTCGGAAGTTTTTCTGATAAAAAGACACTCATCTTCGCTCGTGACGTAGATGAGTGTCGTAAGATCTTTAAGTCTCATAAGTTGATTTATGCCGGAATCTGTTCAACTTCATCGTTGCCATGTCTGATCGTAAGTTCACCGTTCTCAAGTGCGATGTGATAATTGACACGGTAGATCAGGTAAGCGGAGACGTCTATCTTGAATGTCTCGCAAAGTGCGCACCACTTATCGGCAAGACAGACGATAACGCTCTCTCTGTATCTCGGGGGAACAACAGTCAGCGGGAACATGTGCTTGGAGATGATATCCTTCTCGATATCGTTGAGCTCATAATCCCTCTGTGCATTCCTGAGAGCAGTACCCGGATGTGTGAAACCGTGCAGTCTGTGCGACGGATCTGGATCGTGCCAGTCATAGAGGAAATAGTCGTGCAGGAGCGCGCCTCTTACAAGGCTCGTCTTGTCGATCTCAAAACCGGGGAAACGTCTCTCTATCGCATACGCAAAGAGAAGGCTGAACTTGGCTACGGAAACACTGTGCTCAAAAACAGAAGTTGTACCGTGCTGGGTAAACTCCTTCAGTGATCTTGCTCCGGAACTTAAGATAATATCCTTACCACGGGTAAACAAGTCCTTGGCGAGCTTGTACTCAGTGATATGCTTCGGAAAATGTAATGCCAATTCGTACTCCTCTTACGGAAGGTTTGCCCTTCCAACCTCGTTCATTATACTCTAAGAAACATTGCAAAAACATCATCAAAATAATAAATTCACAAGACAGATAAAAGTCATTTGCACAATTGCAATATCCTGTGTTTATCGTTCTGTATAAAGCTTAGAGAGAGTATGACTTTCTTACCCTGAGGTTCCACCAGATCTTCCAGGTATCCGTAAACATCTTAAGGACATCACCCGTCCTAATACGCCCGAAAGACGTGTTCCGGGTATAGTTCAGTTCGACCGGCATCTCGACCAGCTTGGCACCGCACCTCGAAGCCAGTGCGAGCATCTCGATATCAAAAGCATAACCGTTGACGGTCTGCGCCGGTGCGACCTTCCTGATGATGTCACCCCTGTATATCTTAAGACCCGTCTGTGTATCGTGGCACTTAAGTCCGAACAGCACCTTGAGCATTATGTAATAGCAGAATGAGAATATCTTGCGTGCCGGCGGATATTCCAGCTTCGAGTCCTTGTGCATTTTCGAGCCGATAACGACGTCTGCGCCCTGTTCGCGCATGGCCTTAACGTAACTCTCGATCTGGTCCGGGGACAGGTCAAGGTCAGCATCGATGAATCCGACTTCATTGCCCCTGGACAGGGACACGCCTTCGATTATCGCACCGCCCTTGCCGCGGTTCTGCTCGTATCCGGCGGGAATAATGCGGCTGTCTTCTGAAGCTGCACGGCGTATCTCGTCACCCGTGTTGTCGGATGAACCGTCGTTCACTGCGATTATCTCGTAATCATCAGTGAAGCCGGATAATGCCGAGCCGATGATCTTAAGATTGTCGTATATGCGGCTGCCTTCGTTGAAGGCGGGCACGATAATGCTCAGCATCAGATGAGTTCCCCGATTCTCGTTGATTTACTGCGATATATTAACACAAAGCCCTTGCTGTTTTACAGTTTGGATTTTGCTTCGAGTACAGCCTTGGACAGCTGATCGGCGCATGAAGTATCTCTGAAGCCGCAGGTGTTGCCGAGAAGCTTGCCTGCGATCTCGTCTGCCGTCATGCCCTCGCAGAGCTTGCCCACGGCCTTAAGGTTGCCGTTGCATCCGCCCTCGAAGCTGATGTTGGTGATCTTACCCTGTTCGTCGATATCAAAGTCTATGAGTCTCGAGCAGACGCCCTTGGGTTCATATTGATAATGCATATTATTCTCCTTCAAGATCAGTACTTGTAATTGCGGCCGGGCTCACGGTATTCATCCAAACGCTTCTTATAAGCTTCCATTGCCGCTTCTTCGTAGAGCGGGGTGCAGTCGTCTATGCCGAGGTCAGCCAGGAACTTCCTCATATACAGAGGATTCAGCACAAACAGGGGACCGAGAAGATACGTCCCTTCAAAGCCGCCTTCCTTCATGCCTTCGCCATTCATCTCAGGATTAAGACCCTCACCCTTCTCGGTCGTGAACAGGTTCTTAACGGATTCCGTATCAGTGGGATAGATATGCGTGAACTGGCTCTTGTATCCGACAATGTCGATCCCTTCGAACTGACCTACCCAGAAAGAGCTGGTTCGCTGCATCATGCGCTGCTTTGTAATGAAAGGGAACAGTCCCAGGCACTCTATGTGGGGGCCGCCCTCTTCACATTCTATGTACTCACCAAAGACCTCCATGGCATTGCCTGTCATGAAGAATCTCTGCCCGCCTTTGATCAGTTGCTCCAGCCTGTCCTTGTACGGCTTAAGCGAATCGATGACGCGGAGCTGCCCCTTCTCGGTGACGGGACCCATGTAGATCAGGTCGATGTCATCCCTGTCTGCAAAAGCAGGACGCGTGTACAGATCCGTATCTATTACTTCGCAGGTCTTGCCGCAAGCTTCGAGCGAACGAGTAATGTATTCTATGTTTCCCAGGTCTCCGTAAAGGTTCGCGACTTCCGGGAACAAAACTTCTATCGTCATGCCTGCTCCTTTCCGCTCAAAGCCTCGCAACGCTCGGTGATGATCTTCCTGCAGTCATCGACCACGCCGAAACCCTCGACCATTCCGCAGTAGATGTAGATGCTGTCGCCTGATGCGATGTCCATCTTCCTTGCCGCTTCACGCTCATCCTCACTGCAGAGGATCTTCTCTTCCGGAACGCCGGCAAGCAGCAGCCTCAGCTTGAAGTCCAGTGCACGCGGACCCGTTACGACGCAGGTATCTATAAGGGGATCGTTCATCATCTCGAAATCGCAATCGTAAAGCCAGCCCATGTTCTCAGACCAGTTCTCCGCGACCTTATAACAGGACAGGAGCAGGAACAGCCTCTTGTGTCCGGGCTGATGCCTTACATAGTCAGTAGCACGTGTTACCGCAAGGGCATTCATCTCCTTGGCAAGCTGTGTCGTAACGGTGCAGGGACCTGCCTTGATGCTCGAGAATCTCGTTGCCGGGATCTTGACCTTATCCATAAGTGTTACCACTTCATCTGCGGCAAAGCCGAGGTCTCTCATCAGTGCGACTGTCATGACAGTATTGTAGATGTTGAAGAGACTGTCGTTTGCTATCTTGTAGCTTCTTGTGCCTTCCTTGTCCGTTACCTGAACTGTGCCTGCAGCCTTATCGATATCGTGGCCCTCATAGTCATACTCAGGTGACTTGAATCCGCATGCCGGGCAGTGTGCTCTTCCGATGTGGTGATATCTCCTGTAATCGAAGACGAGCTTCTTGCCGCACTCGGGACAGATCCTGAGGTCACAGAGACGGTTGACCTGCTCTGTGGTATCAGATTCCAATCTGCCTATGCCGTAATAGATATGCTTGTTATCCGGAGCAATTCCGCAGGAGATGAGGTCGTCTCCGTTGATGACCATCTTGCTCTTCGAAGGAATGCCCTTGTTCATTACCCACTGGATATATTCCGGATGGGCATTACGCATTATCGAATCTCTGTAAAGGTTGGTAACCACGATGTAGTCCGGCTTAAGGAACGGGTAGATCCTCGGAGCAGAACGTTCGTCTGTCTCAAGGATTGCCGTATCGTACTTCGTCTTGCCTGTCAGTGTTGAGCCTGTAATGAGACAGGTGGACACACCTGAATTGATGTTTGAGCCGTACCTGTTACAGAGCACCTTCCTGCCTGCTGCCTCGAATGCATCGCAGATCATGTTGGTGCATGTTGTCTTACCGTTGGTGCCCGTAACTGCAATAACAAGCGGCGGCTTCTCTATCCTGTCAAGGAAATCTGGACATATCTTTATAGCGAGATGTCCGGGGTAGTCCGTTCCGTTATGGTGAGTCAGTTTGAGTGCGGGAATCGAGATCTTTGCAAGCCAAAGGGCAAGATAGAACCTTAATCCTTTCATTGATTACCTCCAAATCCGTACTCTAATTATATTATTATTTATTTTTTTGTCATTCGGGAAAAAGACATAAAAAGAGCCGCCTCTTGCGAGACGGCTCTTGAACCTTAATTACAACTGGTTATCAGTCTACGTAGTAGTAATCAACGCTTACAACGGAATAACCGAACTTGTAGAGCTCAACATCAGGCTTGTCTCCGCCGTTGTTGGGACCCGGGCAGTAAGGCATATTTACGTTACCACCGTCGGCTGTGGTGAAGCCGTCGAACATCATTCTTCCGTAGATATACTGTGATGTGTTGTAGCAGGTAACGCCGGATGTGGTCGTTGCACCAGCGGGGTTGAAGAGACCCAAGTAAGCTTCTACAACAGTACCGCAGTTCATCTTAACCTGATTGTTCGCTGCGCCGAGGATATAGATCGTAGGCTTGCACTTTGAATCATAGTAAGAAGAATACTTACCGCCTGAAGGCTTAGCTGTCATCTCACCAATGAGCTTGCCTTCTAACACATACTTAAGATAGTTGGCAGCTGATGCAGAATCATCACTACGGGGTACAGATATGAAGCCCTGGCACTTAGAACTGTAGTTCTGGTTGCTGATGACAAGGTCAACGCCGCTCTGGAGAACGAATACCTGCTGGTGATCGCTGTTAGGACCATAGACTGCAAATACAGCCTGATAGAGATTTGTATCACCTGTCAGATAGATAACATAGTCGATGCTGCCGTCAAGCAGGAATACATAGTCTGTACCTGTAGAACCTGTATCGTTACCGATGCTTCCGCCTGTTGTGATCTTGATGTTAGGGTTCTCGACAACACCATCACCATTGTCGTCACCAACGATCTTAGGTGTAGTTGTAATGGAAGAGTTGCCATACTTTGTCTTGAAACCGTCAAGAGTGTACTCCTTGAATGAAGAGGGAGCAGTAGAAGGAAGCGAATCTTCACCTAACTTGATCTGAGCAAATGCCTGCTCTGTTGTAGGGAATTCACCGATGGAGTTAACGAAGTCCTCAGATACATACTTCGATGTCTTGTCGTATACAGTCTGAAGTGTCTCTGCATTCGGTTCTGTGAACGAGTTGCCGGCCTGGATATTGGAAGAATTCCATGTTGCCGATGTTCCGCTTACGTCAATGGAGTAAACCGGAGATTCAGAACCGACATTGTTGAGCTTATAGTTAGCTGTACGGTTTGCAAATACGACAGGGCCGGAAGCGTTCATCTGATCATATCCGAAAGACTTGGAGAATGCTCCTGAAGAATTACCGGGAGTATTTACAAAGTAATATCCGCCTGCACCATCGTCTACGCTTGCTTCGAGTCCGAGCGTTGCGCTGCCGAGGAAGATGAAGTCTGTTCCGTGCAGATTAGCCTGGAACTTACCGATATCACCGGCTGTGAATACGATATTGGAATAGATCTGAGAAGATGAATCCTGCATGTAACCGCCGTCACGGATGACCAGGAAGTTATCGTCAGGGTTAAGGCCGTTTGCATAGCCGAAATCATCGAAGTTGAGGTTGGAAGCCATGCCGTTATAGTCAACAGGGTTACCGAAGAGACCATATACCTTCGGCTTCTTCTTAACCTTGAATGTGATCTTAACCTTCTCTGACTCACCGTCGATAGTTGTAACGAGGTAAGCATAGATCTCACTGCAGTCAGCATCCTTCGCCTTCAGCGAGAGTGTGGTGCAGTTATCAGCAGATGTGCCCATGCCCGGAAGATAATTGCCGGAGCCATCCTTTGCAGTCATCAGGATGCCGCTCGCACCTGCCTTGGCAAGCTTCTTAAGCTGACCTTCCTGGAAGTCACCGACTTCAAGCGCCTGATAGAAAGCCTCAGCCGCAGATGTAACCGTAAGTCTTGCCTGGCTCTGTTCAGCCTTCCAATACAGACGGTTCCTTGTTGCCTGTGTCATGACCATGCAGGCTGAGATAAAGATGACAGCCATCGCAAGGATGAATACAACAGTCAACAGGATTACACCCTGCTTGCTTCCCTGTTTCTTACTGAATCTCTTGATCATAAGAAGCACCTTCCTTTATTAACAGTATCTGTTATCTAAATTATTATAAGCCCTCGGACGCCTGAATGGGCAGTCCGCCACACTTTGTTAAGCCTATTTTAAGACATGGGATTTAAAAATTCAACAGAAAATTCCAAAAATGCTAACTTTTTTTACATAGTTTGTTAACAAACCGTTTACAATTAGCTCAACTGTCCTGTTCTTCGGCACTCTCTTCAGCGGCAGGTTTGCCCTCCCGGCCGAACTTATCGAACTCTTCCTTCTTGGATGCAACAAGGTAATAATCCGTCTGTGTTGCAAACCTGAGTACGGATGCTGCGTAGAATTTACCGTTCTTTGTCCTCTTGGCACGGGTCCTCGAGAACATCTCACCGTGCTTGCTGCAGAACATGAGGGCATACTGCGACTTGCGGATCCTGAACGGTTCGATCTTCGCTTCGAGCTTACTGCCGCAGACAGGACATGTCGTGATAAAACCTGATGCTGCTGCCAGACATGCATCTGCAGTTGGGGCAGGCTGTCCCACAAATCCGAATTCGCTCTTTATGTCGGGATCCACGGAAGAACTTGAGATCGCAGAGATGACTTCCGTGCACTGGTTATGGCGGAATATCTCCTCGAAGATACGTCCGGTGTAATGCGCATCTGCAGTAGCGCTGTGAAATATGTCATTCTTCTCGATATTATAATAATCTACCGCTGCCTCAACGCTCCGCTGTTTGCCGCGCTGTCCGCTGAATGACGAGAACAACGGCTGGATATCAAGGAACGGTATGCCGAGCTTATCATCAAGACCGAAGAACTTGAGGTTCATCTTGAGCATTGCCGGATCCGAATTGCCCCAGCCTACCAGGATCGCATCCGGTCCGCAGAATTCAAGGAATTCGCGGCTGACCTCTTCGAACGGCCTTCCCTTCATGAGATCGCTGTTCTTCTTCTGGGTTACCTTCTTAACATGGTAATGGAGCTTCTTATACTGGGTCGGCCTGACATCCTGCGAGAAGACGTCACGCTGAACGAGTTGGCCGTTGTCATAGATATACTTGACCGCGCCGATCTCGATTATCTCGCCTGTAAGTGTGGAAACGTCAAAAGGATATTCCTTGCCCGGGAACGGCTGGTTCCACTCCATATCAAAAACAACAAATTCACAACCGTCAGTTATCTTCCTGCTGAGCATCTGATCCTGCCTTCCCGTCGTCCGAAGACGCTTTATTATTATACCCGCCTTTGACAGCCATTGCGATCAGGAATATGCCGATCACAACAGACACCGCTATTCCGCCTCCGAGTCCGGGGACTTTCCTGCCGATGACCACATCATACGAAGGAGTGTCACTGCTGCAGGAGAAAACGGCTGCGAGCCTTCCGTTGTACTCAAAAGTCTTTACCTCGCGCCCTGCGATCCTGACACTGTAATCATCAGAATAGGGTATCGAGAATATTACGGTCTTGATACCGCCCTGCATGCCGGGGATGTCATCAAACCCGAAGGAGAACTTCAGACCGTCAGATGTGTGCGTTGCTTCGTTCAAAGCTTCCAGTGCATCGGGGATAAGCCTCTGGAATGTTATCTCGCCGGTCTCGTCATCATTGGAATTATAACTCAGATATACTGTGCCGATGCCGCCGTCATTACCGACCTCGCAGATATAAGATCCGTCAAACTCCATGTTGGAATTATTTCCGCCCTGATTAAAGCTTATGGATCCGGGACACGTAAAGCTGCTGAATATGAAGCATCTTCCCTCCCCGTCAGAACCGACAGAGAACGAAGCCTCGCTGTATCCGGAAGATATCGAATATCTGTTCATTCCGTCAGCAGTCATATTCCTCATGTTGTAGGCTGAAGCCGACTCAAAAGTGAACAGGTCTCCCGTAAGTGCCGACTGCGATGCAAGGTTCAGTGCCCGGACATATTCCATATCGCCGGCAGCTTCGGACAGGTCGGTCGAAGTGATGAGGTATCCGATCTTGTCACTGTCGGTAAAAACTGACATCTCGAAGCCTTCTTCGCAGCTTAAGCGTGCCATGTCTTCCTGTTCGGATTCCCCATAGGGATCGCGCACTGCGATCGCCCTTACGGTATTGTTTGCGATCTGGAACGCCGTATTGCAGAACACCGTAAAGACTGCAAGTACGGCAAAGGTCTTCATCTTCCAGCCTGAACCGCCCTCTGCCTGATATCTGACCGCACAGGCACAGATGACATAGGCCAGGATCGTAAGGACGAGCGACATGGCAGAACTCTTCGCGTCGTAAGATCTGATATTGGAGAGCATCACCATCGCACAAGGGATCAGGCACGAAGCAAAGTACACGCCGTTTGCAAGGCCTGATGCATTTTTAATGGAAAGCGCTGCGGCAAAGATAAGTATCGCGGACAGGCATATCAGTCGGCTTCCCGTGATCACAGGCGTAACCTTAACGAGTGTAAACATCTCCCGGACAAAGCTCGAACAGCAGGTAATGAATGTAACCGCCGTAACCGCAAACACTCCGGCCTTGAGCCTGAACGGGATCTTCCTGTTCGCCGCGAAAAGCACCAGCGCCGTGACCGCAAGTATTCCGAAATACCATTCGGGCGCTACTTCTCCCGTTATCCCGCCGGCCTGCATCAGCTTGGTCCGGATCAGGATATCAAAGAAAGTATAATTGACCGCCGCCTTCTCATACGCAGCTTCGAAGTCGAACACCGGTTCAAGCGATGCAAATCTCGGGAATACTATGAAGCCTGCAAGAAGAAGGCCCACGATCTCAGTTGTGAGAAGCCTTACCCATGAAGACAGAATGGTCTTCGCCGTGTCGTAAAGAGCAAGACACATGATGAGAGAAGCAAGGACCAGGAAAGGCAGTCCGACGATATCCGCGCAGGTACCGCAGGCCGCCAGGAGCGCCGATGCAGCCGTCGCGATCAAAAAAGTCTTTATCGTCCTCTTACGGAGGAACGAGTCGTAAGAAGACATCACGAGCGGGAACAATACCGCAAGATTCATTACCGCGGAGAACTGTGCAAGAAGGATCACCTGTGACGCGAAAGCATAAGACAGACCCAATATGACCGACATTATCCTTCCGGGACCTATATGCCTGCAGCAGAAATAGTACATAAAAGCCGCCGCCAGACCGAACTTCAGGAAGAACCCTATCTCGATGATGAACCTGGCCGCACCGGGGAATGCCACAGCAAGCAGGAAGAACGGATCGAGGTTGTCGTTGGTGATCTCAAGCCAGCACTCTCCGGCGGTCATACTGCCATTGCCTGACAGCGATTCTCTTATGATGGATGCCTCAGCCGCCGAGTCTTCGATCCCCTGGATGATATAGACACCGGTCGTGTCATTCCTTAATGTCAGCTGCTTGGGAAGGAACTGTCCCGGCTTGGTATTAAGACATATCTGGAATGCCAGCACCGCCATGAGGACTGCGGCAAGAAATGTTATTACCGCTCCGTCCCTTACTCTGTCATGATCCGCCGTCCGGTTCATCTGGAACCTTCACCGGCATCGTCTGCCTGTTCTGCGCCGTCCGTCTCAGGCTCCTGCACGGTTTCCTCTGCCGCTTCTTCAGAAGCTGCAGCCTCGGGAACAGCGCCTTCCGTGGCATTGTCGTCACCTGCCGCGATCTCTTCTGCAGGGATCTCTTCGACCGGAACTTCTTCAACAGGAATGTCGGCTGCAACAGCCGGAGCACCGTTCTTACGTGAACCTGCCAGTACGGGAATGACAGATGCTATGAGGATCACGATAACAGATACGACCGTTGCCGCGAGGCCTTCTTTGAAGAGCGGCGGAGTATAGGTAAGCCTGATCTCATGCGTTCCGGCATTAAGTCTTATTCCCATCAGGGCATCATCGATCGGGATTATCTCTGCTTCGGCACCGTCGACTGTTGCCGTCCATCCCTCCGAATAAGGAACGGTAAGGAGCATTATCCCGTCTTCTTTTGCAGTTATGGTGCCGTTAAGATGCGTCGAATCGTATGAAGTAACTTCAAGCTGTTCATCTGCAAGTGTTGCCACCATGTTCTCATAAGCATTGTAATTGAGCTGATATGCATAGACTTTGACCTGTCCCGTGGGAGCTGCGGGGAATGTCACCTGCAGTGTCATCGGACTTCCGGTATACTCGCCCATGGTGATCGTCTGATAAGCTCTTGTCTCAAATGTCTTGATCTGTCCTTCACATGTGATCGTAGCCGTGCCGCCCTTGCTGGCGAAATTGTAGACATATACGTCAGAACCCTCTTCCGCACCGTCCACGGTTACGGTGAACATGCATTTGGAGTCGGACTTCATGACATCGTATGTCAGACAGTAGTTGCCGATGCTCCTGGGAACGTTCATGTTCTCCGTCTCTTCCCCGTATATGAGGAGCGGCGTGAAGACCGGGTCTTCGCAGCCCATGGCCTGTATCCAGAGATTTGTCTTGAGGAAAGCATCCGACTCCGCATCGTAATCCGGAGCATAACTGAGGATATCCTCCGATACCATGTATCCGACGCTGAGCGCATCCGGGTTGCCATAGACCCATACGTCCGAACTTACCGTTGCCTCCTGTTCGAAGATCGAAGGGACCGTCTGGGTATTCTCTATCGTTATGAGATTCCTTACGCCTAACAGAGTCGCGGTAACCCTCGTGAGGCCGGCATTCCTGAGTCCGTTGATGTTGTTGCTGTGGAAGCCGAAGTTCCTCATGTATTTGACGAAGCTCTCTCTTGCCGTCGAAGAGAAGATGGACATACCCTTTACGTTATAGAGAGACTGGATATCGCAGATGTTGTTCGGGAAGATCTCGGTCCTCTCGAATGTATTGTGTTCGGGAGAGCCTTCCACAGACAGGGCATATTCCATGATCTGCTCCTGGTTCTTGCCGTAGAAGTTATATCCCGCAAATCCTTCGTTATCAGCGACCGTGCAGATCGATACCGTAGCAGAAGTGAATATCTCGACGAGCATCGTAACCGTCACGAGCGTCTCGCAGAAGAAGGAACTCTTCTTGCTGTTCCTGTTGCTGATAACCTTGAGCACTGCGCCCTGGATGAACAGGAACAGCAGTGTAAGACCCAGCTGAATATAGCCTTCCTTTCCGGAGCCGAATTCCTCATAGAGTATGAGGAATGCCGCACATCCCGCCACTGAGCCCATCACGGCACCGGGAGTAACGAGCCTGATCCTTCTCATGGTGAGGAACGCCACGAACACGAGCAGGAAGCTCATGAGGAAGGATTCCCTGTAGGGTATCTGGTTCGGGAAATGCATTCCGTGCCATATGAAGTTGAGCATCCTGTTGGAGAAGCTCAGATACATGACGATCATGATGGCGCCGAAGCCGATCTTATGTCTTAAGTTGATGCCGGATGACTTCGGGAGCATGAAGAACAGCGGCAGGAGCAGCACTATCAGAAGGCCGCAGTAGACATTGGCCATGCCGTCCCTGATGTTGGGGTTGGCAGCGACCATCATCCTTCCGAGAAAATCAAAGAAGTTGTTGGACAGGTTGAGGTCGACCGTGAGCGAATCGCCGGTCGCAGAGCAGTTCTGCAGGATAAAATACGTCGGCAGCGTCAGCACGGCAGTGGCGCCTGCAGCAAGAAGGCTGGATCCCGCGAAGAGTCCTGCCGAGATGGCGAAAGTTTTCGGGCAGAGCCTGTGAGGCTCGCTCTTGTCTTTCGAAGGCTTATAAAGTGCCAGGTAGTAGACGGGCGCGAACATGACGAGGAACAGGCACACGAAGTAACCTGCGTAGTAGTTGCTGTAGATGAGGACCGCGAGCGATGCCGCATAGAGGTCTATCCTTCTCTGCAGAAGCAGTCTCCTGAGGCCGAGCATTACGAGCGGCAGGAGCACCACGGCATCACACCACATGATGTTCCAGAAGTATGAGATATACCATCCGCACAGGGCATATGCCGATGCGAAAACAACAGTAACATTGTCTATCCTCTTGTTATCGTTGGCGGACAGGAACATCGTCATGAACACCGAAGCGAGACCGGCACGGATGCAGGTGATGATCCCTATGAATACCGGGATCGTCTTGGCCGTGGCAAATACCGAGAACAGGTTGAGCGGGCTCGCAGTGTAGTTGGCATAAGCGGCATAGTATTCCTGCCCGAGGCCGTCATTCCAGCTGTAGAACAGTGAATCGCCGGACAGGAGCTTATCTCTGAATGCGACAAGGAAAGGAGCGTACTGGTGGTAGCAGTCCACCGTCAGCATCGTATGCGTACCGAACGGATAGCACTCCGTTATCGCCAGCGCCGAGAATACGGTCAGTGTCGGGAAAAGGAATGCGAGCAGATACTGCGGCCAGGAGTCAGAAATTGCCGTTCTTTTCTTTAATTTTGGTGTAGCCTCTCCCATTTGAATGAAGTACGCTCTTTCTTATTATATTTAGATTACAAACTAGTTAATAATAGCATACTTTGAATGTTTCAGAAGATGATTATGGTAAAGTGTCAATATGTAAAATTATGTCGGGAGGTGCGCATTGGGCCTGCGTCTTAAGGTAATACTCAATCCTTCTTCGGGACGTGAGACGGCAAGAACGAACATCGAAGATGTCCTTGCCCTTCTGTCAATGCGCAGCGAAGTGGACCGCGCCGACATCTATTACACGCATGCGAGGTTTGACGCGGTGAAGTTCGCAGAGAACACCGATCCTTCCGAATACGACTGCATCGTCGTAGCCGGAGGCGACGGAACGGTCAACGAAGCGGTAACCGGAATAATGCGTGCCGGAATAGACATTCCGCTGGCGATCTACACGTCCGGAACAGTCAACGATTTTGCGATGATCAACGATCTCCCGCAGACACCGGGTGATTTTACGAGGATGCTCCTGGACCTCAATACCAGGAAAGTCGACTGCGGCAGAGCCGGAGATACTTATTTCCTCAATGTTCTCGCAGGCGGAATCTTTACGGATGTGGCTTATACCGTTCCGTCTGAACTCAAGACCGCGATAGGCCCCGCCGCATACTGGATCTCCGCGATGAAGGATATCCAGGAGATCAGCGATACCATACCGCTCGTGATAAAGAACGGCGAGGAAGAGATATCGGCAGATGCCCTAATGTTCTTTGTGTCCAACACCAAGAGCGTGGGAGGATTCCGTAACCTCATGACAAAGGCGGATGTTGCGGACGGACTGCTGGATGTGATGATCCTCAGGAAGGTCGATTATGCGGAGATAATGCCGCTGCTCGGCAAGCTCATGGTAGGAGACCACATAAGCAGTGACAAGGTTATCTATTTCCAGTCGAAGAGCTTCCGCATGGAGACATCCGGCGAAGGAACGAAGGTAACGCTCGATATAGACGGAGAGGAAGGTCCGCACCTTCCGGTAGACATAGAATGCATGCATGGTGCTATTAATCTCGTAGTTCCCAAGGAGGAAGATGAGCTTTGAAAAACAAGAATGACAAGAACAAGATAAGACAGCCGATGTTAAATCCCGATTCCATCGAGGGTCAGCCTCAGCAGCCCGCAGCTGCTCCTGCTCCCGGAACCGAGACGGAAGCTGAAGTGAGCATAACCGAGAGCGGCGAGAGCTATACATCAGAACCCGCGCCCGAAGCAGCGCCTGACATCAAGGGTGCCGTATCGGCAGAGCGCGGTCCTTCAGGAACACTCGACGAGCTGTCACAGATAGACCCCGATCTTCTCTCCGGCAAGACAGGCCCGGATATGGAGCCCGATGCAGATACCAAGCTTCCCGCCAAGTCAGTTCGCGAGAAGGCCGGCGAGAAGAATGAGATCGCTGAAGTTGCTCTCAATCTCGGACCCGAGGAGAAAACTCCTGAAGACGGCAAGAAACGCAGGAAGACCGGTCTGGCATTCGTAGTCATCGGCGCGATCATCGTTCTCGGAGTCTTAGGTCTTTCCTTCCTGTTCGATACCGGCCTCGACCAGCAGCTTATCAGCCCGCTGACCATCAACGGCCGCGATATCCCGAGCGACGAGTTCAGCTTCATGTACCACTATGAGCTCCTCCAGGAAGGTGTGGACATTTTCGCGCCCGGCACCGCACAGATGCTCGCATCTCCCTACCCGGACGATGAGAACTTCCCCACATACAGAGATTACTTCCTCGACCGCGCTGCAGACGACCTCCAGAAGATGGAGATCCTCTACGACGATGCGGTATCGAAAGGATACTCCATCGAGAATGCGCACTTTGAGCGTGCCAACGCCTATATCAACTGGCTGTCCGAGAATGCAAAGGAACTCGGCGTTCCTCTGGATACTTACATCAAGGGTGTGTTCGGCAATCAGGTCGATGAGCAGTGCATCATCAACACCCTCGCAAAGAAGTATTTCACCGACGACTATGCCAACGGCGAGAAGCTCGTCGAGCTGTCCGCCACGGAAGAGCAGGCCGAGCAGGCTTACAACGAAGCACGCAACGACTATGACCTCGTAAGCTACAAGATCTTAAGGATCACATACGAGCAGAGAGATCAGGCTTTCATCGATACTGCCAATATCCATGCGCAGGAGATCATCGATAAGATGGCCGGCGATCCTTCGACATTCGAGTCCGTGGCATCCGGCTACTTCTCGGGTGTTGCGGCAAACACCCTCAGCCAGCCTGACTCCACCCTAATCCCCGATCAGCGCTACGGCGACATCGCACATGACGAATTCAGGGACTGGCTGTTCGATACCGCGAGAGTTCCCGGCGATGCGACGATCATCCCCGACGAGGACGGCTTCCCGATAATCCTTGTATTCGTAGAACGCAACAAGATGCAGACTCCTCTGCGCAACGTATTCATCTATACCATCAACCCGCAGTACGTCGACGAGACGGGTCCCGATATCTCAGGTTCCCAGTCGCTCGCCCAGGAGATCTACGATTACATCGACAGTCCCGATGCGTGCAACCAGATCGAGAACCTATACAATGACTATGTCCTGTCAGGAACACTGTCCGTAAGACACAATGAGATGACATATCTGTATGAATACAACGAGTTCCTGAACAACTGGATCTTCGACGACAGCAGACAGCTCGGCGACAAGACCATCATCGAGGACAACGGAACATTCTATGTGCTCTACTTCGTATCCGTCTCCGAGAACCCCGAGTGGTACGACAGGGTCAACAGCTTCCTCAGGATGAACAACTACCAGGCATTCCTCACAGCCAAGCAGGCAGAGTATGCGATAGAGTTCAACCCGGACGGCCTTGCTCAGATCTCCGACGTTCCGTAACAGGCAGTCAGAATAAAGACATACAAAAACGGCCGCTCATACGAGTGGCCGTTACTTTTATTACTATCACCAAGCGAGAGCTGCTATGCGAGCGATTTCCGCAGCCTCCAAGCGAGAGCTGCTTGTGCGAGCGATTTCCGCTACTGCCTAGCGAGAGCACTTATGCGAACGTTTTCCGCAGACGCGCAGCGGCGAGGACCTAAGTGAGCATAAGCGCTCGAGCTTTTACATCCCCAGCTGCGACTGCTGCATTATCACGATGATAAGGAATACGACAGTCGACAGGAGCATGGTAACGATAATCGTCCATGCGATCAGCTTCTTAACAAAATCTCTGTTTCTTGCACTCATATCAACCTACCGTTATTTTCCGTCTTCACCGACATATTCGGCACCTTCGTAGTCGCCGCTGTCGCCTATGACAAGATTAAGCGTGATCTCTTTACCTTCACGGATAACGACCACTTCCACTTCATCGCCGACTTCGTGAGAGTCGCGCACATCAATAATATCATCAGACTTGGTTATTGCAACACCGTCCATGGTCAGGATAAGGTCGCCGATCTCGATACCTGCCTGATCCGCAGGGCCTCCGATCACCATCTTGGCTGCATAGACTCCGGGGGTAACTCCGTAATAAGCACCCTCTTCAACCTTCAGCACCGATACTCCAAGGTACGGGCGGTTGATAACCTTGCCGTAGTTGATGATGTCCTCGATTATCTCCTTAACGGTATCTATCGGGATGGCAAATCCCAGACCTTCTGATGAACTCGTGACCATCTTAGCATTCGTTATGCCGATGACCTCACCGAAAGAATTGATCAACGGACCGCCGCTGTTGCCGTTGTTGATGGCAGCATCGGTCTGGATTACATCAATGGTATAACCGTCCTTCTTGATCTCACGGTCGAGTGCTGATACGACTCCCACTGTAACGGTATCATCAAGCGTACCGAGGGCATTGCCGATCGCTATGACGAGCTCGCCCGTCTGAAGCGTATCGGAATCACCGAGCGTAACGCAGGGCAGCTTGCCGTCGTATTCGACCTTCAGCACTGCGATATCTGTCTGCACGTCCGTACCTACTATCGTTGCTTCAACATCCTCATCCACGCCGGGAAGGGATACCGTGACATAGTACAGGTCCGGATCGGTCTGAGCCAGCTCGATGACATGCTGATTGGTAACGATATAGCCGTCTTCGGTGATTATGAAGCCCGTTCCCGCACCGATCTCGGTGTCATTGCTCCCGGTGATCCTGCCCATAAGGTGGACCGAGAGTGTAGCAGGGCTTACCAGTTCGAAGATCTCTACCGTAGTAAGCGTCTGCTTGTTCGGATCTGAGATCTTTGCCGCATCTTCCAGCGAGAACCAGGGTTCGGGAAGCTCTTCCTTGTCCGTCTTACCCGTCTCGCCTTCCTTATCGCCCTTGTCTCCGGAGATCTCGTCTTCTCCGCGGTCAAGGTATGACGTAAGTCCCGCCAGACCCGTATTGAGCTTGTAGATATAGACCGTCTGTATCCCGGAATAGATAATGCTGAGCACAAGGAGTGCAACGACCACCTTGAACCAGGGGCCTGTTCCGCCTTCCTTCTTCCTGCGCATGCGCTTGGGACTTGCCGGTGTCTTAACGCCGGTATCTTCCGTGATCACATTATCATTATTGCTGACATCATTCTCTGCCATTAAAACTCACCTCTTGAGAAGCGCTGATCATCGCCTCTTTACATGAAATATAATCTATCCCCTAATTTTTAAAAGTCAACTTTGTGTCAAAACTCAGTCAAAAAGACTGACTTCCTTGCCGGGCATCTCCGCCTCGCCCAGGAACTCCGGCGCCGCCTTGCCTCTGGATATGCTGAGGCAGTATACCGACAGGTCTTCCTCCTTACCGGACGGCACCAGCACATTCGCCTTCACGTCCCCCTCGAAAAGCACGTCTTCCACTATCCATCCGCTCGACTCCGCCTTCCTGATGAAGCCGTCGTAATCACCGTAACTCATTACGGCGCTGTATCTTCTGCCGATCTCGATGGCGGTGGGACGGCCGTTCTTAAGAGCTTCGAGACCGGCTTCGGTATAAGCCCTGACGAGACCTCCCTTGCCGAGCAGGATCCCGCCGAAATACCTCGTTACGCAGACGGCAGTAAAAGATAACCCGTTCTTATCCAGAAGCGATAAGAGTGGCATTCCCGCGGTTCCGGAAGGCTCTCCGTCGTCGCTTGTCTTCTGAAGTCTCGGCTCCTTGCCGGTGACCCAGGCATAACAGCAGTGTCTGGCATCAGGATACAGCTCGCGCTCTTCCCTTATGAAGGCCGCGGCATCCTCGGCAGACTCTATCCTTCTGCAATGTCCGATGAACTTGGATTGCTTGATCTCGATATGGGATCTGCCCTCGGTTCCGAGGGTAATAAACTCTGACAAATCAGGTGATCTCCCTGTATTTCTGATAGGCCATCATGAGAAGGGACCTGTCCTGACTGTAAGTGATCTTCTCAAGGGCATCCTCGACTCTTATAAAAGCAGCGTCTTCTATGCCCTCATCTTTTCCGGGGACAGGCGCGTCAGTCTCGGCAGCCATTACGAACCAGGAGACATTGTTATGAACGGGCTTCCTTCTCGATATGGAGTAGAATTCATAATTCGTCTTACCGCAGGGTGCCAGCACCTTGCTGTCCACGCCGGCCTCGATCCTGACCCTCTTGCAGGCAAGATCCGAGAGCTTGGTCTTATCTCCCGCCTTCAGAACGCCCTTGGGGAAGCTCCACTCCTGCTTGTCGTTGCAGATAAGGAGCACCTTATCTTCAAAAAATACGATCCCGCCTGCGCAATTTCTGACTATCATCTCTACTCTCCGGAATATAAGGAAATCATAAATCCATAACTGAATTCTAACATAAATCCGGAGAGGTTTCATATTAGGTTTGTTCTTTCTTTTAATGGCTTGTATAATTGCCTTATGCATACAAACCCTGGTAATCGCAAAATGAATTCACCGTCCGACGTCGGTAAGATCCTGACGCTTCAGCGCGTATTCATCTCAGCCACTTCCATTGCCGCCGTACTGGCAGTAACGATACTCGTTATATCCCTTGTCAGATTCGTTAAGACGGTCAGTGTCAATGCCGTTACCGAGGAAACAACCTTTGTACCCATCGTATCCACGGACGCCACTACTTCCACCGAAGTCATAATGAATACAGAGCTCCTCCCCGACAACGAACTGGCTGACCAGTACTGGGGCGAGCTTGAGGAACTGCCATTAAGTGAAGTGCAGCCTATAACCCACAACGAGATCCGCGGCCTCTATGTCGGATCCGGTTCTTCGCTCGACCTGGCCATAGAGAGATGCAATAATTCCGAACTCAACGCCATAGTCATCGATCTCAAGAACGAATGGGGTTGCCCTTTCATGTGTGAGAACGAGACGGCCAATGAGATAGGCTATGTATGGGATGCTTATGACCTCGCTGAAGTCGTGGAGAAATGCCACGAGAACGGCATCTATGTCATCGGAAGGATCGTATGCTTCAACGACTGTACCGCTGCGGAGAAATTCCCCGAGCGCGCCATCTGCGATATCGACGGCAACCCGCTGCACTTCAAGACTGAGGGCAAGCGTCCGTTCTTAAGCCCCTACAACAAGGACAACTGGGAATATCTTATAAGCCTTGCAGAAGAGGCATGCGGATACGGAGTTGACGAGATACAGTTCGACTATGTGCGTTTCCCTGCGGGAAGCACGAGCGAAGGTGTCGAACCTTATTACGGTCCCGAAGGCTCCACCCCGTCCAAGTCCGATGCGATCAACAGGTTCCTGCAGGAAGCAAGGATCCGCATCCAGGATAAGCTGGGAGTCCCGCTGTCGGCGGATATTTTCGGTATCGTGCTTACGAGTCCGATGGATGCCGAGATAATCGGGCAGGATTTTGCCACGCTCGGAATGACCGGTATCGATTCGTGCTGTCCGATGGTCTATCCGTCGCACTATGCGCTGGGTACGATGCTCAACGGATTCACTTTTGAGTATCCTGACAAGGAGCCGTACCTCATCGTCTACAGCGTTCTTCAGGAGAGCCAGGAAATATTCAGTCAGGAGGGATTCTCGACCGTCCGGCCGTACCTGCAGGCGTTTACCGCCTCTTACATAGGCGAGGGCAATTACATCGAATACGGATACGACGAGATCAACGCCCAGATCAAGGCCCTGCATGACCTCGGAATACAGGAATACATACTCTGGGACCCTAAGGTAAAATACCCTGAAGGCCCCTACGACGGCAATATGGCCGTGCCCGAGACCTAGTCAGATCTCATTTGATTTAAGGTGCTTCAAGCAATAAAATATACTTTGATCATATTTAAGGAGAAGGAACATGCTCGACATTAAATTCCTAAGGACAAACCCCGACATCGTAAAGCAGAACATCAAGAACAAGTTTCAGGATGACAAGCTGCCTTTGGTCGATGAAGTAATAGAATTGGACAAGGAGTTCCGCGAAGCAAAGACGCGTGCGGAATACTTAAGATCACAGCGTAACAAGATCAGCAAGCAGATCGGCGCCCTCATGGGTCAGGGCAAGAAGGAAGAGGCTGAAGAGGTCAAGAAGCAGGTAACAGACATGGCTTCCGAGCTCGAGGCGCTCTCTGTCAAGGAGACTGAACTCGAGGAGAAGATCCGCAAGATAATGCTCATCATCCCCAACATCATCGATCCTTCGGTACCGATCGGCAAGGACGATTCCGAGAATGTTGAGATCGAGAGATTCGGCGAGCCCGCAGTTCCCGATTACGAGATCCCCTATCACGTCGATATCATGGAAAAGCTCAAGGGAATCGAGCTCGACCAGGCAAGAGATACATCAGGCAACGGCTTCTACTATCTGAGAGGCGACATCGCGAGACTTCATTCCGCATGCCTGTCCTATGCAAGAGACTTCATGATCGACCGCGGATTCACTTACTATATCCCGCCTTACATGATCAGATCCGCCGTTGTTGACGGTGTTATGAGCTTTGCCGAGATGGAGAACATGATGTACAAGATCGAAGGAGAAGACCTCTACCTGATCGGCACATCCGAGCACTCAATGATCGGAAAGTTCATCGATACGATAACCGATGAGAGCGAGATGCCTCAGACTCTCACTTCATATTCTCCCTGCTTCCGTAAGGAAGTCGGTGCTCACGGCATCGAGGAGCGCGGCGTATACAGGATCCACCAGTTCGAGAAGCAGGAGATGATCGTCGTCTGCAAGCCCGAAGAATCCAAGATGTGGTACGACAGGCTCTGGAAGAATACCGTTGATTACTTCCGTTCACTCGATATCCCCGTAAGGACTCTCGAGTGCTGCTCCGGCGATCTGGCTGACCTCAAGGTCAAGTCCTGCGATGTCGAGGCATGGTCTCCGAGACAGAAGAAGTATTTCGAGGTCGGTTCCTGCTCGAACCTGGGTGATGCTCAGGCAAGAAGACTTAAGATTAGGATCAGAGGACCTGAGGGCACATATCTTGCCCACACGCTGAACAACACATGCGTAGCTCCTCCGAGAATGCTCATCGCCTTCCTCGAGAACAACCTGAACGAAGACGGTTCCGTCAGGATCCCTGAAGCGCTCAGGCCGTATATGGGCGGCAAATCTGTGATCGAAGTGCCTTCTTGATCGTTTACAGTTCTTAACCACAATTTTATATATGGAGGGGTCGGTATGAACACCTGTTTAAGAAAAGGTCTGTCCGTCTTGCTTTCCGCCGTGATAGCTGTCTCTGTTGCCGGTATTCCGGCAATGAAGAGTGCTGCTTCTGCATGCGGTTATACCATGTCGGGTACGGCACATGTGCAGGATTACGGTGATACGGAAGCCGTTTTCGATCAGACGGAGGGTATACTTACACTCGGCACCAGAGGCCAGAGCAAGCGTGTGGAGAGGATCACGGTCAACTTCACGAACGAGAGCCTTACCGATGCATCAGGCAACCTGCTGACAGGCGGTCTCGAATACAGAGTGCACGTTCAGGACATCGGCTGGATGGACTGGGTATCCCAGGGCCAGTCTGCAGGTACCGCAGGCCAGTCAAAGCGCCTTGAAGGACTCGAGATCGTGCTCACGGGAGACCTGGCAAAGTATTACTCAGTCCAGTATCAGGTACATATCCAGGATTACGGCGATGCCCAGGGATTCGTAAGGGACGGTGCCCTTGCAGGTACCACGGGTGAATCCAAGAGGCTCGAGGAAGTTAAGATCAAGCTGGTTCCCATCGGCAGTGCGGGCGCTGACATGTCGGTCAATTACCGCGTTCACAGACAGGACTACGGCTGGGAAGCCGCTTACCTCTCGGACGGAGCCACTTCCGGCACTACGGGTCAGTCCAAGAGGCTTGAAGGCATCGAGATCTATCTCCAGGGAAGCCAGTATTCAGGCGGCATCAAGTACCGTACGCACGTTCAGGATTACGGCTGGCAGGGTTGGTGCTCTGACGGCGAGATGAGCGGTACGCAGGGCGAAGCCAAGCGACTTGAAGCCATCCAGATAGAACTCACCGGCGACCTGGCAAACTATTACGATGTATATTACTGCGTACATGCGCAGAACTACGGCTGGCTCGACTGGGCAAAGAACGGCGAGATGAGCGGAACTGCCGGCAAGGGTTACCGCCTTGAGGCAATACAGATAAAGCTTGTGTCAAAGGGCGGCAAAGCACCCGGCGCTACGGTCCTTCCCTACGTTGACAGCGAGATGATCGCGAATGCCGGAGCCATCCTCTCGGCAGCTCAGGAAGAATACAACAAGGCCGGCATTAACTGGCTGAACGAGACTTCAGTCGCTGCAGGCGGACAGACGGTCGAGTATTACATCGAGCGCGCCAAGTCTGACGGCCTCGTAAGCGCTTCGGATCTCGACTGCTACATGACGCTCGCAAGCACGGAGAACATCTATAAGTCCATCGCATTCATTGAAGAGTGCAATGCTCTGCGTGCAGGCGAAGGCAAGGCTCCGCTTCTTATCAACCCTGCCCTTATGACCGCATCCACGGCTTCTGCTGCCATATCTTCGAAAACGGTAGGACACGTCATGTTCAAGGCAGGCTACATTAATGCCGGCGAGAACCTCGCCTGGGGCTATTCAGATCCTTTCACAGGATGGTATTTCAAGGAGAAGGGAACCGCGAACGACGGTCACTACAAGAATATCGTTAACGGCAGCTACACTTCAACCGGATTTGCATATGGTGCGGGAAGCGGCATGTTCCTCTACGGTTCGGTCGCCGAGCAGAGCTTCAGCTATTATTCCAACTCCTACTGCATGACAACAGCAGACTATAAGGCTGCACTGGATGCCTATATGGCAGATGCCGCAGCTGCTTATAATGCTGCACAGGCTGCATATGATAAGCTGAACAAATAAGAATATCGAGATCTTATGATCAAGGGGCTGCCGTTACGGCAAGCCCCTTTATCTTTGCAAAACAAAAAGGACTGCGGAATCCACAGTCCTTTTAATTATCCGTTTATTCAGAAATCTTACGCTCTGGTTACTTTACCCGAACGAAGGCAACGAGTGCAAACATTCATAGACTTGGGGGTGCCGTCAACAACAACCTTAACCTTGTGTACGTTAGCCTTCTGCTGGGTGAGCGCGCGACGTGAGATCTGTGAACGCGTGATTCTGATCTTGCGGCCGAAGAACATATCCTTCTCGCAAACTTCACACTTAGCCATGCAAACACCTCCTGTTAGTTTTTCAAACGCTAGAAGATAATATCACAGACCTTGCAAACTTGCAACAAGAATTTATTCAGATGTGAATATCCTTCTTATCGTTATTATCCTGTCGCAGATATCATCTCCTGCAGTGAAAGTCTTAAGCCGTACCGTAGTGCGTGCGGAAGATATCATGAACAGTGTTCCTGTGTCCGTGCAGACCGCCATCTCATATATGGTCGTGTCTCCCGGTTCCGAGGACGGACTCCGCAGGAACAGTATGTCTCCGGGCAGGATGTCCTCTATTATCACCTCTCCGGTTACGGCATCGTAGTTAAGTGTTACTTCCTCCCCCATCTGCGCCTGCTCTTCCATTGTCCTCGGCATGTCGATGCCGTTGATCTCCGAGCAGACATAGACGGCGCCGTTAACGGAGACACCGTACATGGTCAGGCCGTTCTCCTTATACTTCGCATTGATGAAGGTCATGATAGAGCTTACAAAATACCTGCTCGATACTTCCTGGATCTCATCTCTCGTTCCGAGTTCGATAACGCCGGAAGAACCTATCCAGCCGCTCTCGCCGTTCGGCAGGGCAACCTGATAAACGCCTTCTCTCTTGAGGTCCGCGTAGAGCACCGTGTTCATCTCGACACGCATCATCAGCGTTCCGTTGCTCGCATGGGTCATGATGTTCTTGGAAGGATCCGATACGACGAGCTTATAGGAATGAAGGTCCGGCTCTACGGAATCCATGTTGTCGGTCAGGGATTTCTCGGGAACATATCCCTCGATGCCGTCCATGGTCATGATCTTCACATATCCGTTGTCGGCCTCGTCCGTCACGACAACAGGCTCGTTATAGAGCACTTCTGTGATCCTTACAGAAGACGGGTCAGGCTTGGACATCAGGCTGACGGAACTCTCTATTACCACCCTGTATGAATCGTCTTCGTATTCCAGATTGACCACAGGCTGTACGAAGAGTTCGATGTTCGTTCCCGCAAAGAATCCCGGCAGTATCCTCGGAAGGATATAGAAAACTCCCGTCAGGATCAGGATAAAAGCCGCAGCAGCTATACCAAGCGCAAGGAAATGTCTCTTCTTCTTACGCTTCAGCGTTGCTTCTGACGGATCAAGTCCCCACTCGTCCTTCATGTCCTCCGCACGGCCGTACTTGTTATCGCCGGGGACTTCGTCGACATCATTGAGGAACGGCAGTTTGACCTGGTTCTCGATGTGTCTGACCTTCTTGGGAGCGGGCTGCTCTATTATCGGCTTCTTCTTGCCGAAGCCTGAGAAAAGTCCTTCTTTCTTTTGGGGCTGATTATTCTTCTTCATGCCGGGTCACTCCCGAGCATCGCTACGACCGCACCTGCCATGTTGCCGTCGTGTGTAAGACTGACCGAGACGGAGGTTATGCCGAGCTCTTCCGCTCTCGTCTTGGCAGCGCCGTACAGTCTGAGTGACGGTGCACCTGCGCCATCCGTAACAGTCTCTATGTCCTTCATGCCGATGCCGTCTGCCAGAACGCCTGTTCCTACCGCCTTCCCGAAAGCCTCTTTCGCCGCGAATCTCGCCGCAAAGCTTGCCGCACGGGCAGTATCGGTCCTTTTGCCCTCACAGTATGTTATCTCTTCTTCGGTAAAACAGCGCGAGATAAAAGCATCCTTCTGACGTTCAAGGATACCCTGCATTCTCGTTATCTCGACCAGGTCGGTACCGCAATAGATCTTCATCGGCTGTCCGTCAGATCGTTCCCGCATTCTTGAGCTTGCCGGATATGCGCATATCGCAGCCGGTGATGAGAGAACTCACCGGAATGGATGTAACAAGTATGGTCTTGAGGCCGGCTGCATTCCTTATCTCTATGAGATTGTTCAGAGTCGAGCCGACTGCATGATTGAGCGTGACATCATCTGCAAAATCGTCGATCACGAGAAGGTCGATGGAGTTCAGCTGTTCAAGCGTATCCGATCCGATGTCCGCGAGGTCTTCACACTTGGAATAATAAGCGCTCTTTCCGAGCCTTATCGCAGTCTTGACCAGACAGACGGAAAGGTATGTCTTTCCGGTCTGCGGCGCGGCATAGTATACCCAGAGCGGCTTTTGGTCTTCTTCTCCCACACCGAGCATGACCATAAGGAGCTTATTGCGAATCGCTTTCCTTGCCTCGGGTTCTCCGAGATAGTCGCTTCTGTAATTCTTGTTGTCATAAGAAGTAAAGTGCTCGAGACCGCTGTAGGTAAAGCATTCTTTTACATCATCTTCCCTGCAGGAGCAGACCTGGACCGTACCGCCCTTGCCGGTAGTGAATCCCGTATCTGAACACTTGGAGCAGATGTTGACCTCTTTGTCAAAATCAGGATCTATTCCGTTGGCTTCAATGATGCGTTCGCGCCTGTCATTAAGCTTGTCTATCTCGGTATCCAGCCTTGCTATGAGCTTATCGTCACGGTCTATGACGGCCACGAGCCTTCTCTTACGTGCAGAGACGATCTCGGCATCGGTATCCTTCAGTTCTTCGCATTCGGAATACACCTTATGCATGCGCTCACGGCGCCTTATCTCACGCACTGCCTCGAGATTCTCGTTGGATATCCTGATCAGTTCTTTAATCGTCTTCATCTTCACCTCCGAACATGCCGAGGACATCAGACGGGACTGCGCCTTCCTTGGAAGCCTCACTTTGTTCTTCCTTCTTGTCTTCAGGAGCCTTTACATCTTCGGACTGAAGGCCGATGCCGGCTTCCCCGCCCGTCTTCCACGAAGCCTTGCCTCTGGACTTTCTCCTTGCGGAGTTTCTCGAATTCTCTTTGTGTTCTTCTTCTTCGAACTTCTCGGCTTTCTCAAGCGTGAACGCTCCTGCATCGAACCATTTCCTGATGGTATCTTCCACGACCATGAGTGTTATCTTGTCGCGGTATTCATTGACGCGGAAAGCATAATTGACTATATCTTCAGAGACCCTGTAATCTCTGACCCACTTCTCGACCCTCTCGAGATCCATGCCGTTAAGGCGTTTTCTCATGAGCTTGCCGACAAGTTTGGTGATCTTCTCGATCTGCTCGTTCATTCCGATAAACTCATCGAGTTTGTCTATGGTCACATAGCCCCTGTTATACCAATCAGAGGCAAGCTTCTCCATCTTATAGAAGGATAACTGCTTCCTCGCCTTATAGCCCTCCTCAAAAAGCCTGTAACACACTCTGCTGTCAAACTTGTACTCATACAGGCACTTGTCGATAAGTCTGTAGAATGTGTGGCTCATCTTGCCGGAATAGAATGTCTTGGATATCGATGTTGCAAGGGTGTTCCTCTGCTCTTCGTCACTGGAGAGTTCGAGACCGTCTGTGCCGGTTCCCCTGGCCTTGGCAGCCCTGACGTATTCTTCCACTTCCAAAGCCTTGATGTCTTCCAAGAAGAATCTGTCATCTCTTCTGTTCAGAAGGCCGTGCGAGACAAGCTCAGCCGCCGCTTTGTCACAATCCGGTTCGGGCATTAACCTGTAAGCCCTCATCTCATCCAGTGAATAACCTTTGCCCGGATCCGTCATATTCAGCCAGAGATACAGAACGATCGCATCTCTGCCGAGATCCTGGCAGTACTTCACGGTGAAGATGTCAGGAAGAATACTGTCGCTTATTATCAGTCCGCTGTTATCGACGTCCATTTATGCCCCGCAAAATCCTTTTATTATGAATAGTTATTATAACATGTTACATGACCCAAAACATGGCTGAAAACAAGGCAACAAAAATCCGCCCGGGGAATAACCCGGGCGGATCGTTAAGACTTAATCAAAGTCAATTCCTGAGTATCGGATCAAGCCTCTGTAGCCTTCTTGACATAGGAAGCATAACGCTCTCTGGAATCCTGATAGCATCTGTTGAAGAGACCGTCAACAACCTCAGCATCATACTTCTTGTAGAGTGAGTTGTAACGTACTTCTGCCTTAAGGAATTCGAAGAAGTCAGCTGTAGGCTCCTTGGAATCGAGAGAGAAAGGATTCTTGCCTTCAGCAGCGAGTGAAGGGTTGAATCTGAAGAGGTGCCAGTAGCCGCACTCTACAGCCTGCTTCTCTCTGTTCTGAGCTGTCTTGAGGCCGCCCTTGATACCGTGGTTGATACAAGGAGCATAGCAGATAACGAGGGAAGGACCCTGGTAAGCTTCTGCCTCTGTGAATGCCTTGATGAGCTGGTTCTTATCAGATCCCATAGCAACCTGAGCAACGTAAACGTAGCCGTAGCTCATAGCCATCATGCCGAGATCCTTCTTCTTAACGTGCTTACCGCCAGCAGCGAACTGAGCAACAGCACCCTGAGGTGTGGACTTGGAAGCCTGTCCGCCTGTGTTGGAGTAAACCTCTGTATCGAGAACGAGAACGTTGACATCCTCACCTGTAGCGAGAACGTGGTCAAGTCCGCCGTAACCGATATCGTAAGCCCAACCGTCGCCGCCGATGATCCACTGAGATCTCTTCATGAAGAAGTCCTCATACTCGAGTGCCTTCTTAGCAGCATCGGAACCTTCTGCCTTAAGCTCGGAAGCGAGTGCATCGGCGAGTTCACGAGCGCCTTCACCTACCGTGAAGCCGTCGAGCCATGCCTGAGCAGCAGCCTTGAGTGAGTCAGAAGATGTAGCAGCTACTGTCTCTTCAACGAGCATCTTTGCTCTTGATCTGAGCTGCTTGTAACCGAGGTACATACCGAGACCGTGCTCAGCGTTATCCTCGAAGAGTGAGTTGCCCCATGCAGGACCGAAGCCCTTGGAGTTTGTTGTATAAGGCATTGAAGGTGCAGAGCCGCCCCAGATCGAAGAACAACCTGTAGCATTGGAGATCTGCATTCTGTCGCCGAAGAGCTGTGTGAGGAGCTTAGCATAAGGTGTCTCGCCGCAGCCTGCGCATGCGCCGGAGAATTCAAGGAGCGGCTGCTCGAACTGTGAACCCTTGACGTTAGCCTTAGCCATCGGGTTAGCCTTAGGAGACAGAGCAACACAGTAATCCCAGTTCTCTGCTTCCTTGAGGTTGTCCTTGAGAGGAACCATGGTGATTGCCTTCTCCTTAGCAATACAAGACTCTACGCAGATGCCGCAGGAGAGGCAGTCCATAGCGGATACCTGGATCCTGAACTTCATGTTGTCGTAAGGCTTCATACCCTGCTTTGTCTCGAAAGGTGCATTTGCAGCCTCTTCCTCTGTGAGGAGGAACGGACGGATAGCAGCGTGAGGGCAAACGATGGAGCACTGGTTACACTGGATACACTTTGAAGCATCCCATACAGGGATATCAACAGCAGTACCGCGCTTCTCGTAAGCAGCTGTACCCTGAGGGAATGTACCGTCTTCCATACCTACGAATGTAGATACAGGGAGAGAGTTACCTTCCTGTCTGTTCATTACATTAACGACCTTCTCGATGAACTCAGGAACCTGCTTCTTCTCAACAGGCTTATCCTCAGCTGTCTTCCAGGAATCAGGGATATCGATCTCAACTACTGCATCAACACCTGCGTCGATAGCCTTGTAGTTCATCTGAACGATATCGTCACCCTTCTTACCGTAAGACTTGAGAGCTGCCTTCTTCATGTAATCAACAGCCTCGTCAACGGGGAGAATACCGGAGAGCTTGAAGAATGCAGACTGGCAGATAGTGTTGATCCTTCCGCCGAGACCGATCTCCTTAGCCTTAGCAACAGCGTCGAGTGTGAAGAACTTGATGTTGTTGTTAGCGATGTATCTCTTCATGGAGCCGGGGAGGTTCTCCTCGAGCTCTTCTCTTGTCCACTGAGTATTGAGGAGGAATGTTCCGCCCGGCTTCAGTGTTGAGAGCATATCGTACTCATAAACATAAGACTGGTTGTGGCATGCAACGAAGTCAGCCTTGTTGATGAGGTATGTGGAACGGATAGGTGTGTCACCGAATCTGAGGTCAGAGATCGTGATACCGCCGGACTTCTTGGAGTCATATGAGAAGTAAGCCTGAGCATATTTCTCTGTGTGGTCACCGATGATCTTGATGGAGTTCTTGTTAGCGCCGACTGTACCGTCTGCACCGAGACCCCAGAATCTTGCCTGAACAGTACCCTCGCCTGCAACTTCGATGGACTCGGAGCAGTCGAGTGAGAGGAATGTAACGTCATCCTCGATACCGATGGTGAATCTTTCCTTAGGCTCGTCCTTCTTGAGTTCCTTGAATACAGCGAGTACGCACTCAGGTGTTGTATCCTTTGAACCCATACCGTAACGGCCGCCGATGAGCTTAGGTGCGTTCTTGCCGACATAAGCTGCAGCAACGTCGAGGAAGAGAGGCTCTGCGTAAGAACCGGGCTCCTTTGTTCTGTCGAGGACTGCGATAGCCTTAGCAGAAGCAGGGATAGCCTCGAGGAGCTTCTCAGCAGAGAACGGACGATAGAGGTGAACCTTTACCATACCAACCTTCTCGCCGTGAGCGTTGAGGAAGTCGATAACCTCTTCAGCTGTCTCGCAGACAGAACCCATAGCGATGATGACACGGTCAGCGTCAGCAGCACCATAGTAGTTGAAGAGCTTGTAGTCTGTGCCGCGGATCTCGTTGATCTTGTCCATGTAGTACTGAACCTGATCAGGTACTGCGAGATAGAACGGGTTGGAAGCTTCTCTGCCCTGGAAGTAGATATCAGGGTTCTGAGCTGTACCACGGAGTGTCGGGTGGTTAGGAGAGAGTGATCTCTTACGGAACTCCTTGACTGCCTCGTAATCAACGAGTGAACCGAGTGTCTCGTAATCGATTACCTCGATCTTCTGGATCTCGTGTGATGTACGGAAACCGTCGAAGAAGTGCAGGAAAGGTACTCTTGTCTTGATGGAAGCAAGGTGAGCAACTGCTGCGAGGTCTGCAACTTCCTGTACGGAGTTGGAGCAGAGCATTGCAAAACCTGTCTGACGGCAGGCATATACGTCTGCGTGATCACCGAAAATGTTCAGTGCGTGTGCAGCGAGAGCTCTTGCAGATACGTGGAATACGCAAGGAAGGAGCTCGCCTGCGATCTTATACATGTTAGGAATCATCAGAAGGAGACCCTGAGATGCTGTATAAGTTGTTGTCAAAGCACCTGTAGCGAGTGAGCCGTGAACAGCACCGGAAGCGCCGCCCTCGGACTCCATCTCAACGATGTTGACTGTCTGTCCGAAAATGTTCTTTCTGCCCTGCTGTGCCCATTGATCAGTGTGGTCAGCCATAGGGGATGACGGTGTGATGGGGTAGATAGCTGCGTTTTCCGTAAAAGCATACGAAGTATAAGCCGCTGCCTCGTTACCGTCCATGGTTTTCTTTGTGAGTTCTGCCATAAACCTGGTCTCCTTAAGTGATAAATTTGCGGACATGGAAATCCGTATATTAAAACTTAAATATTATAAACCATCAGAAAGTAAAGTGGGGGCAAAAATGAATTACTTTATAGGTTTATTTTTTATTCAATAATAATGCCCGGCGTAAACCGGGCATTTGATTCCGTTTTCGGAATGATTACTGAGGTGTCTCCCCGGTATTCTCCGGAGGTGCCGTCTCTTCCGACGGAGTGGTCTCAGGAGCAGGTGTCTCCGATGATTCCGGCGCAGCTGTCTCTTCCGGCGCAGCTGTCTCTTCCGGCGGAGGAGGTGCAACTATCGTGCCTGTAGCGGCATCGAACTGTGCAATTGTTCCGTCAGGATTAAGCACGCCTACTTCCACCTTCTTGCAGAATGAACGGTAATAGGTCGTATTGTACTCGACCTTATCGATCTCGTTGCCGTCCTTGTCATACCATACCTGATATGCAACAGCCGTGCAGCTGCTGTGTGCGGAACGGACGGTATTGGTCTGTCCTACCGGCATCTCGGCATTGGCAACATACTCAACATTAGTCGGAGTAGCGCCGAAGGATGCCTCACTGATGAACTCGATGTACTGTCCGTCAGGAAGCTTCTTGCCGTAGATCTCGCAGTGGCATGTGGAATCAGAAGAATCCCACCATGCGAGGACGATGACCTGATAATCCGTATTGTTCTTGAACTTGAAGTCGAGGACACCGTAGTCGACCGTCGCATCAAGTCCGTAATCAACATAAGATGAAGGCCATGCGTGGTTGTTACGCTCTGTTACTTCAAGGTCAGCCATTACGACCGCATTGTAGAGAGTGGAGCTTACCTGGCAGATTCCGCCGCCGAGGCCCTGCTCATACTGACCGCCCTGGATGACCGTAGCTTCCTTGAAGCCGTTAGCCGTTGTCCTCTGTCCTACGACACCGTTGAAGGAGAATTCCTCTCCGGGCTGAAGGATCGTGCCGTTGATCTTCTCGCAGGCAAGCGCGATATTCGCGTTACGGTTCGAGTTATTTGTGGTCTCCGTCTCGAATGAAGATACAAGACCGAAGTTATCGTTGATCTGGGCAACCGTAAGCGCGGGCTCGGTCTTCTCGGCAACAACGCCTACCGTTCCCTCATATGTCCTGGAATCGATGAGAGCCTTGACCGCATCGGAAGTTGCCTGGGCATCGACTGAATATCCGACATTCTCGGGTACTACGTCAAAGCCCTTGGATTCAACGTCGAATGAACTGATATAAGCATCGCTTACTGTGGAATTGAGCGGCTCGACGACTCCTGATACGATCGTCAGCAGACCTTCAGTGTTGACCGTGTAAGCCGTCGTATATTCAACAGACTGATTCTTGAGCTGCTGATAGAGATTGTAGCTTACCTTGACTGCCTCATCAGATGCATCGGGAGCGGGCTTGGCATAATTGAAAGCCTCATCGATGACCTGAGTCATGTTGGATTCCAGAGGGAGCGAAGAGAGATCGAGCGGATAGATGCTTCCGTCAAGATCCAGGGAAATGTTCAGGGATACGGGAGCTTCGGGCTGAACTGCGGCAACCGCCTGCGTAGCCTGCTCCTTTGTCATGCCTCCGACGTCAACGCCGTCGATGATGATGCCGTTATAGAAAGTGTCTGTGGCAAGTTCTGCTCTTGCATCGTCTACAGTCATCTCCTGAACAGTACCGTCAGCAAGAGTGACTTCTATCTTCGGCTTGAAGAAATCTATAACGGGCTTTGCATAACCCATGAGGTAGAGAGCTCCGCCGACAACGACCAGCAGACAGAGGACTGCAGCGATAACTGCAACAGCCGCCTTACCCTTGTTCGAAGCTTTTTTGGAAGATGATCTCTTCGCAGAGGATGCAGCCTTCTTGGGTGCCGCCTTCTTGGGAGCTGTATTATTAGCACTTGCGGATCTGGCCTTAGACTTCTTGCCACCGCCAAGAGATGCATAATCGAATTCAGCAACATCCGAACTGGTGATGGGAGAAGAAATGGTGGTTCCCGGTCTTACCGCCGGAAGCCTGCCAGTATTCTTTGAATTTGCACCGGTCTTCTTCATCTAGTCCTTACCCCTCGTAATACTTCTAATAATATAAACATGGTACCCTCAAACTTCAATCAGTTATTAGGCACAAAATAGCAGATTTGATACCAAAATTAATCGTACTTATTGTAAAATTGGTTTGCGAAATCCAACTCAAAGAGTATAGATGCAAAAGACATGAAATACAACAGTATTCTTGCAACCGATATGGACTACACCCTGCTCATGCCGGGAAAGGACGTAACGCCCGAGAATGCAAGGGCCGTAAGGGCTTTGCGCGAGAACGGGGTTGCCTTCACGCTCGCCACCGGGAGGTCCTCCTTCCTAGTAGGCAAGTATGCAGAAGATCTGGGCATAGACATCCCGATAATCACAGGCAACGGAGGCGCCTTATATGACCCCGCCGCAAAGCGCGACCTGGTATCCAGGGACATACCCGAGGCCAAGTTCAGGGAACTGATGGAGACCATGCTCTCAAGGAAGATCGATGCCACCATATACTCGGTCACGGGTATATATTTTTCCCCCGAGTCATCCAGGCGCGGTTTCTGCGAAGACTACAACACCAGAGTGGCTCCGGAAGACCGGATCCCCCTGTTCGGCTTCGGCAAAGACGAACTCGCGCGGGATGTCATCCCGACATTCAACAAATTCCTGCTCATCGCTCCGCCGGAAGACTTCGTAGAGGAACTCAAGGCAGACAAGAGCCTGACCGTCGTATCTTCGGCCCCGACCTTCTACGATGTCATGACAGCTGATGTATCCAAAGGCGACGCCCTGCTCGAACTGGCGGATTATCTGGGCATTCCCAGAGAGAACACCTTCGCATCAGGCGATTCCGAGAACGATCTGACCATGCTCGAATCGGCAGCTTACGGTATCGCCATGGGTGATTCCGCCCCTAACGTGATCAGCGCGGCCTCCTTCGTCACCTCCACATGTGAAGAGGACGGATTTGCCCGCGCTGTCTTTGAATTTGTTATTCCCCGTGCAAAGAGCTTTACTTGAGCTTGCCCTCGATAAAGCCTGTTACCGATGCCTTGACTGAAGCAAGTCTTGCCGTTGCGGCATCCTTATCGGAGTCATAGCATCCGAAGTATATCTTGAGCTTAGGCTCGGTTCCCGAAGGTCTTGCACAAGCCCAGTCTATTCCCTTGTCGCCGCCCAGCTCATACAGAAGCACGTTGGACTTGGGCAGGTCGATATCGGTGATATTAACGCCTGAATCGGTGAATTCGTATCTCTTGGATGTCTTGTAATCACGGACAGCCTTGACCTCAGGGCCTCCGAGGAGCGCTCCGGCCTTCGCTGCGCTGTCAGCCGCTTCAAGCTCGGCTCTCAATTCATCCATCGAGCCCTTGATCTTCTCGATGCCTTCCTTGCCTTCGAGCGTGAGGCTTACCGTCTCTTCAAGGCCGAAGCCGTACTTGGCATAGACATGGTCAAGCCTGTCGGCAAGGGTCTCTCCTGCTTCGAAAGAAGCTGCCGCCATGTTGCAGATGAGCATTGCTGCCACTACCGCGTCCTTATCTCTTACGTCCCTTCCGGAGAGATATCCGTAGCTCTCTTCGAAGCCGAACTGATAGTGCATGTCGCCGAACTCGTCGAAGAGCTTGATCTTCTCGCCAATGAACTTGAATCCTGTGAGGACTTCCATGAGCTCTACTCCGTAGTAGTCACATACGGGCTTGGCAAGCTTTGTGGATACGATGGTAGTTACCGCAAATGACTTGTCCGGGAGCTTGCCGGCCTTCTGCTTAGCATCAAGGATATAGTCCAGCAGCATCAGGCCCATCTGGTTGCCCGTGAAGCATCTGTATCTGACTTCGCCGTTCTCCACCACCTTCGCCGCAGCACCGATCCTGTCTGAATCAGGATCCGTACCGAAAACAAGGGACGCATCCGTCTTCTTGGCAAGTTCGATCGCCATCGACAGCGCCTGGGGATCTTCAGGGTTGGGGAGCTTTACCGTAGGGAATGCTCCGTCAGGGAGTTCCTGCTCTGCTACGACATGGATATTCTTGAATCCCACTCTCTCGAGGATCCTTCTTACAGGCTTGTTGCCGGAACCGTGCAGAGGCGTGTAGACGATGCTCATGTCAGACTGTCTGTCGATAGCATCCTGATCCACGACGAGACCGGTCAGCATGGTCGTGTAAGCTTCATCTGCTTCCGCGCCGAACATCTGAACAATGCCTTCTGCTTTTGCCTTCTCAAGATCTGTCTTCTTCATGGAAGTAAGATCCGTGATGGCCTCTATCGACTTGAGGATGATGTCGGCTGCTTCCGGGGGAACCTGTCCGCCGTCTTCGCCGTATACCTTGTAGCCGTTGTATTTCGAGGGGTTGTGAGATGCAGTGATCATAACGCCCGCGAATGCCTTGAAGTAGCGGACGGAGAATGAGAGCATCGGTACCGGTCTGAGCTCATCGGACAGATAGGACTTGATGCCGTAAGCAGCGAGAGTCTCAGCGGTGATGTCTGCGAATTCCTTGGAGAAGTGCCTGGAATCGTATGAGATGACGACGCCCTTGGCAATTGCCTCGCTGCCGCAGGATAAGATGTACTGTGCCAGGCCCGTCGATGCCTTCCATACGGTGTACATGTTCATCCTGTTCGTACCGGC
>JAEEGF012403811.1_pt1 | contig 38967 bp, 38 predicted proteins | sample 9134171 | NCBI WGS metagenome assembly JAEEGF01 (sample SAMN16246542, study PRJNA631951) | gut metagenome | biome: gut microbiome; feature: rumen; material: AP-attached | host: Bos | place: Iran: Karaj | collected 2018-10 | reverse complement strand
AGAGCTTATATCTGCAAGATTAGAGGATAGCTTTAGATATTACTAACCAGATCAGACTGATATATATTCTTGGTGGTCATATAGATTTAAGGCTAGAGAGAAGAATGCTGGATGGCGCATTGACTATTTCATCGTATCAGAAGATATAAAAGATAGAATGAAGGACTCTAAGATTCATACAGATGTTATGGGCTCAGATCATTGCCCAATAGAGTTGGATTTTGAATAAGCCTTCCTCTTGAGGGAGGATGAGATGTAAAGTACTACTTCGGTAGTACTTTTTTTGTGCCTCGAAAAATATTTATCGCAAAACGATAAAAAGTTGTTGCAAAACAAAAACTAGAGTGTTATAACATCATTAGAAAGATTTTTGGAGGGACCACATAAATGGATAACAGATTAAATAGATTCGTAAAAGCGATATTAGATATAAGTTTTTTCTCTGGATTAATTATGGAGCTAGCAGTTCCTTTGGGATTAAAGTATGCTGTTAGGCTTGTTATGAAGCTTTGGGGAGATAACACAGAATATGCTCAGATATTAGAGCATTATCCGTATGCAGTAGTTTCTATTATGTTGGTTGGGGCATCAGCTCTTGTGATTCTGTTCGAACTTAGGAGAATGATGAAGACAGTAATTGATGATGATTGTTTTGTTAAGCAAAATGTTACCAGTCTTTATCGAATGGGCACATATGCATTTGTTGTTGCAGGTTTAAAGTTGCTTCGCTGTTTTGTTTATTTCACACCTGCTGCAGTTATTATCGCAGGAGTGTTTATATTTGCAGGTTTATTCAGTAAGGTACTTGCAAGAGTATTTGATAGAGCGGTTACTTATAAACAGGAGAATGACTTAACCATTTAGTTTTCTGTATAGACAGGAGTAGCAATGATAGTAATAAATTTAGATGTAATGATGGCAAAACGAAAAATAGGATTAACGGAGCTTGCTGGTAAGGTCGGCATTACTTTGGCAAATCTTTCAATCCTTAAAAATAACAAGGCTAAGGCAGTTCGCTTAGAAACATTAGATGCTATATGTAAAGCTTTAGAATGTCAGCCTGGGGATATACTAGAATATGTTTCAGACGAGGAGGAAGAATAATGGATAACGCTTACAATGGCCCACAGTATTCAGAGGCCGAAATTAGAAAAATGGTAAAAGAAACAGTTCCACATGTAGAAACTGTAGTTTTAGAGGAGAAAAAAGGAAATGCCCTTGCATTCAAAAAATATGGACTGATAGCAGTGCTTTTTTCTATCGTATATACGTTTTGCCTGTATAAAAATCATTCTGGCATTACATATCCATTCTTTATGCTTATTACTTTGGGGCTTTTGTACTATCTTAGAAAGAAGGATGGATTATCTCTTATTAATAGTAGAAATGGTAGCAGAGCACTTGGAATTTTCCATGTAGCCTCATTAATGCTTATTTCCATTCATAAGTGTCTTTCTACCAGCTGGGCACTTTTAAGCTTAGATGCTATTGCCATATTCCTTTTATTCTTTAGCTTTGTTTTGTATCTGTATGTAGATACTACAGGATGGGATATTGCAGCCTGGTTTGCAGGAATTTTCCTTTCAATAGTTACCCCTGTTCCACATATTTTAAATCCTTTCTTTGATTTATCAGATTGGACCAGAAGCAGAAAGGGTAGTATTGATGAATCTAAAAAGCAGACCATTTCTGCAGTTTTTATAGGAGCAATTTGTGCCATACCAGTTCTTTCTATTGTTGTGGTACTTCTTAGTTCAGCAGATATTGTCTTTAACAGACTATTGGAAAAGATAGGAGAGTCTATACATCTTCCTGATAATTTTGGTGATATAGTAGGAATTATTTGCACCTTGCTAGTTGCCTTTTTGGCTGCTTATCTTATTCCTTATGTTTTAGAAAAAGGCGAGGTTAATATTAAAGCTAGAGGTGAAGGTAAGGGCAATCCTGTTATGGCCATTACATTTGCTTCCATCATTGGAGCAGTATATTTAGTATTTTGCCTTATTCAGGTAGTATTTTTATTCACAGGTTCAATGAAGCTTCCTGCCGGATATACATATGCCCAGTATGCTCACGAAGGATTCTATCAGCTGCTCACTGTATGTCTTATCAATGTGGTTATGGTTTCTGTTTGTAGTCGTGAGTTTAAAAAATCTAAGGTATTAAATGTGGTCCTATTTGTAATTGGAGCCTGCACCTATATTATGATTGCATCAGCAGTTGTAAGAATGCTTATGTACATTCAGGTTTATAATCTTACATTCCTTAGATTATTTGTTTTATGGTTTTTGGCAGTGCTTTGCCTTTGGCTTGCATTTTTACTTGTAGCAGTATTAAATAAGGATTTTCCAGTGTTTAAGGCTTGCATGATTGCTATTACAGTTGCTTACATTGGTTTCGTATTTGCGAATCCAGATTATCAGATTGCCAAATATGATCTTTTGGCTGTGGAGCATAGTTCTAAGAATCAGAAAAATGCAAAGATAGATGAATATGATTCCGTTACAGATTATATTTTGAATAATCTATCTACAGATGCTGCACCTGCTCTTGTGGATGATAAACAGCTACTTCACAGATTTGATTTATACATTACTAGTACGTATAAATACTCTCAAAGAAAACAATATAACGATATTAGACATTTTAATTACTCGTACTACAGAGCTCAGCAGCTGTTTAAGTCCTATAACAAATAAATTTTACTTTTTTTACAAAATGTAATGCTTCATATAACGGAAGATGTGCTAATATATCCATATACTAAAGATACTATTAGTGGGAGGTAGTAGATTATGGCAGATAAAAAAGAAGCAACTTTTGTAGTACATATTAATAAATGTGAAAATGAAAGCTGGCAGGGCCAGGTTACCTGGGCTGATCGTGATGAAAAGATAAACTTCCGTAGCGCTATGGAGCTTATGAACATTATGGACGCAGCTTTAGATTCAAATGAATAAGATTAAGAAAGGGTTCTGCCAACTATGACAGAGCCCTTTTATTATATTAATTATTTTTATTTTCCTGAAGCTTCATAGCTCTTACCTTAAGTGGAAGTCCCCATAAAGTAATGAAGCCTTCTGCATCGTGGTGATCATAAAGGTCACCGGTTGTGAAGCTTGCAAGGCTTTCTGAGTAAAGTGAGTAAGGTGATGTTGTTCCAGCCTTGATGATGCTGCCCTTGTAGAGCTTGAACTTTACTTCACCTGTAACATATTCCTGAGTAGACTTTACAAAAGCCTGGATAGCATCGCAAAGTGGTGTAAACCATTTTCCTTCGTAGCAAACCTGAGCAAGCTTATTGCCCATTTCCTTTTTCATTTCCATTGTCGCGCGGTCGAGACATAGCTCTTCAAGCTGAGCATGAGCCTCCATAAGGATAGTGCCGCCTGGTGTTTCGTATACGCCACGAGACTTCATACCAACAACACGGTTTTCTACTATATCAACTATACCAATACCGTTTCTTCCGCCAATCTCATTTAGCTCTTTGATGATATCAGATACTTTCATCTTTTTGCCGTTAACTGAGGTTGGAACACCCTTTTCAAAAGTCATAGTAACATATTCAGCCTTATCTGGAGCCTTTTCAGGTGGAGTAGTAAGAACAAGAAGATGATCGTAATTTGGCTCCACTGCAGGATCCTCAAGCTCCAAACCTTCATGGCTGATGTGCCAGAGATTTCTATCACGGCTATAAGACTGATCTGTAGAGAATGGAAGGTCGATTCCGTGAGCCTTGCAGTAGTCAATCTCATCCTGGCGTGACTGCATTTTCCATTTATCATTTCTCCAAGGAGCAATAATTTTTAAATCTGGAGCAAGTGCCTTGATGCCAAGCTCGAAACGAATCTGGTCATTTCCTTTTCCTGTAGCTCCGTGGCAAATAGCAGTAGCACCTTCTTTTCTGGCAATCTCAACAAGTTTTGCTGCGATTCCTGGACGTGCCATAGCTGTACCAAGAAGATATTTGTTCTCGTAAACTGCACCAGCCTGAACGCAAGGAACAATGTAATTATCACAAAAATCATCCACAATATCTTCTATATATAATTTTGTGGCTCCTGAAGCCTTAGCTCTTTCTGAAAGTCCGTCTAATTCTTCCCCCTGACCACAATCAATACAACAGCAGATAACCTCGTATCCATAGTTCTCTTTAAGCCATGGAATGATAGCGGTGGTATCAAGTCCACCAGAGTATGCAAGTATAACTTTTTCCTGTGCCATAATAGTTCTCCTTTATTGATATATTTTTTGTTCCTATGAATTTGAAAAAATCATACACCACTTGTTTTAATAATTCAAGTGCAAATTTATGCATTAATAAAGTATAAAAATGAATTATGTAAAAATTACCCTTGATTTATTCAATATTTAGATGTATATTTATGCAAAATTATTTTTAGAAAATTCACTGTAGTACTTTACTTTGTGAAAGTGAAGTACTACAATCATATTAAATTATTTATAAGCATTTTGAAAGAAAAAAATAAACAAAAAAGAAAAGGAATGGATAGCTATGATTAAGGTGGGAATTATTGGTGCTACTGGCTATGCTGGAGCAGAAATCGTCAGACTCTTATACAGTCATCCAGAGGCAAAAATTATTTGGTATGGTTCTAAATCATATGTAGATGAGAGATTTGCTTCTATATATAAGAATATGTTTACTCTAGTTGAGGATAAATGTCTTGATGATAATATAGTTGAGTTATCAAAACAGGTTGATGTGATATTTACAGCTACACCTCAGGGATATTTAGCAGGAGTCCTTACAGAAGAGATTCTCAACAATTGTAAGGTAATTGATCTTTCAGCTGATTATCGTATAAAGGATGTTGCTACATATGAAAAGTGGTATGGAATCAAGCACCTTAGCCCACAATTCATAGAAGAAGCAGTGTATGGTCTTTGCGAAATCAATAGAGATAAAGAAAAGGGCGCAAGACTCATTGCTAATCCAGGATGCTATACAACCTGTTCTATTCTTACCGCATATCCGTTAGTGAAGGCTGGACTTATCGACCCATCTACATTGATTGTAGATGCAAAATCCGGCACATCAGGTGCTGGACGCGGAGCAAAGCTTCCTAATCTCTATTGTGAAGTGAACGAGAGCATTAAGGCTTATGGCGTTACATCTCATCGACACACTCCAGAGATTGAAGAACAGCTTGGGTATGCTTGCGGTCAGGAGATTTTGATTAATTTCACACCTCATTTGGTACCTATGAACCGAGGAATTCTTGTTACTGAATATGCAAGTCTTGTAAAGAAGGATGGTCAGCTTCCTACTAAGGATGAAGTAATGAAAGCCTATCACGATGCATACGATAATGAATTTTTTGTACGTGTCCTTGAATATGGTGAATGCCCAGAAACAAAATGGGTAGAGGGAAGCAATTTTGTGGATGTTAGCTGCAAGATTGATGAGAGAACCGGACGTGTTGTTATGATGGGGGCTCTTGATAATCTTGTTAAAGGAGCTGCTGGACAAGCTGTTCAGAATATGAATATTATTTTTGGACTTGATGAGAAGATGGGACTTGATTTTGCACCAATGTTCCCATAGGTTTTTGTTTTTCATCAGAAAAACAAAAACCGGACAATAGCAACATTTATCTGAAAGAGAAATGTTGTCCTGCAAAGCAGGATTATTGTGGGCTTTTCCTTATAGCCCACAATAACTCATAGGCGTTTTAGTTAGGAGTTTTTATTATGGTTACAACAAAGGAAAGCGTTAATGTTACTTTAGATTTAGGGGTTCATATGAATTATACAATCAAAACTATGGAAGAAAGCGATTACGACGAGGTTTATAAGCTTTGGACTACTATTCACGGCTTTGCAATGAGAAGCCTGGATGATTCCAAAGAAGGTGTTGCAAGAGTTTTAAGGAGAAATCCAGGACTATCTGTTGTTGCAGTTTCAGGTGGCAAGATTGTAGGATCTATTCTTGTTGGACACGACGGAAGAAGAGCTTGTTTTTATCACGTATGTGTTCATGAGGATTATCGTAATCACGGTATTGGAAAAGCTATGGCATCAGAGGCTATGATGAGACTTAAGGTTGAAGGAATCAATAAGATTCAGCTGGTAGCATTCAAGGAAAATGCTCTTGGTAATGGCTTCTGGCAGGCTGAACAGTGGGTTATGCGAGATGATTTAAATGTATATGACTTCGTATTAAATGAAGCAAATATCACAGCATTTAATAAATAGGAGATTATTATGAAAGAGATAAAGGGCGGTATCACAGCTGCAAAAGGCTTTAAGGCAGCCAGTTGCGCAGCAGGAATTAAATATCAGGGTCGCACTGATATGGCAATGGTTTATTCTGAGGTTGCCTGTGTAAGTGCCGGTACTTTTACTAGTAATGTAGTAAAGGCAGCCTGCGTTCAATGGGATATGAATATCGTAAATACGAACAAACCACTTCAGGCAGTTGTAATTAATTCAGGAATTGCAAATGCCTGCACTGGAAAGGAAGGATTTGATGCCTGTGAAGCTACTGCAAAGGGTGTAGAAAAGGTGTTGGATGTTCCTTTTGATTCTGTGGCTGTGGCATCTACAGGTGTTATAGGAATGCAACTTCCTGTAGATAAGCTGGTGGCAGGTGTTGAGGCTATGGCACCTAAGCTAGATGATAGTACAGAGGCTGGCACTGCTGCATCAAAGGCCATTATGACTACAGATACAGTGAATAAAGAGATTGCTGTGGAATTTCAGATTGGTAATATCACTGCTACACTTGGAGGCATGAGCAAGGGCTCAGGGATGATTCATCCTAATATGTGCACAATGCTTGCTTTCCTTGGAACTGATGTTGATATAGAAAAATCTCTTCTTCAGGAAGCAGTCAGCGAAGTGGTGGCAGACAGCTTTAATATGATTACTGTTGATGGTGATACTTCCACAAACGATACGCTTTTATGTATGGCAAACGGATTAGCTGGAAATGCTAAAATCACCTCGAAGAATCAGGATTACGAATGCTTCAAAGAGGCTTTAAAGTATGTTTGCGAGAATCTTGCAAAGCGTATGGCGGCAGATGGAGAAGGGGCAAGCAAATTATTTGAGGCCCAGGTTGTTAACGCAAAATCTAAGGAAGATGCAAAGACACTTGCAAGAGCTATTGTAGGTTCTAATCTTTCAAAGGCAGCCATATTTGGTTGTGATGCAAACTTTGGCAGATTCCTTTGCGCTATGGGATATTCAGGAGCTGATTTTGATCAAAATGATGTGGAACTTTACTTCAAGAGTGTTAATGGAGAACTAAAGGTATTTGATAAAGGAACACCTATTGTTTTTGATGAAGATAAGGCACTTTCAATAATGAAAGCAGATGCAGTAACAGTTTATGTTGATATGCATGAAGGTTCGTCATCAGCCACCGCCTGGGGCTGTGACCTTACCTATGATTACGTAAAAATAAATGCAGATTATCGAAGCTAATTAGAATATTTTAAGTGAGGCAGTAGTTAACAAGCTTTTGGTGATACTCCCGAACCAATCTCGTGAGGGGGTACACCAATGCTTGTAAGCGTAACTGCCGTATAAAGGAGGTTTGTTATGGATAGCAGTATGCAGCCAATATTAGATAAGGCTCAGGTTTTAATCGAGGCATTGCCTTACATTCAAAGATTTAATCGCAAGATTATGATTGTAAAGTATGGTGGCAGTGCCATGGTAGATGAAGAATTAAAAAAGCAGGTAATCCAGGACGTTACCCTATTAAAGCTGGTTGGCTTCAAGCCAATCATTGTCCACGGAGGCGGCAAGGAAATCAGCAAATGGGTAGAGAAGAATGGAATCAAGCCAGAGTTTGTAAATGGACTTAGAAAAACTGATGAAGCCACAATGGAAATCGCGGAGATGGTTTTAAATAAGGTAAACAAATCCCTTGTTCAAAATGTTCAGTCCCTTGGGGTAAATGCAGTGGGAGTATCTGGCAAGGATGGAGGTCTATTAAAGGTAGAAAAGAAGCTTTCCGATGGCCAGGATATAGGATTTGTTGGAGAGATAACAGAGGTTAATCCAAAGATTTTGGAGGATCTTTTGGAAAAGGATTTTCTTCCTATTGTTTGTCCTATTGGAATGGACGAAAATTTCGTAACCTACAATATAAATGCAGATGATGCTGCCTGTGCAATTGCTAAGGCCCTTAATGCAGAAAAACTTGCATTTTTAACAGATATTGAGGGTGTATATAAGGATAAGGATGATCCGAACACTCTTATTTCTGAAATGACTGTTGACGAGGCAAGAAACCTTATAGGAGAGGGTTACATTGGCGGAGGAATGCTTCCTAAGCTCACAAATTGTATTGATGCTATTGAGCAGGGCGTAAACAGAGTGCATATTCTTGATGGACGAATTGCCCATTGTTTATTACTTGAATTCTTTACAAACAAAGGAATCGGTACTGCAATTATAGGAAACAAGGATACGAGGTATTACCATGAATAAGAAAGAATACATTGAGCTTGCAGAAGAAAATCTATTACATGTTTACAATCGTTTTCCGGTAATTTTTGATTATGGAAAGGGAGTTCATTTATATGATGAGCTAGATCAGGAGTATCTTGATTTCGCTTCAGGAATCGGCGTAATGGCCTTTGGGTATGGTAATGAGGATTACGAGGAAGTACTCACTACACAGATTAAGAGAATCACTCACACATCAAATCTTTACTATCATATACCTATGATTGAGGCTGCAGAAAAGCTTTCAAAAGCATCTGGAATGGACAAGGTTTTCTTTACTAATTCTGGTGCTGAGGCAATAGAAGGCGCTCTTAAGACTGCAAAGAAATACGCATATACGAAGAACGGACCTGGGGATTATGAGATTATTGCTATGGAAAATAGCTTCCATGGGCGAACAGTAGGATCTCTTTCTGTTACAGGAACAGAGCATTATCGTGAGCCATTTTATCCACTTATGTCAGGAGTAAAGTTTGCAACCTTTAATGATTTTGGTTCAGTTCTTGCAAATCTTTCTGATAAGACCTGCGCCATTATTATGGAGACTGTGCAGGGAGAGGGAGGCTTATATCCTGCAGATAAGACATTTCTTAAAAAGGTTCGTCAGCTTTGTGATGATGAAGGAATCCTCCTTATCCTTGACGAAATTCAGTGCGGAATGGGACGAACAGGTTCTATGTATGCTTTTCAGCAATATGATGTTGTGCCTGATATTCTAACAACTGCAAAGGCTCTTGGAAATGGAGTGCCTGTAGGAGCATTTTGTGTGACCGATAAAGTAGCTTCTGCATCACTTGTTCCAGGGGACCATGGAACAACCTATGGAGGAAATCCTCTCTGCACTGCTGCTGTTTCGCAGGTCTTTAATATGTTTGAGGATTACAAGCTTTTAGATCACGTCAATGAGGTTTCAAAGTATTTAGAGGAAATACTTGATATATTTGTTGCAAAATATGACTTTGTAACAGAAAGACGTGGAATGGGGCTTATGCAAGGGCTTGTTTTAACTGTACCTGTTAAGGATGTTGTGTTAAAAGCATTAACAGAGGAGAATCTGGTAGTTCTTTCTGCCGGAAAAGACGTGCTACGCCTGCTTCCACCGCTGGTTATCACTGAAAAAGATGTAGATGAGTTCAAAGAAAAGCTGGAAAAAGTATTTGATTCATTCATATAAATACAAGGTTTTTGCGAGTGTTATGAAAAAAGTTTTGACATAATAACGTAAAACTATTGTAATATTTACAGATATTGGCTACAATGTACAAGTGATACTGACATTTCCTAAGCTAAGTATTTTATATTTAGATAGGAGATTACATGAAAAAAGTTTTATTTCTTGTGCTTTGTAGCCTATTTTTGTTTACAGGCTGTGGGCACACATCATATTTTCAATCCACTCAGCTGGTTGAGGAATCAGCGGAATCAAGTGAGGCATCGGAGGATGCTACATCAGATATTTCTGAGGTGGTTCCACAGGTAATTTGTATTCAGGTTGCAGGGGCAGTTAGCAAGCCTGGTGTATATAATTTACCTACAGGCTCCAGGGTCTATGCGGCTATTGAGGCGGCAGGTGGTTTACTTGATTCAGCAGACGATTCAGATATTAATCAGGCTTCTTTATTGGAAGATGGGCAAAAAATATACGTCTATTCTCTGGAGGAAAGACAGCAGATTGAATCTGAAAAGGCAGATAAGGAAGATGGATTGGTCAATATAAATACCGCCACCGAGGCAGAGCTTACATCCCTTCCTGGCATAGGGCAGGCCAAAGCTGCACAGATTATTGCTTATCGTAGCACTAATGGGGATTTTACATCTGTGGAGGATGTGAAAAAAGTTTCTGGAATTGGTGATGGCATTTTCAAACAAATTTATTCACTTATAAAAATATAATAATTAATTCGAGGATGATTATGGCTAAAAAAGTATTGGTAGTAGATGATGAAAAACTCATTGTCAAAGGAATTAGATTTTCATTGGAGCAGGACGGTATGGAAGTCGACTGCGCTTACGATGGACAGGAGGCACTGGATTTAGCCACTGCCAATCACTACGATATGATTCTATTAGACGTTATGCTTCCAAAGCTAGATGGATTTGAGGTTTGTCAAAGCATAAGAGAATTTTCGACAGTTCCAATCGTTATGCTTACAGCTAAGGGCGACGATATGGACAAGATTCTTGGTTTGGAGTATGGCGCAGATGATTATATCACTAAGCCATTTAATATTCTTGAGGTTAAGGCTAGAATCAAAGCTATTATGAGACGTGCTTCTATAGGTATGGCAGCTGCTCAAGAGCGTAGAGAAGAAGAAAATGTTATCGAGAATGGTGATCTTGTTCTTGATAAGAGTAACAGAAGACTTACTATTCTTGGGGTTGAATATAATCTTACTTCTAAGGAATTTGATATGCTTTTGTTACTTGTAACAAATCCTAGAAAAGTATTTTCACGAGAAGACTTACTACATACTATTTGGGGAACAGATTATCCTGGTGACGAGCGTACAGTTGATGTACATGTTCGTCGTCTCAGAGAAAAAATTGAACCTAATCCTAAGGAGCCTAAGTACGTTCGTACAAAATGGGGAGTAGGCTACTATTATCAGTAATATCTTAGGCATTACTTTACAAGAGAGTTATATTAATGAAAAATAAATTCAGCTTTTCTGCTTTACACAGTTTAGGATTTAAAATTGCAACCATTATAATATTAATAGGCATCATTCCATTTTTGGTTTGCGTGCCTATTTCTTTGAGAGCGTATAAATCTGTCTCAATTCACACTGATGCTACAAATCTTATGGCTCAGGCTGCTCAGTATAATAGTCAGATTGTTACCAGCGGTTATATCCTCGGCGAGGAGAATAACATTTTGGATACAGAGCTAAAATCTATTGCGGACAGCTATAACGGCCGTATTCTTATTGTTAATTCAGCTTTAAAGGTAGTTAAAGACTCATATTCAGTTGATATAGGTAAGACTGTTATTTGGGAGAATATTATTCATTCTATGCAGGGAGATTCTCTCTACTATTATGATGATGCTACAAAATATCTCATCGTTACAGTACCACTTTCTAATTCTGATAATGAAATAGTAGGTACCCTTGTAATCAATAAATCTATGGATTATATTGATCAAAACACAGATATATTTGTATCCTATGCCCTTATTGGTGCGGTGCTTGTAGTCTCTTTAGCTATTATGGTAGCGGTATTTTCAGCTATTCATTTTTCTAGTCCAATGATAAAGATGTCAAATTCATTAGATGCAATCATCAGAGAATATACAGATAGCCTTCCAGAAATACACGTGTTCAGGGAGCTTCAGCAAATCTCAGACAAATTTAACGAGGTAATCAAAAAGCTTCAGGCCATCGACCAATCTCGACAGGAGTTTGTATCAAACGTGTCTCACGAGCTTAAAACACCACTTACTTCCATGAAGGTTTTGGCTGATTCCCTCAATGGTTCCGAGGATGTACCAATCGAGATGTACAAGGAATTTATGGTGGACATCGGAGATGAAATCGACAGAGAGACTAAGATTATTAACGATCTTCTTAGTCTTGTTAGAATGGACAAGAGTGGTGCGGAGCTTAATGTTTCTGCGGTAAATATCAACGAACTGATCGAGCATATTTTAAAACGCTTAAAGCCAATAGCTGAAAAGGCTGGAATCGAAGTTGTATTTGAATCCTTCAGACCAGTTGTGGCAGAGGTTGATGAGGTTAAGTTTACACTGGTTGTTACAAACTTGGTGGAAAATGCTATTAAATATAATGATGAAGGTGGATGGGTGCACATTTCCCTAAACTCCGATCATCAGTTTTTCTATATTAAGGTAGAGGACAATGGTCTTGGAATTCCAGAGGATTCTGTAGATCACATTTTTGAGAGATTCTATCGTGCAGACAAATCACATTCCAGAGAAATCGGAGGAACAGGTCTTGGACTTGCCATCACTAAGAGTGCTATCGCTATGCACAATGGCGAAATCAAGGTACGTTCTAAGCTTGGCGAAGGCACAACCTTTGATGTTAGAATTCCTCTTAATTTCATAGAAAAGGAGGTGCACTAATGAAAAGACTAGTGGGATTATTACTTATATGTTCATTGATGCTTTCCTTTGTTGGATGTAGTGGTTCATCTGGAGATTACGATTCAAAGATCTATTACGTAAATACGGATAAAACTAGCATTACAGGAGTGGATTACAAATTTACTTCCAGCCAGGTTCAAGGCAAAATCAAAGAAGCAATCGCAATGCTGAAAAAGGATACTGATAATATTGATTACATCACTACCATTCCTGCTGGCCTAGAGCTGAAACGCTGGACCTTGAATGATGGAAATTTGGAGCTTTTCTTTGTAGGCGATTACGATTCACTAGATACATACACAGAGATACTGGTAAGGGCAGCTATTGTTAAAACTCTTATTCAGATTGATAAGGTTAGGTCGGTTTCTTTCTATGTAAACAATGCTCCACTTGTAGATTCTACTGGTGAGACCATTGGTGCTATGACAGCGGATACATTTATAGAAGATTTTGGTCAGGAAACAGATTCACTTCTTTCCACAGAGCTCACGCTGTATTTTGCCAGTGCTGATGGAATGTCTGTTGTTCCAGAAAATAGAAGAGTTTATTACAGTAGAAATGTCTCTGTTGAAAAGATTGTTATGGAGCAACTTTTAAAAGGTCCGGACAACAGCAAGCTTTTATCAGCGCTTCCTACAGGAACAAAGCTTAATTCTATTTCAGTATCGGAAAATGGAGTTTGTATTGTAAATTTTGATGCAACTTTTGAAACAGCAGTCACAGGAATCACCGAGAATGTTACACTTTATTCTATTGTAAATTCCCTTACTGAGCTTGATAGCATTAAGCAGGTGCAGATTTTAGTTAACGGCGAGACACCACGTCTTTCTAATGTGGAGACTGATTTATCAACTGCCATATCTCGCAATGATAATATAATAAACTTTACATCACTGGATGAAGAGGATACTTTCATTGAAGAGGATGATTACGTTTCCGAAGATGAGGAAACTCCTTTGGAAGAGGAAATAGTTCAAGAATAACAGGAGGTTATATGTTGCAAGGTCGTGTACTTTGTAGGATTTCCTTTGTGATTATTCTTATAATTGCCATTAGTTCATATGCCCCCTGGGATTTCCTGGGGGTATATGATAAAGTTGAGGCTGTGGAAGAACATCTTGTAGAGGATTCTTTTGCAAATGCCGAAGGCTTAGTTTATCACAAGGAAATTAAAAAAGACAAAGTTCTTTATTATGTAAAAAACGCTTCTATTACCACTGGAAGCAAAAAACTTTCAAACATTTCATTTCTTTTTAAAATTGATTCGGATGAAATCCCAAACAATAGTAAATTAAATATAAAAGGAAGAATAAAACATTTTTCCGTAGCCACTAACGATGGTTGCTTCGATATGAAGGATTATTACAATTCCCTAGGCTTATATTTTGAGCTTCAGGATATTAGTTTTTATGATTATCAAAGTAATTATTTTTCTAGTAGTGATTTTGGCTTTTTAGCTCGTAGACAGATTTCTAAGGTTTACGAGGAAGCTCTGCCAGGAGAGGAAGCTGGGTTTCTTTCTGGTGTAATTGTCGGAGAAAAAAGCGGATTAGATGGTGAGCTGAAATCACTTTTTCAGGATGTTGGAATAGCCCATATTTTAGCAGTATCCGGCCTACACGTGTCAATCATTTGCATGTCTTTATACAGACTCCTAAGAAAAGGAGGTTTGAGTTTTTTATGGTGCAGTTTTTGGGCAGGGATTGTTGCTATCTTATATGGAATTATTACTGGAGGAAGTGTTTCTTCCATTAGAGCTATTGGGATGTTTTTAGTATATCTTTTGGCTCAGGTTGTAGGGGAGAAATACGACATGCTAACAGCCCTTGCACTTATGGCAGACATACTGCTTTTCGATAATCCGCTTTATATAAAAAATGGAAGCTTTATATTTTCGTTTTCTGCGGTTATAGGAATATACTTTATAGTCCTACCTCTTAATACCGCATATACGAATCATTGCAAGAATATTAAAAAGGCTAATAAATCCCATGAACATTTCATAGAAGAAAAAGTACCGTTGGGAAGAAGATTTGTGCAGTACATTATCAGAAGTCTTATCTTTTCTCTGGGGATGTATGCAGCAATGCTTCCTATAGTAACCCAGCTTTATCATCAGACCCCTCTGTACTCATTACTATTAAATATTATTGTGCTTCCGTTGATGCCGGTTGTTATTGGTGTTGGGCTTGTGGCTGGGGTTATGGGATTATTCTTCATGCCAATAGCAGAGGTGCTTCTTTATATATGCCATATTGTTATATATTTTTATGAGCTGCTTTCTTCTTTTGTAAACAAGCTACCATTAGCGGAAATTATTGTAGGGCATAAGAGTGTTTGGATAGTGGCGGCTTATTATGTGATGCTTGTTTTTGTAATACATGGCATGGATTATCTTGTGAAGTGGAAAAGAGGATTAGGGGAAAAACGCTGTAAGTCTTTAGGGAAAACATCAAGTGGATTATACGGAGGACCTTTAGGAAAAGCATCAGGTGGAATGTTTGGAAGACCTTTTGGAAAAGCATCAGGTGGAATGTTTGGAAGACCTCTAGGAAAAGTAATATTGCTCTTGATTATGTGTCTGTTCTGGCTTGCACCAACTAGGGGTCAGTTTGAAATAGATATTTTAGATGTGGGGCAAGGAGATGGAATATACATAAATTCTGGAGATGGTGTTCGCTTTTTTATTGATGGAGGAAGTACGTCAACAGATAAGATAGGTCAATATACTTTGCTTCCATTTTTGAAATACATGGGAGCAAATAGAATAGATTACTGGTTTATATCTCATACAGATGAGGATCACATTTCTGGATTATTGGAACTTTTGGAGGAGGGGTATGATATTGAAAATATTGTATTGTCTTCACAAATTCCAAAAGGGGATGCTTTGGCTGAAATCATTTCTTTGGGGAAGAAAAATGACACGAATATTTTATATATGAATCAAGGTGATTTATGCGGAACAAGGCATCTACGATTTAAATGTGTATACCCGGGAGATAATGATAGCTCAGATGACATTAATGCACTGTCACTTTCTCTTTTGATGGAATATGACAATGATTTGGATGGAATAGTTGATTACAGTGCCTTCTTCGGTGGCGACATTGGCTCAGAGCAGGAAAAGCTGATAGCATCCTCAGGTCTGGTGGAGCATGTAAACCTATTAAAGGTAAGCCACCACGGCAGCCGCTACAGCTCTGATGCAGATTTTCTTTCTGTTTTATCACCTGATGTTGCTGTCATCAGTTGTTCTAAGAGAAACAGGTATGGACATCCAGCTGATGAAGCCATCCAACGTCTGGAAAACTCGGGCGCTAGGATATATTACACCATGAATTCTGGACGAGTGAAGGTGCTGGATGGTGATATTAAGCTATTCATAAAGAAAACAAAGTGACGTTTCGGGGGTTAATACTGCATATGTTATGAAAATGCCATCTGTGCAGTAGAGTGATTTGTAGCATCTACTGCGTAAGAGTAGAAAGTATTAACCGTGCAGTAGGATGTTCTTGGGTATCTACTGCGTAAGAGTAGAAAGTATTAACTGTGCAGTAGAGTGTTTTGTAGCATCTACAGCGGAAGAGGAGAAAGTATTAACCGTGCAGTAGATAGAATTTTGTGGACTACTGCATAACAGACATAAAATTGATATGCGCAGTAGACAGTCGAATTATTACTACTGCGTAGATCAGGATTTTCTTCTGATGCAGTAGGTATTCAGGTAAAGGCTACTGCATATAAAAATGTAATGGTAAATATGCTGTAGAGGACATCTAGAAGACTACTGCATAAACGAAAAAATAATTATAAAGCAGTATATAGGATTAATAACAATGAAAGGATAAATATGAAAATAGATGAACTAGAAAACGAATTAGCAATTATCAAAGAACAGAAGGAATATGTTATCCAACAATTAAAAAATTACTCGGATATTAAAGACTGCTTTCTGGTAGTCAGAAAATCTGACAGATGGTTTCAATATTATTTCCGAAGAAATAAAGGGGATATGGAATATATAGCAGCAAAGGACAAGGGACTTGCGGCAAGATTAGCTCAAAGAGATTATTATGAGAAGATGTTGAAAGAAATTCAGAATCAGGAAAAGGCTATTTCAATCTTTACAAAAAAGTATAATGTGTTATTTAGAAATAATTTGTATGAAGGACTATCTGATGGTAGAAAGAAGTTGATAAAACCTATAGTAATGCCCGATGATGAATATATTTCCAAATGGAAAGAAAAATATACTGGGGGAGAAAATACAATAGAATGCAGTATGCCATATGCTACAAATAATGGAGAATTAGTTAGGTCAAAGTCAGAAAAAATACTAGCAGATTTGTTTGATAAATATGGAATAGTTTACTGTTATGAGCCTAGGATTATTCTTTATAATGGACAACATTTTTATCCTGATTTTGTGTTACTTAATTTAAGAGAAAGAAAGACCTATTATTGGGAGCATTTTGGATTGACATCAGATGTTACATATTCAAAAAAGAATTTGGAGAAACTTGCTAAATATGAGAAATCTGGAATTATTATAGGTAAAAATTTATTGGTATCAACCGAGGCAGAGGGAATAAATTTGGATGTACTGTTGATAGAGAATAAAATAAAAGCTCATCTTCTATAAAAATTATTTTGTCTAAAAATGACTCAGGATAGAATAACTATAATCATACTGACGATATGACAGTAGTAAGATGAAATGATTAACATAATGTACTACAATATTGTAATAATATTTATTTGATAGAGTAAAAAAGAAGGTGAAGTCTTGAGAAAAAGAATTATCAATTTAAAGAAAACAAAAAAATACGTATCTGCTATTTCACTGTTGCTTATGACTTCTATTTTTATGGGATGCGCTGATGTAGATACTGAAAAATATAAAAATGAATATGGCGTATATCTTAGTGACAATTATTCTGAGCTTCCAGAAGATGTGAGCTGCGAAACAATAGTTATCGATGCTCAGTATTACTCAAAGAAGGAAATAGCTGAATTAAAAGAGACCAATGGGACTGTGTTATCTTATCTTAATGTTGGTTCTATTGAAGATTTTAGAGATTATTTTCCAGAATACGAGGATTTGATTTTAGGACCCTACGAAAATTGGGAAGAAGAATACTGGGTTAATGTGGCAGATGAAAGATGGCAGGATTTTGTTGTAAAGGATTTGGCAAAACCAATATTAAATAAAGGTGTTGATGGATTTTTTATTGATAACACCGATGTCTATTACAATTATAATAATGATGGAGTGTATCAGGGACTTACCAATATTCTAATGCAGCTAAAGAATAGTAAGGCCCAGATTGTAATCAATGGTGGCGATGCCTATGTTTCCAAGTATTTGGAAGAAAATGGAAATCTGGATGGTATCCTTGATGGAGTAAATCAGGAAAGTGTGTACACGTCAATTGATTTTGATAATAAATCCTTTGCAGAAAATGATGAGGAAACAAGAGACTATTATTTGGAATATTTGAATTCTGTTGTGTCTCACGGAAAGAAGGCATATGTGTTAGAATATACAGATGATAGCAAGCTCAAGGATTTTGCAGTAAAGGAATGCCATAAAAAAGAATTTATAGTTTATGTTTCAGACAGCATAGAGCTTGATTAATCCAGATATTATGTAAAGAATTCTGATGCTTTGGAAGAAGCTCTTTTCAGATTTATAATAATATCCCAATGAAAAGGAAAAACAAATGACACTTACGACACTTTGCTATTTAATAAAAGATAATAAGTATCTTATGCTTCACCGCACCAAGAAGGAGCAGGATATTAATGCCGGAAAGTATATTGGTGTAGGCGGACACGTGGAAGAGGGCGAGTCTCCTACTGATTGCATAAAGCGTGAGGTAAAGGAGGAGACCGGACTTACTTTAAACAGTGCAAAGTTAAGGGGCTACATTACTTTTGTAATGGGAGATGAAACTGAGCATGCCATCCTTTTTACAAGTGATGATTTTGATGGAACTTTACGTCAGGATTGCGATGAAGGAGAGCTTGTCTGGGTTGATATTGATGAGGTTACAAAACTAAATCTTTGGGAGGGAGACCTGGCTTTCCTAAAACTGTTAAAGGAAAGGGAAGATTTTTTCTCTCTAAAGCTTGTTTATGATAATCAGGACAATCTTTTAGAGACAATAATTGAGGGGTAGAATATTATGGAGAAAACAAAACTAGAAGAATTATATGCCAAAATGACTGTTGTTCATAAAAAGGCAGAAGCTATATATAATCAGGAGGGAGTTCCTTCCATGATGAAAAATGAATATAAAAACAGGGTATCACAGTATGAAGAAATGTATGAAAACTGCGAGTCTATGAAGTTTATGACTTCAAAGCAGGAGACAATTGATAATTTGCTAAATCAGCAGCAGGAGATTCTTAATGTAAGAATCAAATGGGAGCTTGATTGGGCAAAAAGAGTTGCAAATAATCTTGTGGAAAAACATTAATTGTGGTAGGATAATTGCGAAAAGCGATGACAGAAACAGTAGTATTTGCGGAAGCTAAGAGAGAGGACGCCTAGGCTGGAAGCGTCTAGTGAAAGCTTATATGAACACCATTCTCGAGCTGAACGTAGAAGCATATTTGTTGTGCGAAGCGTCTCCGGGTAGTTCCGTTAAAGACAAAATGAGTGAAACACTAAGGTGGAACCGTGTGAAATGTATATTCGCACCCTTAGGATTGGTAGCAGTGCCAGTTCTATGGGTGCTTTTTAGTTTTACACCCTTAGTACCAACAGGTAAAATTACATTCATTTTAAAGGAGAAATATTATGGTTAATTTTAAAGAAGATGAGTCATTAAATATGCTCAATCACTCATGTGCACACATGATGGCACAGGCTGTAAAGCATCTTTATCCAAACGCTAAGTTTTGGGTTGGTCCAGTAGTAGAGGAAGGCTTCTATTATGATATGGATCTTGGCGATGTTATGCTTACAGATGAAGACATTGCTAAAATCGAAAAGGAAATGAAGAAGGTAGCAAAGTCTGGTGCTAAGATTTATCGTAGAGAGATTTCTAAGGCAGAGGCTTTAGAAGAATTCAAGGACGATCCTTACAAAGTTGACCTTATTAATAATATGGACGAAGCTACAACAGTTATTTCATGCTACGACCAGGGCGATTTCACAGATCTTTGCCGTGGACCTCACGTTGATAATGTTAAGCTTTGCCGTTACTTTAAGCTTATTAAGCATTCAGGTGCTTACTGGAAGGGTGATGCAGAAAATCAGGTACTTAACCGTGTATACGGTGTTTGCTTCCCTACACAGGAGCAGCTTGATGAGCACCTTGCACTTCTAGAGGAGGCAAAGGAGCGCGATCACAGAAAGATTGGTAAGGATATGCAGCTTTTCATGGCTGATGATTTAATTGGTCGTGGACTTCCTATGTACCTTCCAAATGGTTATACAATCTGGACAGAGCTTGAAAACTACATCCGAAACAAGGAGCGCAAGCTTGGCTATCTTCACGTTATGACACCTTGCGTTGGTACAGTTCAGCTTTACCAGACATCTGGTCACTGGGATCACTACAAGGAGAACATGTTCCCAGCTATGGAGGTTGAGGGAGAGAACTTCGTTCTTCGTCCTATGAACTGCCCACACCACATGAGAATTTTTGCAAACCGTCCACACTCATACAAGGAGCTTCCTATCCGTATCGCTGAAATCGCTCACGATTTCCGTTTCGAGTCATCAGGAACTCTTAAGGGTATTGAAAGAGGACGTCACTTCTGCCAGAACGATTCACATATCTTCTGTACACAGGAGCAGATTAAGTCTGAGGTTAAGAGCGTATGCGACCTTATCTTCAGCACATATGAGGATTTTGGAATCACAGATTACAGATGCGTTCTTTCACTTCGTGATCCAGCTGATACAAAGAAGTATCACCAGGATGATGAGATGTGGAACACAGCAGAGCAGGCTCTTCGTGAGACTCTTACAGAAATTGGCATCGAGTTCACAGAGGAGATTGGTGAGGCTGCATTCTACGGACCAAAGCTTGATGTTAATGTTAAGCCAGCTATTGGTAACGAGATTACACTTTCTACTTGCCAGCTTGATTTCTGCTTACCTGCAAAGTTTGACCTTACATACACAGATGCAGAGAGTAACAAGCAGACACCAGTCGTTATTCACAGAGCCATTCTTGGATCACTTGATAGATTTATGGCATATATTCTTGAGGAGACAAAAGGAAATCTTCCACTTTGGCTTGCTCCAACACAGGTTAAGGTACTTCCTGTAAAGAATGATGATGAGGAACTTAATGCATACTCTCAGAAGCTTGTTGATGCACTTAATGATGCTGATGTTCGTGTAGAGTTTGATACACGTTCAGAGAAGCTTGGTTACAAGATGCGTGAAGCTCAGATTCAGAAGGTTCCTTACCTTGCAGTTCTTGGTAAGAACGAAGAGGCAGAGGGCACTGTTTCTTACAGACTTCACGGTGAGCAGGGCACTACAACAGTTAAGTTCGATGAGTTTGTTGAGCTTATCGTAAATGAAATTAAGTCAAAAGGTCGTCACTAAGACGAAAATTTAGAAATGCAAAATTTATGTAGGCTATGTCCAAGAGATTGTGGCATTGATAGAGATAATACTCTTGGCGTATGTCAGGTTTCAAGCAAAGTTAAAATAGCACGTGCTGCCTTACACTTTTGGGAAGAGCCTTGTATTTCAGGAAATAATGGAAGTGGAGCGGTATTCTTTAGTGGATGTCCGCTCCACTGTGTTTTTTGCCAAAACGAGGAAATCAGTCACGGTAAGGTTGGAAAAGAAATCACCATAGAACAGCTGGCAGATGTATATCTTGATCTGCAGAATCAGGGGGCTAATAACATTAATCTGGTTACAGGCACTCATTATATACCTGCTATTGTTGATTCGGTGAAATTGGCCAGAGATAAAGGTCTATCTATTCCTATTATTTATAATACCAGTGGATATGAAAAGGTGGAGAGCTTAAGGATGCTGGAGGGCATCGTAAATGCGTATTTGCCGGATTTCAAATACTGGGACAAATTACTTGCAAAAAAATATTCCTTTGCAGAGGATTATCCTGAGGTTGCTAAGGCTGCTATAGCAGAAATGGTAAGACAGGCAGGCCCACTTCAGTTTAATGAGGATGGGTTTATCCAATCAGGTGTTATCGTTAGACAGCTATTGCTGCCAGGACATACAAAAGATTCAAAGGCAGTAATAGAGTATCTTTATAAGACGTACTGTGATAATATTTACATAAGTTTGATGAGTCAGTATACGCCAATGCCTCAGATAACAGAGAAATATCCTGAGCTGGGTAGACGAGTTACAAAACGCGAATATCAACAGGTAATAGATTTTGCTTTGGAGCTGGGGATAGAAAATGCTTTTATCCAGGATAGAAAAGTTGCAAAGGAAAGTTTTATTCCGGAATTTTCAAATGAGATTTAATAGTAAAGGTGGTAGGTAATGATTTCAATTAACAACGTGATGAAAAACTCAAAAAAGAGAATCTTAACTTATTTCGTACTAGCACTGTTATGCACTATTATGCCGTTTAGTACTGCAAATGCAGCGGAAATTAATTCAACTACAGAAGAAACAGAACAGGCAGAAGAAGCTGTTTTTGACGCAGCATTTTATGCTGCTACTTATCCTGACGTTGTTGCTGTTCTTGGAAATGACGAACAGCTTTTATATATGCATTATGTTAATTTTGGCAAGGCAGAAGGTAGATTTGCAAATGCTGAGGAAGCAGCGGCAGCTACATCGACTCAGGTTCCTCAGGCAGACCAGGCTGCAGCACTTTCTACAGTAAAGGAAGGTAGCTACAATATTCTTGCCATCGGTAATTCAATCACTCTTCATCCAGTATGCGGATATTGGTGGGGCTCTTGGGGAATGGCTGCATCTAGCAAGGATAAGGACTACATCCACCAGGTACAGACAGGCCTTTCAGAAAAATACGAGACTGTTAACTTAGACATTATTTCAGTTCAAAGCTGGGAAACAAGCTCTAATCGTTCAAGACAGCTTTCAAAGTTTGATGAAAAGCTTGCTAATAAATATGATTTAGTGGTTATTCAGCTTGGCGAAAATGTAAATAATATGACTACCTTCAAAAAAGATTTCAACAAGCTAGTTTCCTATGTTAAGACTGCACAGCCTGAGGCACAAATCGTTATAGTAGGTGACTACTGGTACAGAAGCGGTAGAGACTCAGCAAAGAGTCAGGTGGCAGCAAATCAGGGATGCAATTATGTTGATATTTCTTCTATCAGAGGTAAAAAAGCATACCGTGCTTCTAGTGGTACAAAGGTACTTGGTGATGATGGAAAGCAGCATACCATCAGAAATCAGGCAGTTTTAAAACATCCAAATGATTTAGGAATGAAATATATTGCTGATAAAATTTTAGAGGCAATTAGTTTATAAATTCATAGAAAAGGAGATAATTATGAGAAAAAGACTTATTAGCGGATTATTGACAGGTGTTATAGCATTGTCTTTAGTAGCTTGTGGTGGCGCTTCTGGCACAGGTACTTCTGATAACCAGTCAGGCTCAGATAAGGTTTGGAAAATCGCAACAGATACTTCCTTTAAGCCATTTGAGTACACAGATAATAATGGCGATTTTGTAGGTATAGATATGGATATTCTGGCAGCAGTTGCTGAGGACCAGGGATTCAAATATGAAGTTCAGGTACTTGGTTGGGATGCTTCAATTGCTGCGTGCCAGGCAGGTCAGGCAGATGCTCTTATGGCTGGTGCGTCAATCACAGATGAGAGAAAGGGCTCAGGCTGGATTTTCTCTGATGGATATTATGATGCAAACCAAAGTATGGCTGTTGAGTCATCATCAGACATTAAGGGCTTCGAAGATTTATCTGGAAAGTCTGTTGCAGTAAAGACTGGTACAATGAGCGCTTCTTATGCAGAGAGCCTTTCTGCAGATTATGATTTTACAGTTACTTATTTTGAGGATTCACCAACAATGTATCAGGCAGTAGTAGGTGGTCAGGTTGCCGCTTGCTTTGATGATACTCCAATTATGGCTTCAAATATCAAGGATACAGGTATTGCATTAAAGATTCTTGATGGTACTGGAAATGATCCAGCTTCTTATGGATTTGCAATATTTAATGCTGATAATCAGGAGCTTGTTGATATGTTCAACGCAGGTCTTAAGAATATTAAGGCTAGTGGAAAATATGATGAAATTATCGCAAAGTATCTTGGTGAATAAGCAATTATACAGTTATCATCTTTGATTATCTGGGCAGGAGAGACCAAGCTTTGTCTTGGCTTTCTTCTTGCCCTTTGTGTGTTTTAAGAAAGGTTAGTTTTTATGGTTAATATTATTACAGTTTACGGACCTATGCTGTTGATAGCTATGGGACGCACGCTGCTGTTGGCACTTTTAGGATTATTCTTTGCCTGTATCATCGGTATGATTTTTGGGATAATGGGTGTTCTGAAAAATAGAGCATGCAATATTATTTCTCAGATTTTTGTAGACGTTATTCGAGGGGTACCAATGATAGTACTGGCATTTTTTATCTATTTTGGTATTCCATATTTGTTCAACACAATTATAGGCGGATTTGCAATTAATCTTACAGCTCTTCAGGCTGGTACTGCCTGTCTTGCGCTTAATTGTGGTGCGTATATGGCAGAGATTATCAGAGCAGGTATCCAGTCGGTAGATATTGGACAGATGGAAGCAGCTCGTTCTTTAGGCCTTACCTATAGCCAGGCTATGAGAAAGGTAGTTTTGCCACAGGCTATTAGAACTATGATACCTACGTTTATTAATCAATTTATAATTACACTCAAAGATACATCGATTCTTTCTGTAATTGGATTCCCAGAATTAGTTAATACTGCAAAAAATGTGCAGGCTAATACCTTTATGTCTTTTCAGACTTGGGCAATCGTTGGAATTATGTATTTGATTGTCATTACAATCCTTTCACGTAGTGCAAAGGTTGTTGAGAGGAGGCTAAGCGTTGGTAGATAAGAATGAAGTGAAAATCAGTGTTAAAAATTTAAAGAAGACTTATGGGGATTTGCAGGTACTGAAAGATATTAGTACTGATGTCCATAAGGGTGAGGTACTTTGTATCATAGGTCCTTCTGGCTCAGGAAAGTCTACATTTTTAAGATGTCTTAACAAGCTTGAAAAGCCAACTGCTGGTAGCATCGTTGTTAACAATGAGGATATCGTTGATAAAAAGGTAAACATTAATAAGGTAAGAGAAAATATTGGAATGGTATTTCAGCATTTCAATTTATTTAACAACCTCAATATTCTTGATAATCTTACTTTGGCACCAGTTCAATTAAAGAAGTGTTCTAAGGCAGAAGCAGAGGAGCGAGCAAAGAAAATGCTTGCAAGAGTAGGATTGGCTGAAAAGGAATCCAGCTATCCTAATCAGCTTTCTGGTGGACAAAAGCAGCGCGTTGCAATAGCCCGTGCTCTTTGTATGCAGCCAGATATTATGCTTTTTGACGAGCCTACATCTGCACTTGATCCTGAAATGGTAGGTGAGGTTCTTCAGGTAATGAAGGACTTGGCCGCTGAGGGAATGACTATGGTTATTGTTACTCACGAGATGGGATTTGCCAGAGAAGTAGCAGATAGAGTTATCTTTATGGATGGTGGATACATTATCGAGGAAGGTACTCCACAGGAAGTTCTTGGGGCACCAAAGGAAGCAAGAACAATCGATTTCTTGAATAAAGTATTATAAAAGGGATATTGGAAGGTATGAAAAATATAATTACAATTAGCCGCCAGTTTGGTGCTGGTGGAAGCACAATTGGAATGAGGGTTGCTGAGGAATTAGGCTACTACTATTGTGACAAGGACATGATTGTGAGAGCTGCTATCGAAAGTGGAAGTCTTACTCCTGATGAAGTTCGTTTTTACGATGAGAGGGTTCCAAAACAGTTTGGCTTTGGTCAGAGCCTTTTTGATTTCTACAATAAGCCGCTTGATGAAAAGCTTTTTAAGGCTCAGTCTGAGGCTATCAAGAAGGTTGCTGAAAAGGGAAATTGTGTTATTGTTGGTCGTAACGCAAATATTATCCTTAAGGAGTTTGACAGAACTCTTCATGTTTTTATTTCTGCATCTGAGCATTTTAGAATAAATAGAATGAAGGAAAAGATGCCAGGTGTATCAGAAGAAAAGATTATAGAGCGTATACATGCTGTTGATAAAACCAGAAAGAAGTATTGCAAGTATTACACTGATACGGAATTTGGTAACGCTGCTTATTACGATTTATGCGTAAAAAGCTCTACTCTTGGAATTGATAATTGCGTTAATCTTATCTGCGAATCGGCAAAAAATAATTAATACAAAGAGGTCAAACTAAATTTCTATGAGACGAATAGATGAAGATATAAAAAACGGACAATTTCAAAATTTATATTTGATCTACGGCGAGGAAGAATATCTAAAACTTCAGTATAGAAACAAGCTGATAGCTGCTCTGGTGAATGAAGGGGATAATATGAATTTCTCCAAATATACTGATACAGGCATTAATGTAAATCAGGTGATTGATCAGGCGGAGACTATGCCTTTTTTTGCTGAGCATCGAGTTATTCTTATAGAAAATAGTGGTTTTGGTAAAAAGATGCCAGAAGAATTAGGAGAGTATTTATCAACTATTCCTGATTTTACTATCTTTATCTTTGTAGAGCCTTCCGCTGATAAAAGAGGAAAGCTATATAAGGCAGCAAAAGCAGCAGGCCGTGATATCGAGATAAATATGCCTAACGAAACAGTTCTTACCCAGTGGGTAGGGGCAATGCTAAAGGATTCCGGCAAACAAATGAAAAAGGACGCCTGGATTCAATTTAGAGATATGACCGACAGTAGTATGGACAATATGAAGCGAGAGCTTGATAAGCTTGTTACTTATGTTGGGGATAAATCGCAGATAACTATTGAGGATGTAAATGCTATCTGCATTCCTCAAATAGAAACAAAGATATTTGATATGATAAATTCTATTGCATTAAAGGATTTACCTAAGACCATGGATTTATATCAGGATATGCTTTCTGCAAAGGAACCACCTATGCGTATTCTTTATATGATTGTTAGGCAGTTTAGACAGCTTGCGGTTATCAGAGAGCTTAAAGAGCAGGGAGAGAGCAGCGCTTCCATTGCTAAAAAAATAGGTATGCAGGATTACATTGTTAGAAAAAATGAAGCCCTCATTAGAAACCTTGGTTCAAAGGAAATAAAGAATCTTCTTGTTGATGCTGCCACTTTTGAACAGCAGGTTAAAACTGGTTTATTAGATGAGAATCTTGCAGTAGAAATGATAATGATGAAATACGCAGCAAAATAAAAAAACTGAGCCAATTCAAATGGCTCAGTTTTTGTATAATTATAGAATTAAACAGCTTTTGTTTTTTCCGGTTGTTTTTGCTTCGTATAAGGCGTCATCTGCTCGTTTGAAAAATGATTCATAATCATCTCCAGGACAGAAGCTTGTCACTCCAAGGCTTAATGTCACTACACCAACAGGTGGTATATTTAGAGAGGAAACTCTTTTTCTGGCTGTCTCAATATTAGAGAAAATCTGCTTTGCATTAAGTGTAGGAGCTAAAACTAAGAATTCTTCGCCACCCCAACGACCAAAGATAGCACTTGGGAGCTTATCTACTTCAAAAGCCATATTCTGGGATATTTCTTTTAATACTTTATCGCCTATGTCATGGCCATAGTTATCATTAATTTTCTTAAAATCATCTATATCAATGATTCCCATAGTCATTTCTATGTGATATTTGTTGGCTCGCTTTAGAGCATCGTGAACTAATCTATCGAGCATACGCCTGTTGTATAACCCGGTTAAGGCATCTGTATCTGCGATTTCCTGAAGCTGCTCATTTGCAGCCTGTAGCTCTGCGGAAGTAACATTAATAAAGTTGGCTAATCGTTTTACAATAGACATCTGACTATGGATTATTTCGTTGTCGGTTTTTGGCTCAGCTTTTAATGTGTTCTCGGCAGGCTTTGAAGCAACGCACTTGCCTTCACGCATACTGATTGCAATTAAAGTAACGTGATGCTCAATGAGATAATTATCCATTCGCATTATTTCGCCGCTGGAATAGAATCCTGCTACCGGTGCAATCTCTGCAAATGGAGATGTTTCATCATTTATTAAATATTTCCAGTATAAACGCCTTACACCACAACTGGTTAAGAAGATGGCTTCTGGAGAAAAATCTTTTACTATATTTTTCAGTTTAGTGACATCTTCTTGTATTACCTGAGGATCTCCATAGGAGAGGTGAACAGGGGTGCCTTTATCTATATCAGCAGCCAAAAGAATGGATTTATCTTCGTTTGAACAAGAGAAAGGCATACGTAAAACTTCGATTCCATGCTGATGGGACATTATAGGAAATTCCAAAATGTTAGAGAAGAAGTCATCATCGGCTTGGATATCCAGGTAATTCCTATATACATCACCTGCTGGAATATCATTTAATTCGTATAAACGTTTTCCTTCGATTTTTGTAGCCAAAAATTCTTTGCCAAGTGGTTTCCAGCCTATTGCGTGATGAATATCTACAATTAAATCGTTACCAGAGTAGGTTATTAGAGCAACTCCTTCATGAGAAATTGAAGTATCAATAATCGCAGTTGTATCTGTTCCTGAAATATCAAAATCTGCACTTCCACCGCCGAATATTGGAACAATTTCTTTGCAGGTCTCCACAATGTTTAGGATAGTATGACTGTTAATTGACTTCAGGGTAATAATGATTTCTGCTGCCTTTATATTAGGTGAATCATTTATTATTTGTTTAATACGGTTTCCTACAATAGCTTCACCGTTTTTTTCACATTTGATCAGGTGTGTTTCAATCCTGGTGTCTTCAAACACTGATACAGCTAAAACAACCCCCTTTTCCACCAGTTCGCCATTACAAATTCCACCATTACAGCTGGTTCCACAAATATATGCATTTGGAAATACATCTTTGATATCTCTTTGAAGTTTTAGAATGCTTTCGTCACTATTACCTGATGAGTATATATGAAAAAGAACAGAGGAATAAGAGGTATCAGCTAATTTTTGCTGAACCTCATTTAGAATACCTGAAATATTTGATGCTTCATCTAGCATGTAATTATATTGTTTCAAGTATGTTCCTCCGGATTTAATCACCTAAAATACTAACTGTATTTTAAAGTAAAAATATGATATGTTGGTGAAAAAATTGTTATTACGAATTGAATTTAAAAAATCTCTGTTATAATAACGATATGAGTGAGAAACGTATTCCTAAATTAACAATTAGAGAAATAGATAAGGACATAACACTTTCGGTTATAGCAACTTTGGATAATAAGAAGCTAGAACTGCCGGTGGATTATGCCCATATTTCAGATAGTGAGCTTGTAGAAATACGAGCTAAATATGGCGAAAATATAGTTCCTCTTGAAGATGTAGTTCAAGAATGGAAAAGAAAGCTTTTTAAAGTATCTTTTAAAGGACATTTGTCAAAGCTTGATCTTATGGCCATTAATACAGAAGGGGTATTTATTTGGGAAAACGTTAAAATATATAAGGTTATTCTTGCCTCAGGGAAAAATGTAAACTTGCTTAAATCGGATAGAGAAGAAGGAGTAAAGTTTAATCGAAGACGAGGCGTTAGAATTGCTTTAGATAAAACTATGGATATCCTACAGGATGGTGAAATACACAATGTTGTTGTAAGAGACCTTTCATATTGTGGCGTTGGATTTATAGAATACTCGGAAACATCCAATATAAAGATGGGAGAACCATTTGAATTGTTCCTAGTTGAGGATACAAAGGATGGAGAAAATCTTGTAGGCAAGTTTACAGGAAAAGTTATAAATCAAAGAGAACTTCCTGCTGGAGGTATTTTTAGTGGATGTGTTCTATCTGCAACACATTCCAACTTTTTGCAAAGATATATAGCTATGAAACAGCTTGAACAGATAAGTGGCAAGAAACGGCCTACGACAATTCAGAAAAATGTAACAGGAGACAATTGGAAAGGAATTATAGTAGAGTCTCTGGCGGAGAAAAAGAATGAGTGAACCAAAGAAACAGCAACTTCATATATCAGAGGTTCAGCCTACAGATAGCATTTCTATTACTGCTATGATGGGGCCTAAGAAGGTCGAGATACAGGCTACCTATGCAGAACTCACCCCAGAGCAGATAGAGTTTCTTAATGTAAATTACGGCAACCATTATCTACCAATAGAATTAATTACACAGGAGATTAACGGAGAAGAGGTTGTGGTATCATTTGAGGGACAAAATTCCGCTTTGAAAGTAGTTGTTGTTAATCCAGATGGTGTGTTTAAATTTGAAAATATATTAATTCGAAAGACTACATTGCCAGGTGATAAGACGTTTCACTTAATTAACGCCGTATCTACTATAGGGGTAAGATATAATCGAAGACGAGGAGTGCGCATAAATTTAGATTCCAGAATGGAACTAGAGCAGGGTGATAGCAAATTTATAATTCTTGTAAGAGAGATATCTTATTGCGGATTTAGTTTTATCAATCTGACTAAAACTGATATAGATGCCAGCAGACCGTTTATATTGAAGTTGATTGAGCGTGATGGGGATAAATCATTTACTGTTGGTAAATTTATAGGAAAAGTACATAGGGTGGAAGAGCCTGAAAAAGGCAATACAATCTATGGCTGCGTTTTAGCGGAAAAGCATGCAGCCCAGCTACAGAAATATATTGCCATGAAGCAAATGGAAGCCCTCACAGGAAAGAAGGTATTTGATGATGTTCAAAAGATATCTACTTCCGAAAATTGGAGAAAGGAAGTAGCAGATGCCCTGGGTCGTACATTGGAGGACTAGAGCAGGGCTTCTACCGAAGATTTGTATTCAGATATCTTATTTGATTTTCTGATTTTCTTTATAAGCTTTTCTTCATTAGGATAATTATTTTCCCAATAAACCCAAAACTCCTTCATACGATGGAGCACAGGCTTTTCACCGCTGAGAACATCAATATACTGGGATAAAAGTTCATTATGAAATTTTTTGAAAGCATTTTGGTCTAAGGATTCATTCTTTGGACCTTTTTTAAATTCTAATGCAAGCTTAGGATTGGAGATTAATCCTCGGCCTATCATTACAGCATTTATTGATGGATAGTTATTAAAGGTATCATCAATATCAGATATTGTTTTAACATCGCCATTGAATACCAGTGGAGCTTTTGCATTTGAATAAGCATACTGAAAAAAATCTGGATGAATAGGCTCGCGATAAAAATCCTTTTGTACTCTTGGATGGATTGTAAGCTCTGAGATAGGGTATTTGTTATAGATTTCCAAAATCTCGTAAAACTCATCAGGCTCCAGTTTGCCTAGACGGGTCTTTATAGATACCTGAATATCATTTTTTAATCCATCGAATATTTCATAGAGCATACTATCAAGCTCTTCTGGATAGTATAGAAGACCAGAGCCCTTTTTCTTTGCGACAACTGTGCCAGAAGGACAGCCTAGATTAAAATTAATTTCTTTAAAGCCAAGGGAAGCAATTTCGCCTGCAGCCCATAAAAAATGCTCAGCCTTGTTTGTGAGAAGCTGAGGGACAGTTGTATTTATATCATTTTTTTCAGGGTCGATATCCTTGAACTCTCTTGTAGTAAATTTAAAAGTGGAATTAGGAGAGATGAAAGGAGTGTAGTATTTATCAACTCCACCAAAGTATTTTTTGAAGGTGTTTCTGAAAATACTATCTGTAACTCCCTCCAGCGGGGCAAGGTATATTTTTTTGTTAGAATCCATAGTAACTCCTAAGTGATTAAAAAATTAGAGCATCGGATGACGGTTCCGATGCTCTAAATATAAATTCTTATCTAAAATTAAGCAAGTGTGTTTACAAGCTTAGCAAGACGAGATACCTTACGGCTAACAGTGTTATCATGATAAACACCCTTTGAACCAGCCATCTCGATAACCTTAACAGCAGCCTTAAGCTCTGACTCAGCAAGTGCCTTGTCCTTAGCTTCAACAGCAGCCTCAACACGCTTAACGTATGTCTTAACCTCTGATCTGATTGCCTTATTGCGCTCTGTTCTAACAGCTGTTACTAAAACGCGCTTCTTAGCAGACTTAATATTTGCCATGTATTGCTACACCTCCAATTTGTATAAAAATTAAATGTTCTAATTAAAATACGTTGTAGCCGGACACGGACAGTTCAACGCATACTCGAATATAATAGTGAATAAATGACCATTTGTCAATAGAATTTGGCTATTTATCTAATAAAAATTTTGATAAAACCTGATTACTAACATCTATACCAATATCTGTCAGGAATAGACGGCCTTCTTTGGCCTCCATAAAGCCTTGATTGCGTAAAGCGGCAATAATAGGACCATAAATAGCTTCAATATCGATGCCGAACATGTTAAAGAAATCTGAGCGGGCTACACCATCTATTTTGCGTAGACCTAAAAACATAAATTCTTCCATGGCATCCTTTTTAGAAAGGACCTCTTCGCTGTCAAAATAAGGAGAGGAAAGCTCTGAAGAAACTGCCTTGCCCTGGGCAATAGCCTCGGAGGTCTCAACATATTTATATATATCACGCATATTGCTGGTGCGGACATTATCAAAAAGTGAAGCTGCTCCAAGACCTACTCCAAGATAAGGAACTCTATCCCAGTAACCTACATTGTGGCGACAGATTTTGCCTCCTCTGGCGTAGTTGGAAATTTCGTATCTTTTGTATCCTTTGTTTTCCAGGTATTCCATTGTGAATTTGTAAAGGTGATATGCCTCTTCGTCAGTAGGTAAATCCTCTGTTTCCATACCAGCTTGTTGCTTAACAGCATCGAATTTGTACTTATCATAAAAAGGGGTGCCCTTTTCTATGATGAGAGAGTAGGCTGATATATGCTCTGGACGAAGCATAGTAACAGAGCTGAGAGTTTTTTCCAGCTTTTCTACAGTCTGATGTGGTAATCCTGTCATAATATCCACATTTACATTATCGAATCCAGCTTTGCGAACTAAATCGAAGGTGTGAAGAAAACGATTATAATCGTGAATTCTTCCTAATTCCCTTAGCTCGTCATCATTGGCAGACTGAAGACCGATGCTTAGTCTGTTGATTCCGATGGAGCGATAAACATTAAGCTTTTCTGCGGAAAGAGTTCCAGGATTACATTCGACGGAAACCTCTGCAAGCGGATCTATTTTGAAGCTTTGCTTAACAGTAGTGATGATTGCATCCATCAAATCCTCTGAGAGCCAGGATGGAGTACCTCCACCTACATAAATAGTGGAAATGATACAGCTAGGGTGAGTCTTTGCAACATATTTTATCTCAGTACACAAAGCAGCGGTGTAACGCCGCTGCATTTTTTCATCGAAAACCCCAGAGAGGAAATCGCAATATAAACATTTTTTAACGCAAAATGGGATATGTATGTACAGTTCGATAGGTGTCATTTTAATCCTCGTCAAGCTTGAGAACACTCATGAAGGCAGCCTGTGGAATTTCTACATTACCAACCTGGCGCATTCTCTTTTTTCCTTCCTTCTGTTTTTCAAGAAGCTTCTTTTTACGTGAAATATCACCACCATAACACTTTGCAAGTACATCCTTGCGCATAGCTTTAACTGTTTCACGGGCAATAACCTTTGAACCAACGGCAGCCTGAATAGGAATCTCAAATAAGTGACGTGGAATCTCTTCCTTTAGCTTTTCACACATCTTACGTCCACGCTCGTAAGCTGTTCCAGCAAAAACGATAAATGAGAGAGCATCAACTTCTTCTTTATTAATAAGGATATCAAGCTTAACAAGCTCAGATTTCATGTAACCCTTCATTTCATAATCGAAGGATGCATATCCGCGGGAACGGCTTTTTAATGCATCAAAGAAATCGTAAATGATTTCATTAAGTGGAAGAGTGTATTTAAGAAGAGCACGGGTCTCTTCAATGTATTCCATACTGATATATTGACCACGTCTCTCCTGACAAAGATCCATAATAGCGCCAATATAATCGCTGGTAACCATGATTTCAGCTTCTACGATTGGTTCTTCCATATAATCGATTTCTGATGGATCTGGAAGATTGCTAGGATTTGTAAGTTCAATCATAGTACCATCTGTTTTATGGACTCTGTAAACTACTGATGGAGCAGTGGTAACAAGATCAAGATTATATTCACGCTCCAAGCGCTCCTGAATTATTTCTAAGTGGAGTAGACCGAGGAAACCACATCTGAAACCAAATCCAAGAGCTACAGATGTTTCAGGCTCAAACTGAAGAGCTGCATCATTAAGCTGAAGCTTTTCAAGGGCATCTCTTAAGTCAGGATATTTTGCACCATCAGCTGGATATAAACCGCAATAAACCATAGGGTTGACCTTTTTGTATCCAGGTAGTGGCTCTGGAGCTGGATGATTAACGTGAGTGATTGTATCACCAACTCGTGTATCTCGAACGTTTTTGATAGAGGCGGTCATGTAACCTACCATTCCAGCTGGAAGCTCTTCACAAGGGATGAACTGACCAGCGCCGAAATAGCCCACTTCAACAACGTCAAACTGAGCGCCTGTGGCCATCATTTTTACTTTGTCGCCAACCTTAAGGGTACCTTCCTTGATACGGCAGAAAACGATAACTCCCTTGTAAGGATCGTAAAGGGAATCGAAAATAAGTGCCTGAAGAGGTGCGTTTATATCGCCTTTTGGTGCAGGAAGCTGATTTACGATTGCCTCTAATACATCGTGAATATTAAGTCCAGTTTTGGCAGAAATCTGTGGAGCATCCTGAGCTTCTAGGCCGATAACATCCTCAATTTCCTCAATAACGCGCTCTGGGTCTGCAGATGGTAAATCTATTTTGTTGATAACTGGAATAACATCAAGGTCGTGATCAAGTGCAAGATATACGTTTGCGAGAGTCTGAGCCTCGATACCCTGGGCAGCATCCACAACAAGAATAGCTCCATCGCAAGCTGCAAGGGAGCGGGAAACTTCATAATTAAAATCTACATGGCCTGGAGTGTCGATGAGATTAAAGATATACTCCTGTCCATCATCGGCTTTGTAGATAATACGAACTGCTTGAGACTTGATGGTGATTCCACGCTCACGTTCAAGATCCATATTATCCAAAACCTGTGCCTGCATCTCACGGTCTGTAAGAGTACCGGTCATTTGTATAATACGATCAGCAAGAGTTGATTTGCCGTGATCGATATGTGCTACAATACAAAAATTTCTTATTTTACTCTGATCCATACATTACCTCTATAAAAAATACTGCAATTATCTTATCAGAGGCAGGTAAAAATAACAAGAATAGCAGTGAAAAAGAGGTTTCGCTTATCTCTTTTTTTCGGGGTGTTTCTGGTAAAATGCTTTTTTATCTTTATACATTCTCTCATCAGCATATCGCATGGCCTTTCGCAGACTGCTTCCATTCTTGTCGTGGTAGTAACCAATTGCAAAATAAAGCCATTCAGTATCATTGGCTTTTTGTCTAAGAATATCGATTTTTTGTATAAATTCTTCTTCAGAGTCAGTCAGGGAGATGATAGCAAACTCATCACCGCCAGCGCGATAAATGTAATTATCGGTGAATATTTCCTTCAATAATGTAGCAGCTTCTTTTATTAGCTTGTCTCCAACACTGTGACCTTTTTTATCGTTTATGATTTTTAAACCGTTTAGGTCGCAAAAGGCTACGCTAAATGGTTTTGGGTTTAGTTTGAGTTTAAGTGAAAATTCATCAACGTCGATGTTCATACAGTTTCTATTCAAAACTCCTGTAAGTATATCAACATTACTGAGATATTCCAGCTTTCCCATAAAAATGTGGTTGGCAATTTCCGCGGTTAGGAAGAATGCGACCAATTCTATTATTTCTTTAATTTTTATAATATTTTGTACTTCGAAATTTGTTAGATAAAGATAACCAATAATTTCCCCTTGATGTATGAATGGAACTAACGCCAAAGTGGATACATTATGCTCTTTAAGGTTTGCTACCCATTCAGGAGCCTTTTGTGCCACTACATTCATGTCTTTTTCATCTTTAATCAAAATACTATTTGTTTCAGATAATGCCTTTTCCCAAGAAGCAACGATTTTGTATGGCATTGTCGAGAAAATCTCCCTGATGGTCAACACAGCAGAATCTTCCATAGCTTCACTTATTATTTCAAAGGATTTCTGTTCCTTGTCAATGGTCATTATGCAGGCTGCATAGGAATTAGAGTAGTTTCTTAAATCATTTGTTACAAGGTCCATACTGGTATAGAAGTCTGATTCATTTCTTAACTCTAAACATATCTTCAGCACATAGCTCGAAATTTCTGGGGAAACATCGGCAAATTTTCCTGTGTCTAGCTCCTTGTTTAAGGTGTAAAGAAAAATACAATATGATATGTTTTCGGGATGAGGAATATTAACTGGAAGCATGATATTTTCAGTCCAATAACCGTACATTTTCCTTGTATCTACATAAGTATGGATATGCTCATTTTTCCAAGCGGCTCTAAAACATATTTCTTCAAAATTTGGCTCTTTAGGGACATTAATTGCATATGGTTGTCCTTCAAATTTTAATTCAAAGCCTTCATATTGTATTTTTTCATCCGGGTGGGTTGAAGAATAAAGGTCGTAAGAGCTTTTTTTGAAATGTTCATTTATGGCAAAAAAGCATATATCACCGCAACTTCCATCTGGCTTTTTTTCAACAGAGAAAATAGTACCTGGAATTGTAAAAGAATTTATGACCGTTTTAAGTTGGTTATAGACATTATCCTTCATAGACAACCTCATAATAAAATGTCTTGATTTTTGTATCTTTTTACATATGAAGTTTAATAAAAAAATGTGCCTTTATTGTGAATAAAATAGTGGCAAACAATTTAATAATTAATAAGTAAATAAAGGAATTCTAAAAAAAATCTAAAGTCTGTTGACAAACCTATTGGGGAGGTGTAAATTAACATCAGAAAATGATTAGCACTCCAATTAGATGAGTGCTAACAAATATCAAGATTTCCAAACAACAGGTTGGGAGTGAGGTGAATGTATGGCAGATACAGAGCTTGATGAGAGAAAAGTTAAGATTCTTAATGCGATAATAAAGAACTATCTAGAAACTGGCGAGCCAGTAGGTTCTCGTACAATTTCTAAATACACAGATTTAAATCTTAGTTCTGCCACCATTCGAAATGAAATGTCAGATCTTGAGGATTTGGGATATATTGTTCAGCCTCATACATCTGCAGGCCGTATACCTTCAGATAAGGGCTACAGATTCTACGTAAACAATCTGATTGCTTCCAAAGATAAGGAAGTTTCAGATATGAAGGAATGGATGATTGAGCGAGAAGAGAAGATGGAAACACTTCTCAAAAATGTGGCAAAGGTTTTAGCTACAAACACCCAGTACGCTACATTGGTTTCTGCTCCATCAGTAGTTTCTAATCGTTTAAAGTTTGTCCAGCTTTCAGCAGTTGATGAAAATCAATTGTTATCAGTCGTGGTTATGGATGGAAATATTGTTAAAAATAAAATCATCCACATTGAAAAGCCGCTGGATAACGAAACATTACTTAAGCTGAATATGCTTCTTAATACAAACCTTAATGGCCTCACTGTTGATCAGATTAATCTGGCACTTATCACCAGACTTAAAGAACAGGCCGGTATCCACGACGAGATAGTTTCACAGGTTTTGGATACAGTTGCTGAGACCATTACAGAGGATGAAGATTTACAGGTGTACACATCAGGTGCTACCAACATCTTCAAATACCCAGAGCTTTCAGATTCTAAGAAAGCTTCAGAGCTTTTAGATACCTTTGAAGAAAAGCAGTCTTTGATAGAGCTTCTATCAGATAGTTCTTCTGATGAGGAGACAGGCATTCAGGTTTATATCGGTGACGAATCGCCTATATCTACTATGAAGGATTGTTCGATTGTTACAGCAACATACGAACTTGGAGACGGAGTTAAGGGCACAATCGGTATCGTAGGTCCAAAACGAATGGATTACGAAAATGTTGTTGATAATATAAAAAGTCTCAAGGGACAGCTTGATAAGCTGCTTCGCAATGAGAAAAAAAACGATAGTTAGGAGATTTTCTTAATGGCAGAGAATAAAATGGAAGAGTTTTCTACAGAAGAAGCAGTTAAGGAAGCTGTAGAGAACGCTGAAGAGATGACAGAGGAAGCTCCAGCAGCTGAAACTTCAGAAGAAGCTGCAGATGAAAAGGGTTCTGAAAAGGAATCAAAGAAGGGCTTCAAGAAAAAGGAAAAGAAGAAGGACAAAAGAGACGAGCAGATTGAACAGCTTAATGACAAAGTAATGCGTCAGATGGCAGAGTTTGAAAACTTTAGACGTCGTACAGAGCTTGAGAAGTCTCAGATGTTCGCCACAGGTGCAAAGAGCATCGTTGAAAAGATACTTCCTGTAGTAGACAATTTCGAAAGAGGTCTTGCTACAGTTGAAGAAGGAGCAGATCCATTTGCTGATGGAATGCTTATGATATACAAGCAATTGCTTACAACACTTGATGAGGCAGGAGTTAAGCCTATTGAGGCTGTAGGTCAGGAATTCAATCCAGACTTCCACAATGCAGTAATGCACGTAGAGGATGAGGAGGTTGGCGAGAATATCGTCGTAGAAGAATTCCAAAAGGGCTATATGTACAACGATACAGTAGTTCGTCATTCAATGGTAAAGGTTGCTAACTAAGTAATATATAGGAGGAAATAAAAATGGGAAAGATTATTGGTATCGATTTAGGAACAACTAACAGCTGTGTAGCTGTTATGGAAGGTGGAAAGCCTACCGTTATCGCAAATACAGAGGGTGCTAGAACAACACCATCTATCGTTGCATTTACAAAGACAGGTGAGAGACTTGTTGGTGAGCCAGCAAAGCGTCAGGCTGTTACAAATGCAGAGAAGACTATCGCTTCTATCAAGAGAGATATGGGTACAGACAATGGCCGTATCATCGACGACAAGAAGTACTCTCCACAGCAGATTTCAGCTATGATTCTTCAGAAGCTTAAGAGCGATGCTGAGAACTACCTTGGTGAGACAGTTTCAGAGGCAGTTATCACAGTACCTGCTTACTTCAACGATGCTCAGCGTCAGGCTACAAAGGATGCTGGTAAGATTGCAGGTCTTGATGTAAAGCGTATCATCAACGAGCCTACAGCAGCAGCACTTGCTTATGGTCTTGATAACGAACAGGAGCAGAAGATTATGGTATACGATCTTGGTGGTGGTACATTTGATGTATA
>JAEEGF011225973.1_pt1 | contig 39005 bp, 36 predicted proteins | sample 9134171 | NCBI WGS metagenome assembly JAEEGF01 (sample SAMN16246542, study PRJNA631951) | gut metagenome | biome: gut microbiome; feature: rumen; material: AP-attached | host: Bos | place: Iran: Karaj | collected 2018-10 | reverse complement strand
TTCAAGCAGCTGATTCGATTAATGAACGCCTAAGAAAAAAAACAATAAACGAAAATCTACAAAATTCATTTAACATAAAAAAGGCTGTCCTTTATTGAAAATATTTCAACTTTAAGGACAGCCCCATGCCCATCAGGCAACCGGACGTCAACGGGTGGGAGGGGATAATATTGTCGTCCGGTATTATTTATATCGTCCAATATGTCCAAAATCTTGAATGTTATTTTAAATACTGCTGAGGATCTTTTGCAGTTCCGTTTAATCTTATTTCAAAATGAAGGTGAGGGCCTGTAGTTGCCCCTGTCAGACCTACATGACCTATGTTCTGGCCTCCAGAGACCCTTTCACCTTTTTTTACAAGAGTGTCCTTTAAGTGTGCATAAAGGCTTGTCATGCCGCTTCCATGATCAATTATAATATAATTCCCATATACCGCATCCATTACCCCAACAGACTGTACAATTCCGGACTTGCAGGAGTAAACGGCTGTTCCCAGTGGAGCTGCCATATCAATTCCATTATGTTTTTTCCACTGGCCTGAAATAGGACTTATTCTCATGCCGAATTCTGATGTAAGGACACTTTTTTTCAAAGGAAGAAACATCCCTGTATTTAAGAAGTAAGTTCTTTCAGTCTGAGAAAAACTTAAATTCTGAAGAAAGTAATATGGTCTTTCATTTATGTAGACTGTAGGATATTTCCCCGCAAGAATATCCACTGAATGCTCCTTTGCCAGAAGAATCTCAATCTGTGTTTGAGGAGTATGGGGAACAAAAATACCATTTACCGTAGGAAGAACAAGTTTTTTACCTTCCAGGGAAGTCTGTGTGCTGTCAATTCCGTTGGCTGTTGCCAGTGTGTCATATCGGATTGAACACCGGGCAGAAACTGTAAACATAGTTTCGTCTTTCTTTGCAACATAGGAATACAAATTCAGATATGGATTTTTTCCTCTTGCCATTGCCATATTGGCTTCTTCAACTTCCTGCTGATACTGGGCAAAAATAATATTCTGGGATTTAATTTCCGTAATAACAGGATAATTATCTCCTGATGAAGAAAATAAAAAAAAGAGAAAAAGATTTATTGTAAAAAAGATTTTTTTTGGCCCAGATCCATTTTTCATGTAAATCCTCTAAACTTCCTCTTTTTTGTTTTTCATCTTTTTTTCAGATGGATTTTTTCTTTTTGAAATGATTTTCCTTGCAATTCTCCAGGCAATAAAACCTGTGAGGAGTACAATAAAAGTAATGGAATAGCCGGCAGGTGACAAAGATGCCCATTTATAAAGGGGAAAAACTACAATAAAAGCTAACAGTAAACATGCAGCTGCAAGAAGGAGGATGATTAAAATTGTTGTTAATATTCGTGAACCTTTAGATTCTGATTTATTTTTCATAAGCACCTTATACATAGTATCTGTATTATTATAAGCGATTTTTAGCATAAAAAAAAGGTTCCTGCAAAACCGCAGAAACCCTTCAAAAAATAGAAAAAGAATAAATTACTCTTCAGAAATAACGCCAGCTGGACAAGCACCTGCACAGGCACCGCAGCTTACACATTTTTCTGCATCAATTACTCTTTTGTCATCAGCTTCACTGATTGCTTCTGATGGACATTCGCTTTCGCAAGCACCACAGTTAACACAACCGTCACCGATCTTATATGCCATATAAATACCTCACTTAGTAAAATAGAGTATGTGGTTAATATAACATATCAATTTCCGGAAATCAATAAAAAAAGAAAAAAAATATTTACCTAAATCCTTTTAGTATATAGAGTTAGCATATTCTAACAATATACTTTAAATAAAAAAAATCCCGGAGGAAAAGTGCCTTATAAATCACTTTAATTCCTTCCGGGATAAAATTAATGTGTATTAACCTGCGTATTTAAGAATTAAATTGATGCAAGTCTAATATTCTTAATTGTCAGGCTTCTGCTTCTTGTGCCAATTGAGAATTCAACTGTTTCTCCAGCCTTGTGGTTAAGAAGGGCATCTGCAAGGGCTGACTTATAGTTAAGAATTCCGTTGTCAGGATCAGATTCCCACTGACCAAGAATTGTATATGTTTCATCCTTGTTTTCATCGTTGTCGTGAACATCAATTGTTGTTCCGAATGAAACGAATGAAGTTGTTGCTGTTGTAGGGTCAAAGATAACGGCTTCAGCAAGGGCTTCACGCAGCTTCTGGAGCTGGGCTGTAAGCTGGGATCTCTTTTCCTTTGCAGAAATGAATTCTGCATTTTCCTTCAAGTCTCCCTTTTCCTTTGCAATACCGATTTCTTCGTTAATCTTAACAAGTTCAACTTTTTCAAGGTGTTCAGCTTCTGCCTTCTTGATTTCGAACATCTTTGCAGTAACCAGTGTTCCCTTTGGAGCTTCCTGTTTGATTTCCTTTTCAGGGAACTTATAGTCAGGATACTTAGAGAGAATCTGGCTTCTTAACTGTGCAGAGTACTGTGAATCAAGGTTCTTAACGTCTGCAACCATTGTGTAAATACGTGTAACTCTTTCCAAATCTGAAGAGAACATGTAGTTAGCAAGGTTGTTAACCTTTGAGTCTCCAGCCTTTTCTTCAAAGAGGAGGGTACTTGCATTCTTAATAATCTTTTTATTGTCAGTTGTATTTACGTGGTTTTCGATTTCCCTTCCGCAGAGAGTAATGATATTAAGCAGGGTTACCAGCTGCTTTTCTTCAGAAATATTTGCATTCTTATACCATGCTTCGTTGCGGCATTCCTTAAAGAGGTATACTGCAGCTTCGCGGTAGTTTCTATAGTCGTTGAAACAAGTCTGGATTAATTTTGTAACCTTGTCATTCTTGCCTGCATTGATAAGTTCTGTAAGCATGTTCTTTGAGAGAACTGTAGGGAAGAGCTTAATATACTGGTCATCCCAGTCAGGAAGCTGCTTAACGTTTGCAAGGAAATCTGCCCTGAGTGTTGTTACTTTTGAATCCTTAAGGTTGAGGTAAAGTTCCTTAGGATTTTCAATGTCTCCGTACATCTGGGCAAAAGTAAAGCCGAATTTAGGAGCAAGACTAGGCATGCTTCTGGCAATCTTCTGAACAACCAGATATGCAGCAACAATCTGTTCGTCAACATTTGAGAAAGACTTCAGGTAACTTGTGAAGTAGTTGAACATATCACCGAACATATCATCAGTCTTATCTGTTTCTTCATCCAGAGTGTATCTCATGAGAACGTCAATTCTGGCAAAGAACTGCTTTTCTGCCTTAAATTCATTATTGTAGCGTTCTTCTCTTGTAAGAGGGGTTTCTCTTACTGTATGAAGGTTAATGTCACTTGGATTTACACCGAAAGTTGGATCTGTTGAAAGAACGTTCTGTGCCTTTGCATGCCAGCTTGTCCATTCTCCTGGAGTAAGGACTGCAGGTACCAGTTCAGCTTTAATGTGTTTGTCATCACAATTATTGTCATAAGACTTAATAATCTTCTTAAGTGTCCAGGCAACGTTTTCCTTAACTTTCTTTGCAAGCTTATCCTTTGAAACTGCAGCCTTAAGTACCCAGATGTGGTCCTTTGCCAGAGGCTGAAGTGCGCTTACAGCCATCTTAAGTGTCATGTCATGGGTGCCGTTTTTCTTTCCAAAGTTGATGAAAATATTTTCTCCTTCAACCTTATCAATCTTACCTACGCCCCATGTTCTGTGGAATACATAGCTTCCTGCATCAAATGAAATGTGCTTTTCAAAATCATTAATGGCTTCATATACGTTTCTGTATGAAGAATTAAGGTTTGAGGCCTTGATATAATCTTCAAGACGTGAGTGGGAAGCATACTTGCCTCTATAGCATTCAATGATTTCTTTTCTTGCCCAGCTGTCATCACTGTCAATTGAAAGCATGAGCTTTAAGAGTTCAATACAAACATCCCACTTTGAAGTGTTTTTGTAGTAGTCATAAAGTTCCTGGAGAAGGAATATAGATTTATCTTCACCGATTGATTTTGCAAACTTTCTCTGAACAAGAAGGAAGAAGTCCTTTTCTTCAGGAATGAGGGAAACCAGCTTTGTCCAGATTTCCTTAACTGCAGTAAGGTTTTTTGCAGAAATGTAGCGGAGAATAGCCTTTTTGTAGAAACTGACTGCAGCTTCAGTACTTCCCTGGCTTTCATAACGTTCTGCAAGAATTTTTGCAATGTCAGCTTCTTCAAAATCAACTTTAACGATTTTTTCGTATATGTCCCAGAGTTTGTCATCGTTGCTTGCCTTGTAGTAGGCAGCGAGCTTTCTCAGGGCGAATTTGTTTGAAGGATCTTCTTCAAGAATTGATTCACAAAGGTATTCAATCAGAACTTCCTTGTGGTTTTTATCAAAAAGATCAACTAATGCTTCAAGTTCGTTTAATTCAATTGAACCGCTTCTCAGGGCGATCATTCCTGAAAGATACATTGCGATAATGCTTGAATCTTTACTGTGAGCAAGCTGTTCATCACAGATTTCTTTGATTTTTGTTTCACAGTCTTCGCTGTGGGCTTTTTCAAGAATACCTGCCAGCTCTACAAGATCATTTTTTGTAAAGTTGCTGATTGTTGCACGAGTCCATGTCTCTTCCTTTAGCATTTCCCGGACTGACTTTTCAAGTTCTTCTGACATAAAAAACCTCTTTGTGCTTCTATATTTGTCGAGTATAAAAGCCGTTAGTATAAAAATGTATTACAATTTTAAAATTATTTCGTGTAAATCCTGTAAACTTCCGGATCAAGAAGCTTTATCTTCAAGAGTACCTCATTAATTCTGACAACGCTTTCCCTTGTCATGACCATATAATCAATGAGCCAGAAGTACATGTTCAAAAGACGTGGCTTTATGAGCTTTATATCATTTGCCTGGTCTTTGAGCTCATTTTCTTTAGCAAATATCTCCTGCTTCAAATGAGTAATTTCACGGGATTTAAGTTCCCGCTTTATGTTAAACACTCCCAGTAAGACTCCGTAGACAGGAATCCATTCCAGCACAGAAGAACCAGATATTCCGGATTCCTTAACCTTTGCTTCAAGCATTGAAATAATCTGAGAGTCAAGATTATCCAGGTCAATTTTCTGGGGATCAATATAAAATGCTTCCCTGAAAAGAACCTTTGCAACCCTGTCATCCCCGCAGAGGGCATAACAGTCAGCCATTTCGGCTATAACAGGGGCATTGTCAGAGTGGGACAGGTTCGCTTCTATAAGACAGTTAAGAGCCTGTTCATAGGATCCGAGTTTTTTGTAGCACAGACCACGTTTCCTGAAAATCTCGGAACGAAGTTTTTTGTCTCCTTCGTCACTTGATTTACAGTATTCCTTCAGAGCCTGAGAATAGACACTTTTTTTGAAAGCATAAATTGTCCTGTCTGACATGCCGTTGTCCGGATTAATTTTCTTGAGAAAATTTTTCCAGTTCTGAAGAAGTGATTCTCCCCTGGAAAAACTGTCTCCCTGATTTTCATTCGTAAAATCATTTAACCAGAAAGTGCAGCATTTTAAGGCAAAGACAAGGTCTGTATTATCAAGATCTTCTGTAATTGCTTCACCTAAAATAGAATAAGCTTTTTCAATATTGCCTGATTCGATTGTGCTTAAAGCCTGAGCTAAAGCCGGTGAAGTATTGATACCCATATTCATAATTATACAAAAAGCGAAACTTTAGTCAATGGAGGTTTTAGTGAAAAAAGGCGAACTTTATACAAGTTTTCAAATCCTTTGTCAATACCCCTTTTCAAATTATTTTTTTAAATTTATTTTCTATGTCCTTTCTTTTCTTTACAACAGACATTTTTTTTAATATTATCTTATTTACAATGAATATTAAAACAATTCTTTCTCCATCTTTACTTTCAGCAGATTTCGCAAATTTAGACAAAGCTTTACATACAATTGAAGCTCAGGGAGGCTCCTGGGTTCATATTGATGTTATGGACGGTCACTTTGTTCCGCCTGTTTCTTACGGTCAGCCGGTTATTACTTCCATCAGAAAAAATTCAAAACTTCCTTTTGATGTTCACCTGATGATAGAAAAACCGGAGAACAGTATTGATTCATTTATAGAAGCTGGTTCTGATTATATTACTTTTCATCTGGAGACTACTGCTCATGCAGATCTCTGTATCCAGAAAATACATCAGGCTGGAAAAAAGGCAGGTATTGCAGTTTGTCCTTCAACTCCTGTATCTGCCCTGGAAAATATTCTTCCGCTTGTGGATCTTGTACTGGTAATGACAGTAAATCCTGGATGGGGAGGTCAGAAACTTATTCCTTATACTGTTGATAAAGTAAGGGAGCTTGTGAAAATCCGGGAAAAAAATAATTTCAACTACCTTATTTCCGTGGACGGGGGAGTAAATGCTTCTACCATATACGATGTAATTGATGCCGGAGTAGATGTTGCTGTTTCAGGTTCAGCTTTTTTTAACGGACAGCTGGACTGGAATAAAATACAGTCAGAATTGAATAAATAAAAAAAATTAATTGGCAGGTAAACATAAATGAGTCGTTCTGTTTTGGATATTGCACAATTTCTCCTTAAGAGAAGAAAGTTTTCCAGAGTAATAAGCCTTCTGGAAAGCCGTTCTGAATATTATGAAAATGATTTTGAATACTTTCTTACTTTGGGAACAGCCTGTCTTTATATTGGGGATATAGGTAATGCATATTCTTATTATCAGAAAGCAAGGGATATAAAACTCACAAATACAACAATGCTTTTAGGTCAGGCAGCAATTTTCCTGCGCAGGGGAGAAACTGACAGGGCACTTCAGTATTATCTTGATATTCTGAATATGGACCCGAATAATGAAAGAGCTCAGAGTGCAATGGAATTTATCAGGAAAAACTCTGATTATTCTACAATCTGCCGCTGGGTGGATTCTGGTAAGATTGAGCGTTTTTATCCTCCTTTAGGCATAAATCCGGATATTATTATCCGCAGTGTTTTTGCAGGATTTGTTTTCGGAATTGTTGCTTCACTTTTTGTAATTTTCTGGCCTCAGCGTCAAAAAGTAATGCAGAATCTGAGAACCCCTCCGGTTGAACTTAACTTGACTGATTACGAGAAGGAACACAGCCAGCAGCTTGACATGTCTGATACTGTAATCCGTTATATTATGGACAATAAACAGATACTTGATTCCTATCAGCTGGCTCTGGATTCCTTTACTCAGGGCAGGGATAATGCGTGCCAGGTAGAGATTAACCGTCTGCTTAATTCCAATGCAAGTCTTTCAATCAAGCAGAAATGTAATGAACTTGCCCGTTATCTTGAAGTTCCAACTTTTGACAGACTGGACGGTAACCGGGACAACTATTCCTATGATCAGGTTATGGATGATTTGACTCTGTATCAGGACTGTTATGTTGTATGGTCTGGAAGAATTTCCAATATTCAGAAAATTAACAATATGTCCTACACTTCAGACCTGCTGATTGGATATGAAGATTTGAAAGTTTATGAAGGAATTGTTCAGGTTTACTATCAGGAACTTGTTTCAGAACTGGATTCCTCAAAGCCTGTGCGTATTCTGGGTAAAATAAACCTGCAGGAAGATGGTGAAAGCCTTATTCTTCAGGAGATTGCAATTTATCAGCCATTGAAAACAAATTATTAATTTTTTTTGCAGAAAGCCTGTTTTTTTTGTAAAAAAGTAAATTCTGAAGCCTATATATATTATGAGGATTTTTTTAACCGGGAAAATATACGTCCCTGTAAGTCCTTTATATTAAACCCCTGGAGGATGAAAAGGTGGCAAAAGTTAGTGAAGAAAAAGTTGCTGCTGAAAAAGCAGATAAGTTAAAGGCTCTTGAAGCAGCCCGTCTTCAGATTGAAAAGCAGTTTGGTACAGGTTCCCTTATGAAACTTGGAACTCAGACTGATGCAGCTGGAATTGATGTTATTCCTTCCGGCTCAATTCTGCTTGATGAAGCGCTTGGTGTAGGTGGATATCCAAGAGGAAGAATTATTGAAATGTATGGTCCGGAAAGTTCCGGTAAAACAACTCTGGCCCTGCATGCAGTTGCTGAAGCACAGAAACTTGGGGGAATTGCAGCCTTTATTGATGCTGAACATGCCCTTGATCCTGTTTATGCAAAGAATCTTGGTGTAAATATTGATGAACTCTGGGTATCTCAGCCGGATACTGGTGAGCAGGCCCTTGAAATCTGTGAAAATCTTGTACGTTCAGGTGCTGTTGATGTAATTGTAATTGACTCTGTTGCAGCTCTTACTCCACAGAAGGAAATTGAAGGAGAAATGGGGGATGCAGTTATGGGACTTCAGGCTCGTCTTATGTCCCAGGCTCTCCGCAAACTTACTGCAATTGTTGGAAAATCTAAGTGTACAATTATTTTCATTAACCAGATTCGTATGAAGATTGGTGTAATGTTTGGTAATCCGGAAACAACTACCGGAGGTAATGCCCTTAAGTTCTATTCAACAATCCGTATGGAAATCCGCAGAATTGAAACAATTGACGGAAAGGGTGATGAAGAAGCCTTAGGTAACAGGGTAAGGGTTAAGATTGTAAAAAATAAGGTTGCGCCTCCATTCAGGAAGGTTGAACTTGATATTTACTTTGGTAAGGGTATTTCTGCTTCTGCATCCCTTCTTGATTCTGCTGTTAAGCATGGAATTATTGATAAAAGAGGTGCCTGGTATACAAGGGGCGAAGAAAAGGTTGCACAGGGTAAGGAAAATGCCGTCAGCTTTATTGAAAATAATCCTGACTATAAGCTTGACCTTGAGGATACTCTTCGTGAAAAGATTTTCCCTGGTCAGGTACTTCATACTAAGGAAGGTGAAGTTGTAACCAAAGAACAGATCCGTCAGTATGAAAAGGAAATGCGTGCAAAGGGAGTAGGTTTAGGTAATCTTAAGACAGATGCAAAGCCGGAAGAAAATTCCGGGGCTGCTGCTGCTCCTCAGGCACCTTCTGCAAGCGCTCCTAAAACAGAAGAGTCAAAAGCTGCTGCTCCAAAAACAAGTGCTTCAAAGGTTTCAAAGACAGAATCTCTGGCAAGGGCAGCTGCAAATGATTCAATTACTGAAGCAGAATTGTTCTGATTAGTATGACATACGCAGTAATCGGTTTAGGTTCAAACAGGGCTTTTGAATATTTTGATCAGGAGCAGGGGAGCCTTGTTTCTCTGTCGCCTGTTCAGATTTTTATGAGGGCGATTACTGAACTTGAAGAAGGGGTGCTTGAGAAAGTTACCCATTCTTCGGTATATTCTACAAGCCCCATGTATTATTATCCGCAGGAGGACTTTTACAACATGGTCCTTTCAGGTTATTATAAGGGAAGCGCCATGGACCTCCTGAGAGATATACATGAAATTGAAAACAGGTATGGTCGTGACCGTACTAAAGAAATCCGCAATGGTCCCAGGAGTCTGGATCTGGACATTGAACTGTTCGGCCATTGCAAGATCTGTGAAGAGAAACTGGTTGTTCCTCATGAAAGGCTTTTAGAAAGATCCTTTGTTTTAACACCATTAGTTGAAGTTTTAAATTTAAATGCCGATGTTTTTAATGAGGATTTGGAATTTTATAAGGACAGTCTGCGTCTTCTTGGGGATCAGGGGATATCTCTTTGTATGACCAGGGAAGAGTTTGAAGCGGGGCGTCTTGATTTTAAATCCTTAAGGAATCGTTATGGAACAGGTAGAAACAGAAACTCAGACAAAAACAGAAGTGACTCGTAAGTTTACTGCAGGTCAGTTTGAAGGACCTCTGGATTTACTATGGAGTTTAATAAGGGAAAATAAAATCAATATTTATGATATCCCTATTGCTGAAATTACAGATCAGTTTCTGGATTATCTGGATTATGCAGTAGAAATTAATCTTCAGGATTTAAGTGAATTTTATTCCTGGGCTGCAAAACTTGTTTATATTAAAAGCAAGATGCTTCTGCCTGTAGAAGTAAACTATGACGATGAAGAAAGTATAGAAGATCCTCGTGATGAACTTGTTCAGCAGTTGATTGAATATCAGCGCTTTAAGAAACTTTCCAATCTTATGGAAGAGCAGGAAGAAGCCAGTGAATGGAGCTTTGACAGAAAGAAAATTGAACGTTTTCTTCCTTTTGAGAATGATGAATCTCAGTGGGAAAAAGTTGATACCTGGGCTTTGCTTCAGGATATGCAGAAAATGTTTGTAAATCTTACAAATGTTAACAATGAGGAGAAAATCCTTAACACAAAGGATGAGGTATCTCCTGGTGAAAAAATTGCCCTTATGAGGGATTTACTGGAAAAGAAAGGCGAGTGTATGTTTACTGACTTGATTACAAGAAAGGGAAATAAACTTGATGTAATCTGTGCCTTCATGGCTATTCTTGAAGCAGTAAAAATTAAACTTGCAGAAATATATCAGAATAAAATGTTTGGAGACATAAAGATATGCAGGAAGAAGCAGGCAGCTTAAATCAGCCTATGGATGAAACAGCTTCTGATAACAAGGAAAATCAGGAGTCTTCTGGAGAAGTAAAAGCGGTAACAAAAAAAACTAAAGAACCAAAAATACCAACTGTTGCCCAGGTTGTTGAGCAGGAAGCTGCAACTTTAACAGAGGAAGAAAAATCTCTTAAAGAAAATGAAGCTGTAAGGGATTTGGAAAAGAAAACAGAAGAACAAAAAGAAACTGCTGTTGAACAGAAGGTAGTAGCTGAGCAAAATTCAGTTACTGAGCAGGCTGAAAAAGAAGAAAAAGAAGCTTTGGCTCAGGAAGACAGCGAACTTGATGAAAAGAGGGCTTCACTGACTCTTGATAAAGAAACAACTTTGCTTGAAACAGTTTTATTTCTTGAAAGTGAACCTCAGACAGAAGAAACATTGTCAAAAATTACAAAACTCTCTGAAGACGTTATTCGCGAATGTATTGAACGTCTTAAGGACAAATATTCAAGTCCTGACAGCGGTATTGAAATTTCTAAGATTATTGGCGGCTGGCTCATGGTTCCTAAAAAGGAATATTTTGATCTTGTTAAGGAACGCTACGGAAAAAGAAATGAAGGCCGCTTAAGCCGTGCAGCAATAGAGACTTTATCAATTATCGCATACAGTCAGCCGTGCTCAAGAGCAGACATTGAAAGTATCCGTCACGTAAATGTTGATAATATGATGCGCATTCTGCTGGACAGAAACTTCATTAAGGAAGTAGGCAAGAAGGATGTTCCTGGTAAACCTGTTCTTTATGGAACAACAAAAGAATTCCTTGAATTCTTCCATCTGAACAGTCTTGCTGATTTGCCTCAGCTTGAAGAAAAAGATAGTGAGGTATTTGATCTTGCCCGCTAACGAACAGTCAGAAAAAAAAGATTCAATGAGACTTCAACAGTATATGGCTCACTCTGGAGTTGCAAGCCGGCGTGCCTGTGAATCAATTATCCTTGAAGGAAGGGTAAAGATTAACGGACAGACTGTCACTGAATTAGGTACAAGAGTTACTTCGGGAGATAAAGTTGAAGTTGACGGAAGCCTTATTACTCTGGAAACTCAGATGCGTTATGTTCTCCTTAATAAGCCTGAAGGATATTTGTGTTCTCTTTCTGATGACAGGGACCGGCCTGTAGCTATTGATCTTTTAAAAGATAAGTATACGGAAAGATTATATAATGTGGGTCGACTTGATATGTTTTCCACTGGCTTAATTATTTTCACAAATGATGGAGAATTCGCTAAAAAACTTTCTCATCCGTCAGCAGAACTGGAAAAGGAATACATTGTAGAAAGTTCAACCCCTTTGCCAAGAAATCTTGCAGATGATTTTACAAAGGGTATTAGAATTGATGATGTTTTTTACCGCTGTAAGGAAGCCAGGGAATTAAATAGTCACAAAATAAAAATTGTTTTAATTGAAGGTAAAAACAGGGAAATCCGCAGAGTGTTCGAAAGTATGAATGTGGGTATCAAGAGTCTTACCCGTGTGAGAATCGGCTGTGTGGAAACTGGCAGTTTGAAAAAAGGAGAAAGTCGAAATCTTACTCCATCAGAAGTTCAGGGACTGCTGAAACTTTGTCACAATTAGAAATATCTGTTTATAGAGGAATTTTATGGTTATAGCTATTGACGGACCTGCAGGAACGGGTAAAAGTACTATTGCAAAAGAAATAGCAAAAAAGTTTAACATTATAAATCTTAACAGTGGAAGTTTTTATCGGGCAATTACACTGGCAATGAATGAAAAGGGTATTAAAATTGATAATCCTGATAAAGTGCTTGAATTCGCAAAGACTCTTACTCTGGATTACAGTAAAGATGCCCATCTTATATTGAACGGAATGGATGTTGAGAATCAGTTGCACCAGGATAGTGTTGACGCTCTGGTTTCTCAGGTCTCATCAATTGTTCCCCTTCGTCATCTGGTAAATGAAAGATTAAGGCAGATTGTTAAGAAAATTGATGTTGTCTGTGAAGGTAGAGATATAACTACTGTGGTATTTCCTGATGCGGATGCAAAATTCTACCTGGATGCAAATATTGACGTTCAGGCAAAGCGTCGCTTTGATCAGGGGGTATCTGATCTTAGTCTTGAAGAAATAAAAGCTGCAATTATAAAACGTGATGAGATGGATAAAAATAAGGCGGAAGGTGCATTAAAAATCGCTGAAGATGCGGTCTATATTGACACTTCCACCTTGACCATTGAGAATGTTTGTGCAATAATTGTGTCAAATTTACAATCAAAAGGGTTTACTATGGAAAAGGAAGTTGAAAATAATGTTGTGCAGGGTTCCGACAGCATTTTGAACCAACTGGAAGAATCTCTTAAACAGATGGAACCAGTAGAAAACGGTACAAATGTAGATGGTACTGTTGTTCAGGTCACAAAAGATACAGTTTTCGTTGATGTTAACTGTAAGTCAGAAGGAAAAATTCCTCTGGAAGAATTTGGTGATGAAGTGCCTAATGTTGGCGATGTAATCAAAGTCTTACTTATCGATCAGTTCGGTAAAAATGGACCTGTTGTATCTAAGCTCAAGGCAGATGAAAAGCGTCTTTGGGAAGAAGTGAAGAAGGCTTTCGAGGAAAAGACAGCCGTTAAGGGAACAATTCACTCTCTTACAAAGGGCGGATATATGGTTCAGCTGGGTGGCGGAATTAATGCTTTCCTTCCTATCAGCCAGGCAGACTCACAGAAAGTAGAAGATGAAAAGAAGCTTCTCGGTCTTAAGGGACTTTTCTATATCGAACGTCTCTTCAGCAACGGCAAGAGAAATGTTGTTGTTAACCGCAGAAAGTTTGTAGAAGAAGAAGTTAACAAGAATCGTGATGAATTCTTTGCAAATGTAAAAATCGGCGATGTTGTAAAGGGAACAGTTAAGTCATTCACATCATTCGGTGCATTTATCGATCTTGGTGGATTTGATGGTCTGCTTCATATCAACGACATGAGCTGGGGTCACGTAACAAGACCTAAGGATTTCGTAAAGAAGGGTCAGGAAATTGAACTTAAGGTTATCCGCCTTGATCCAGATGGAAAGAGAATTAATCTTTCCCTCAAGCACTTTACAGAAGATCCATGGGTACATTTTGAAGAAAAGTACCATGTAAATGACATCGTAAAGGGTAAGGTAACAAAACTTACTGATTTCGGTGCTTTCATTGAACTGGAAGAAGGTATTGAAGGTCTTGCTCACATTTCAGAATTCTCTTGGACAAAGAAGATTAACAAGGCTTCTGATATGGTTAAGGAAGGCGATGAAATTGAATGTATGGTATTAGGCTATGACATTCAGGCCGGTCGTGTTTCACTTGGTATCAAGCAGGTAACTGCAAATCCTTGGGATTCAATTGCTGAAAAGTATCCTTTGGGAACAAAGGTAAAGGGTAAGGTTGTTAAGATTACAAACAGCGGTGCCTTTGTACAGCTTGAAGAAGGAATTGACGCTTACCTTGCAGGTGATGATCTTTCATGGACTAAGAAGATTAAGCACCCTGGAAGTGAACTGAAGGTTGATCAGGAAATCGATGCTCAGATTATTGAATGCGATCCTGAAAACCATAGACTTCGTGTAGGTGTAAAGCAGCTTTCTGAAAACCCTTGGAAGGAATTTGCAAGCCAGTACAAGTCTGGTGATACACTTGAAGGCGAAGTAACATCAATTGTTGATTTTGGTATCTTTGTAAAGGCTCCAAATGGAATCGAAGGTCTCGTAAACAAGTCAAATCTGAGCGATGATCGTGAAGTTCCTTTCGAGGAAGCTGTTAAGAAGTACAATGTTGGCGATAAGGTTAACGTATATGTTGTATCAGTTGACGTTGCTACAGAAGGTAAGGAGAAGGTTGCATTCTCTGTAAGAGAATACAAGAAGGCTCAGGCTAGAGCTGAAATTTCTCAGTATATGTCTTCTGGCAACGATGATGATGGTGCATATACAATCGGTGACAGTTTCAAAAGTCAGCAGGAAGAGAACTAATTAACTAAAAATGAGCGACTCAAATAATTTCGACATAGAAAAAATCAAATCGCTCATTCAGGTTAATACAAATATTAATTCTAATATTAAGGATGCCGATGCATTACTGGTTTCAATTCTGGAATCAGCAAAGCTGCTCGTAAAATGCGAGTCGGCATCTTTAATTTTGGCACACAAAGAAGACGACACTCTTCGGTTTGCAATTTCTTTAGGTCCAAAAAGTTCTGAAGTAAAAAAAATCCCTGTAACTCTTAATTCAATTGCAGGCTGGGTATACCTGAATAACAAAGCGCAAATCATCAACGATGTAAACAATGACACTCGTTTTAATGATTCAGTTCAATCAAAAACAAACTATATTACTCGCAATATGCTGGCTTTCCCAATGAGAGTTGGGGGAAAATGTATAGGCGTTATTGAATTGATTAATAAAGCTGATGAAATGAACTTTGACCAGGAAGATCTTGAGATTCTTACATTAATTGGAAATCAAGCTGGAATTGCTTACGAGAATTCCCAGGACTATCTTAATACTAAATATCAGGTTATCAGCCTCCAGGAAACTGTAAATAACGGAAAAGATTATCATACATTTATTGCAAATTCACCTGCGGTAAAAGAACTTGTGAATGTTATTGGTATGGTTGCAAAGACAAATTCTTCTGTTTTGATTACAGGTGAAAGTGGAGTAGGAAAAGAGCTTTTTGCAGAACAGATTCATCTTAATTCACTTCGTGCCCAAAAGCCTTTTATACGTTTATCATGTGCAGCTCTTTCACCAACTCTTCTTGAAAGTGAATTGTTTGGACATGTAAAAGGTGCTTTTACGGATGCTGTTTCCAATCAAAAAGGTCGATTTGAGGCTGCTGACGGTGGTACACTCTTTCTTGATGAAATAGGTGAACTTCCTCTCAATTTGCAGGCTAAACTGCTGCGGGTTTTACAGGAGAGAAAGTTTGAAAAAGTTGGCTCTTCTGAAACAATTTCTGTAGATGTAAGAATTGTTGCTGCTACAAACCGCGATCTGGAAAAGATGGTGAATGAAGGAACCTTCAGAGGTGATTTGTATTACCGCCTTAATGTAATGAATTTAAGAATTCCTCCATTAAGGGAAAGAAAGGATGATATAAAGCCTTTGTGTGAATATTTCCTTGAGAAATTTAATTACGAAACTAAAAAAAATATCAAAGGATTAAGTTCCAGAGCCTGGGATGCAATTTTTGCCTACTACTGGCCTGGAAATATCCGGGAACTGGAAAATACTGTAGAAAGAGCCTGTATACTCTGTAATTCTGATGAAATTCAGGAAAGTAACCTTTACCTTCCTGCCAGCGGAAGAGACAATATTCAGGTGGTAGAAAGCATAAGTTCAGAGATTGTAGATTCGAATACAGAAAGTGACGATAAATCCTTAAAATCTGCACTTAATGCATTTAAAAAACAGTATGTTACCAAAATCCTTGAACAGAATAACTGGAATCAAACCGAGGCTGCTAAAGTCCTGGATATCCAGAGAACATATGTTTCAAAATTAATGAATGAACTGAATATCAAAAGCCGCAAGTAGTTAAAATTTTATAGTAAAAACTTCTCCTTTTGACAAATAGTTTATTATTATATATATTTTAGTACTTTCATTTAGAATTAATTTGGGGTAAAAAAAATGGCAAATAAAGTTTTATCAAATGAAAAAAATAAGAAGACAAGCGAAAAAATCAGTGACTTTATGTTAAAAAATCGTCTTGTTATTATGGCTGCTTCACTGGTAATTATAATTGCAGCTCTGGCTGTTTCAATTGTTTCAGTTGTTTCTTCTTCTTCAAGCAAAAAAGAACTGTCTGCAATTGATGCAATTGAATACTCATATATTTCAGGTACAGAAAATTCTGACCTTTCAGCTCAGCAGGACAAGGCAATTGAAGATCTTAAAGCTTTTGTTTCAAAGAAGGGAATTACTGGCGTTCGTGCAAATATGCTTCTTGCTTCAATTCAGTGGCAGAAAGCAGATTATGCTGCTGCTGCACAGTCATTCGAAAAAGCATATCTTCTTTCAAAGAAATCAACATATACAACAGGCTTAAATGCATATAATGCTGCTGCTGCATATGAAGAATGTGGAAATAATGAAAAGGCTGCTGAATTCTATCAGAAAGCAATTGATTCAGACTATGAAATGAAGGCTCACGCATATTTTAATCTTGGCCGTGTAAAGGAAGCTTTAGGAGATAAGGATGGAGCAATTGCTGCATATGAGACAATTGTAAACGATTATTCTTCTGATAACTGGAATCTTCTTGCAAAGAGCCGCCTGATTGATCTTAAACCTTCAGTAAGTGCAGAGTAATATTGGATGTAACTCTATGAAAATGGATTTGTTACTAATATGCAGACAAATCCATTTGCTGTAAAGGATATATATGAATTTTAAAAGAACATTTAATAAGGAGAGAGTAAAATTTTATTTTGGACTCCTTTTTATATGTTCTTTTATTATTTTAAATACCTCTTGTGGTCTTGATGTATATTATTTTCTTGTTGCTCCTGTATGTAATGATGTACGCACGGAAAATAATGACCCGGCACTGGACTACTTTATATTTAAAACTGCTCAGTCAGGGAATTATTCAGCAGATAGTTCTTCCGCCTTTATTTTTTCTGGAACGGAGATTTACTACAAAATATATACAGATTCTAGTTCGATGATTAAGAGGGAATCCACAATTGATAACTACATAGATAATGCAAATTCTTCATCAAACTCAAGTTCTGCTACTGCTGCAATGGATCAGCTGGAAAGCTGGGGCTACCAGAAGTTAAAGTTTACGAATAAGGTAAATACACCGGATCCTCTTATTGTATCTAATAATTCAACTACAGATGAATATGTATATATCAGGCTTGTTAATTCTTATGCAGGTGAAGATTATCAGGCTTGTATCTGTGTAGGTAGCAGCGCTATAACTAAGTGTGATACTGATACCGCATTTAAGGATTCGTCAGGAAATATTCTTGCACCATTAAGAATTGTAGAGGATTCATCTGCAAAAGATTATAAATCATTTGCATTCGCTTCAGATTCCAGTGATTCCTTAAAAACACCTCCTGCAAGCACTGATGTAGATGTATATTATACAAGCTCAAGTAATGATACCTGGTATGTAGATTTGTATGCTGTCTCTGTTGGATTTGATACTGCAACTTATGTTTCTTATTACAGTCAGCCTGCTTTTTTAGGATATATGGCTATTCCTGATGGAGATTATTCTGATAATTAATTCATAATCCAAAAAAAAATTTTTGTATTTTATTATTATCACTTGATATAAATTAAAAAATAGTATATATTCTTTTTCACGGCACTTTAGCTCAGCTGGATTAGAGCATCTGCCTTCTAAGCAGAGGGTCGACGGTTCGAGCCCGCCAAGTGTCAAAGCCTTAATTCCCTTGGAGTTAAGGCTTTTTTATTGCAAAAAATTTTCTTTCCCTTTACTAGTATAAGTCAGTAAATTATAGTATTATTTCTCGGGTTAAAATCAAATTTTCATTAATTACTACATTACCTAGTGAAATTGTAGTAATTTATATATAGGAGCTCTTCTATGGCAGAAAATATGCTTGAAATAAAAAATCTTTCCGCTTCGGTTGGAGAAAAGAAAATCCTTGATGATATTTCTCTTAATATTAAAAAGGGGGAAATTCATGTTTTAATGGGACCAAATGGTGCCGGTAAATCAACCTTAGGCTACACACTTATGGGTAGTCCTGAATATACTATTACATCCGGTAATATTATTTTTGATGGGGTTGATATTACAGAAGATGAAGCTGATAAAAGAGCAAAGGCTGGTATTTTTCTTTCATTTCAGGAACCTCTTGAAGTTCCTGGCATTTCACTTGAAGCCTTTATCCGTTCTTCTTTACAGCAGGTTACAGGTCAGAAAGTTAAGTTAATGGCTTTTACTAAAGAAATGGAAAAACAGATGGATTTACTTAAGATGAATCCTTCTTATGCACAGAGAGACTTAAATGTTGGTTTTTCCGGTGGTGAAAAAAAGAAGAGTGAAATTCTTCAGCTCCTTATGCTGAAACCAAAACTTGCTATTCTTGACGAAACTGATTCCGGACTTGATGTAGATGCTGTAAGAACGGTTTCAAAGGGAATTGAAGAATACCAGAAACAGACAGGTGGTTCACTTTTAATTATCACTCACTCTACAAAGATTCTTGAAAGTTTACATGTTGATAAAGCACACATTCTTGTAAAAGGAAAAATTGTTCATACTGGTGATGGTTCCCTTATTCAGCAGATTAATGAAAAGGGATTTGACGAATTTATTCCTGCTGAAATCAAGGAAGCTGAAAGAAAAGAAAAACTTATGGCTGCTGCAAAGGCTGCTATGGAAGCAGTAAAGCAGAATGTAAATAATGGAGGCCTTGACTCATGAGTCAGGATGAGAAGAAAGAAATGAATGACGCTATCCATGACGTAGACAGGTCATTGTATGACTTCCGTTACGAAGAAAAGGAAAGCGAGTTTTATAAAATACGTGCCGGACTGGACGAATCAATAGTTAGAAAAATTTCTGAAGAAAAAGAAGATCCTGAGTGGATGAAAGAGTTTCGTTTAAAGTGTTTGAAAATTTATAATGAAACCAATGAACCTGACTGGGGTCCGGATATTAAAGATCTTGATATTCAGAAAATTGTATCTTATGTAAAGTCAAAATCACAGATGACTGCAAAATGGGATGATCTTCCTGATGATATTAAGGAGACTTTTGATAAACTTGGAATCCCTGAAGCTGAAAAAAAGAGTCTTGCAGGTGTTGGTGCCCAGTATGATTCTGAACTTGTTTACCACAATGTAAAGGAAGAAGTTGCAGCCCAGGGGGTTATTTATACTGATTTTGAAAGTGCCTTAAAATCTCCTGAATGGGGACCGATGGTTAAGGAACATTTCATGCATCTTGTTCCTCCTACAGATCATAAATTTGCTGCTCTGCACGGCGCTTTATGGAGTGGTGGAAGTTTTGTTTACGTTCCAAAGAATACAAAAGTAAGCATCCCTCTTCAGTCATATTTCCGCCTTAATGCTGCAGGTGCCGGTCAATATGAACATACATTGATTATTGTAGACGAAGGTTCAGATCTTCACTTTATTGAAGGTTGTTCAGCTCCTAAATACAATGTTGCAAATCTTCATGCAGGTTGTGTTGAACTGTATGTTAAGAAGGGAGCCAGACTTAGATATTCAACTATTGAAAACTGGTCAAAGAATATGTACAACCTTAACACTAAGCGTGCAATTGTTGAAGAAAATGGTCGTATGGAATGGGTATCAGGTTCCTTTGGAAGCCATGTTTCATATCTTTATCCTACAACGATTCTTAAAGGTGATAATTCTCAGTGTGATTTTACAGGAATTACTTTTGCAGGTAAGGGCCAGAATCTTGATACTGGTGCAAAGATGGTTCACATTGGAAAAAACACTTCAACTGTAATCAATACAAAATCAATTTCCAAAGATGGAGGTATTTGTACTTACCGTTCATCAATTGTAGTAAATAAAAATGCTTTAAACTCAAAGGCCAGTGTAGACTGTTCATCTCTTATGCTTGACGATGAAAGCCGTTCTGATACTGTTCCTGCCATGAACATTATGACAGATGACTGTGATATTGGTCATGAGGCAAAAATCGGACGTATTTCAAACAAGGCAATTTTCTACCTTATGAGCCGTGGAATTCCTGAAGAAGATGCCCGCGCTATGATTGTAAGTGGTTTTGCTAATCCTGTAAGCAAAGAGTTGCCTCTTGAATATGCAGTGGAAATGAATAATCTCATTCGTCTTGAAATGAAAGGAACAATGTGATGGCAGAAAAGATTAATGTTAACGTAAATCAGTTTCCATCCCTCACATGGAATCATTTAAATATAAATAGAAGTCATTTTGAGGGTAGTCTTGTTAGGGCAAGAATTTCTTCTGAAGAAAAACAATTTATTTTGCCTGATGAAATACAATATGAACGGAAGTTATTGAAAGATATTCCTGAGACTGAAAGTTTTTATACAGGTTTGGGAAAGGATTTTGATAAGGAATTGAATGCTGTTTCTGAGAAATTAAATGCGGCCGTAAATACTTTTACTGTTCCTGCCGGCGTAAAAATTCAGAAATCAGTAAAGACCCTTTATGAAGCAGTTGATGGAGATGAGAGTTTTTCTGATGTTTACATTATTGCAGGGGAAAACTCTGAATCAACTTTTATTTTTGATTATACATCTTCTGACAGCTGCCAGGGGCTTTTTGGTTTAAGAATTAAGGTAATGGCACTTGATTCTGCAAAAGTTCATATAGTAACAGTAAACCGCCTTGGAAAAAATTATGTATGTTTTAATGGCTGTGCGTCTTTAGGACTTGATAATTCTTCAGTTGAATTTACTCAGCTGGAACTTGGTGGTAAAGATAATTACAATGGGCTGCAGAATATTCTTTCAGGATATCAGTCAAAGTATGAAGGTCAGCATGCTTATATTGTTTCAAAGGATTCCAAACTTGATTTGAATCAGATTGTTGTACAGACCGGAAGAAATTCTGAAAGTAAATATACAGTTGATGGTGTTCTGATGCAGAATGGAAAAAAGACCTGGCGTGGAACAATTGATTTTAAGCATGGCTGTATTGATGCCAAGGGTGATGAGCAGGAAGATGTTCTGCTTTTAAATCCTGAAGTTGTAAATAAATCTCTTCCAGTTATTCTTTGTGATGAAGAAGCCGTTGAAGGTCGTCATGGTTGTTCCATTGGAAAAGTTGACATGGAAAATCTCTTCTATATGCAGAGCCGCGGGGTTGATTTCCAGACTGCTAAAGAATTAATGCTTAAAGCTAAAGTCCGCAAGGTTCTTCATCATATTGATGACAAGGAACTTTCTGATAACGTAGAAGCTTTTACAGACAAGCTTTTACAGGAGGTCTAATAAATGTTTAATCCTGAAGAAATCAAAAAAGATTTTCCTATTTTTTCTGCACCTGAAAATGAAGGATTAATCTATTTTGATAACGCCGCAACAACTCAGAGGCCTCTTTGCGTAATTGATGCAATATCTGATTTTTACAAAAAAAATAATGCTAATCCTTTGAGAGGCCTTTACGGCTTAAGTGTAAGGGCAACTGATGCTTACGAAAATGCAAGACAGAGATTTGCTGATTTTATAAATGCTGAAAGTTCTCAGGAGATTATTTTTACCAGAAATACTTCTGAGAGCATTAATTTAATTGCCTACACATACGGTATGGCTCAGTGTAAAGAGGGTGATGAGATTGTTATTTCATGCATGGAACATCATTCAAATATCCTTCCATGGCAGATGGTTTGCAAGGCTACCGGAGCAAAACTTGTCTGGCTGGAATGTGATGAAGAAGGTGTAATCTCCAGAGAAGAGTATCAGTCTAAGATTGGTGAGAAAACAAAGATACTTTCGATTGCCCATGTAAGTAATGTATTTGGCATTACAAATCCTGTAAAAGAAATGGCAGCATACGCTCATGAAAAGGGAAATGGCGGTAAAGGTGCCTGTGTTGTTATTGATGGTGCTCAGAGTCTGCCTCATCTTAAAGTTGATGTAAGGGACATTAATGCTGATTTTTATGCAGTTTCTGGACATAAAGTTCTTGGACCAATGGGAATTGGCGCACTTTATGCAAAATTATCTTTTCTTAACCAGATGGAACCTTTCCTTCGTGGTGGTGAAATGATAGAGTATGTTACAAGAGATTCTGCTACTTACGCTGAACTTCCTCACAAGTTTGAGGCTGGAACAGTAAATGCTGCTGATGCAGTAGGTTTTGCTGCAGCCCTGGATTATGTCTCAAAACTTGGTTTTGATGAAATAAAAGCTCATGATGATGAACTGGCCGGTCTTCTTTATGATGGAATGAGTCAGTATCCTTATGTTCACATAATTGGAAATAAAGATGCCCGCAGACATTCCGGAATCATTACCTTTACTATTGATGGGGTTCATCCTCACGATATAGCATCAATTCTGGATACAGAAAAAATTGCAGTCAGGGCAGGCCATCATTGTGCTCAGCCTCTTATGCAGAAACTTAATGTTGGTTCTACAGCCAGAGCAAGTTTATATATTTACAACAGCCGCAAGGAAGTGGAAACTTTTGTAGAAAAAATTTCCCATGTAAGGGAATGGATGGGAATCAAGGATTAATATATGGATATTAAATCTCTTTATGCAGAAATCTTAAATGAACACAATATCAGCCCTAATAATAAGGGTGTGCTGGATGATGCTACATTGACTCTTCAGGGAGTTAATCCCAGCTGTGGCGACAATATATACCTTCAGCTGAAAATTGATGATAAAGGTGTTATAACCAGCGGTACTTTTAACGGCAGCGGCTGTGCAATTTCTCAGGCTTCTGTTGACATGATGCTGGACAATATAATTGGAAAAACAAAAGAAGAAGCTCTGGCTCAGGCAGATCTTTTTATGGATATGATCCAGGGAAAAGAAAAGGACCAGGAAAAACTTGAAGTTCTTGATGAAGCTGCTGCTTTACAGAATATCAGTTTTATGCCTGCGAGAGTAAAGTGTGCTGTGCTTGGCTGGCATACTATGCAGGAAATGCTCCGTAATGGTAAAACTCAGGCTTCTGCTTCAGAGAGCCACTGCAATATTAAATAAGGCTTAGGTGCTGTAAAAAAAAGACTGCTTATGTTAAAACACAGGCAGTCTTTTTTTATTTTATTATTTTTCCTTTACGATTTTTCTTTTCTGCGTGGAAGCTGATTTTGTTTTTCTTTCAGAAACCTTTGTTTTTTTATCTGAGGTCTCTGAAGTTTTGCTACAAAGAACTTCCTTAAGATCCTTAATGAGTTTAAGATAATCCTTTTGACTGATATTATTCCAGGTTCTTATGTTTCTGATTGGATTTCCATCTTCCATTTGGATAGTCATTTCATCTGAAATGGCTTCTTTAACTGTAGTGTTTTCCGTTTCAAAAACGCTTTTTCCCTTTGAAAGGGCAGCCAGGGTAATTTCTTTTGTTCTTGGATCCCGCAGTAAATCTCCTAAAGCTGTATCGTCGGTGATTTCAAGAGGTGGCTGAATTGTACTTTCGTATGTAATGGTTTTCCGTGCCCGAATATCCCTTGAAGAGGAACCAACAAGAATTTCGTATTGTCCACCTGCGGCATACCAGCAGTGGAGTTCCGGGTTATACCATGATAAATCTCTTTTATTAAGAGTAAATGTTACTTTAACCCGGGACCCTGCTTTAATGAATACTTTTTCAAATCCTCTAAGTTCCTTAAGTGGACGGACAGCGGCTTTTGTTTTATCACAAACATAAAGTTGAACTACTTCCTTACCGTCATATTTTCCAGTGTTCTTTACGCTGAGGCTTATGCTTATTGTATTGTCATTTTTTAAATTTGTTGGTGTGATTGAAAGATTTGAATATTCAAAAGTTGTGTAGCTCAATCCGTGTCCGAAAGGAAAAAGCACATCCATATTTCTGCTGTCATACCATCTGTATCCTACAAAGATTCCTTCTGCATAATTTGTATGGTCTTTATCATTTGCAAAATTGAGGTAAGAAGGATTGTCTTCAAGTCTTAAAGGAAAAGTTTCTGCCAGTTTACCGCATGGATTTGAACTTCCCAAAAGAATGTCTGTTACCGCTTCTCCTACTGCTTCTCCACCAAGATAGGCTTCTACAATTGCATTTACATCATTTACCCATGGCATTGAAACAGGAGACCCGTTATGTAATACAACTGTAGTTTTTGGATTAGCTCTGGCAACTTGTCTTATGAGTTCATTCTGATCATCCGGCATATCCATATGACTGCGGTCATAGCCTTCACTTTCAAAAGAATCCGGAAGTCCTGCAAAAATAATGACATTTTTGCTTTGTTTTGCTAATTTAACTGCTTTCCGAATAAGGTTTTCCCTTTCGTTTACATCTTCTATTTTGTCTGTAAGACTTGTGTCATAACCTTTTGCGTAAACAAAATCAATACGTTTTTCCTTAAAAACTTCCAGAGAACCTTTTACATTTACGGCATTGATGTGGCTGGAACCTCCACCCTGGTAGCGAGGCTTTTCAGCGAATTCTCCAATTAAACACAAGGAATATTTTTTTCCTTTTAGCCCTGCCATTACTCCGGAAGGTTTGGCCAGCTTGAGAGGAAGCATACCATTATTTTTAAGAAGAACCACAGATTCTTTTTCAATTTCTTTTGCAATTCTGTGGTGTTTTGCAAAGTCAAATTCTCCTTCCTGCTGATTATCTATGTAATTGAAAATCCATTTAAGAATTCTTTTGCAGGATAGATCAAGTGTTTTTTTAGATAATTTTCCATCTTTAACAGCTTTAATAATCTGTTGAGTGTTTACACCGTTTGAAGAAGGCATTTCAAGGTCACAGCCGGCTTCAAGACCTGCTGTCCTGTTACTTACTGCACCCCAGTCAGACATTACAAGGCCTGTATATCCCCATTCCTTACGAAGAATGTCTGTTAAAAGCCACTTGCTTTCACCTGAATAAGTTCCGTTGATTTTGTTATAGCTGTGCATTATTGTGTACGGCTGAGCTTCTTTTACGGCAGTTTCAAAGGCTGGAAGATATATTTCACGTATTGTTCTCTCATCTGCATCAGATGAATTAGTAAGTCTCCGGTATTCCTGATTATTAAGGGCAAAGTGTTTTAATGATGTACCAATTCCTTTTTCCTGAACACCCTTTATATAGGAAGCTGCCAGTTGACCGGCTAAATAAGGATCTTCACTCATGTACTCAAAGTTTCTTCCGCAGAGAGGGGAACGTTTAATGTTTACCGCTGGCCCTAAAATAGTAGAAACATTCTTATTATGACATTCATCAGCCAGTACGGAACCCAGCTGATGGAGCACGTTTCTGTCAAAAGATGATGCTGTTGCACAAGCTGCAGGAAAACAAACTGCCTGAATGCTGTCATTAAAATTGGCCCCTTCTTCAGTCTGTCTTCGTAATCCGTGAGGTCCGTCACTTACCATGATTGATGGAATACCAAGACGGTCAATGTTCTTTGTTCTCCAGAAATCTTTTCCGCATAAAAGACTTGCTTTTTCTTCAAGGGTTAGTTTTTTCAGTAAGGCTGTAATGTCTGCTTCGGAATGTTTTTTCATGTGTGCTCCGTTAAATAACTTATTGATATGGTTTTTTATTTAATTTTGTATAACTTGTATACAGATCAGATAATATTATAATTCACTATTTCCTTTAAAAAAATAAAAACCGCATAAAAATGCGGCTTAAAATGAGGTAAAGTAATTACTTGTTTACTTTTTCCTTCAGAGCTTTTCCTGGCTTAAACTTTACAGATTTTGAAGCTGGAATTGTAATTTCAGCACCTGTTAAAGGATTGCGACCCTTTCTTTCTGATCTGTTAGAAATGTCAAATGTACCGAAACCAATTAAAGAAATTGGGTTACCATTTGAAAGCTCTGTTTCACAAACCTTAAGAAATGCTTTAAGAGCTGCTTCTGTGTCTTTTTTTGAAAGGCCAGTTTCCTTAGCCATTGCTTCAACAAGTTCTACTTTGTTCATTAGTATCTCCAAAATAAAATTTACTTTACGTAAGATTTACCCACGCGTTGTGTTCTACATTATAACATATAAAAGGCCATTATTTCTAGTATTTTCTAAATTATTGGTAAATTTCATATTTTTTAAGAAAAAAAAACTTGACAGGTAAAAAGTGTGATGTAATAATGAATTTAGTTTTATGAAAGCAGTTTCAAACAAAATTAATACAATTTATGATGTGGCTAAAAAAGCTGGCGTAAGCCCGGCCACCGTTTCAAGAGTTCTCAATGCCCCTGATACTGTAGCAGCAGATAAGCGTATGCGTGTTCAGAATGCAATTCATGAGCTTAACTTTGTTCCAAAAGCAGAGGCTGTGGCAAAGGCCCGTTCCCTTTACCGTAAAGTAGGGGTAGTAGCTCCTTTTTTTACAGAACCTTCGTTTATGGAAAGACTGAGAGGAATTGCAAAAGTTCTTGCTTCAAAGCATTTCGAACTTGTGGTTTATTCCATTGATACTTCTGAAGATTTATCAAACTACATTCAGTTGCTGGTAAATACCCGGCGGGTTGATGCTCTGATTCTTTTGTGCGTAAAACCTGAAAAGGAAGTTCTGTCAATTCTTAATGATGCAGATTTTCCTGTTTGTTTTGTAGAGGCAGTTGTTGAAGGTTTTTATTCTGTTGCCGTTCCAAATCTTTCAGGAGGAAAAAAAGCCGCTGAATATCTTTATTCGATTGGATGCAGGCATCCTGGATTTATAGGACAGAGTTCTGATAAAGGATATTCCGTTGGAGCAACAGAAGAACGTTATCAGGGTTTTGTCTCATATTTTGAAGGGCAGGGAATACAGATTCCTGACAACTATGTGTGGATTAAGGATTTTACTTCAGGTGAACTGGAAGAAGGGATTGATTCATATCTGTCACAAAAAGTTTTGCCAGATTCTGTTTTCTGTTCTAGTGATGTGATTGCTGCAAGATTTATTAGAATTGCTTCTTCAAGAGGAATAAAAATTCCGGAAGACATAAAAGTAATAGGATTTGACAATATAGATATTTCTGAACATATAGGGCTTACATCAGTTAGTCAGAATCTGGAAGAATCTGGTGTTCTTGCAGCCCGAATGGTTCTTGAAGGAATTGAGAACAACAGTTCAGCTATTTTAAATGCAACAGTTCCGGTTGAAGTTGTGGAGCGAAGTTCAACCGGTAAAAAATAGGTTGTGTTAGCTTAAGGAGGCTATATGAAAAAAGAAGTGTTGGGCGCTGCTGCCCTTCTTGCTGCAGTACTTTCTGTAACAACAGGATGCAGTAAGGAAAGTTCATCATCAAAAAAAGCTGATGATGGAATAGTTCGTATTGAAGGTGCTTTTCGTGGAGAAGAAGAAGCTCGTTTCCAGGAGATTGTAAAAATCTTTAATGAAATGCACAAGGATTCTGGATTCCAGGTTACTTATGAAGGCAGCCCGGATTTTGAAGTGCAGATTCAGGTAGAAGTGCAGGCAAATACTCCGCCAGATATTGCTGTTTTACCACAGCCTGGTACAATGAAGAGATTTGCAGAAGAAGGAAAACTTAAAATCCTTGATTCAGATGTTGTAGCTGCAATAGATTCAAGTTACGCCCCAGTATGGAAGGAACTTGGATCTTACAAGGGAAATGTGTATGGCGTTTTCCATCGTGTAAATGCAAAGAGTTTTGTATGGTACAACAAAAAGGAATGGGCTAAGCGTGGATACTCAATTCCTCAGACCTGGGATGAGCTTCGTGCTCTGGAAGATCAGATGGTTAAGGATGGAGTTACTCCATGGACAGTAGGTTTCGAATCTGGTGCTGCAACAGGATGGCCTGGAACAGACTGGCTTGAAGATATGATGCTCCGTACTGCAGGCCCTGAAGTTTACGATAAATGGGTAAATCATGAAATCAAATTCAATGATCCTGCTGTTGTAAATGCACTTAAATATTGCGGCGAAATTTTCCTGAATAATAATTATGTATATGGAGGCGCAGCTAATATTGTTACAATGAATTATGGTGACAGTATTAAGCCACTTTTTGAAGATTCTCCAAAAGCAATGATGCATCGTCAGGGTAACTTTATTACAGGTTTTATTCAGCAGAATGTACAGGACAATATGGAAGAATATGTTGGCGTGTTTGCTCTTCCTGGTGTAGATCCTCAGTGGGGAACACCTGTTCTTGGTGGAGGTGATCAGTTTGTTGCCTTTACAGATAAACCTGGTGTAAAAGAATTCCTAAAATTCCTTACAACATGGGAAGCATGTGCACCTTGGGCACATATTGGAGGAGCTTTGTTCCCTCACAAAAATCAGAACTTTGATGATTATGGAAACAGCGTAGAACGTGAAATTGCAAAAATCCTTGTAAATGCTTCTGTATTCCGCTTTGATGCATCTGACCTTATGCCAACTGAAGTTGGTTCCGGCTCATTCTGGACTGGAATGGTAAACTATGTATCTGGTTCTGAGAATGCTGAAGATTGTCTTAAAGTAATCGAAGAAAGCTGGCCTCAGTAATTTTTCATTAAGCATGGCGGAGGTGTTAGCCTGAAAACATCTCTGCCTTTTTTTTTAAGGAGACTTGGAGATATCTTATGGAAAAAATAAAACAATCTACTTCACCGGGAGAAATATTCAAGGCACTTGGAATAACTCTGGCAACAATTATTTTTGCTTCTGGTGGATTTATATTATTAAAAGAAAATCTAATGTCGCAGATTCCTACTACATTTATTGCAATTGTCTGGGGGGTAGGGTCTGTAGCACTTATTTTTTATTCATTGAATTTACTTGGGCAGATTTTTCCATCAAAAATCTATAATAGAATTGTTCCCTATATTTTCATTGGACCTGCAGTTTTAATAATGGGCTGGTACCTGCTGCTTCCAACGATTCGTTCTTTTATTTTAAGTTTTATGGATAAAAGTTCTACAAAATTTGTATGGTTTGAAAATTACAAATTTCTTTTTACAGATCGTTCAATGCTGACTTCAATTCGTAATACTTTAATCTGGCTTGTTGTAGGTACTGGATTTAGTGTTTTCCTTGGACTGTTTTTCGCGATTCTGGCAGAAAGAAGTTTAATAGAAAAAGGGGCAAAAACATTTATCTTTATGCCAATGTCAATTTCATTGGTTGGTGCGGGTGTAATTTTTAAATTCATGTATGCAGCAAAATTCGGAGGAGCTGAACAGATTGGTCTCTTAAACGCAATTGTTGTCGCATTCGGTGGTGAACCTCAAAACTGGCTTGGAAAAGCTCCGTGGAACAATTTCTTTTTAATTGCCATTTTTGTCTGGCTCCAGACTGGTTTTGCATTAGTTGTATTGAGCGCAGCACTCAAAGCTGTTCCAGAAGATATGATTGAAGCTGCGCGTATTGATGGAGCTGGTGAGTTTAAAATTCTAATGCGGATAATTATTCCAAATATAAAGGCTTCAATTATAAGTGTAAGCACAACAATTCTTCTTGCAGCCCTTAAATGTTTTGATATTGTTTATTCAATGACTAACGGAATGTTTGGTACAGAAGTTCTGGCAAGTCAGCAGTACAAGCAGATGTTTACATTCCAGAATTACGGACGTGGTTCAGCCATTGCAATTTTAATATTAATTGGTGTTAGTCCGGTAATCTATTACAATCTGAAAGAATTCCGAAACAGGGAGGCCTTTAAATGAAATATCAAACAAAAGAAAAAATCACTCGTGGTAAAATCATAATCACGATAATTCTTATTCTCTGTTGTATTATATGGACAGTTCCTACACTGGGAATTTTCATTACATCATTCCGTACAGGAGATGCTGCAAGTTCAACCGGATGGTGGAAGGCTTTTTCAAATTTAAAAGATTTTACTCTTGATAATTATAATCAGATTTTATTCGGTCAAAGATTTAATGTAGGAAATGCAAATGGAACGCAGACAATTCGTGGTGCAACAATGTTAAGCGCCTTTCTTTCTTCAATTGCTGTAACACTTCCTTCTGTTATAATTCCTATTTTAATTGCATGTGCCGCAGCTTATGCTTTTGCATGGTTAAGTTTTAAGGGAAGAAACTTTTTCTTTGCAATAATTATTTCCTTACTTGTTGTACCTTTGCAGATTTCACTTATTCCAATTCTCAGGGACTATAATAAAATAGGTCTTAACGGAAGTTATTTAGGAATCTGGCTTGCACATACTGGCTTTGGTTTACCTTTAGCCACTTATATGATGTACAATTATATTTCTGCGCTTCCTCGTTCTATTCTTGAATCTGCATTTATTGACGGTTCAAGTCATTTTACAACTTTTGTTAAACTTATTCTTCCTTTATCCATGCCTGCAATTGCTTCATTTGCAATATTCCAGTTTATCTGGGTATGGAATGATATGCTGGTTTCTCTTGTTTTTTTAAGTGGAGCAGGGCAAAAACTTCAGGTTGTAACAGTTCGACTTATGAATATGGCAGGAACCCGTGGTACTGACTGGCATTTACTTACAGCAGGCGCATTTGTTTCAATGATTCTTCCTTTAGGGGTATTCCTTGGATTACAAAAGTTCTTTGTTCGTGGACTTCTTGCAGGTTCTGTTAAAGGTTAAGCACAAAGGATAAAAACATGTATAAGAAACGCTTGGAAGAAAATATGGCATCCCTCACATCATGCCTGTTTGAATTATATGGTCATCGCTGGGATTTTTATAACTTGCTTAACAGACTTGAAAAACTAATGAAAAAGGCCTGTGAAGAAAGGGAAAAAAAAGACTATCTTAAACAGGCTGATGAAGAATCTGAATCTAAATGTCCATGGTATTTAAGTCAAGAAACAGTGGGAATGATGCTCTATGTTGATTTATTTGGAGACAACTTAAAAGGTCTTGTAAATAAAATTTCATATCTGAAAGAACTTGGTGTAAATTATGTACACCTTATGCCGCTTTTCCAGTGCCCTCAAGGGGAAAATGATGGTGGGTATGCAATTAGTTCTTACAGAATAGTTGAAAAAAGTCTTGGAACAATTGAAGATCTCAAATACCTTGCAGATGAATTTCATAAAAATGGAATACGACTTGTATTAGATTTTGTTTTTAATCATACATCTGATGAACATGAATGGGCTGTAAAGGCCAGGGCGGGAGATAAAAAATATAAAGATTTTTATTACATTTACCAGGATAAAAAAGAAGTTGATGAATGGAATGCAAGTCTTCGTGAAATATTTCCCACTGTAAGAAGAGGTTCCTTTACTTATCTTGAAAAAGAAAAAGTATGGGTACAAACTACATTTAATTCGTTTCAATGGGATTTAAATTATTCTAATCCGGAAGTTTTTCTTGCAATGTGTGAAGAAATGTTTTTCATTGCAAATCTAGGAGTTGATGTTCTTAGATTAGATGCACTGGCTTTTGTCTGGAAAGAAAAAGGAACTCCCTGCGAAAGTTTACCAAAGGCTCATACATTAATCCAGGCTTTTCAGTTTGCTGCAAAAATTGCATGTCCTTCACTTCAATTTAAAAGTGAAGCCATTGTTCATCCAGATCAGGTTGTTAAATATATTAATGAAAATGAATGTCGGTTAAGCTATAATCCTCTTGAAATGGCTCTTTTGTGGTCAACAATTGCAACCCGGGATACAAGACTGTTAACTCTTTCATTAAAAAGACGATGGCAGATTCCAGAAAATTGTGCATGGATAAATTACATCAGATGTCATGATGATATTGGCTGGACTTTTAGTGATGAAGATGCAGCAGAACTAGGAATAAATGGATATATGCACCGTCAGTTTTTAAATAAATTTTTTACAGGAAGATTCGACGGTAGTTTTGCCAGAGGGGAACCATTCCAGTTGAATCCTACAACAGGAGACTGTAGAATATGTGGTACAATGGCAAGTCTGGCAGGTCTGGAGCAGGCTGAAGATAATCAAAATTCTCTTTGGATTAAAATGGCAGTAGCGCGAATAAAGATGATGTATGCTGTACAGTTTGCTCTTCCTGGTATTCCACTTTTATATGCAAATGATGAAAAAGCAGTCCTTAATGATTATTCTTACAGAACTAATCCTGATAAAAAAGAGGACTCAAGATGGGTACACAGAATAAAAACTGAATGGAAATCTTCAGTGGAAGACAATTCTCAGAAAGAAATATCTGATTTTGTCAAAAGAATTATCAGTATAAGAAAAAATGAAAAACTTTTTGCTGGATCAAAAATATTCTTTTATGACACTCAGGATTCACATGTTTTTGCTTTTAGACGTGATACAATTCATGTTGTGGCGAATTTTTCTGAATGTCCTGCTCAGTTTAAAATTGATGCATGGTCCCAGGATAGTACAGATTTATTGACTGAAAAAAAATATAAAAATAATAATTATCAAAATCTGGAACCATATGAAGTTCGCTGGCTTAAGGAGAATCTATAATGAAATATGATCTTGTATCTCTCGGGGAAATCTTAATTGATTTTACTCCAGCAGGATTATCTGAAGCAGGAAAAAAATTGTATGAAGAAAATCCTGGTGGTGCACCGGCAAATTGTGCCGGGGCCTTAGCAAAATTAGGTGGAAAAAGTGCTTTTCTTGGAATGACAGGTTTAGACAGTTTTGGAGATGATGCAAAACAAGCCCTTGATGAAATTGGTGTGGATACAAGCGGAATGAAAAAGACTTCAAAGCAACATACAACTCTTGCTTTTGTAAATCTTGACCCTAATGGTGAAAGGCATTTTAGTTTTTGCAGAAATCCTGGGGCAGATACGCAGTTAAGTGAAAATGACCTGGATCTGGATAAAATAACAAATACAAAAATCTTTCATGTAGGTTCATTAAGCCTCACTGATGAACCTTCAAAAAGTGCAACATACAAAGCTGTAGAACTGGCAAAAAAAAGTGGAGCAGTAATTTCCTACGATCCTAATTATCGGGAAAAACTTTGGAATGGTAAAAAAGATGCTGTTCCTTTAATGAAAAGTATTATTCCTCTGGCTGATATAGTAAAAGTGAGTGAAGAAGAACTGTATATTCTCTATGGAAAATGCAGTCGTAAAGAAGGTGCCCTTAAAATTCTTAAGGAAAATGTGCATCTTGTTTTAATCACTTTAGGTGCAGAAGGTGTTTATTATGCAGGAAAAGATTCTTCCGGAGATTTTATTGATGGAATAATTGGTGTGCCAGAGGTAAATGTTGTTGATACAACTTGTGCAGGTGACAGTTTTACAGGTGGCCTTTTGTACTGTCTGACCCGAAAAGAATCACCTCTTGATTTTACAAAAACTCAGCTTGAAGAATATCTGGAATTTGCTAATTCTGTTGCTTCTATATGTGTAACCAGAAGAGGTGCAATACCTGCTTTACCTTCATTACCTGAAGTTACAGCTTTTATAAAGCAGTGGAAAGAAAAACAGTAAACAAAAATTATATCTGCTGCCATATTTCTGCCCGGCAGATAAAATGTATGGCAGCAGCTTCTTTTCTTTACTTTAAATATTTTTCAAAAAAGTCTGCAAGTTTTTCAAAAGGAATATAATTCTTGTCACCTCCATCGTACAAATCTGTATGACTTGCACCTGGAACAATCACCAGTTCCTTATTATTTCCGGAAAGTCTCTTGAAGGCATCTTCTCCAAAGTAACGGGAATGAGCCTTTTCTCCATGAAGTACCATTACAGCGCTTTGAATTTCTTCAGCATAGGAAAGAAGTTTTGTGTTTAAAAGTGAAGTTGCTGCTGTTACATTCCATCCACCGTTGGAATTTAGACTTCTCTCATGATATCCTCTTTTAGTTTTGTAGTAGTCGTAATAATCTTTTACAAAATATGGTGCATCCTGAGGGAGAGGATCAATTACTCCTCCTCCAAGTTTATATGATCCGCCTTTTTCCATTGACTTAAAATCTTCAATACGCTGTGCCATAAGTGTTTTCCGTAAATCATTTCTAGCCTCTGGAGTATTTGCATTATCAAAATATCCATTTGCAGTTACACGACTCATGTCGTACATTGTACTGGCAACAGTTGCTTTAATACGTGTATCAATTGCAGCTGTATTAATTGCCATTCCGCCCCATCCGCAGATACCGATGATTCCAATCTTTTCCGGATCAATGTTGTCACGGGTTGAAAGAAAATCAACTGCTGCCATAAAGTCTTCTGTATTAATGTCCGGGCTGTTCATGAAACGTGGTTCTCCACCAGATTCTCCTGTATAACTTGGATCAAAAGCCAGAGCAATATATCCAAGGGATGCCATTTGATTTGCGTATAGACCTGAAGCCTGTTCTTTAACGGCTCCAAAGGGGCCTGACACAGCAAGTGCCGGGTTTCCGGATCTTGCAGCCTTTTCTGGTGTGTAAAGATCTCCTGCCAGTTCAATTCCAAAATGATTACGGAAAGTTACTGTTGTCCGTCTGACACCAGGGGCCAGTTCAAAAGTGTAATGTTCATTCTGTCTGTCTATTTTTGCAAGTGTTGGATTCATAGAATTCTCCTTTGTTTATTAGTAACGTAGTGTAACTAAAATAAAAAATACGATATAAAAAGTATCTTGTCAATACTTAAAAGTAAAATTAGTGACAGAAAGTTGCTTAAAACTTTGGATCTTGAATATGAAAACAATAGCTGGATTGCTCCCTTTATGATGGAACTAATTTGATGTTATAGGAATAAGGACTTCTGTATTTACATGGAAGTTGTATCATAAAAAATTCAATTATTCTCCACTTGACTTACTCTTTCAGTTAAGAATTTCATAAAAATATTTTGAATGCCGTTTATTGACACTCTTGTACATTAAAATATTAATCGCAAGGTGAAAAGAACTTTATGAAATATTCCATTTTTTCAGTTGTTTTCTTACATAAGTCAAATACGATGATAAACAATGTCTTGAAAAATGTTGCAAGCACTTCATTAAAAAGGAGGTGTGAATGACCGAAGACACAATTGTTAAAGTTTTGAACAATACAGAGTCATATCTGCACCGATGCGAAGGTTATTGTACTCATCATCAGTGCTATGTAACCACAAAGCAAATGAAAAGACGTAAATGTATAAATAAAAATTGTAGATATTTTTTAAGTCGAATTAAAAGAGGAGGTTCCGTATGATATTTCATGCATTATTTAATATCATAGAATGGTTTTTTATTAATGGAATTATTCAGATTCCTGCATTTCTTAGTTTTCTTGCTGCCGGGATTTGTTTAATACTTTTTATCTTAAGCTTCATTAAAAAGTTGCATAAGTAAGGAGGCAGAATAATGAAAAATAATGATTATGGATCAGCTAGTTTCCAGGTTACTTATCAAATTTTATATTCTAAAATTAAAAAAGTAATGGACAAACAGTTTGAAGTTGTTCAGACAATGAAAGAAAATTCATATAGTACAAGGACTGAAAAAACATTAAAGTCTTTGCTAGATGCTGAAAATCTACTTCATTGTTATGAAGAACTATATAATACTTCACCAGAAAACGAAAGTGAATTACAAGAAATTGAATGGTTATTTAATAATGGACTATTAAGAACTAATAAAGAGATTGCAGAAAGAGAAGAAGAAAAAGAACGACAGGTAAAAAAACTGAAAGCATTTAACACAAGGATCATATTAAACAGTGATTATGCATTAAATTTAAAAAGAGCAATTTGTTTAATATTTATACTTGCTCCTATAATTCCTTTGATAATTATTCACAAGGAATGGGGGGATGAACTTAGAAAATTAACCTTTTCTGATTTTCAATACTGCACATCAATTACAAAAAATATTATGTTTGAATACGATATATTATATTTATTCAGCTTAATTCTTACAGGAATTGTTATATTTGGATTATCCAATATATACAAAATTATTATAGATAAAATTATTGCTAATAAATATGAAGATGCAGGAGAGACTCCACCATTCCCAATGGATACCGTAATAAGTTGTGCTTCATATGCTTTATTCGTAGGCTCCTTATTCAAGAAAAAACGTAAATAACTTACAATTTTATCTCTAACCCGGAATAAAGCATTAGATGAGGCGGTATTGTATAAATTACTGATGATGTTCACCGTGGTGATTGCATTTAGCCTCAAAATTTGGGATAAGTTCTCCTCTGGCAAAAAGTTCTGCGGCTTTATCTGCAGAACCTGTAATTCCAGGCATTTCTTTTAATCCGCTTGCTGCAATTGCTTCTACTGCGCCCTGACCGCGATTGCCAAGAATCAAAGTTTCTACACCAAGACTCTTCAAATAAGGAGGAATTGCATGATGTCCGTTTCCTCCATTATCAACCACTTCTGAAGAAATGATTTTTCCATTTTCAATTTCATAAAGTTTAAAATACTGAGTTTTTCCAAAATGCTGAAAAACATTTCCTGTGTCTTTATCGTATGTAACTGCTACTTTCATATTATTTAAATCTCCTTATGATTCATCCTTAAACAATTAAGCTAAAAAAATCTAAAAGAATTATATAGTATAATAAAAAAAATTGACATATACAAAGATGGGTGTTATATTGTGTATGTACAATATACACAACATAGGGGGTTTTAAATGAAACTGATTGATATTCAGCATCTAAACAAAAAGTATCCTTCATTTGAATTGAAGGATGTTTCCTTTTCTCTGGAAAGTGGTTACATCATGGGATTTATAGGAAAAAATGGTGCTGGAAAAACTACTACAATGAAATCTATGCTTCATCTGGTTCATCCTGATTCAGGAAAGATTTTTCTTAATGGAATGGATATGGATCAGAATGAACTTGAAATCAAACAAAGCGTAGGTATCGTCTTTGGAGGCATCGATTATTACCCTGAGACAAAAATCAAAAAATTAAAAAATACAATCAGACCATTTTATAAAGAGTGGAATGAAGAACTGTTTCAAAAAATGATTAATCATTTTGAGATTGATGAAAATAAGAAGGTTAAGGAATTATCTGCCGGTATGAAAGTAAAAATTGCTGTCGCCATGCAGATGGCTCATAATGCCCGTCTTTTAATTCTTGATGAACCGACTTCAGGTCTGGATCCAGCTTCAAGGGATGATTTAATTTTACTCTTCCAGAAGTATATTGAAGATGGGGAACACAGCATTCTTTTTTCAACTCATATAACTTCTGATCTTGAAAAATGTGCAGACTATATAACATACATAAAGGATGGAAGAATTATTAATTCTACAGACAAAGAAACTTTTGAATCCAATTACCTGATAGTTAATGGAAAAAAGGAAGACTTATCACCTGAACTCAAAGATAAAATAATTGGCTTGAATATTCATTCCCTTGGATTTGAAGGAATGATTAATGCCCAGGATAAGACTCTTTTCTCTGGCTGTACGATTGAGGCTGCAAGCCTGGAAGATGTAATGGTTCATCAGGAACGTAAAAGTTTAAGTGAGGTATTCTAATGAAAAATTTAATTGCAAAAGAATTAAAACTATCTGTTGGCATATCAAGCATAATTTATTTAATCATAGGTATACTTGTAGAGTTTGCTCCAAACTATCCTAAATATATTCCTTGTTTATTTATTTGTATTGGATTATTTATGATTTTCAAGACGGGAAGTGTAAATAAAGATCTTTTGTATACAGCCTGTCTTCCTGTAAGAAAGAGTGATACTGTAAAAGCAAGGGTAATCATTTTTGCATTTTCAGAAGTGCTTCAACTGATCCTGTGCATTCCGCTGATTTTTCTTTCAAAAGAATTAAAATTAACAAATAATGCCGGAATTGATTTAAACTTTGCTTTTATTGGTTTGGCCTTTACTTTTTATGCGGTATTTAATTTTGTTTTTCTTACATCCTTCTACAAAAAAGGCGGGAAGGAAGGGGGAGCCTATTTAAAATCAATGATCATTCTTTTGATTTATATGATCATTCTTGAGATTCCTGTATTTTTAGTTAAAACAGAGCTTCCTTTTGCAAAAATAGGAAGATTAATGGACTCAACGGAATATTCAGATATGATTAAGCAGCTGCCATTTGTTGCCGCAGGATTGATCATCTGGATTGTCGGCCTTTTTATTACATGTAAGGTTTGTATAAAAAAATTTGAAAAAATAGATTTATAGGTTATTTTGAAATGGATATTGTAATTTCAAAGATGGCTGATAAACCTATTTACCTTCAAATCTACGATCAGATTTCGTCTCAAATTTTACGTGGTGAAATAAAAGCCGGCACTCAGCTGCCTCCAATAAGGACTGTAGCTGTCGATTTAAGAATCAGCGTAATTCCTGTTAAACAGGCCTGGGAATGTCTCGATTCTAATGGTTATATAATTACATCCCCGGGGAGAGGAACTTTCGTTGCTGAGATTAAATCTGATGATCTGGATAAAAAAAGAAATACTAAAGTTGAAAAACTTATTAAATCTTTTATAGATGAATGTAAATCGATGGGGCTTGATAAGGATTCAATTGTGGATATTATTTCTAAGTCCTGGTAAAAATCCCACCTGATTATAACGGATTACTTTTACTGTCTTTATAATTAAGATAAGTATTTTGTAATCCGTTTTTTTTTTGCTGAATCTGGATAGAAGATTGATTTAAAAAAAGAAAAGCTTCATCCTTTTCTGAATGAAGCTTTATTTGACAGAGTCGGGACAACAGGATTCGAACCTGCGACCCTCTGGTCCCAAACCAGATGCGCTACCAGCTGCGCTATGTCCCGAAAGTTGAGTGGAGGATGAGGGGATCGAACCCCCGACATTCTGGGTGTAAACCAGACGCTCGTACCAGCTGAGCTAATCCTCCAGACTTGCTGTCGAAGTGATTAAGAATATATACTTTATTAAAAAAAGTGTCAATAGAAAATTCAAAAAATTGAAAAAAAATTTAATTTTTTTTTATAAAAAAAGGGGGCTGTCCCAAAAGTATGGGGCAGCCCTAATTATTTTAAATTTACAAGTGAATTCAAATCTGCTAAAATTTAAATATGAGCAGAGGCGTAAGCGATAAAATCACATACAAACCATATAACCAGGG
>JAEEGF011096817.1_pt1 | contig 39011 bp, 38 predicted proteins | sample 9134171 | NCBI WGS metagenome assembly JAEEGF01 (sample SAMN16246542, study PRJNA631951) | gut metagenome | biome: gut microbiome; feature: rumen; material: AP-attached | host: Bos | place: Iran: Karaj | collected 2018-10 | reverse complement strand
TCAAGCTGGACGAGAAGCAGCACATCTTCGGGATGCACAAGCACAAGCGCTGGGTGCTGCTGGCGAACTTCATGGACCGGACCCTGATGCGGAACCTCGTGTCGATGAAGGTGGCGTCGATGATGTCGAACCTCGCGTGGACGCCCGGCTGCCAGCCGGTGGAGCTGGTCCTGAACGGGAAGCACATGGGCTCGTACCTGCTGATCGAACAGGTGCGGGTGGACAACCACCGGGTCGCCATCACCGAGATGACGCCGCAGGACAACGTCGGCGACGCCGTCACCGGCGGCTACCTGCTCGAGCTGGACTTCCACTATGACAACGAGGTCCAGTGGACCGACCCGCACGGGCACAACAACCAGTGGGGGAACGGCATCCCCTTCGGGGTCAAGTATCCGGACCCGGACGACCTCACCCCCCAGCAGCTCACCTACATCAAGGGCTACATCTCCGAGACGGCCAATGTGCTGTACGGCAACAACTTCAAGGATCCCGAAAAAGGGTATGCGAAGTACATCGACATCGATTCTTTCATCGACTACTGGATCGTCTTCGAGGTGATGGGCAATCACGAGCTGGGGAATCCCGGCAGCGTGTTCATGCACAAGGACCGCGGCGGCAAGCTGGTCGCCGGCCCCTGCTGGGACTTCGACTGGGGCGTCCTTTCCTACAACACGTCGCCCCAGGCCCGCTCGGGCCTCATCAACCACAGTTCCATCTGGTACGGCCGTCTGCGGCAGGACCCGGCCTTCGAGGCGAAGCTGAAGGCCCGGTTCAACGAACTGTTGCCCAAGCTGGAGACCATTCCGGACTATATGGACGAGTGCGAGCGGCTCCTGACGGAGTCGGCCAAGCTCAATTTCGCGATGTGGAATCCCGCCGAAGACGCCTCCCAGAACGGCGGCAACATCATCAACGGCGACGAGCGGATGTCCTTCCACGACGCCGTCGCGCGCCTGAAGTCCATCTACAAAGACCGTCTGCAGGTAATCCCCACCAAGCTTTAATCCTCCCACGAAAGGGTGCGGGAGGCGTCCGGGTTCACCCGGATATGGACCTTGAGGGTTTCCTCGGGGAGCAGTTCCTCGATGTTCTCCGGCCATTCCATCAGGCACAGGCAGCCGCTGTCCAGGTAGTCGTACAGGCCGATGTCGAAGGCCTCCTCCAGCCGCTCGATCCGGTAGAAATCAAAGTGATACATCGGCTCGCCCGAGCCGGTGCGGTACTCGTTCACGATGGCGAACGTAGGGGAGCTCACGGCATCCTCGCTTACGCCGAGCCGCTTGCACACGGCCGTCGTGAAGGTCGTTTTCCCGGCCGCCATCGGCGCATAGAATGCAATCAGCTTGTGATCCCCGACGGCCTCGAGAAATTCCCCCGCGGCCCGGTCCAGGTCCTGCAGGTCCTTGATATGGATTTCGTGCATCATGACCCTGCAAAGTTAATCATAAATCCAGAATATTCCGCCGGTCCAGGAAGCGGTAGCCGGCGGCTTCGAGGAGATGCCCCGGCTGGATGTCGGGGAGCCCGGCGAGGTCGGCGATGGTGCGGGCGATCTTGATGATGCGGGTGTAGGCGCGGGCGGACAGGCCCAGGCGGTCGATGATGCGCTCCAGCGTGGCTTTGCATTCGGGGGAGAGGGGACAGAAGCGTTCCAGGAGCTTGGAGGACATCTCCGCGTTGGTGAAGATGCCGGTGCCGGCGAAGCGCGCCTGCTGGACGTTCCGGGCTTTCAGCACCCGGGCGGCGATGGCGGCGGAGGGCTCGCCCTTGCGCCCCTCGATGAGGGCGGAGGTCTGCACGGGGTGAATCCAGAGCTGCAGGTCGATGCGGTCCATGATTGGCCCGCTTAGCTTCGAGAGGTAGGCGGCACGCGCGCCGACGGAGCAGGTGCAGCGCTCTCCCTCGCCGTAATAGCCGCAGGGGCAGGGATTGGAGGCGGCGACGAGCATGAAGGAGGCGGGGTAGACAATCTTCGCCTTGAGGCGGGAGATGGTGACTTTCCGGTCCTCCAACGGCCCCCGGAGGGCTTCCAGCGTGGATTTCGGGGCTTCGCAGAACTCAATTCAATAAACAAACTTGCACCATTATTTATTTTTCTCTATATTTGAACATTGATGGTTGAATATGAATATGAATGAGGCTGCATTTCTGATTCGGTGTAGCACTGATAGGCAAGACTTTGAACGTCAAATAGAGGACTTGACCAGTGTGGCAGACCGTTTTGGTTACCATATCGATGAAAGTAATATTTTCGGAGAATATGTGACAGGAAAGGATGACACGACAAAACAGGACCGGATCTCGATTATTAAACTCCGCGCGGCAGCGGAGAGGGGGCTTTTTGACGTCATTCTTGTCGCAGAAGTAAGCCGAATGAGTCGAGATAGTGTTTCTGGGCGGGTCTATGTCCGGCAATTCTGTAATTTAGGAATCCCAATCTATTTCCGTGACAAAATGAAATGGACGATGGATCCTATAACGAAGAAAGAAGACGAGTCGTTTATAAAAGAACTTGGATTGTATTTCGATGGTGCTGCGGAATACCTAAAAAGCATGAAGACGCAAATTGCGTCAGGGAGACGTTCTCTATTACGAAACAATCAATTGGTTGTGGGTCAGGTTCCTTTTGGATACAGGAAACGTGGGGGAAAGAACCGGACTAATCGGAATGAACTGATCAAAGACGAAAAGGAAGCTATTATAGTTGAGGATATTTTCCGTTCTTACTTGGAAGAAGGTGCGTCCCTAAAGAGCACAACGCTCTCAATATGCGCAAAATACGGAATAAGGAAAAACACAGCGTCGATATATCAGATTCTTACGCGGGAAGCTTACAGAACAGGACAGATGACCGTATTCATGAAAGATCCGGATAACAGTGATGCCCCCTCGGAACCATTTACTTTGACATTTGAGCCCATAATTGACAAAGAACTGTGGGATGCTGTTTGTCGAAAGCGTGAAGACCATCGTTCTTTCAGGGAGGGGTATCCCTCACAGGAGATTCATTTGTTGTCGAGATTGATTAAATGCCCGTTTTGTGGGTATAGTTTTTCTCCCAAAAAACGATCTGGAGATAAACCGGGAGAAAAGTATAGGATAATTAATGGGAAGATCGCATATTCATGGCTATGCATGACTCGTATTAGCCACGCTGCCGGAAATTGTTTGAGCAGAATCAATCTAAATAATGAAAAACTAGAGTCCATTGTTTGGACATTTATTAAGACAGAATTGCTTGATTTTGCAGATCCCAAAAAAGATATTAGAGACGAAAAAATACACTTTTTTCAACAGAAAATCACTGAGGCATATGCGCAGATTCCACTATTCGAACAGGAAATCAAAAAAACAGAGGCAATAGGTAATCGGGCTTATCAAGCATACATTAGTGCTCCTGATGATGTGGCAGATATAGCGTTAAAGAACTATACGGATACTCTTGTAAGAGTCAAGAAGATGAAGACCGAGTATACAATGGAAATCGGTCAGTTGAAGAAAAGGATAAAGTCCTATGAGGGGTCAATTAAATACTATAGCCAGACAGAATTAACTCAAGATTATATCGATAGTATTGAATCAGATGAAAATGAGAAACGAAAGATTACTCTTCAACTCATTGATAAAATCACACCATATAGTATCAAGGTTGGTGTGGTGGTCTTGGAACTACAGACAATAAATGGAAAGTATTACATTCTATTCGATGGATATCAGATTGGTGAGAAACGCATCGCTCATTATATAGCATCTTCATTTGCGGTTTGGCACACTGAAGTCCAAGACAAACTACAGCAATATGAACCATTGTCATACTTTTCGGTAAAAAACGCAGACATAATTGCTTTCCCGGATGCTTTTGATGTCAAGCATGTGAGCTTCAGAGAGATGCAGCAAGTGTGCATATTAAATAACTGGGTTTTGCCTTACAATCACATCTAAAACAAAATATGCTAACAATTAATAGAGAGTTTGTTGAATACTCTTACAGATATACAGTTGTAAGATTATGCGTTGGTCATAAGATTGCGACCATTTATGGTATCTCGCTTTCCGAAGCTATCGATTTTTTACCTTTCTTGGCAACTAAAGAATTGTTTTCGGATAGTGTATTGTCTTCGATAATTCTTGACGATAATCATCTAGATGAAAAGAAATTACCGTCGATGGAATACTTGGAGAATTGCATAACGGAATGGAAGGAATCGAGACAATCAGGGGAAACTCTTCCTTTTATTGGTTATAAAGTGAATCTAATAAATGCTCTTTCTATGATGCTTGGTGTGCATTTGTATGTTGAAAAAGAGCCAGAGCAGCTAATACTAACCCGGCACGCATTAGGGGATACGCCAGAAAAGGCGGGGTTACTAACAGTGATGCCTTATTTGATCATGACCTTCTATTTTGTTATTCTTGCTTGGTGGGAGAAGAAACTTTATAGAAGTAAATGGCTATACGCCTATGAGACGCTGAAAGAGGGAAGAAAACACTTAAAAAGGATATCTTGGTTCTTTTCGCTTTTTGAAAAAGCGAATAATGTAACACCACCCAAATTGATTGACCAGCTCGAACATTATTATAACAAGGATTATAGGACCGTTGGGATAGGCCGATATATTCAATTGTTTTACGGGCGGGGATACTCTTTTGATGAGACCATCTCAAGAGAACGAGATCTTGCATTTCAATGGTTGCAGTCAGTGTATCAGTACACAAAGTCCTATGAAGAGATAATTGATGATATAGAGTTAATGCTCTTCAAAAGTCAAGAGGCCAAAATTGAAGACCCGTATTATGCAAAACAAAGAGAGATTGTCGATGCGCATCTTTGGAGTTGTGAAACGAAATGGCTCAGCGAAAGACTCGACGATGAGGTAAATGAAAAGAGTGCTCAAGGAGACGATTCTGAGAATAGTTCAAAAATAGGAGAGAAGCACGTGAGCGGGACATGGCACACAGATAATAATACAACGTCAGATCTGGTATGGACAGAGCGTTTTTCAAAGTGCTGGAAGAAACTAAAAAGTCTTATAATAGAAAAAATAGTTTTCCCCAACAAATTTAACACGGGAAGGAAGAAGGAAAGAGCGATTTCTATGCTTGAGGCCAGCATGCTTTATAAAGTGTTGGAATCAAATGGCCTTGCACGGTCTTTCTGGGAACATGGTACGACGTCTTCCTTTGTTAAAACACTCCCCCAGGAAGCTGATATTTATCGCCAAGGCTTAGGGAGTTACATCTTTTTAATCGAGATTATACAACGGATAGAGGAGTTAAAACAAGAAAATAGTTTCTATAAGGATACAAAGAGAACAACTTCTGGAACAGGATTGAAAGGCGGAGGGGACAAAGTAAACTGGAAAAGGGGTAAGCAAGAACAATTGCTATTAACCCAGAATCCCAAAGATTTAATAATGGAACTCGAGTTAAATTACCCCGATATCGCAGATTTCCTAACCGTCAAATTCGAAAATCATGAAAGCATCCTTTCAATAATGAATGAGATATCGAATTATAGCTGGTGTAAGAACCCAAGCAGATAAACCACATAAAGCATCCGCATTCAATAAATAGTCAAGCTTTCGTATAGGAAGAACACATTCTTCGGCTCAAGAAAACAGCGCGGATAGTCGGGTAGTCATTTTCCACTCGTTTCGGGAATGGGTTGTCGCGCTGAATCTATGAGCCGGAAGAATTAGCCGTCCAAGTTCCCGCCCGTGTATGGATTGGGGTGATGTGACGTTGTTTCTTACTGCCTCCCCATCGCTGTATATTGCGCCACTACCTTCCCGTCACGATACACAGCAAATCCCCGTCGTCCGCTCCTTAGGGTTATACCGCCGAAGTAACAACCTGGCTCTCGCCCCGCTTTCTTGGCACGGCGGAGCGCTTCTTCCATGTTCGGGCAGTAATAGGTTGTCATATCGGCGGTGAAGGTAGGCCGTCGATGTGCTAAGGTGGAGTACAGATGAGGTGGTTGTTTGTGTTTTCGGTGAAGAATATCTATCTTTACTAATCCAAACCGCATAATTCTATTCGTCTTTATGAATCAGGAAGGATATAAAGAGTATCTTCCTCCGGCAACCCGCATTGTGCCGTTGGTTCTTGAAAATGCCCTCTGCGGCAGCCCTCTTCCCGGCGGGAACGAGGATATTGGTTATGATGATTGGGATTAAAATGAAAACCATGAAAAGATATGCATTCTGCGCGGCGGCCCTGGCTGTTCTGGCCGTCACCTCCTGCACGAAAGAGACAGAAGTGAAAGTGCCTGAAGCCGACAAACAGATAGAGTTCAATGCTGTCTGGGCGGATTCCGATGCTACCCGAACTGTTCTCCAGTCCGACGGAACGAGTGTCTGGTGGACCCCGGGCGAGGAAATCAATGCCTTTTATGGCAACAAGTTCTCCGGGAAGTTTACGTCCACGAACACATCGAATCAGGCTTTGGCTTCGTTCCAAGGCACATTGACGGTGATGACGGGTACGGCAGAAGCTGGCAATGAGGCATCGTCCTATTGGGCGGTCTATCCATATGATGCTTTAAACACATGCGACGGTCAGAGCGTAACCCTGACAGTCCCGGCGGTTCAATATGGAGTACAGGGATCTTTCGCCGATAAGATGTTCCCCGCAGTCGCCACCAGCAAGAGCCTGGACCTGGCTTTTTACAACGTCTGCGGCGGTGTGCGCTTTACTGTCTATAACAGCGATATCCAGTCGGTCATTTTCAAAGCCAATGGCGGCGAGGCGCTCGCCGGTAAGGTAAAGGTGGGTTTTGGATCAGATGGGTATCCTGCCATTAAGAGTGTCCTTGACGGTCGGTCTGAAGTGACGGTTACCGCCCCATCAGGCGGTTTTGTCCCTGGCAAGTACTATTTCGCGGCATTGCTTCCCGGAACCCTGTCTGGAGGTCTGACCGTGACGTTCGAGACTTCATCCCATCGTGCGATTTATATCACACAGAGCATCACGGTAAATCGTTCCCGTTTCGGAAAATTGGATGAGAAGGATAAGGACTTGAGTTTTGAACCGATTCCTGTCGAGACTGTCAGTCTGGACAAGACAAGCCTTGAAGTCGGTATCGGCCTAAAACGGACACTTATCGCAACTGTTCTCCCCGAAAATGCCGCCAACAAGTCTGTTACCTGGTCCAGCAGCGATGAGTCTATCGTGACCGTCTCTTCCACAGGCCTCGTGACCGGCATTGCGCTCGGATCCGCCGTCATTACAGTGACCACGGTTGATGGAAGAAAGACGGCAGCGTGCAGTATAGCGGTCATAGAGGTCCCCAAACCTGACGCAATCGACCTTGGACTTCCTTCTGGTATCAAGTGGGCATCGTTCAACCTTGGAGCATCTGAGCCTGAAGAATATGGTGATCTCTATGCCTGGGGGGAAATTGAGCCTTATTATAGCAGTCTGGATCCTCTGACATGGAAGGAGGGTAAGGAAACAGGATACGACTGGCCGTCCTACAAGTGGTGTATGGGTTCAAACACTACGCTGACGAAGTACTGCTCTGACTCATCATACGGACACAATGGCTTCACTGATAGTAAGACAGTCCTAGACCTAGAGGACGATGCCGCTCATGTGATTCTTGGTGGCAAATGGAGAATTCCGACTGACGCTGAGTGGACAGAGCTGATGGAGAATTGCACTTGGATAGCGACAACACAGAACGGTGTCAATGGAAGACTGGTTACTGCAAACAATGGAAACAGTATATTCCTTCCCGCCGCTGGCTTTTGGTGGGATGCCGTTAGTATAGATAAGATAAGTTTGGGTTCTTATGCAAGTTACTGGTCTTCTTCGCTCAAAACGGACCGTCCGCTCGGCGCATGGAATATCTACTTCAATTTTAACCAATATAGTGGAAACTCGTATAATAGGGGCTACCAAGCCCGTATGCGTGGGCTTTCAGTTCGTCCCGTCTCAGAATAGAGAGAACACAATAAAAATAGAACCCGCGTTTGACGCGGGTTCTTCCCTTTTACTTCAAAATCTCATATTCATCGACCCCAGGGAGGAGTGCGATGCCGGTTTCTTCGAGGTGAATCTGACCGGCGGAGTCTATGAAGCGCACGGTGAAGACTTTTCCTTCGAGTCGTTTAGCCTGCCAGTCCATTCCGCCGGCAGTATCCATCTTTACGACCCTAACCTTAGATCCGCGCTTAATCATACCCGGTCCTCCTTTACTTCAACTTCTTGGGCGATGATTTCCCAGCAACTTCTTTCAGCGCCATTTCCGTCGGTGTAACGTTGAACTCGCACACGGCCAAGGACTCTCACGACCTTTCCTTTTGCGAGTTGGTCCAGACACCGAATCTTGGCACTCTCGAATGCTGATACGGAAAACCAGGTGCAGTCGACAATGATTCCTCCGTCGCGTCCGTTATAGGCAGTTTCGGTGACGACGGAGAAACGAGCCATTCTGGTATCTCCGACGGGGGTAATGGCTATAGCGCCAGTGACCCCTTGAATGGTAATTGCGTTGATGAACTCCATATCACTTGCCCTCCCGGATTTCGACGATCTCCTGGACATCCCAGTATTCGTGTTTGACTTCGTTCTTGGCATGCTCCTTACTGCGGGCATAGAGCCATACATGCGTGACATCTCCGTCGATGGTGGAGATGTAGTCGATGTAGAATTTCTTCATGATGATTGTTGTGAATTAAAGGTTAAATGCTTTCTTGACCCTCTGCACGGTACTGGTCGAAACTCCGCATATCTTGGCAGTGTTCCGTACCGATTGACCGCGCTTCAGGCATTTGATGACAGAGGCGTATTCGGTAGCCAATTGGTCGAGGGTCTTGATGCTTCCCCCAGGCCGGCCCATCTTCACGCCTTTCTCGATTGCCAGCTGCCGCCCCTGATTGAGGCGGAAAGCAATAGTCTCACGTTCCTTCTCAGCGCAGAAGGACAGGCAGCTGATGTAGATGGCCATGACTCCGTTGACCTTCTCCCCGTCGAAGAGCCTCAAGCCCTCCTTCTGGAAGTACATGTCGATTTTGTTGTCGACGCAGTATTTGACCGTTTCCAGAACTTCCCATATCTGACGGCCAGCACGGGAGAGTTCGCTGAAGAGGATAACGCCGATGTGGTTATCCTTTGCATAGGCGAGGCATTCTTGAAGACCAAGCCGTTCGCTGTTCTTCTTGGCCCCGCTGATGTGTTCCTCGAAGATGCGTTCCACCTGGATTTCACAGGTTTCGGCATACTGGAGGAGTGATTTTACCTGACGCTCCGTGTTCTGTCGTTGTTCTTGCGAGCCGGACGATGAGACACGGGCGTAAATGATTGCAGTTGTAGGCATAATAATCTTTGATAAAACCCGCCACGCCGAAGCCCCGATATCGTAGCGAGAATAATCGGCGTGACGGGCGGAATACAGTTTTGGCTTAATGAATGACCGTCCACTCGCTTTTCAGGTATTCCCAGATGAGTTTCGCGGCGGCCTTGATGATCTGCCAGGTTTCCTTTGGATTCCATGGCTGACAGATGATGGATTCTTTCATGATAACTGGTTTTTGAAGATTGTATAAAGGGGATATTCACAAAAACCGCTGGCTTCTTTCACACCCATCTGAATCCCCAGATTGTTCTTCTGGATGAACGACTCAATCTTGGGGTAGTTGTTGGTGTCGAGGAAGGCCATCGATTCTGACTGAAATGGGCTTCTGAGGTTGGTGGTGATCACATAGGATTCACCATCTTCCGTTTCCATCACGACCGCCAATGTGCCTCCGTGTTGATATTGGGAGACTTTCAGGCTGACGGTCATGCCATTGTACTTGTAGGTTTTCTTCTTCATGGTTTAGAAATAGAGTGATTTTACATCTTCATAGGTCATCTGTATCAGGTCCGTGTCATAGCCGCCCCTACCTCCAAACTCGTATTGACAGTCTTCCAGGGTGGCTTCCGGATACTGGTACAGGAAGTCGATGATGTATTCGGACAGTTCATCGTAGTCGGTGTCGTAGTCCATACATCCTTTGCGATTGCCGTAGTAGCCCAGGTCGGTTTCTTCGTGCGGGTATACGGCCGTGCATGTCTCGATGATGTGCTCCACGAAGGCGAGGCAGTTGAGAAGCTCGGATTTCTTGGTGAACTCTTGGTCTGTGTGCGGCCGATAGTATCCGCACGACATATTGAGCGCAGAAACTTTGAGGCCGTGGTTCTTGAGACTTTCCACGTCGGTCATCATTCCCATCTCCTTCTTGTAGCCGAAGTCCTGATAGCCGATTGCGTCTAGGAATTCGGGCGAGCAGAGTTCCGTCCAGCCTCCGATATTCCAGATGAGGTCATGTCCGCCCCGCCGGTCACATTGGAGGACGAAGCGGGAGTCATCGAAGAAGCTCATATCGGCTCCTTCACTACCGATGCAGCCGATTTCTTCACCCACGAAAAAGGCGCATTTCATGACGGGGAACTTCTGGAGGCATTTGAGGCAGATCCAGATTCCGTTCTTATCGTCACATCCAGGGCCCTCCATCTGAACGTTGCCGATGGAGAAGCCGAAGATGATTTCCTTTGTCTCGACCGCTTGGAAGTCCCGGCTATGGGTCTTCTGTACTTGGTCGATGTGCGAGACTACGGTCGGGTAAGTGTCAGATTCACCCTTCCGTACATACAGGTTCCCGAGATTGTCCACCTCATAGATGGCATCCGGGACGTTCTTTCGAATCCAGTCCTTGATGAATTTCCGCATTTTCTTTTCACCGCGGCTCGGACTGTAGATTTTGTAGAGTTGTTTGAGAAGTTCCATTTCCTTTCGTTGTGATTATTGGGTTATACGACGGTCGCAGTATTGGCCGCCGACATAGAACATCCGACCGGCAAGGATTTCACGGATGAGCGTATCGGCGAGGATGTTCTGCTCTACATAGGCGCCGGTGTCTTCCTGCCAGGCGTTGTAGACCCGGATATCGGTGACGGATTCCACGTAGATTCTGTCGTAGTGAGAATAGGTCCAGTTGGTCTCCTTGTACTTCTGCTCGGCTTTCTCCTGGCAGTCGAGGGTACAGAAGTCCATCTTGATGAGGTCGCTGTGGATGGCATCGGACTTGAGTTCCCATTTCCCGCAGAAGGGGCACTTGAACACGTCGTCCTTGTGGTGGTACTCGTCCTCAGACTCCACCCAGCAGAAATCTTCCAGCCAGTCTTCGGCGCAGTACATCTCTTCGCCGTGGACATAGACGAGGGTGAGGTCGGTGTCTACGTAGGTCTGGTGGTAGTCGTCATAATTCTCGTTGTCATCGTCATCGTAATCGTCGTCGATGCTGTAGGACGTGGTATCAAGGCAGTAATCCCATCCGTTCTTAGTGGAGTTGTACGCCTTCTTCGCATTGTAATCATAGTATTTGAAGGTGTCAGCGTATGAGAGGGTGTCGTCAGTCTCAAGGTCAATCTTGATATGGAAGGTGAGGTGAGACATGGAATTACCCTCGGTGTCAACGATTGAGGTGGCATCTCCACAGCCGCAGCCGGGGACCTTGTAGATGTCGATTTCCCCGGCCTTCACCAGTTCATCAATAAGGGCGCGCATGAGGACCGGGTTGCAGTCAGTCGCGTACTGCCGGTCGAGATAGCGGTATTCGCGACCATCGTCATCGTAGACGTGGGGATAGAGGATGGCCCGGGCGATAACCATGTCGGAATCGTCGACCAGGAAGGCGGCCTTGGCGTCAACCGCATCCCGGTAGAACGGCCAGTGGTCCTGATTGACCATGCAGGAGTGGAAGCACCCCACGCAGGAGCCGGCGTCGTAGATCCGCTTGAAGTCGTCGTTGATGATGAGCTTGTTCTCCGGCAGCTTGCCCATGCAGTAGGTCTGCCATTGAAGACTGAATTCCTCCTCCAGCCATCTCTGTACGGACTCGGGGAGTGAGCGGCCGTACTCTGTGGCGTTGATGAGGTGGTGGAGCATCTTGCCGGCTTTCATCTTGTAGACGCGGCCGGATTGTTCCATGTTCTGATAACGGAGGGACCGGGTGTCATGATCTTCACAGATTCCCAGCCATTCATCCGTCTGGTACAGGTCGGAATGGAAGACGTCTCCCATCAGGTTGACCATGTACGGTAAGGATTCGTCCGCGGCACCCGCGGACAGAAGGTTCTGCCAAACGTAAACCTTCATCTCGGCCATCGACGCGAAGTTGATGACCTCGTAGTTCTTCTTCTTGAACTGGTCCTTGACGAAGGCGAGCAGTATCTTGTTCTTCCTGCTCTTGGTACCGTTGCCATGTTCTTGGATACCGAATCTTTCTTTGAAGCTTTCGAATCCGAAGGGAAAATTGAATTTAAGCATTTGATTTATAAGTGTTTTTGGGTTGACATAAACGAAAAAGGGGGCACCAGATCTAAGTCTGATACCCCCTCTTCGGTGTAATCTTGGCGTTGCGCCACTAGCTGATGAACCAGCTCCAGGTGTCGTCTTCATGGTTGACCGCACGGGCGATACCCTGTGCGACATCGAACGCATTGATGCAGCGTTCCATGGCGACATCTATATAGTTGTTTCTGTAGTTCGTCATCAGCTGGTAGAACTGCCAAGCTGTGATATCCTGTCCATTGCCGGCGAAATTCTCGTCGGTATAGTAATCGCGAACCATCGAGTTGATTTGCGATTCGGGCAGCAGGAATTCGGGCAGGCCTAGTTCCCTCTTCATAGCCGCCGGCATCTGGGAAGCCATACGGGCTCTCCCAAGGAAACGGGCGAAAAGAGGAACGTCAATGGTGGTCTGTCCCAGTCGTTCCATGTCTTCGAGGTGACGCTGATGGTCGTACCTGCTGAAGACCTCCAGGCAGTAGCGGTAGAGGTCCGTCAGGTTGGTCACCTTGATGGATAAGTTCACGCCGTCCGTCCGGAGGAGAAGGTTCGTGCAAACGGTGTTGACGAAGCCGATTCCGAGGCGGAAGCGTTGCTGTTGCGTTGATAGTCCCAGCAGATTGGTTTCTGCGTAGCTCCGGACCCCCACCACTTGAAGGTTAAGGAGGTTGCCGTTGACTACGCGCTGGATGCTGGGAATCTCGATCATAAACATCATCCGCTGCATGTAGGAGCTCTCGTCTTCCGGCATCAGGTTCTCTACGAGTTTACCTGCGCCATTTCGGGTACGGAGCTTCATTTCGTGGGAGCAGCGGATTACGGGCGCCTTGACGGTCTGACCATGGAAAAAGGTCTGGATGGCGTCAAGGGCTGTAGTGCAGAATTCGGTGTGGCTGATCGTCTCGATATTGTCCTTCGAGAAGACGGGTACACAGAATCTCTCTTGCAGTTCGGGGAGTTCGAGCGGGATGCTGTTCCCCAGGATGAACGGGTTTCTTTGCTCACCCATCTGGACGGTCCCTTCTTGGGATTCGACCATGACAGGGTAGAGCGACCCGTTGAATTGGTTGTTTTCCATTGTGTTGTTATTCAGTTGTTTCTATTGTTTCTTTCTTGATTTTGCGGGACCTACGGCGGAAGATGGTAAGGAGCTTCTTCGCATTCTTGGCGACGCTCCCCACCATCTCGGCCACATAGATCACGATGTTGATGATATCGTCGACATCCTTCTGGGTCATTCTTATTCGACAGTTTCGGGCTCCAGGTCGTCGACGGTGGTGTCGTTGGACATGTTCTTCTTGCGGGCGTCGAGTCTGTCCTTAATCTCCATGCCCAAGGTGATGGCCAAAAGAATGTCGATGGCCACAGTCATAACTTTGATGAATTTCATAATGTGATAGTGTTAAAGTGTAAATAATTGAGTATTAAGTGTTTCTATATATAATAAGGGTTTCGGTCAAGTCATAGGGGGTCAAAAAAAAAAGACGCTGTGGCCGCCCCTATTCCTTCGGGCAGCATCACTAATCCAGCGTCTTGGCATTGGATACGACAGGACAGGGACCGTCGCCTTGTCAATCATGAGTTGCGGCGAGCGGAACCAGTCCACCAGAGACCTTCACGATGGTAACGCTCCTCGCGCACCATCAGTCTCACGGCTGTCTATCCAAACATGTTATGTAATCTTCTATGTATAAGGCATTTGCACTGTTTCTATCCGGAGTATATTGGGGCGAAAAGAAAAGCCCATCATCATCACGACGTGGGCTATACGGGAGAGGTTAGGTACCAGGAGGGGTGTCGCATAGAGTCAGCGGCCAAAGCAGTCAGAATTGGCACCAGCGGCGAAGCTCTCCCACAAGGGTAAGGGTTTGAAAGTCAATTAGATACCCTTGTTGTGGATGGCGATCAGGGCGGTGAAATGGAGGGTCAAAAAGGAGAAAACGACCAATTCCTTAGAAATGTATCAAAACTTTATCGATATGAGACAAATTCCATTAAAACTCGAAAAAAGCGATATCGCATTAATCGCTGATGATGTTGTAAAAGTTGGTGAGAACACCGTATTCTGCTTTGAAGTAACTAGTTCATTGGCTGGTCTTGGGTACATTTTAGTTAGGAACATCTTGCCTTTATTTGGACCGTATTCGATCGTAGACGAAGGAGAAGTTCGATTCCCAATGAGAGAAGAAGGCATGTATGGTGTCTTTACGGATCTTCCTTTTTCGGAGTATCAGAAAGAATTTGGTTGTGAAGATGCCCCATTTTTGGCTCCGCTGATTGAAAAGGATGATGGAAGGCTTTATATCAAAGCACGAAAAGATGGTCAGGAAGTGGAGCTCGACGTGGCACAAATGGTGGCTGAGGCACATATCCCTAATCCCGACCCTGACCGACTCAAATACGTCCGTCATAAAGATGGAAACTTGCAGAACAATTGTAAAGAGAATCTTGAATGGTCAGAAACGAAGGAGTAAACTATGGATTGGACTAAACCAGATTGGCTTAAGAAAGAGGAGAAAGAGAAACGAAAGGCCGCCAAAATCAAACCCGGACTTACCAGGGTTCAGATGAAAGAAGCGAAAGATAGGGCGATTATGGAAGCCTTCAAAAACTTCATCAGAGCCGGGACCGTTGAATACATGAGTTACGTTCATGGCGGTCGGGCGAATGATGTGATGTATCTTGCAACGCATTCAAAACGAGCATGTGTTGATAGAGAGATAGCATGGCAGTGTTCGAGAGAGTTCCTGGTTTATCGCTTCCTTGATGTTGATGAAGGGACAATCCGGGAGGCGTTCTATTACTTCCATGATCTGACCGTGGAGGAGCCCGGATGGAGAAAGAAGCATTTTGGGAATACGAAAAAGAAACCATGACTAGCTAACAGTTATCAAGGTTGAAACATGACGACGGCGCCGGCGAGCGCCGTCTATTTTATGCTCCCCGCTGAAATACCACTTCTTGCGTAAAATCCACGCTAAAACCCTAGATTAATGAGATGAAGACTAAATCTAAACATTTGATAATATGGAAAATAGCAAGATTAAACATGTTCCAAGCGGCGAAGTATACGAGAACCGCAAGGAGGCCAAAAACAAGATGGGGCACAGCAACTTCAACCGGGCTCTCAAGAACGGTGAGATGCTGTTCCTCAAGACATATCGGCCAACGGATATCATTATTTAACAATTATTTAAATCATTGTGCTGACTATGATGCAAGATTCTACTTTTAGATTCCAGACGAGCATTAGCCTGGAAGGTTATCAAAAGAAGTCCGATGCCACCGCCTGCCTGAGTAAAGCGGGCGCTGCGGCAGTCGGTATGAACAAGATGGCGTTCTATCCGAGGTCCGTGACGGTGGACGAGTTCCTTCAGTATGCGACGACCGGACACGCATTCTGCAACATTTTCGCCTTCGATGTCAACCAGAAGTATTGGGTGACGACATCGACCGGCAAACACTACGAGTCCTATCCGGTATATCGGAATGGGCCGAACAAGGGGGCGATGAAGCTGTCCTTCAAGTCGGACCAGTTCTTCTATGGATCACAAGCCGTATACGTTGATGTGGACTATACACGCTACGCCAATGTCAGGGATTACCTTTGCACCCTTACCTATCCGCCCACCTGTGTCTATATGAGCTACTCGGACGGTGCGGATAAGGGAGGCGTGGTGTCGAGGCGGTTCAGGATGGTTTACGTTTTGGACCAGATTTACGGCCGTGACGAGTTTATTCGGATTTCAACGGCGATAACGGACCAGATTGTCCTTGATACGGCGGAACCTATGGAAGATGACTGTGGAAAACGGCCGTCCCAGTACATGAACGGCGTCTACGGGAACAACGAGACCTACACGAGCTACTACATCTACACGGCCACCGATTTCCCGCAGTCCTATGATCCGCCGTCTCCACCACAATCTCAAGGAAGCGCCGGTGATGAGGATGCGGTGGTCTTTGACGAGGAATTGGTAAAGGAAATGGAAACTATGGATTACGACAGATTCATGCACTTCCATTCCTGGCAGTACCGCTATGTCTACAGAACGGAGCGACCGGGTGAATGGAACGGAATCTATCAGCTTACGGACGAGTATTTCCTGGAGCTTTGGTATCCCAAGGAAAGACAGGTGGACGGGATGCACAGACGAAGGCAACTGTTCATGAGAGCCTGCCTTCGACGCCTGATGTATCCGGTTATTGACGCCAACACGCTCCTGTTCAATCTCTATGTCGACAGGAAACGCTTCTTCGACAATTCCGATGGTGCGCTTTCTATAAACGCCTTGATGACCCGGGTGAAGAGGGCGATGGGGCTGACGCCAGAGCAATTGGTGGCTTTTTGCAGCAACGACATCCGCCGCTGTCAGAGAACGCGGCCAAAGTTCATTGTCCAATCCGGCATCAGAACAGACTGGGGTACCTTGAGCGGAATATCCAAGAGAATCCGCTGGGCCGAACTTGACAGGGAGTATGACCGGAGCAAGAGCGTTACAGAGAATGCCGAGAACCTGGATGTCTCGCTGGCCACACTCTACCGCTACTGCCACGAGAACTTCATAGACACGAACCCAGAACGCACGCAGATGACCGCACGTGAGAAGCGTGAGGCGAAGCGGCTGGAAAAGGCAAGGAACATCGAACGCTTCAAAGACATCTATGACCGCAGCCTATCCCGGCGAGAGAACCTTGTCCTACTCGAGAAAGCTGGACTGAAGATGTCAATAGGGACGCTGCAAGAATGGATTGATAAGTATATCGCACCGAGCGCCGAACCAACTTCTACGGCCACATTAGAAGCGATATTCGGCGGCAGCTCACAAATCGTCTTTCCTGCACCTCCGGACTTTTCACACTGGCAGCCAACTGTCACCGGTTTTTACGACACACCCGTATCGGATTGGGACACTCCGGCAGCCAAGGAAGAGACCAACAAGTTCCAATGGTTCAGGGAAGAGGAATCACCATTTCAGAACTGGCAACCGGACTTCAGTCGGTACTACCCCGTCTAGGGGTATACGGAAGGACGCTCCTCTCAAGGGAGCGTTCTTCATTTTTGTTTTTAAAAAGCATATATGTAGTTATTGTATAACTACTACTTATTATTACCTATTGAGAAAAATGTACAAAAACTGAACACTTAATTATTTACGGCTTTCTTTTGAATATACCTTATTGTAAAATGAAATAGTACACTTTGCCGCTATGACGCCACCATTGCTTTATCTATGACAGAGGCGGAGTAATCAGAGCCGCACTGTCGAGATAAGATGTTTAAATATATAAAGAAGCTCTTCGCAGGCCGTGAAGTGGCTGCCGAAGAGAGACCTAACAATTGGCCAGTTTCTTCTGCCAATGTAAAAAATGAATCGAGCGCTGCAACGAATACCGCCACCCTCTATGATGATCCGGAGATCCAGATTATTGCCGGTCGGTACGGAGAGTTGGTGCAGGGGAAGGTAATTACTACGACGCTGGCGGAACTCGAAGAAATTCTACCAAGACCCCGCCGTCGTGCAGATGCCTACGCTACGGTCACAAAGAGGCTGGCGGCGATGGGCGTCACACTGGTCATAAAGCGGGAGGTGCGCCATGACAAGTAGCATCACCACCCTTGTGCCAGTGACGTACTATCAGTCGCCTTGGCCCACCTTGTATTTCGGCGTCGTCTACTGGCACACGAACAAGAATGTGGATCTTCCCGCTGACTATGGCAAGCGGTACGTAGGATACACCCTTGACGAACCACAGCGCCTCATTGACTGGGATAATCTGTCGACCGATTATGCTGGAACAAAGATCAACGAGGCGCGGAAAAGGACGCCCTTGGAACTATGGGAATATACTTCGGAGTATCACTGGGACACCGACCCGGATAGGCTGGAAGAAACCCTGAAGCGCCTGGAGACCTATTATATCGACTACTTTGATTCCTATGAAAATGGTTTCAACGGTAACCGAGGGGGCCGTGGAATTGCTGCCTGGGTGGAATTCCGAGTAACCGACACTTCAACGGGCGTTCTGGATATCGTTCAGTCCTATGATGCCGTTGCGCAGAAATACGGGATTCCTCGGGGTTCCATTCGGCGTTTTACAAAGAAGAAGGGCGGCCATCTTACAAAGAATGGGGTCAAGATCGAAAGGATTAACTAACCAACTTAAAATATAGAGTTATGACAAATAATCACATTCTGGATTTTTCAATGGGAAAGTTCGATCTGTCCGAACCCGAGGCTGACTTGATTGCCCAAATGCAGTTGGTCAGCGACTATTGGATGCAGCAATACTTCGGTAAGCCGATGGGAACGATAAAGCACGTAACCATCCTTGACGAAGATACCTGCACGATTGAGATTGAACGCGAACTGGACCCGGATGCCTGTTGCGCACTCGGCCCTCACTTCATCGGTGAATATGACGAGGCGCTGACTTCCGGCTTGGAACCAAAGCATTTCAGCCTGCGGCGCGGCAAGTCAGCTACAATTAAGCCGATAGTCGCGCCTCTGATACCGATGGGAAAGGCCATGTACACCCCGACCGATGTTTTTGCGAATTGCTGGAAGCGAATAAACAAGCGAGTCACCGGCGAGGACATCCAGCGCGTCAAATTCACTATTACTCCGAGCAATTTGACCATCTATGTGAAATTCGCTCGCACCACCTCCGGCAACCAGAAGCGCTATGCCGACGACGTCCACGACCTTGAGATGGAAATTGGTGACACCCTGGGAAACCATCGTGGCGAGACCTTCAGTTGGCCGTTATGGGAAATGGGGGAAATCTGCGCAAGGAAGTATCTGAAGAAGAAAAGCTATCAGGGCCTCATCGGCTACCTGAAAAAGACCTACGACATCGAACTGAATATCAAGGATTGCTAGTTGTGGGGCGGATAGACAATGCAGTATGCATTGTCTATCTTTTTTCTCGGAGGTAAACGGCGGGGGAGTAATCTGTGCATGAGTAGTTCTGCCGAGACGTTTAGCGCTGGAGTATTAAGTATACACCCCGTAGTTTTGGGCATTGGCGAGGTCGTTGGAATAAATAGTGCTGATTTTTCGTATATTTGTAAGTTACCAACAAGCTAATACCATAGATGTCCAATCAATCCGATATAAAGGAGAACGATATCGTCGCCTATGATGATGCGCTGCTGCCGCTGTTGCTGGTGGATCGCACCCGCACGACGGATGAGGAGAGCCATAACATCATCTGGGCAACGGACAACTATACCCCAAACGGCCCCGGATACTCAGAGTGGGAGGAGATTACCGTTCCCGCCGTCACCGGTGAGCAGGGTTTGATACTCCGTCCACGCGTCAACAAAACCAAGGAGGAGCAGGAGCGGCGATCGCGGGAGAAGGCGGAGGTCTTTACTCCAGCGTGGATCTGCAACAAGCAGAATAATCTCGTCGACGCCGCATGGTTCGGTCTGGCCGACAGTCCTTTCAATGACGAGAGCGAGACCGGTTGGACCACAAAGCCGGCCCCCATACCTTTCCCGACGGTCGACGGTAAGACCTGGCAGGACTATGTAAAGGACATGCGGCTTGAGATGACCTGCGGCGAAGCACCATACCTAGTCAGCCGCTATGATGCCATTTCCGGTGAAGACATCCCTGTCCCAGATCGCATTGGCCTCCTAGATCGGAAACTCCGCGTCGTCGGCGAGAATACCTCTGACGAGAAGGATTGGCTGAAATGGGCGGCGGAGGCGTATAAGAGCATCTACGGCTACGAGTGGCAGGGCGACAACCTGGTGCTTGCCAGGGAGTCGCTGGTTTACACGTTCATGGACTATTATCAGGCCAAGTTCGGTAAGCTCCCGACGCAGGCACAGACCAGGAAGATTGCTGAGATTGTGTCCTGGAACCTTTGGCAGATGGACGGCCTGAAAGGTGTTATCCCCGGTTCCTGTCACGACAAGGTAACAAAGGAATACACCCTCTTTGGTGATGAGACCGAGATTGTCGAAAAGTGTGAGGGTTGCGAGAAGGACAACATCTACAAACACAACGGAATTTACTGTAAGATAAAGGATTGGAGCGCGAGAAAGACCATACGATTTATTGACCTTCTGAAGAAATAGCCCTATGCAGTACTATTCTTCGTTCAAAGCTGGCCTTATTTACATCTTCGCCATTGCGGACGCCGCTCATCGCGGCTGCCTCAAGATCGGAGATGCTACGCTCGAAGAGGCTACTGACCTTTCCCTGCAACCGAACTGCAAGGAACTGAACGCTGCCGCCCGCAAGCGTATCGACCAGTACACCAAGACCGCCGGTATCTCCTACCAGCTTCTCCACACGGAGCTGACTGTCGCCATCCACGGCGGTCGCATCACCTCCTTCAACGACAAGGCCGTCCATGAGGTGCTTATTCGTTCTGGAGTAAAGCGGCACGATTTCTCCATGAAGCGCCAGGGGCGGGAATGGTTCGAGTGTAGTCTGGATACGGCGCTGAAAGCTATCAAAGCCGTGAAGGAAGGGAGAAGCGCCATTGATTCTAGTGAGATTGTCGAGTATGAGGAGCCGATTGTGTTCCGCCCCGAGCAGCAGCTGGCCATCGATAAGACCGTTACGAAGTTCACGTCCGGCGGCAAGACGATGCTCTGGAATGCGAAGATGCGTTTTGGCAAGACTCTGTCTGCCCTCCAGGTCGTGAAGGACTGCCAGTTCCACCGGACCATCATCATCACCCACCGCCCCGTCGTTGACAAGGGCTGGTTCGAGGATTTCGGTAAGATATTTGGCTTACTTGACGGCTATCGGTACGGCTCCAGGGAGAAAGGCTATAAGTTCGAGGAACTGGAGAAGGATGCGAAGAAGGATCTGAATAGCCATTATGTCTATTTCGCCTCGATGCAGGACCTCCGTGGTGCGCAACTCGCTGGCGGCAAGTTCAACAAGAACGCCGGCATTTTCAAGGCCGACTACGATTTGCTCATTGTCGACGAAGCTCACGAAGGCACCCAGACAGAGCTCGGCCAGAACGTGATCACCCTGCTGAAGAAGGAAAACACCTGCGTCCTTAACCTATCTGGTACGCCCTTCAACCTTTTGGACGATTACCGGGAGGACGAGATTTATACCTGGGATTACGTGATGGAGCAGAAGGCGAAGGCGGAATGGGACCTGAACCACTTCGGTGATCCCAACCCCTACGCAGGTCTGCCCAAACTCAATATCTTCACTTTCGATCTAGGCAAGGCTCTTGATGGATTTGAGGACCAGACGGACAAGGCGTTCAACTTCACAGAGTTCTTCCGCGTCTGGACCGGTGACCCAGAGAGGGACTTCCGGCCAATGCCAGAGGAAGGGATGGAGGGCCGTTTTGTCCACGAGGAGCACGTAAAAAGCTTCTTAGATCTGCTGGTCAAGTACGACGAAACGAGCAATTACCCATTCTCTACGGTAGAATTCCGGAACAGTTTCCGGCATACGTTGTGGATGCTGCCGGGCGTCCGCCAAGCGCGGGCCTTGTCAGCACTCCTTCAAAAACATGATATCTTCGGTCAGTTCACGATTGTAAATGTTGCCGGTGATGGCGACGAAGAGGTTGAGAACGATGATGCTCTGAACCTGGTCGAAAAGGCGATGACCGATAACCCGGAGGACACGCGGACGATAACCCTGTCCTGTGGAAAGCTCACCACTGGCGTGACGGTCAGGCCGTGGACCGCGGTTATGATGCTCGCTGGTTCCCATAACACCGACGCCAAGGCTTATATGCAGACAATCTTCCGCGTTCAGAGCCCCTATACCACTAAGGATGGCCGCCGGAAGGAGAATTGTTATGTGTTCGATTTCGCCCCGGACCGTACACTGAAGGTTCTTGCTGATGTAGCCCATGTGAGCAGCAGAGCGAAGAGCACAGCTACCGACGAAGAGCGCGTTAAGCTGGGTGAGTTCTTGAACTTCTGCCCGGTCATCGGCTATAACGGGACGAAGATGGCCACTTACAACGTGGAGCGGATGCTGGAGGAACTGAAGCGTGCGTATATCTCGCGTGTCACCAAGAACGGCTGCGATGACCCCCGCCTTTATAACATAGAGATGCTACGGAAGCTTGATGCTGAGGCCTTGACGAAGTTCCAGAATCTTCACAAAATCATCGGGTCGACGAAAGCGAACAAGACGCCGGACAAAGTGGATATGGCTCAGAATGGCCTCACCGACGAGCAGTACAAGGAAATCGAACGGATTCAAAAGAAGCCCAAGAGAGAGCTTACGGAGGAGGAAAAGCGAAAACTGGAAGAAGCGAAGGAGAAGAAAAAGAACGCGGATGCTGCCATTTCCATCCTGCGTGGAATCTCCATCCGGCTTCCTTTGCTGATGTATGGCGCGGAATTGAAGAACGACGGCGAGGATGTTACCCTCGAGAATTTCGCAAGTCTCATCGACGACCAGTCCTGGGAAGAGTTCATGCCCCGTGGCATCACCAAGGAACTCTTTGCCGAGTTCGCACCTTACTATGACCCGGACATGTTCCGCGCCGTCGGCCGGAATTACCGTGACCTCGTTCGCCAGGCTGATGCGCTTCCGCCGATGGAGCGCGTGAAGGCCATTGCGACTATCTTCGACTATTTCCGCAACCCGGACAAAGAGACGGTCTTGACGCCTTGGCGAGTGGTTAACATGCATATCGGCGACTGCATCGGCGGCCGGGACTTTTTCGAGGATGATACGACTACTAAGCGCACTAAGCCAGTGTTCGTTGATCACGGCGAGGTGACCACGAAGGTGTTCAAGGACCCGAATACCCGCATCCTTGAAATCAACTCCAAGACAGGCTTGTATCCTTTGTACATGGCCTACAGCGTTTTTGCCGAGAAGTTGCAAGCGTACCGAGACTCCCACATGCTCGCTACGGATGTTCCGCAAGAGACGCAGAATGAAATTTGGGACGATGTCCTTCGGAACAATATTTTCGTCATCTGCAAAACAGATATGGCGAAGAGCATCACCAAGAGGACACTGCGAGGATTCCGTAAAGCCGACGTAAATGCTCAGTATGTTGATGACTTAATTAACAAGATTACCACGCAGCCGGTTCTCTTTAAGACGATGGTTACGAATGGTTATAATTATTGGAATGTCAAAGGATTAGAAAAGAATATGAAGTTTAACGCGATTGTTGGCAATCCGCCGTATCAGGTTGTTGATGGTGGGGGCACAGGAAGCAGTGCCGTTCCTGTGTATCAAAACTTCGTGAGCATATCGAAAGGGATGCTTCCTCGCTATATTTCCATGATTATGCCATCTAAATGGTATAGTGGAGGAAAGGGCTTAGACGCATTTCGTGAAGAAATGATTAAAGACAAGAGAATTGTTAGCTTGTTTGATTATGAAGATTCGCGGGATTGCTTCTCGGGTGTCGATATTGCTGGCGGTGTCTGTTATTTCCTTTGGCAGAATGGCTATTCCGGCAAATGTAACGTCACGACTATAACTAAGGGGAATATCGTTTCATCCTTACGAGATTTAAATGAATTTGATACCTTCATTCGTCATGACAAAGATGTGCAAATAATACACAAGGTGGGTTTGCTTAAAGAGCAAACCCTTGACTCCGTTGTGTATAGCAGAAAGCCTTTTGGTCTTGGAAGTAACGATATGGGTATGTCGGAATCATTTGATGGATCAGTCAAAGTGTTCGGAAGCCAGGGGTATTCATTTGTTCCGTTGACGGATATAACTAATAATGCGGATCTCATCGGGAAATGGAAGGTAATAGTGTCCAAGACAAGTGCTGAACATGCTGGTCAATCGGACAAAGAGGGGAGAAAGAGGATTATTTCCAGATTGATGGTTCTTGAGCCGAATGTCGTATGCACAGAGTCTTATTTACTATTGTCGGCATTTGACACAAAAGAGCAGGCCGAGAATATGGCGTCATACGTAAGGACGGCCTTTTTCAGATTCTTAATGTCCACCATCCTTTTAACGCAAAACATAGCAAAAGACAAATTTGCTTTTATCCCTATTCAGGATTGGTCTAAGCCGTGGAACGATAAAGTGCTGTATGAAAAGTATAAACTCTCTCAAGATGACAGGGATTACATTGAATCTTTGATTAAGCCAATGGGAGATGATTCGCTTTTTGATGCTGACGAGTATATCGATCCAAATTTCGCCGATTTTGATCTTGCCGAATGCGGTGTCAAGCCAGGCGATCGGATTGTCTATACGCCGACCGATACCGAAATTATCGTGGAGGAGGATAACAAGGTCTCAGTCGATGGAGAAACATTTACCCTCGCGGAGTTCACAGCCAAGTTCATGCCGCGTAACAAGCGCAGCGTTTCCGGTGTATGCCAGGGACCACGGTACTTCTCATACAACGGCACGAGTCTGTACGCGATGCGGGAATCTTTCCTGGGCGGGAAGAAACAGTAGGATTTGATGGGATGGCTGATTATTAAGCTGAATTCGCTATCTTTGCATAAGAAATACAGCGCCAGCAGTGGCGCCCAGGCCCGTCTGCCGGCGGCCGTCTCGAAAGGGGCGGTCGCTTTTTCATAGGTCCTCTCGTTCATTTTATCACATAGTACAACTCGCGCTTCTTCGTGGCTGGCGAGGTGAGCTGCTTCTTCTCCACGACCAGGTACTTTTCGATATCGACTGCCTTGGCACGCTGTGACAATCCTAAGGCGTCGTAGATTTCTTGCATCCCCTCCTTGACTTCCTTCAGGGTGTATCTTCCGCCGCTGACGAACCGACTATGGCATGCGGTTATTATTTTCCCCGTACTGGACAACACTTGGTACGCCTGCTCGATGTCGGCCTCCTTATAGTTCAGTTTGTCGAGGGAGTCCGAACCAAGGGTATCGAAGTAATCATGGTACCGGAAGTCGATGAAGGCGTCCTGGTAGAGCATTTCCGACATGTCACTGTGGGCCTTGCGGAATTCGGCATAGGCCTTCATCCTGTCGCTGAAGCGCTCCGTCTTGAAGAAGTTTTGGCGGAAGGTGTCCAGTTCCGGTGAATCCGACGACGAGACGTGCGCAGTTGATGTTACCGAGATGGCTTCCGACGAATCCAGGGTCGCGAGCAGGTAGATCGGATTGGAGTAGACGAATGCGGCCAATTGATAATCCCGAATCTCTACGTTGCGGACAAGGTAGTTCAGTTTCGCCACGAAGCCGCCGTTCACCGTGTCATCCACAATATCAACATAGTCATCGTCATACTTCTTTTTCGGGTCCCGTTTCCTGATTCCGTCGGCGAGCATCAATTTCATCGCATCGTCACAGGCATTGAACTTATCGATCCAAGTGATGGAATTGTCCACCTTCTGCTGGATTCTGGCGGCGGCTTTCTCCATCGTTTCGACCTTGCTTTGGGGACGGTAGAACAGGATGGCGTCTTTCCAGAACGGATTGCGATCCAGACGCTGACGGCCGAGAATCTGGGGGACGTCGATGATAATGTCGTGCGTATGCCAGTCAAGTACACCGTCACTGAAGATATAGGTCATCGCGCTGTTACTGTAGAAGTCGACGCCGGAGAAACTAGCCCGCGTACAGAATGTGAAGGTGCGGTTGACTGGATTCTCCTCGTCGGTACATAGTTCGCCCACATGTACTCCCAACCTGGTCAATTCCGGAATCCTCTTGTTGCTGACGGAGCAGAGTACGTTCACATCGTTCGGATCCAAACTGGCATCCTTGATTATCTGGAGGATTGTCGCCACCTCGTTGATGAAGAACACAGCCTCAAGGGATTTGACAGTGACGCCGCCTATACGCTTCCGGGCGAAGTATTCATTCTTCTGGAAATCCTTGATTACCTTGACGCAGATGCTACGTGCGGTTTCTCCTTTCTTATACGGAATCGACTGTAACCGCGAGACCTCCATTACGCTCGGGTCCCAGATAAGGTCGTAGGTGTAGTCGACATCGGCGAAGTCATCCATCTGCTCGATATATGGCTCGGGGATGGGAGTGGCGGACAGGTAGACGATTTTCTTGAGGCCGTGAAGGTTATGGAGGAATTCGATTTCGGTGGCGCCCTTGAACTTACTGTCGCTCATCAGTTCCTGGAATTCATCGACGAGGACGGTGAATTCCTGCAGGACACCCATATGGCTCAGCTGCTCCGCTACATATTTATAGGAGTCAACCGTCACCAGCACAATCGGAGTAATCTTCTTCATGCCCGGGAATGGGATGGGATTCGTACAAATGTTATAGTAAGTCCCCAGGTTCTTCTTCAACGTATCAACAGTGCGCGAATCATCCTTCTGCCGGAACAGATGCGTGTTCGGAAACTGAAGGTGCTTGGAGTAAAGGAGGTTGACACGGGGCGAGACGAGAACCAATGGGAGGTTCGACTTGAGAAAGAGAGTTGTTCCGCCGCATCCCGTCTTGCGCTTGTTGATGATTACCTTGTTACCGGGTATCAGATTCAACAGGTCTGGCCATTCACTCAAGTAGCGGATGGAGGTAGGTACAGGTATTTCGGTCTTCGTCATGGTTCTATCGATGCTTGACTTCTTCGGTAAAGGGTACGGTAGGTGCAACTTTTTTTGCCATTTTCGGGGGTGTTATCTTAAAGAAATATCCTCTTTTCATTGCATTTTGCGTGCACACTAGCCTCCCGGCGCATGAGGGAGGTTCTTCACCGTACCCTAAACCGCGTGAAGCCTGTTCTTATGGTTGCTTTGTTCCTATCTTGATTCTGGCGTCCTCGTTGTAGATACCATTCTTGTGGCCGTTACAGAAGTTCTCGACAATCTCCGACTGGGGCATCTCGTTCCCGGGAGTACAGAACACCTCCGGCCCCGTGATGAGCTTGATGGTGAACTCCAAGCCGGTAATATAGTCCACGCCCAGGATGCAGCATTCGAGCCCCATCCAGTATGCAAGCTTCCGTCGAGCGCCCTCATGGAAGTACTCGGGATGATACCTCTTACACCTTGCCTTCAGGATGTTCAAGATGGAGGTGTCGCTGATATCGACTGCACATGGCTTAGGAGCAGGCTTGACTGTAGGCGTCGCTGTTCCTAGTGTGCTCATGAAGTTGGCCGTTGTGGCAGGGGATGCGGTGGTATTCCCCTTTACCGCGCCAGCCTGCTGGATTTGCATCGCCGTCGGGACATAAGGGTATGGCACCGGCGCCGGATTGATATAGGCGTCCGGATCATATGGTAGGTAGTGCAGGCGACGGAGATCGGAGCAGGACCTGTCCAGGGTAGCAACCTTATCTACGTCTTGGAAGGTGCCCAGTAGCTGTGAATAGAGGTCGGCATGTTGAGCGGGATCGTTGTTGTTGTGCAGAATTATCGCCTTCAAGCCGTTACCGCTCGGCGTACGGAAGGCGGCTAAGACGAAAGGCGTGACTTTTAACCGCCGCATGATGCTCTGCAAATCCGCCTCGGAGTGGAACTGGTCGAAGTCCATTGCCGTCACGTTGGAATACTGGGTAAGACCCATGTTCGTAATCTCACGGAAGATTCCATTGACGGCGACGGCGGGGAGGAAGTCCATTTTCAACTCGTTCTGCTTCTCGTGAGTCGTCGCCTGCCGGATGACTTCCGTGTTGGTCTTTCCGCCGCGGAGGCCGGAATGATTGGGGAACTTCGTGTAGTCGGGATTCATCACGATGTTCTTGATGACAGCATCGATAGGCATTACCTCCAGCGAATTGCCGGAGATCGTCTTGATGTACGGTGTGACCGTTACGTTAAGGTTCATAGTAATCTGAATAATCTGTAAATTGAACTTTTCATAACATTGTTTTATTTGAGGTTAGACCGGCCAAACCGTAAATGGAAAGGCGCGACGCCGGTCTTACACCGCGCCCTTCCCCGGGTAGTTGTTACTTGCGGGCCCAGTCAAGCCCTTGGATTCTTCGTTTTACCTTCGTGATGTCCTCCTCTGTAAAGCATGACAGCGCCGCGTTAACATCCGCTATGGTGAACTTCAAGGCGGCGCCTGCATCCAGAAGTTCTTGCGGAACCGTAGTGTACGTGTCGAAGATATTCTCGAGATAATGGATTTCCTCCTCAAAGTGCGGATATAACAGCGCCTTGGCCATGAGTCCGCGGAGAGCGGCCACACCCTTTTCGTAGTTGTCGCCATCAGTTACACGAACGCCACGTAGTTCGGGGTCGTCTTCTTCACGGTAAGGATGATAGTCGTGTTGATACGCCTCCATCAGGCGGTTCAAGTCCTTTGGAAGATCTCCTAGCAACCAATTATCGCCGAAATACAGGTGTTGACTCAAATCCGAGAACGAAATGCTTTCATCTACAGCAAGGTCCCTCATCGCCGCCATCACATCATGCTTCCTGTCGTTGAAGTACTGTTTCATTTCGTCGATTGACCAGCATTCGAGACCATGCAAGGGGATATACGGCGATTCAACCATATAATCATCGTACAGGGAGTCGTCCTCTTTCGCAAGCCGGATCGGCCCCGCCGATACCTTCGATGCTGGAGAGGTGGCATCAAGTAAAGCTAAGCCGACTTCCCGGAAGAAGCCTTCCTTGGCTGAGAAGGTTTTCGGAAAACCGATAACCATCTCTCGGAATAAACAAACTAGAGTGTCGGTCCAGTCTTCGGAGTCCCAATCGAACATAACGCACGAGGAGTCCGACTCAGAACCCGCCACCCAGATGAAGTATTCACCAGGGGAAATGATACCGGTCGGGACTATCTCCTGACGGCGAATTGAGCCGTTGATTTTCTTGAAAACAATTTCTTTTTCGGCGACACTGAAGCCTTCAATTATACCGTCATATCGAAACCAGCCAGGAAGCTGCTTCACGAACTGCCTGAAGGAATCAAGGTCCTTCCGTCTATCCGGATCTTTGAAAGTCACAATGGCGCTGAACGTGGCGCTACGGAACATGCGTGTGGAGCCGCCATAGCCGATATAAGTGGGCGGGGTCAAACCCGTCGTCATGGACCAGGCATCACTGGTGACACCGGGCGGAAGAATAGTGTTTGAACTTGCCATACAGAGTATGTGTTAGAAAATAACGATCATGGATGGAAAGGGCGCTGCGTTCTTTGAGTCATTGAAGTGCAGGCGGCCACGAACGAACTGGATCTCACGAGCCTTCCCGTTAATATGGTCGTGGAACCAGGACGTGTCAGTCCGGGCTGGAAGCAGGGCGACGACCAGTGTTCCTGGCTTCTTCGCTTCGTCGGAGCATTTCTTTACCCATGCCGGTATAGCACGACCGTAGGGTGGGTTGCAGAAGACCCGGCGGCCGCCCCAATCTTTGGTAAGGCCGTCATCCTCCTTCGTGTAGTAGTCGGGGCACTTGTGGTTGGACTCGTTGGCGCAGGGATCGAGATCGAAGTGGAACTTGGCATCCAATTTCGTGAAGAGCGAAATCGGCGTACCCCACTCGTCCGTCCTGTGTAAGAACGGTCCTGCAGTCAAGATAGCCCGCTCAACGGCCGGGCTTGAGGCAGGAATGGACCCAGGACCGTTTTGGGCCTGGGATGGAAGGATATTTTTACTTTTTGCCATAGTATTATGGGATTTGTGACCGGCGGAGGTGTCGTCCTCATCACCGGCCAAAGGATGCTACGCTGCAAAGCCAGTCTGGCCACCAATGCGACTGCGCCGATGGCTCCGGCCGGGACGGAACAGGGTGAGGTCGATCTTCCCGATGACACGGAGTTCGTCGTGGTCGTCGGAAGTCGAGAGAGCGGTACTGGTCGGGGCTTGAGGCTCCGGCTGGGCGGGGGTGTCTGTGCCAGTAGTGGTGCTGGTACTCGATGATCTGCGGGCGCGGGCCACGAGGGCGGCGGCTCCGAGAAGGGTGGCGATGGAAATTGCCGAGAATAATAAATTTCTTCTCATATTGTAATTGTATTAAAGGTTATTGTCTTGCTTCAATTAGGTTCGCGTCCTGGAAGGCGTCCAGATCGCTCCTTTTTACGTATATTTTCCGTCCCCGCTGGATGAAGGGAATCCTGTTCTCATCCCTCCATCGCTGAAATGTCCTCGTGCTAATTCCAAGAGTAGCGCATACCTGCTTGGTGTCGAGGTACTCTTCCACTCTTGCGGTGGAACCCGATTCTGCCGTACACTTGCGGTACTCATCGATGGCCTCCATCATGATGCCTTTAAGCCGCTCCTCAGTTATCAGATAAACCTTATCCATGTTTCTTTTCGCTTTCTGAGTACAAAGCTAACCTTGGAAGAACCACTAGAAATGAGAGTGAAGCAAAGTGAAGAAAAGAAGGTAAAAGGGGTGTAATGGAGGTGTAATATACCATACGACAATGGGGATGGGCACAAAAAAGAGGACCACCGAAGTGATCCTCTTACAGGGAAGGCGGGAGCCGCTTGATGCTCGATGCGTTATTTGGCTTTTTGCTGTTGAATGGACTCCACCAATGAAGCGAGTTCATCCTCGGATAGTTTTCCTAGCTGTTCCAGTAAATCCTGTTTCCGCTGACTGGGGCTAGAAATGGGTTTGAATATTTCTTTGAGAGCCTCATCTTTTGCCTCTGTGTCAAATCTGCGCATGTATCTTTCTGTGGTGCGGAGGCTGCTGTGCTGGAGAAGACCTTGAAGAATGCTATTGTCTGTGTGGATATCCTTGGCGAGTCCGGCAAAGGTGTGGCGGCTGATGTGCGAAGTTAACGGCTTGCTTATTCCGAGCTTTTCTTTGATTTTCCGTAATCCTTTGTTGACTAAGGAGACCTTTGCGCTGATTATTTTCTTATAGGTAAGGCGGTATTCTGGTGCCATCTCGTCTATGGCCTTTTGTGTGGTAAGTTGCCTCCAGCGCTTGTGATCCCTAGTACCGGCCATGTAGGGGAAAATATAATCAATAGATTCCGGCACGGAATCCTTCTCTTGAATAAAACGCTCGCGGTATATATTCAAAATTTCTTGTGCGGGCTCGACAAGAAGAATTCTCTGCTCTTTGCGGTTTTTCCCCATCTCATAACGGAGATGTCCATCACTTGTGATATTTTGCCAACGTAGTACAAGGAGATCGGCAATTCGGATGCCGGCGCAGAACATGGCGAAAAGGAAGAAGTTTCTGCTATGCCACTCCATGGAACCCTCTTTGAGGTCCAAATTGATGATGGCGAGAACTTCTTCTCGGGAAAGCTCTTCACGGTGAGTGGGGACAGTCTTGACTTTGTAGACGCGGAAGGGATTTTCATCCTCTTTGATATACTTCAGCTTGACTGCTTTGCCCATTATGGCGCGGAAGATATTGAGAATCTTTGCAACAGTATTCTGATGGAGCTTGACTTCATTCGACTCAATGACTGTGCCTTTCTTCCGTTTCCGTTTCAGCTCTTCTTCCGGTTTTTTCGTGAATTGCTGATTGGGAATGGTGTGAAGGTAAGCCTCGAATTTGCCCACGAACTCTGGAGTAATCTCCTTGAATTTAAAGTCTTCAGGAGAACGGTTTCTGGTTTTAGCGTAGTCTCTGAATTTATTGCAGAAGCCATTGTATTTGAGATAGGTCTCTGGTGAACCGCCATTGTAGATGTCGACGGTGCATTGCTGGGCAAAAATGTAAAAGGAAGGAGATTTTTCTCCACCGTCTAGCACTTCAATGATTTTTTCCGCGCTGGCTATTCCATCCTCTTCTAAATCCCGATATATATCTCTGGCTCTTTCTAACAGTTTGTCAAGTTCATTGTTCCACTTCTTCGAATTCGGCTCAGTCGTACGAATCTCTTGAGCGCTTTTGTTCCAGTCGATCTTGCGGTTAAGTTCAATGCTTGTTTGATAACGCCGGTGTATACGATTTTCTGTAATTCTAAGGTATACGGGAAACTTTCCGCGCTTGTTTGCGGTATTGACCTCATAATTAAAAGATATCGAACTCTTCTTTTTAGGGCGCGAGTATTCTTCCTCGTTTGTTTTGGGTGCCGTCGTTATGCGTTTTCTTTTAGCCATATTGAAGCCTTTTTGCAAAGATAGAAAAATGTTTCTGTAATTTACTGAAACATTACTGAAACATTTCCGTCGTTTTGGTTCTTTCTGTGCCTTTTTTGAAAATGACAAAAATGGCAATCTAACGCATCGAGGGGCGTATTCAAAAGAAAAAGGATGCCATGGAATGACATCCTTAGTGCCCAGAGCGGGGCTCGAACCCGCACGTCTTTAAGGGACACTGGATTTTGAGTCCAGCGCGTCTACCAATTCCGCCATCCGGGCAGGGGATGGTCTCGGAAGAGACGGATTGCAAATTTACCTCAAAATCGGAGAAAAGCAAAATTTTTGGAGTATCTTTGTAATCTTATGGAAATGAAAACGGGAAAGGAGTGCGCCGTCATCATCGACGGGAAGGTGGCCGGCCGGGTGGTCGGTTGCGACCGGCTTGCCGATGTCGCGCCTTTCGTCGCGGACGAGTCCGAGGTGTTCGTCGTCTATGACGAGAACGCTTCCTGGGTGGCGGCCGAGGTGATTGCGGCGGTGCCCGGCGTGCGCGGAAGCATTGCGTTGGAGGTGTCCGAGGAGGACAAGTCCATGGACACGGTACTTCTCATCGTCCGTTCGCTGCTGGAGGCCGGAGCTTCCCGGAAGGCGCTTCTCATCGCCGTCGGCGGGGGAATCACCACCGATCTCGCGGGCTTTGCCGCGTCCATCTACAAGCGCGGAATCCGGTACGCCAATATCCCGACCACCCTGCTCGCCCAGGTCGATGCGGCCGTAGGCGGCAAGACAGGGGTCAATTTCGACGATTACAAGAACATGCTGGGCGTCATCGTCCAGCCGGTATTCACGTTTATCTGCGCCGAGGCCCTCCGCACGCTCCCGCGCCGGGATTTCCTGTCCGGGGCGGCCGAGCTGCTGAAGACCTTCATCATCGAGAACGAGGACGACCACTATGGCCGTGCAGTCCGCTGGCTCACATCCGGAGGCTCCGACGCTGAACTGCAGGAACTCGTGCTGGCCGCGGCGGCGGTCAAGGCGGGTGTCGTGTCACGCGATCCGTTCGAGGCCGGCGAGCGTCGGAAACTGAACTTCGGCCACACCTTCGCCCACGCCATTGAGCACGAGGCGCGCCTGCATGGGGATGACATCACGCACGGTGAAGCCGTGGCGATGGGCATGGTCCTCGCGGCCCGGCTGTCCGATGCGCTGGGCGTGTCGACCTGCCTGGAACGCCTGCTGACGGAAGACTTCACCGCGGCCGGCCTGCCCGTGCAGTGCCCCTATCCGGTGGAAAGCCTCGCGGAAGCCATGGACAAGGACAAGAAAGCCGAGGGTTCCCTCGTGCACTTCGTCCTGGCCGAACGCATCGGCTCGGTCATCATCCATGACCTGCCCGTTGCGACGGCGCTTAACGCATTGATAATATGATTTGTACATCCATACAAGGGAAGACGCTGGAGGAGATTCTCGAGATCCTGGAGGACGGGGCGGTCGAAATGGCCGAGATCCGGCTGGATCTGTGCGACCTGGACGAGGAGGAGATCGAGACGCTGTTCACGCAGTCCGATGTGCCGCTGATCGCGACATGCCGGATCGCCACCTTGGCAAAGCGCGTAAAGGCGGAGAGCGATCTGCTGGACGACGCCGGGAAGGTGCTGTCAGAGCAGGGGCTCTACCTGTCCCAGCCGCGCAAGGGACGCAACCCGGCCGAGGAACTTGCCGAAAACCAGCTGCTCAAGGCCATCGAGGCCGGCGCCAAATACGTGGACTTGGAAGTGGAGGCGCCGCCCATGATGGGCCGCAAGATCCGCCAGGCCTGCCAGGAATACGGCACGATGCTCATCCGTTCGTTCCATGATTTCGAGGGGACGCCGCCGGAAGCCACGCTGCTGTCCACGCTGGACAAAGGCCGCCGCTTCGGCGGGGAAGTGGTCAAAATCGTGACCACGGCCACTTGCAAGGCCGATGCGGACCGCGTGATGGCGCTCTACCGCGAAGCGGAGCCCGGTACGCTCGTGGCGTTCTGCATGGGCCCGGAAGGCCGGGAATCCCGGCTGGAAGCACTCCGGCAGGGCGCACCCTTCACCTACGCCTGCCTGACGCCCGAAGAGGCCACCGCCCCGGGCCAATGGACCACCGAAGAAATGAACGAAGCCGTATACGGTGACTTCCGGTTCATCGGCACGGACGATGCGCTCCAGATGCCGGCGTCGAAGAGTTTCGCCCAGCGGGCGATCGTTGCCGCCGCGCTGGCGCAGGGCACGTCGCATCTCACGGGCTATTCGCCCTGCGGGGACAATGAATCGGCCCTCGCCGCCTCCCGGAAACTCGGTGCGCGGGTGAACGTGAACGGCTCCGAACTGGAAATCACGGGCATCGGCGCTTTCGAGAACTGTCTGGCCATCCCTGAAATTCACGTGGGCGAATCCGGCTTCCTGACCCGGATGATCATCCCGGTGCTGTCGGTGATTGCCGACGGTCCGGTCTATGTCACCGGTGAGAAGACGCTGCTCGGCCGGCCGCTCGCCGGGGCGCACGACATCATGGCCTCATTCGGCGTGCGGCTTCTTCCGGAGACCGTTCCGCCCGAGAGCCGGAAGAACGACTGCTATGTGCCGCTGACGGTGCGGGGACCGCTGGTCCCGGGCCGCGCCGACGTGTCCGGCAAGGGCGGCTCGCAGCTCATCTCCGGCCTGCTGGCGGCCCTGCCGCTCGCCGGAAACCGCTCGACGGTGTATGTCCACGATCCGCGCAGCATCCCCTACATGTTCATCACTGTGGATGTGCTCCGCAAGTTCGGCATCGAAATCGGTTCCGAGATGGAAGGGGGCGACGATTTCCTGCAGACGCAGGACTGGTCGCTATGCACCGGCGTGACCTTCAAGATGCGCGGACACCAGCATTACCATGCGGCGGACTTCCGCATCGAAGGAGACTGGTCCGGCGCCGCGAACTTCCTCGTGGCGGGCGCCGTTTTCGGCGACGTGGAGGTGGAAGGACTGGATACCCAGTCCCTCCAGGCCGATATTTCCATCATGGACATCCTCATGGACGCCGGGGCGAGCATGTCCCAGCTGGAAGGAGACACCCCCTCGACGGGTGCCATCCATGTCACCCGCGCCCCGCTCTGCGCCTTCGAGACCGACCTGAACAACTGTCCGGACCTCTTCCCGATCGTGGCCGTGCTGGCCGCGTTCTGCCCGGGCGAAAGCCGCATCCGCGGCGTGCAGCGCCTCCTGCACAAGGAGACGGACCGCGCCGCCGCCATCGTGGACATGCTCACGCAGATGGGCGTTCCCGTCCGGGTCGATGAAGACGAGATGACTGTCGAAGGCATGTCCCTGACGCAGCGCATCCTCACCGGAAATCTGCTGAAGGGCGGGCAGTACACCTCCCACGGCGACCATCGCATGGTGATGGCCCTCCGGGTGGCCTCCCTCGGCGCCGACGGCCCCGTGGACATCGACGACACCGCCTGCGTGGCGAAATCCTTCCCGGGCTTCCAGGACCTGTTTGACCAGCTATGAACACATTCGGAACGATATTCAGGGTAAGCATCTTCGGCGAATCGCACGGAGAGGAAATCGGTGTCGTCCTCGACGGCGTGGAGCCGGGCGTCGCGCTTTGCGAACAGGATTTCGCGGAGGACATCGCCCGCCGCCGGAGCGGGGCGAAGGGAACGACGCCGCGCATCGAGGCGGATGAACCGCACATCCTCAGCGGCGTGTTCGAAGGCTATACGACCGGAGCGCCGCTTACCATTGTTTTTAAGAACACTAATACGCGCAGCCAGGATTACAACCGGCTGAAGGACGTGCCGCGTCCCGGTCACGCGGATTTCACGGCCAACGTCAAGTACGGCGGCTTCCAGGATCCGCGCGGCGGCGGCCATTTCTCCGGCCGCCTGACGCTGCCCGTCGTCGCCGCCGGCGTCGTCGCGAAAAAGATTCTCGCGGAGACCATTGACGAAGAGACGAACGGCCATGTGCGGTTCCGCTGCATGGCCCGCCTGACGGAGGTCGGCGGTTTTACCGAAGCAAAGGACTGGGAGAATGCGCTGGAACAGGCTCAAAAGGAAGGGGATTCCCTCGGTGGTGTCGTGGAATGCGTCGTTGACGGCCTTCCCGCCGGCCTCGGCGAACCTTTCTGGGACAGCGTTGAATCGAAACTGGCCCACGCGCTCTTCGCCATTCCCGGCGTTCGCGGTGTGGAGTTCGGCGACGGTTTCGCCGCCGCCCGGATGAAGGGATCGGAGCACAACGACTGCTTCACGCCCGACGGCATCGACGGTCACGAAGGACTCGTCACGCCGGTGACGAACCATGCCGGCGGCGTGAACGGCGGCATCACGAACGGCAATCCGCTCGTGTTCCGCGTGGCATTCAAGCCCACTTCCAGCATCGCCAAGGCTCAGGAGACCTTCGATTTCGCCAAGGGTGAAATGACCACCCTGCAAGTCCCCGGCCGCCACGACACCTGCTTCGCCCTCCGCACGCCCGTCATCGTGGAGGCCATGGCCGCCATCGTGCTGGCCGACCTCATAGACCAAGCATAAAGAGATGTCAGAAAGCGACAAGATCATACAGGATTTCACTTCCGGGGAATACAAGGAAGGATTCGTGACGGACGTGGAGCAGGAGTTTGTTCCCAAGGGCCTGAACGAAGACATCATCCGCACGATTTCCCGGCTCAAGGAGGAGCCGGACTGGCTCCTGGAATTCCGGCTGGACGCGTTCCGGAAGTGGCAGGCGATGGAAATGCCCCGCTGGCCGCATCTGGACCTGCCGGAGATCGACTTCCAGGATATCATCTACTACGCCGCACCCAAGAAGGACAAGGACCGCCCCAAGGAGATCGACCCGAAACTGGCCGAGACCTTCGAGAAGCTGGGCATTCCGCTCAAGGAGCGCGACGTGCTGGCCGGCGTGGTCGCGGTCGACGCCGTGTTCGACTCGGTGTCCGTAACGACCACCTTCCGAAAGACTTTGGCGGAGAAGGGCATCATTTTCTGCTCTTTCTCGGAAGCGGTGAAGGAACATCCGGACCTGGTGCGGAAGTATCTCGCCACCGTGGTCCCGTCCGGCGACAACTATTTCGCTGCCCTGAACAGCGCCGTGTTCTCTGACGGTTCGTTCTGCTACATCCCCAAGGGGGTGCGCTGCCCGATGGACCTCAGCAGTTATTTCCGGATCAATGCGAAAGGCACCGGCCAGTTCGAGCGCACGCTCATCGTGGCCGACGAGGGTTCTTATGTGAGTTATATGGAAGGCTGCACCGCGCCGATGCGTGACGAGCAGCAGCTCCACGCCGCCGTGGTGGAAATCATCGTGGAAAAGGATGCCGATGTCAAATACTCCACCGTCCAGAACTGGTATCCCGGTGACGCCGAGGGCAAGGGCGGCATCCTGAACCTCGTGACCAAGCGCGGCATCTGCAAGGGCAGCGGCGCGCATCTTTCCTGGACGCAGGTGGAAACCGGCTCCGCCATCACCTGGAAGTACCCGTCGACCATCCTGAAGGGCGACAACACCGCCTCCGAGTTCTACTCCGTCGCGGTCACGAACAACCTCCAGCAGGCCGACACGGGCACGAAGATGATTCACATCGGCCGGAACACGAAGAGCCGGATCGTCTCGAAGGGCATCTCCGCCGGCCGCAGCCAGAACAGCTACCGCGGCCTGGTGCGGATGAACGCCGGGGCGCAGAACGCCCGCAACTATTCCCAGTGCGACAGCCTCCTCATCGGCTCCAAATGCGGGGCCCATACTTTCCCGGTCATCCGCTCCGACAATCCGACGGCCATCGTCGAGCATGAAGCGACGACCTCGAAGATCAGCGAGGACCAGCTGTTCTACTGCAACCAGCGGGGCATCGGCCCCGAAGAGGCCGTGGGCCTTATCGTCAACGGGTACGCCCGGGAAGTCCTCTCCCGCCTGCCGATGGAATTCGCGGTAGAGGCGCAGAAACTGTTGCAAGTATCACTTGAAGGATCGGTAGGATGATGGACTGGATCAATCTCGTTTTGTTCGAACTCGGCGGAAAGCCGGTGCTGCTCGTGGACCTCATCAGCTCCCTGCTGGGGCTGACCTGCGTCTTCCTCGCCGGCCGGAACTCGAAATACAATTTCTGGGTGGGCTACCTGTACACGGCCGCCCTCTTCTTCCTGTTCTGGAACAGGAACCTGTACGCGAACCTGCTGCTGCAGCCCATATCCCTGGCCATCAACGTGCTCGGCCATTGGAGATGGACGCATCCGAAGGAGTCGGAGCGCTCGTCGGAGGATGCCAGCAGACTGAAAGTGTCGATGCTTACCTGGCCGTCCCGGGCCTTCGTCGTGGGCGCCATCCTGGTCATCGCCTTCGGCTGGGGCTGGGCGATGGACTCCCTCTTTCCGAACGACCCGCATCCCTATCTGGACTGCTGCGTGACGGTGCTCATCCTCACGGCGCAGCTCCTGTCCGCCCTCAAGAAGTGGGACTGCTGGATCGCCTGGCTGCTGGTGAACGTCACCCAGATCATTCTCCACATCAGCGTGGGGAACGTCTTCATGCCCATCGTGTGCGCCCTGTACCTGGTGAACGGTCTGTGGTCGCTGTATTCCTGGATGAAACTGTACAAGAAAAATGGATAAGCTGCTTGAAATCAAGAACCTGCACGCCCGGATCGGCGACAAGGAGATCCTGAAGGGCATCGACCTCAGCCTCAGAAGGGGGGAGATCCATGCCGTCATGGGCCCGAACGGGGCGGGGAAATCCACCCTTAACGCGGTCCTTACCGGCCGCTCGGACTATGAGGTG
>JAEEGF011776024.1_pt1 | contig 39040 bp, 28 predicted proteins | sample 9134171 | NCBI WGS metagenome assembly JAEEGF01 (sample SAMN16246542, study PRJNA631951) | gut metagenome | biome: gut microbiome; feature: rumen; material: AP-attached | host: Bos | place: Iran: Karaj | collected 2018-10 | reverse complement strand
TGTTCACTGTGTCGCGGTAGTGCATCAGCAGGGGCTTGTAATAGGCTATCTCGTCGGCATCGGTGGTCATTTGCGACAGGGAGAGCAGGATGCTGTGGTAGAGGTAATAGAAATGGGCGTTACCCTTAATGTAAGGGGTGTGGGGAATATTGTCGAGTACAGCCAGAGCATCATTAAGGCGCCCTAGGCATTTCAGGGCATCGGCCTCGTCAAGGCGGGCCGACGATAACGAGTCAAGCGAAAGCACTCCGTCAGCCATCTTGACTCGCTGGCGAGCATAGTAGAGGGCTGAGTCCAGTCTATACCGGCGGTAATTGAGAAACAGCGTGTGGGCAAGTTCAAAGCGAGCCTCCTGGCCAGAGGCGTTTTCATACATTGTCCTGTATCGCACTAACTGCTGTTGCAATTGCTGGTCATAGTAGGCACTGCTGTCAATGACGGCGTCAAGCACACTGAGCAGCGAGTCCACACGATAGTGCTCGCTGGCATGGGCCATGAGGCAACACAGGCATGTCCACATAAATGTGGTTACGCGCAGTATTGGCCCAGCCCGCATGAAAGGAGGATTTTAATATTGTTCATTTTTGTTGGGGAAGTCGCCGCTCTTGACATCGCTGATGTAACTGCCAACGCTGTCAATAATCTGCTCGCCCAGGTTGTTATAGACGCGCAGGAACTTGGGTTTGAACTCGCGGTTCAGACCCAGCATGTCGTGGAGCACGAGCACCTGGCCGCTGCAGGCTCCGCCACCGCCAATGCCGATGGTGGGCACATTGATGCTCTGGGTGACCTTGGCAGCCAGCGTGGCGGGAATTTTCTCCAGCACGATACCGAAGCAGCCTATCTCGGCCAGCACCTTGGCGTCGGCCAGCAGGCGCGTGGCTTCGGCCTCGCCCTCGGCACGCGTGGCATAGGTACCGAACTTGTTGATTGACTGCGGTGTAAGTCCCAGGTGACCCATCACAGGGATGCCGGCACGCAGTATCATCTCGATGGCTGGACGCATCTCTCGCCCACCCTCAAGTTTCACGCCGTCGGCACCGGTTTCCTGCATGATGCGCACGGCATTGCGCTGGGCATCCATAGGGTCGCCCTGGTAGGTGCCGAAAGGCATATCCACGATAACCATCGCACGCTTGACGGCGCGCACCACCGTGCGGCCATACACAATCATATCGTCGATCGTGATGGGGATAGTGGTGGCATTGCCCTGCATGACGTTGGAGGCGCTGTCGCCCACCAGGATGATGTCGATGCCGGCCTGGTCAACGAGTGTTGCCATAGTGTAGTCATAGGCGGTAATCATCGCGATTTTCTCGCCTGCGTTACGCATGTCGGCGATGCGCTTGGTCGTTACCTTGCGGGGGTCAGAAACAGTATAGGTTGACATGATAGTAATGTGCTATAATTAAAGATTGTCATTAAGTGGCTGCAAATGTACACGTTTTACACTCAACATTCAAATTTTGGGCCAGATTAAACCAAAAAAAGTTTAAAATGTCTTATTATTCGGTTAATTTTGACGAAGACAAGGCCGATAAGTGTACTTTTTGACCTCGACTTGCACAAAATTTCGGTTTTTATTGCTAATTTTGGCGCGCAAAAATCATTAACAACAATAATTATCTTTAAAACGTACAAAAAATGAAGAAATTCTTATTATCACTCGCTCTGGTGGCTTTTGCCGCAAGCGCATCGATGGCTCAGGCTCCCGTCAAGACTGCACAAATTACTGCTCCGAAGCACGAGAAGTGCGAGGGTCACAAGGATGGTCAGAAGTGTGACAAGCCCGCCGACCAGCAGTGCCCCGATTGCAAGGAAAAGGCTGCTAAGCAGGAATGCAAGAAAGAGGCTGGCAAGCAGTGCGAAAAGGCTGCCATGATGAAAAAGCAGGAGTGCAAGGAAGGCATGAAGCACGAATGCAAGGAAGCCAAGAAGGAATGCAAAGAAGGCATGAAGCACGAGTGCAAGGAAGGTGCCGCCAAGCAGTGTGACAAGGCCGCTGCCCCGAAGAAGGACTGCTGCAAAGACAAGAAAATGGAAGGCCAGAAGTGCGACAAGCCGGCCGACCAGCAGTGCCCCGATTGCAAGGAGAAGGCTAAGAAGGACTAATCCAGGCCCCCGTCAAGGCCTTGGCTTGAATGGCAATGACCATCAAGCCAGCAACAAAATCCCTGATTTCTTCGATGAAATCGGGGATTTTTGTGTTTTTGAGTTTCAAACCATGTAATACTGGACACTTGGAAATGAATTTAGATAAATCACGCGATTAAAACAATTTAATGTTTTGTAAATCAATGAAATAGCATTTTAAAGCCCTTTGATTTATATTGGATGCCCTTTGTTGTGTCGATGCAATGAGATAATTTTGCAACAAATTAACATTATATATTAACACGTTCATCAATTATGAAGAAATTCTCAACTTTATTCAATCTTGCCGCCATCATGCTGCTGTCAGTAGCTTGGGGTGGCAACGTCTGGGCCCAAGATGCACTGCCGCTCACGGCAGATGCACCTCAGGTGACTCAAGACTTTGACGGCATGTGGGATGCTGCAGCACAGGCTGCCACGCTCAATATGCCGCAGGGCTGGCGCATCGAGCGCCAGATGAGCGCGCCCCGCACGGTGGGCAGCTATGCCTCGGCAGCTACCGAGGTCATGTACACTGGCGGCACCAGCCTGGCCAGCAACGCCAAGAACGGCACGTGGAACTTCGCTTCCAGCAGCGTGCCCAGCGATTGTTCGGTAGGCGGACTGTCGACGACGGTCGACGGCGGCACCCGCTGCATCAACGTGATGACCTGCCTGCACAATGCCGGCGATGAGGCCATCACCAAGTTGACGTTCAACTACGATATCGAGAAGTACCGCGACGGCGACAACCCCGCCGGCTTTGCCGTGCAGCTCTACGTCTCGACCGATGGTGTCACGTGGAACAATGCAGGCGAGGACTTCTACAACTACTTCGCTCCTGACGGTGCCACTATCGGCGCCGAGGTCGTGCCCATCAGCACAACTGGTGTGACAGGCAAGCAGCTCATGGTAGATCTTGCTGCCGGCAGTGACCTGTATCTGGCTTGGAACATCAGCGTGGCCAGCAGCACCAGCCCCAACAAGGCAATGGGCCTGTCGATCGACAACGTGGTCATCGATGCCACCTTTGCCTCTCAGGACCAGTCGTGCTATATCTACGTCGAGGATGTGACCAAGTGGAGTGCACTGTATATGGCTCTCGACGGCGACGAGGCACAAACTGCCGCCAGCAGTGCCGTAGTCAACGGCGTGACCTACAAGGTGTGGTCGCTCGACATGGACGGCAACGAGCACCAGCTGGTGTTCACCGACAAGTTAGGCAATAGTGTCAACTGCAGCGTTATCGCCGACAATGACCACTACCTGTGCCTGACCAAAGAAGGCGCTACGGAAATCACCGATCCGCAGAATTATGACGGCTATGTTGACCCGACCCGTCCCCCGTTTGTCGCCTCGGGTATCTACTTGCGTGGCGAGGTGAACAGCTGGGGCGCAGTCGCCGAGTGGGAATTCAGTGACGAGGGCAACGGCACCTATGTGCTCTATGACAAGACCCTGAGCGGCCAGTTCAAGGTCGCCGACTCAAGCTGGAGCAGTGCATGCAACTACGGCAGCAACGGCACCAGCGCCCAGATGGGCGTGCCTTACAGCCTCGTGCTGGGCACCAACGACAATATCTCATGCGGCGGCAATACGTATTATTGCGCACGCATCGTCCTCACCATCAACAACGGCAATGCCACCCTGCTGCTCGAGAGCGACGATGACGACACGGGTCTGACCTCGGTCTATGTCATCGGCGACAACAACGGCTGGAACTATATGGATACCTCAGGAGAGTTGAAGCTCATCGAGGGCAAGACCTTCCAGGGCCAGGTAACCATGCCTGCCGTGGGTGACGGCTACAGCCACTGGCGCATCTATCAGCGCTTGGGCATGGGCGGCGTGTGGGGCGCCGAGAGCGACCTCACCGGCGACAACACCAGCGGTACGCTCGTCAAGGGCGCCACGGGCAAGGTGTCGACCGCTCCGGGCACCTATGACGTGACCTTCAACCTCGAGACGGGCGAGTACAGCCTGGCGCTGTCGGCCTCAACGCCCACCACGATGACGCTGCAGCCCGCCAATGTCGTGCTCGTGCCCGAAGTGCCCGAGCAGGTCAAGGTGCTGTCGCTCAACAACAGCCTCATTTATTATAATAACCAGGATGCCATGTTCAATGACATTGCACAGGCCATGGGCAAGGACGCCAACTGGACCAAGCACACCCTGCTGGGCAAGTCGCTCATGGCCCACTGGGAGGAAGGCGACGGTGTGGCCGAGGACGGTAACCCCGGTGCCAAGATGCTTGTGCGCAGCGAAGCATGGACCCACATCATCCTGCAGGAGCAGAGTTCACTGCCCCGCACCAATATCGAGTCCTTCCGCACCAACGTGAAACTCTGGGTGGACTACATCCGCGAATACTGCCCCAACCCCAACGCCATCATCATCCTGCCCATCAACTGGGCCTATGCCGGCGACTGGGAAAACTTCACCGCCTTCAACTCGACGTTTGTCAAGAACTACCAGGATGTAGCCCTTGACCTGGGCGTGACGCTGTGCCCCGTGGGCGTCGCCTATCAGGACATCTATGACCGTGAGGGCACCGCAGGCACCCTGACGTGGTTCCAGGATGACCGCCACCCCACCCCCAAGTCGACCTATGTGGCTGCTGCCATGGAATACGGCCTCATCTACGGCGTTGACCCGCTGACCATCACCTGGGCACCCAGCGGCATGAGCAGCGACGATGCAGCCGCCATGCGCGGTTATGCCAGCCGAGCCCTGAACGGCTTCACCAACTATGTGGACCACACTGCAGGCCAAGTGCATTACAAGGTGACCGTGCGCGACCAGTTCGGCATGGAAATCGAGGCACCCACTCCTGTCGTGATGACCCTGAGCGACGGCGGTAACATCGACGCCGACCTGGTATTCACCAGCAACGGCATCAACGGCGAATATACCGTGACCGCCACAACCGGTGACTTCACCCAGAACGCAACCGTCAAGGTCGCCAACGCAATGACCGAGGTAGTGACCTACCCCGCCATCGAGCTGAACGAGACCGTCCTGAGCGCCAGCGAAAACTTTGACACGATGGGTGATGAGGCTACCGCCACCTTGCCCGCAGCATGGCGCATCGACCGCATCCTGACCGCTCCGCGCACCATGGGCAGCTACGAACTGGCCGCCGACACGACGATGTACAGCGGCGGCGTGAGCCTGCCCAGCAATGCCAAGAACGGTACTTGGAACTTTGGCGACAATGCCGGCAACGACCGTGCCCTGGGTGGCATCTCGACCGGTGTAGCCAATGGCACGCGCTGCGTCAACGTCTATGCCCACCTACTGAACACCGGCAAGAAGGACATCGAGAACGTAAACGTCAGCTATAATGTTGAGAAATACCGCAAGGGCAACAACAGCGCGGGCTTTGCCGTGCAGCTCTATTATTCGATCGACGGCCGCAACTGGACCAGCGCCGGCAACAATTTCTACACCTATTTCGCTCCCGACAGCGAGACGGCAGGTTATGAGACCGTTCCTGGCGAGGTGGTTCCCGTGAGCGCCATGCTCGGCACAAAACTCGCACGCGGCTGCGACCTGTACCTGGCTTGGAACATCAGCGTGGCCAGCGGCGATGCCGCACAGGGCGCCATGGCATTGGGTATCGACGACTTCACCATCAGCGGCGAGCTGCCCACGATTCCCACCAGCCAGCACTACATCTTTGTCAACGACCAGACCGGTTGGGATGCCCTGGGACTGTATGCCTGGGGTGACAGCGAACTCTTCGGTGCATGGCCCGGCGAGGCCAGCGTGGGCGATTCCATCGTCAACGACATCAACTACAAGGTGTTCCTGCTCGATACCGAGGGTGGCAACTATCACCTGATTTTCAACAACTGGAACAACGGTGTGCAGCTGCCCGACTATGACATCGTGGCCGACCGCGACTACTTCTTCACCATCACGGCCGACGGAGTGGCCGAGGACGAAACCGCCGTTATCGAATGCATGATCGACGCTGCTCCCGTTATCCAGGTCAACGGCAAGCAGGTGATCTATCCTGGCAACATCACCGTTTACAATACCAACGGTCAGACGGTTGCCATCGGCAAGGACAGCATGGGACTTGCCCACCTGTCACGCGGCATCTACATCGTGCAGGGCCGCAACGGCAGCAACGTCTCCACCATCAAGATCACTATCGGTTCATAACCAATTTTTCATTTATTCCCGGCTGCCGCATGACCACATGTGGCAGCCTTTTTTATTCTCAAAAAACCGCTATAATCTGCCACGAAGGGGTAAAAAACAGCCTTCGTGGCAAAATATAACGGTTTTCCTTATTGTAAACGGTAGGATTTATAAAGAAGTTATTCAATAACTTTTATATGCTTGAGGAATATTTGAGGGAGCCGTACAATAGCCATGTTTTTCTTTCGTTTATGTTCTTAAAAAAACTGAAGCGGATGGATTATTTTGGTTGATTGGGCAAAATGTCGTAATTTCGCAGTGTTAAAACAAATCGAAGGCACATTAGCGCAATGAAAATCGGAAATATAGACTTGGGCGAACGCCCTGTGATGCTGGCACCCATGGAAGATGTGACTGACCAATCGTTCAGGCTCATCTGCCGTGAGCAGGGGGCCGACATGGTCTATACCGAATTTGTTAGTGCCGACGCACTGATACGCAGCATCGAGCGCTCGTTCCAGAAGATGGCCATTGCCCCCGGTGAGCGTCCAGCAGCTATCCAGATCTATGGACGATACAAGGACGCCATGGTCGAGGCAGCCCGCATCGCTGCCACCGCCAAGCCCGATTTTATCGACATCAACTGGGGCTGCCCCGTCAAGAAGATTGCGGGCAAGGGCTCGGGGGCCGGCATGCTGCGCAACGTGCCGCTGCTGCTCGAGATTACCCGTGCCGTGGTCGATGCCGTCGACCTGCCGGTAACAGTAAAAACCCGTCTGGGCTGGGACCATGACAACAAAATCATCGTCGACTTGGCCGAGCAGCTGCAGGATTGCGGCATTGCTGCGCTCACCATACACGGGCGCACGCGTTCCCAAATCTACAGCGGCGAGGCCGACTGGACCCTCATCGGCGAGGTCAAGAACAACCCCCGCATGAGGATTCCCATCATTGGCAACGGCGACGTGACCACCCCGCAGCGCCTCAAGGAGTGCTTTGACCGCTATGGTGTCGACGGGGTGATGGTGGGCCGCTCCAGCATCGGCGCGCCATGGATTTTCAGGGAAATGAAGCAGTACCTGCTCACGGGCGAGGTTCCCACCATCAGCAATACCGAGAAAATGGCGTTGATTCGCCGCCAGATTGACGAGAGCATCGACCGCATCGACGAGTACCGCGGCATCCTCCACATCCGCCGCCACCTGGCTGCCACTCCGCTGTTCAAAGGCATACGCAACTTCAGGCCGCTACGCATCGCCATGTTGCAGGCCAATACCCGTCAGGAACTCGACGCCATTCTCGACCATATCGAGAACGACATACTACCGAACATAGAAACTCAGAATCAAGATAATGATGATGAAACAAGGGTTAATTAGTATCATAATGATGGCTCTCGTGACGATGACGGGACTTGCTCAGGCTACTCGCCACGAGGTCAAAGTGGGAAACTTCACCCGACTGTCGCTGGTGGACAACATCAACGTCAACTATCGCTGCAACGCCGACTCGGCCGGCCTGGCAGTATTCACGTGCCCCCAGGATGTGGCCGACAGGCTCATGTTCACGTTGAACGCCAAGGGACGGCTGAGCATACAGGTCGAGGACGAGTATGAGCGGATTGGCAAACTGCCCACCATCACCATTTACTCGTCGTCGCTCGACGAGGCCGAGAATGCTGGCGACAGTACCTTGAGAGTCTCGGGGTTGCCGCCCATGAAGGAGTTCAAATTGCGCCTCATCGATAACGGCAAGGTGATTGCTAGGGGATTGAGGGCTTCGCGGCTTGAACTGCAAATCCTGAGCGGTAAAGGCAAAATCATTGCCGACGGCTCTTGCGACGACCTGTCGCTGCGCCTTGTGGGTACCGGCGAGATTCAGGCCGACAATGTCACCGCGACCAATGTGTCGTGCCGCATCATGGGTACCGGAAGGATTGGCTGCCACGTCAACGGCGGTGACCTCAAGGTGAGTGGCAGTGGCACGGGCAAGGTCTATTACAAGGGCAAGCCCAACAACGTCACCGTGCGCAAACTCGGCACCATCAAGGCGATTCCCATGGAATAGGCTTTAGGACAACTGATAATCGATAGAAATCATTAACAATAGATCAACCGCAAACTAAAAACGAAATAATCATGTTTAAGAAAGAGACTTACATTGAGAGACGCAACGAGTTGAAGAAACTCGTGGGCGATGGTGTGATTTTGCTGTTCGGCAACAACGAGTCACCGTGTAACTATCCCAACAACGCCTATTATCCCTTCCGTCAGGACTCGTCGTTCCTGTACTACTTCGGTCAGCAGCGCGACGGTCTGGTGGGTGTAATCGACATCGACAACAATAAGGAAATCCTGGTGGGCGATGACATCGACATCGAGGATATCGTGTGGTATGGCTCGGTAGACAGCGTGGCCGACATGGCCGCCCAAGTGGGCGTCGCCAACTCAGCCCCGATGAAGCAGCTGCAGGTCATCTGTGACGAGGCTCGGGCCAAGGGCCGCCGCATCCATTTCCTGCCCCCTTACCGCCACGACACCAAAATCCAGATCATGGACCTGCTGGGCATCCATCCCGCCAAACAGGCCGAAGCCGTCAGCCACGACCTGCGCATGGCCGTTATCAACATGCGCTCGGTGAAGACTGCCGAGGAAATCGTCGAACTGGAACGTGCCGCCGAGGTGGGCTACCTGATGCACACTACCGCCATGCGCCTCATCAAGCCGGGCGTGACCGAGAAATACATCGGCGGACAGATTGACGGCATCGCCGAGAGCTACGGCGCCAAGACCAGCTTTGCCACAATCTTCTCGCAGCATGGCGAGATCATGCACGGCAATCCGTCGATGGCTCCGCTCGAGGCCGGCCGCCTCGCCCTGTGTGACTGCGGTGCCGAGACCATGGAGTACTATTGCAGCGACAACACCCGCACGATGCCCGTCACCGGCAAGTATGACCAGCGCCAGCTGGAGATTTACCGCATCGTTGAGGAATGCCATGACCTGGCCCTGGATATCTCCAAGCCCGGCATGAAATACATGGACGTGCACATGGCCGTTTGCCGCCGCATGACCGAGCGCCTCAAGGAACTGGGCCTGATGAAGGGTGATGTTGACGAGGCCGTTGCCGCCGGTGCACACGCCATGTTCCTGCCTCACGGCTTGGGACACATGATGGGTATGGACGTGCACGACATGGAAGGTCTGGGACAGATTTATGTGGGCTTTGACCAGGAAACCCGCCCCAACCTGGAACAGTTCGGCACCAACGCCCTGCGCATGGGACGCCGCCTGCAGGAAGGCTTTGTTGTTACCGACGAGCCAGGCATCTACTTCATTCCCGCCCTCATCGACGACTGGCGCGCCAGTGGCCACTGCGCCGAGTTCCTCAACTTTGACAAACTGGAAACCTACAAGGACTTTGGCGGCATCCGCATCGAGGACGATATCCTCATCACCGCCGACGGTTGCCGGTTCCTGGGCGAGAAGCGCATCCCCTATCATCCCCAGGACGTAGAAGGCTTCATGGCTTCGTGCTAAAGCACACCGCCCCCTCAAGCGAGAGGAATATCAACAACCAGGTCCGCCGGCACATGACAATGCCAGCGGACCTGTTGTTTTAATCTATATGTCTTTAGACTGAGGGCTCGATGTTGAGGCCGGCAATGATGATGCACAGCAGCAGGATAATCAGGACTGCAATGACCGCATAGGCTATCAGCTTGAAGGTGCGGCTGGGCAGGGTACCGTTTTGATGCAGACGGGGACGCACTCCCTCGTTGTAGTGGCGGGGGATGGTGCGCAGTTTGTCCTCGAAGTTGGTGTGTGGCGCCTGGCGTGAGGGCTTGGCCTCGTCGGCAACGGGTTTGGCGGCAGGCTTTTTAGGTTCTTCCTGGATGGGAACTGGAGCCGGTTCGGGACGCTTGGCGGCAGGCTTAGGCTGGTCAAAAGGCGCACTCAGGTCTGCCCCGCAATAAGGGCAGAAGCTGATGCCACTGGGCAACTGCTTGCCGCAACTGTGGCAATACTTGGTGCTGGTCTGACGAGAGGTCTCGACGCTGGCCGTGTGCCTGTAGGGGGCATCGCTGTCGTCGCGCACGACAAGGACGCCGTCAATGTAACGGCACACCGCAAGGCATTGCGGGCACACAAGCTGACTATCGTGAATCACAAGTTCCTCTTGCGACACGGTCATCTTTTTACCACATTGGGGGCATTTGAGTTCCATTTTTGTTTTCTACTTGTCGTGACCGCAAAAGTACTACATTACTGACAAAAATGCAAATAATTTGCCTCATAGTCGTTTAGAAACCCCCAAAGATGGTCTCAAAAATGGCCTAAAAACAAAAAATGTTGCCTTTTTGCTTTTTCATGTTAATAATATCTATTACTTTTGCACCCGCTAAAGTGTCGAAAACATTAAAATTAACGCAATAGAAATGGCAAAAAAACAAAATCAAGCTGCCCGTACGACCCTTGAAGAAGTGAATGAATCACTGACGTCGGCGGCACAACGCATTGAAGACAACAAGAAGTATATCAGCTGGGCTCTCGCTGCTATCGCAGTGATTGCATTACTGGCTGGTGGTTACATTTTCCTCCACAACAAGAACCTGCAGGAGGCAAAGACCAAGATCGGCGATGCCGATATCGCCCTTCTTCAAGGTAATACCGACGAGGCATTGAAGGAATATGAGAAGGTTGCCGATGCTTACGGCAACAAGACCGGCGAGCGCGCACACCTCAACGCAGCTATCCTGCTGTATGAAAAAGGTGAGTATGAGAAGGCCGCCAAGCACCTCGAGGAGTTCAGCCCCAAGGGCAACCTCATCGGTCCCGCTTCACAGTCGCTGCTGGGTGACTGCTACGTGAACCTGAAGAAAATGGACAAGGCTCTGAGCGCTTATGACAAGGCCATCAGCCTGGCTAACAACAACGAGACCTATGCTCCCGCTTTCATGATCAAGAAGGCTACCGTGCTCCACGAGCAGAAGAAGTATGCCGAGGAGGCCGCTATCTACCAGACCATCAAGGATCAGTACCCCATGTATGGCCAGATGACCGGTTTCAATGTTGACAAGTACTTGGAGCGTGCCAACGCACTTGCAGGCAAATAATCATCACATTATAATGATTTAAATCATAAAGAGTTGGACAAAACATGGTTTTGTGCCAACTCTTTTTTCATAATAACACTTACAGAACTATGACTCCAATCTATCATCGCATATTGCTCAAGCTCAGCGGCGAGTCGCTGGCAGCCGAGCAGGGCACCGGCATCGACGCACAGCGCGTTGCCGACTATGCTGCCCAAATCAAGGAAATCGTTGACGCTGGCGTACAGGTCGCCATCGTTGTGGGCGGCGGTAACATCTTCCGCGGCCTCAAGGGTGCCGCCCAGGGCTTTGACCGTGTGAAGGGCGACCAGATGGGCATGCTCGCCACGGTCATCAACGCACTGGCCATCTCGTCGGCCCTCGAGGCCATCGGCCAGCCCGCCCAGGTATTCACCGCCATCGGCATGTTCCCCATCGGCGAGCCTTACAGCAAGTGGCGCGCCATCGATGCCATGCAGGCCGGCAAGGTAGCCATCTGCTCCTGCGGCACAGGCAGCCCCTTCTTCACCACCGACACCGGCAGCACGCTGCGTGCCATCGAGGTCGAGGCCGACGTCATGCTCAAGGGCACCCGCGTGGACGGCATCTACACCGCCGACCCCGAGAAGGATCCCACGGCCACCAAGTTTGACCGCATCACCTACGACGAGATCTACAACCGCGGCCTCAAGGTCATGGACATGACCGCCACCGTAATGGCCCGCGACAACAAGTTGCCCATCCACGTGTTCAACATGGACGTAGTCGGCAACCTGCGCAAGGTGATGAGCGGCGAGCCCATCGGCACCGTCGTCACACTGTGATGCTCGCTGCGCTCGCAGTTTAGAGTTTAGGGTTTAGGGGCTCCGCCCTCCTAATGGAATATATTCAAGTCCTTACCCATATCGTCCTGAAATAGTTTGAAAAAAGTCAAACTATCTCAGGACGATACTTTATTTCTGGAAAACAAAAGGTTGTTTTGGTAGTTCCCCGTTGTTACGGTTGTTTGAAACAAGATTGCTCAGTTGTTTGCTGGCTGTAGGCCTGCAAGGTGGCCACGACTTCGTCGATGTCGTCGGTGATGGTGAGCAGCAGGTTACGGTACTTGCCGGTGTTCATCAGGCGATCCATGAGGGGATAAACGGGGATTTCCTCGGTCCAGAAGCGTTTACCCAGGAAAATCATCGGGCTGGAGAAACCATAGGACAGGTAGTGGTTCTGCACCGCTTCCTGGAAAATCTCTTGCAGGGTTCCCGCACTGCCCGGGGCGTAGATGGTGCCGCCAAAGGCCAGCGTGAGGATGTGGTCCTCGCGCAAGCTGTTCTCGAAGTATTTGGCGATGTGGGTGGCGAATGGCGTTGACGGCTCATGGCCGTAGAGCCACGTGGGAATGCCCAGACTCACATACTCTTGCTGGGGATACTTGTCGATGACGCTGAAGGCGGTGCGCAGCCATCCTGCATCCCTGAACGACGGCGAGGGCATCATCATTGCCAGGGCGTCTTCCACGTCACGGGTCGAGAAGCCCGCCATCCAGGCCCCCAGGTGGGTCGCCTCCATGGCTCCGGGCCCTCCACCGCTCAACATGACAAATCCCTCTTGGGTGAGCCGCTGACTCAGCAAGGCTATGTCGCGGTAAATGCTTTCGGTCCTGAGCAGGGCATGCCCGCCCATGATGCCCACGCTGCGACGATGGTCGTGGGTCTTGAAGAACCGTGCCAACGCCGTGTGTATGCAGTGGTCGTGCAGGGTGCGCGCCAGCAACTCCTTCACGTTGTTGGTGTGCTGTCCCATTGCCTTGTAGCGCTGATAAATCACACTGTCAAAGCACCGGTCAAAACTGCTCTCATCGTCGGGGTCGAAGCCTTCATAAAGTTCGGCCGGGTGGTAAAGCGACTTGCGCGACACGTCATAGGGCACCTCGGCCAGATAGGCCATCACGTCCTTCAGTTCTTCATATCCTGTTGAGGTAATCATCGGCTTGTTATTTAGTATCAGAGGATGAAATGTTGTGATTGCAGCAAAGTTAGCACTTATTTGCCTCATTTTCCAGCGTTTTTAACAGTTTTGGATTGTTAAAAAATGTAATAATGTGGCGATATGGGGTAAAAATGCCATTTTTAGTGACTTTTTGCCCACAAATTGACGCTGCGATAGTAATTTTGTAGTCTCAAAATCTCCACTTCAGGTTTGTATATATAAAAAATGTGATAGCAATGAAAAGAATTACAACATTAGTACTCTGTGTCGCTGCCGTGTGCTCGACTGCATTTGCCGGTGGCCTGCTGCATAACACCAACCAGCACATCGCTTTCATGCGCATGATGGCTCGTGGCGCTAGCCATGAGATCGACGCCGTCTATACCAACCCCGCCGGTTTGGCCTTTATGGACCATGACGGCTGGACCCTGTCGCTGAACATCCAGAGCGCCTCGCAGAGGCGTGACGTGCTCACCACGTTTGCCCTCTTCCCCGAGCCCGATCACACCCGCCTGTACAAGGGCAAGGCCGAGGCTCCCGTGATTCCGTCGCTCTACGGTGCCTACAAGAAGGACCGCTGGACGTTCTCGGGTTTCTTCGGTTTCACCGGTGGCGGTGGCAAGTGTAACTTCGACAGCGGACTGCCCGTGTTTGACGCGAGCATCATGGCCGGCATCTATGGCCAGACCGCAGGTCTGAAGAAGACGTTGGCCGACAATCCCGCCACTGCTCCTATCCTGGCCGACCCGCGCATCGCAGCCTTGCTGCCCTTGACGGCCGACAAGTATGACATCAACTCGGCAATGAAGGGCCGCCAGTACATTTACGGCCTGCAGCTGGGTGCCAGCTACAAGCCCCTGGACTGGCTGAGTGCCTATGCCGGTGCCCGCATGAACTACTTCGACGGCAATTACACGGGCTTTGTCAAAGTGATGCCCAAGCCCGACATGGCCTCGACGGTTCAACAGATTGCCATCTCCTATCCCGCTTTGGCTCCGACGTTGAGCACTCTGGTTAACCAGAATGGCGAAATGGCCAACATCGAACTCGACTGTTCACAGACCGGTTGGGGCATCACGCCCATCATCGGTGTGGACCTCGTGTGGAAAGGCTTTACCCTTGCCGCCAAGTATGAGTTCAAGACCAACCTCAACATCGAGAACGACACCAAGAAGGCTACTGCCGAGCCCGCCGCATTCGAGACTGCCCTCAACGACTACAAGCATGGCGTGAACACCCCCAACGACCTGCCGGCAGTATTCTATGCCGCTCTGGGTTATGAGTTCATCCCCAAGAAGTTGCGCGCTACCGTCGAGTATCACTACTACGACGACAAGCATGCCGAGATGGCCCATGACAAACAGAAGGCCCTGCGCCACGGCACTCACGAGGTGCTGGCCGGCGTGGAGTGGGACATCAACAAGATGTTCACCGTGAGCGCCGGTGCCCAGAACACCGACTACGGCTTGAGCAATGCCTACCAGACCCACACCTCGTTCTCTTGCGACAGCTACTCCATCGGCTTTGGTGGCGCTGTGAACGTCAACGAGAATATCAAATTGAACGTGGGCTACTTCTGGACCACCTACAAGAAATATGACCGCAGCGAGGAGAACTATTTCAACACCACGCTGCCCGGTAAGGACACCTACAGCCGCACCAACAAGGTGTTTGGCGCCGGTATCGACTTCAAGTTCTAAAAGACAAATAAGAATCTTTTCCTATAGGCAACGCCGCCACTCGACAGAGAAAATCGAGCGGCGGCGTTGATTTTCGTGCTCATCTTCTCATGCCGCAAAGGTGCAATATTATGCAGGAAAAACAACAACAATCCAGAAAATAAATGTACCTTTGCGCTAATAATGAACCAATTCACCCATTAACTTATATTTTTATGAAACGAAAAAACTCATTTTTAGCTTTACTCGTGTTTGTCTCGATGATGTCGTCAATGGGCTGCCTGAACGCCCAGGCACAAAAACGGGAAGCACCCGACTGGAGAAAACTTCATTACACCTCCGAAGAAGAAATGCGGGCCCCGGTGAAGAAGAGCATCAACTTCACAGCAACACCCGCGCCAACCGAAGCGCCCCGCTTCGTGGCAGAGTTCGAGCCCATGCAGGGCGTGACGATTCGCTATCCGCTGGGCATACCGGTTGCCTTGGTTAAATCGTTGGCCGAGAACTGCCAGGTGTACTGCATCGTGCAGTCGTCCTACCAGTCAAGAGCACGATCGGCTTTCAGCAACGCGGGAGTGAATATGAATCGTGTCACCTTTGTGAACGCTGCGTCAGATTCCTACTGGGTGCGTGACTACGGCCCCTGGTATATCTTTGCCGGCAAGAATCCTGCCATTGTGGACAACGTGTATAATCGTCCCAGGCAGAACGACGATGTAATACCCTCGGCTTTTGCCACGTTCTGGGATATCCCCATGTACAGCATGAACCTGGTACACACTGGAGGCAACATGATGCAGGACGGACGCGGACACGCCGTTAGTGACGTATTGGTCCTTAACGAGAACAATAATGACGAGGCCACCGTGCGCAGGCTGATGCTCGAATACCTCGGTATCGACAACTACCACATCACCATCGATCCTCAGCAAGACTACATTGCCCATGTTGACTGCTGGGGAAAATACCTGGCTCCGGACAAAATCCTGATTGCCAAACTGCCGGCGAGCGATAGCCGATATGAGAACTATGAGGCCGTGGCCAACTATTTCGCCACTACCAACTGCTGCTGGGGCTATCCCTACAAGGTGTACCGCGTCGACGAACCTGGTGGCAGCACCGTTGCTCCCTATACCAACAGCCTTATCCTCAACAAGCACGTTTATGTGCCCATGGGCAGCAACAGCACTTACAATGAACGCGCACTCCAGGTCTACAGGGAAGCCATGCCCGGCTACGAGGTGGTAGGCGTGTACAACAGCACCAGCGGCATCGAGTGGCTCAATACCGACGCACTGCACTGCCGCACTCGCGGTGTGATGGACTTCAACATGCTGTTTGTTGACCACAGGGACGTTCTCTTCGGCACGCAGGATTGTACCGATTCCATCGCCGTTACGAGCAAGTTCATCGCCTATAGCGGCAAGCCCCTGAAAGAGGACTCGCTCTTGGTTTACTACAGCATTGACAACGGCCCCTATCAGGTTGCACACATGAGACCCACCGGCGCTCCCGATGAATATGTAGGTTACATCAAGGGCTATCACCAGGCCTCAGAGGTTGACTACTACGTCTTCGGTGCCGACGAGTCAGGACATCGCTATCAGCAACCCGTGTTCGGCGAACTGGATCCCCACCACTTCACTGTCAACATGACCATTACCTTCATCCTGGGCGATGTGAACAACGATGGTAATGTGAACATTGCCGACATGACCAGGCTGATCGACTTCCTCCTGGGCGACGCTACTTCGCCGTTCAACACCACGGCTGCCGATATTGACGGCAACGGCGACATCAACGTGGCCGACGTCACAGCCCTTATCGATTTAATTCTGGAGAATTAATCATGCCTGTTGGCAGAATTAAGCAAGCACATACTTGATTCTGCCGATAGGTCTGCTATTGATTGTTTTCAATAGTATCCGCTAGAATCTAAATAGCAATAATGAACCCGTCCGCAGCGCCTTATCGGCATTGCGGACGGGTTTTTCCTAATGATTGCAATGGGTCCCAAGAGCGAAAACCGCTTTTGGGGCCCATTGTATCAGGTCCTGATTAGCTTTAATTGAGCATCAGGTGATGAGATGATTGTCTAGTCTCCTGAGGAATTGCGTTTGATAGTTTTCTTTTTTGTTTCTAATGCCTTATTGGGTAGCACTGTTTGACCTTTTTTAGTTTTCGAGTATTTGATACGTTCTTCTGCAATAATATCTGGAACGCCCTTTTCACTGATGGTGATGATGAGATTGTTGACGCCATCACGCAAAGGTTGAACGTCAATAAGATATTTAGTTTTGCTCAACTGCTTGGTTTTACAAACCACACTATCGCAAATCTCCCCCTCATTATCCAAGATGTATCGATCTTCGACTTCGCAATTTATGGACAATGGATAATCAGGTTCACCTGTCTTTTTCTCTTTGTTAAGAGTTAATGTAGCGGTGTAGTGATTATTGTTTATCTTTTGGTTAGTAAGATTAAGAGAGATGTATTTGCTGGCTAGCGATCTGGACTGAATTGAGAAAACCGGTGACTTGAGATTGTCATATTGAACCTGAACATCATAGTTGATGACAGTGACGCTGTTTTCTGAATCACTACCCTCATATTTGAGTTCATTGGGATAATACAAGTCACATTTGTATTGGATTGAGTTCCCATGTATGAGCTTAGAGTCTGCATTGATTACGCCATTCTCCGATACCATCATGAGCTCAGCGCTGGTTGGCGTAATGGCTTTTGGCAGATCGACCCGCACTTTGGTATCATAAGTCGCGTGTCTAAAGTCTATGAGTTTGCCCTCGTTGAGCGACAGGGCAAATTTCTCATCTTTAAAGGTCTTGATTAATCCCCATTTCCCATTGAGTTTAACACAAACTTTTTCGTCAAAGCGTGTCCCGACTTCATCGAACTGCGGCGCAAGAATCTCGAGCGAATCACCCCACCAGATGGCTTTATTCCTTAGACCTGATTTCACACGTAATTTTGAAGTGTAATATTGCTGTTCAATGGTTCGAGGTTTAAATGCCCTCTCTCCATTGACATATTTGATGGACACAGGAGCGCTGAACGTGTTAAGTTGTATAATGATATTACCTTCATCACCACATTTTGCCGGAAGTGTGGAATAGCCTCTGTAGTCATAGGTAAGAACCTTTTTCCAATCTTCGACTTCAGCTTGATGCTTACCATCCCAGTAGTCCTGATGCGCATACATGGGCTTGAGAGTCATCACGTTGGGTTTTCCAATCACTTCAAATGTGAATAGTTTGTCTTTAACGACCGCGATACCGATGCCTTCATCGTTGATCGATGAAATAAAAGTCATTCGTTCTGGATCTATCGGTTGACCTGATTGATCAACGAATCTAACGGGCTGCAAATCCTTATTCAATAATACATAGTGCTCATATGGTGTATTCTTAGGTACACAGATAGCATAATCGTTCAAAAACGGGCATGCATCTTTGAAGTTCAAACCATGAGGTTTACCATCAGTACCAATGAAATCATAACCATTCTCGTTCTTGACAAGCAACAAATGGTTGCTGAATCGATTATACTTGTAGGCGAGCTCGTAATGACCATCTTTGAGATTTGTAAATTGCCCCTTTGTATCAAAGAACCCTGTAACTTTATAAATGCTGTCAGGGTAAGTCGTGACAGCAAGGTCCTCGACAAAAGGCATGATATGGTCTTGGGTAAAAGCTAATTTTTCACCGTCAAAAGTCCATAATGAACTCTCACCGTTTAATTCCGAAATAATAAGGGGAGCACCTTCGGCTATATCCATCTTGTCATAGTCGGGTTGAATGATCCATTGTGCAATTTGCGCATTGGCAATACTTGCCGTGATAATGGCCATTATCGATAGGAATTTTCGTATCATATGCAAAGAATTAAGCTTAAGATTACAAACTGGAGGAATTAGACAATAAAAAAGTAAATAGCTACACAATCAATCATTGATTTCATAAGCAACTTTTTGCAAAAGTCGCAATAATTCCTGATGTATGCAAATAATCGCCCTATTTTAATAAATGAAACATCTAGTAAACAATGATATAAAGAAAAAAGCATGTAGAGCCATAATCCGTAAAACCTTATCGGTTTCGCGGACGGGCTAAGGACATGTGTTAAGCCTTATGTGGTTAGCGCAACAGGTTGGACATCATGGTGTTCCAGTCCTGGGCATCGGAGATGCTGCTGAGCATTCCCTCATGGGCGGGGAAGGCGAGGCTGTCGTTGAGGGTGTAGGTCACCTGCGGCAATCTCACATACAGGCTCAACGTGTTCAGCGTCTCGCCGTTCTTGTACTGCTCGCCCAACTGCTTGAAATCGGGCGCATTGATGTAGTACAGGCGGTCGCCCTTGTTGCACAGGTAGATGCGCGTGAAATCGCGGTCGCCCAGTTCCTGAGCGCACTGCAGCAGGCAGCGCGTGACGTCAAAGCGGTCAAAGTCACGCTCGTCGGGCTTGCCCACATTGAAGGCCAGTTCCTTGCCGGGGTTGTACCAGGGCTGCCTCACCTCGATGTTGATGCCGTTGTTGGCCGGGTCGAGGTTCTTGAGCTGCACACGCGAGATGACCTTGCGGCCGCCGCGCACAGCGTCCACCGACACAAAAGCGTGAGCGGCAACCAGCGCCAGCACCGCAATGATGGCGAGAATGAGCAGTTTATCGTTGCGGGTCACGGTTTCTCAAAAGTTAATTTTACGCCCTCGGGGGCTACGGTAAGCGTTGCGGGGCAACCCTCGATGATGGGATAGTTCCAATCCTCGTCATGGCTGGCGGGGAAGTCATAGCACACGGGGATGTTGTACTTGTTCAGGGTCTCGCTCAGCATCTCGTACATGTCGTTATAGCCGTCGCGGGGCTCATATTCGGTGAAACGGCCCACGATGATGCCCTTCACCTGGTCGAGCACACCCTTGAGGCGCAACTGCTGCAACATGCTGTTGACACGCGGCATATTCTCGCTCACGTCCTCAAAGAAGAGGATGATGTCTCTGCCCCTGATGTTGTCCCTGTCGAGGAAATCCCACTTCTTGCTGCCGCCGATGTTGGTGAACACGGCCATATTGCCGCCGATGACGATGCCCTTGGCGGTGCCCGGCTTGTTCAGCGGATGGGCGGGAACGGTGTATCTGGGCATTGTGCCCATCAGCACGTCGCGCAGCATCATGTTGATGTTATCGTTGGCACCACGTTCGCCCAGGGCGCCGCCCATGTTGGCATGCAGGCTCATCACGCCGCTGCACACCATGGCACTGTGCAGTGCGGTGATGTCGCTATAGCCCACAATCCACTTGGGATGCTTTTTGAAATCCTGGCGTGTCATCGGGTCGAGCAGCATGGCCGAGCCGTAGCCGCCACGCGTGCACACGATGGCCTTGATGGTCGGATCCTCCAGGGCCCAGCGCAGGTCGGCGCAACGCTCGTCGATGGTGCCGGCATACATGTGGTACTTGGTCAACGCGTGTTGCCCGATGACCGGTACAAATCCCCAGGCACGCAACGTGGCGGCTGCCTTCTCGGGATTCTCGTCACCCGGTGTGCTCGCGGGCGAAATGATGGCGATTTTGTCGCCAGGCTTGAGTGCTTCGGGCATCACCAGGGATTTAGCAGTGAGATCGACTTGCCTGGTGGGTATCACTTTTCCACGGCGACGCTGCTGGTCGCTTGCTGTCATTGTCATGGTGGTAAGTAGTGCAATTGTAGCTATTAACAAAAAACGTTTCATCATAATGTATTTAATCGTTTTATAGACGCAAAATATTGTGTCTCAATTTCTTATTCAGTTTGTGGTCGCAGTTTTCTGCTTCTCGGCCAGTTTCATGATTCTGGCATGGGACTCCTCGAGGCGCTGCCAGGGGATGCGTCCCTCCTTGACCGAGGTCACGATCATGTCCACAAGTTTAAAGGGTCTGTCGGCCTCAAAACCGGTGCTGATGTTGTTGCCCACGCAGATGAGGTCGGCACCCGCGTTGATGGCGAGTTCCAGTGCCGTGGGGATGCTGTACTGGTTGCGGATGGCCTGCATATACAGGTCATCGGTCACGATCACGCCGTCATAGCCCATCTGGCTGCGCAGCAGTCCGTTAAGCGTCTTGGCCGACAATGTGGCGGGGTACTCGTCGTCGATATTGCGGTTGAACAGGTGGGCGGTCATGATCAGATCGGCCTTACCGGCATCGATGAGCATCTTGAACGGTTCCAATTCCTGGGGCGTCCAGCCGTTGGTCACGTCAACAAAGCCATAGTGGGAGTCGTCGATGGCATTGCCGTGGCCGGGAAAATGCTTCAAGGTGCACAGCACACCCTGGCGATGGCACTCGTCGATGAACCAGCCGGCATGGCGGGCAATCACGACAGGGTCGGTCGAGTAACAGCGCAGGAAATGTCCCACAGCGGCACAGTCGTGGTTGAGCACATCGACCACAGGAGCAAGATTGACGTTAACTCCCGCCTCGCGCATCTCGCGGGCAAGCCGTGCGGCATAATACCGGGTAGTATCCTCGTTATCGACGGTGCCCAGATATTCGGCCGTCACCGTGGGCAGGAAACCGTATTGCGGCTTCAGGCGCGCCACCTTGCCACCCTCCTGGTCGGTGGCGATGAGCAGGGGATAGTCGGCCCAGGCCTGCAGCTGCGACGTCATGCGCGTGAGGCGTTCCTTGCTGGTGATGTTGCGTGAGCCCAATGTGGCCTCGCCCGTCATGTCGATGTCAAACAGGACGATGGCACCCACCTTGAGGTCGCGCACATAGCGCGCCGCGTCACAATCCTCGGTCACGCTGTCGCCCTTGAAGCCCACCATCAGCATTCCGGCGGCATAGCGGCGCAACACCGAGTCGGGCGGCAGTTGTGCAAAAAGGCTACTGGCTGCCAGCAGCACAATAGCCAATGTCAACAATATCCTCTTCATCTGGTTATCACTCCACTTAAAAAGAAGACAATAAGCACAATAAATACAAACAATTGAATCTGTAATTGTACTTATTGTATTTATTGTTTTCCTTTACTGGTTTTTGTAGTTATTTGTCAAAGAAGTGGAAGAAATAGTAGCAGGCGATCCAATCGACACGCACGCCACGGGCAAAGCCGATGGTCTCTTTGGCGGCATTGGTCACCTTGCCGTCGTTGATGTTGATGTAGCCCAGCAGGTTGCTCTCTCCGTCGCGCACGGTGCCATCGGGGTTGATGTAGCCGATGCGAGTACCCTCGGTATCAAAGATTTCCAATTCCTTGATGACGCCCACTGCTGTACCTTTCACATCACGCACGGTGCCGTCGGCATCAAACATACCGGCCGAGCGACCCGTGTCATCCCTGACAACACCATTGCCGTTGATGCGACCAATGCTGTTGAAGTCGGCGTCACGCAGCACCTGTGCGCTCGCCTGGGTTGCCATTATGCCAGCCAGTGCCAGCACCACAACCGTCATGTATAATCTAATCCGTTTCATAATCGTCTCCTCCTCAGTTTTCTTGCTGAATTGTATCCGTTAGACTTATAAAGAGCCACAAAGTTAAATAGTTTTCGTGAAAAAACCACTTTCCCACTCCAAGTTTTCATGCAAAAACCGGTTGAGGGGGTGACGGAGGCAAACCCTCGGTTCACGCTACAATTCTTTTAACAGAACAACAAGCGGGGGAAGACTGACTTAAATAGACCTAAATTGTGGTTAATTTTGTCAAATATAGGGGGAAACGGCCCTTTATTTATAAGATTTAGAGTAATTTTGTCGTTTGGTAGACGAAGGTAGGCTGCGTCTCGGCAAAAAAAAGAAGATTCTTTGTTTTGCGCTCGACTTGCACTACCTTTGCCGTTTGGATAATTATAAACAACGAAAATACAATCAATTTTTTTGACTAGAAAAGAACCGATGAAGAAGTACAAGCTCATCAACAATGTGCTGGGATGGCTCATCTTTGTAGTGGCAGCGGCAACCTACCTGCTGACCATCGAGCCGACAGCCAGCTTCTGGGACTGCCCGGAATTTATCGCTCAAGGTTTTAAGACTGAAATTGGCCACCCGCCCGGCAACCCGATCTTTATTCTTGCCGCCAACTTTGCAAGCAAGTTTGCCGGTGGTAACGTGATGGCCGTTGCCAAGTGCGTCAACGCGATGTCGGCCATCTTTAGTGCGCTGACGATTTTGCTGCTCTTCTGGTCCATCACCCACCTGGTGAAGAGACTCGTTGTCAAGGACGGCGAGGAGGACAAGATGAGTCTGGCCCAGTACCTGGTGGTCATGGGCAGCGGCATTTGCGGCGCGCTGGCCTATACCTGGAGTGACACCTTCTGGTTCAGTGCCGTCGAGGCCGAGGTTTATGCCTTCTCATCGTTCTGCACTGCGCTGGTATTCTGGCTCATCCTCAAGTGGGAGAACCGCGCCCATGAACCGGGCAGCGACCGCTGGATTGTGCTCATTGCCTATGTGCTGGGCGTGTCGCTGGGTGTGCACCTGCTCAACCTGCTGTGCATTCCCGCCATCGCTCTGATTTTCTATTACCGCCAGTGCCAAGCCAAGGATAAGAACTCGACGCTTAAGGGCTCGTTGCTCACCCTGCTTGTTTCATTTGTCATCGTGGGCCTGATTCTTTATGGCCTGGAGCCCGGATTCGTCAAGATGGGCCAGCGCTTTGACCTGTTCTTTGTCAACACGCTGGGCATGTCGTTCAACTCGGGTGTACTGGTATATGCCATCGTGCTGCTTGCTGCCCTGGCTTGGGCCTTGTGGGAGCTTTACAGCAACAAGAGCAACCTGCGCATCAAGATTTCGTTCGCGCTGTCTATCCTGCTGTCGGGCATAATTTTCATTGGCGACGGCTGGATTTTACCGCTCATTCTGTTCATCGCCCTGTGCGTCTACCTGTTCCACAAGGACATGAAGCGCATTCCCGTGCGCGTGTTCACCAACATCGTGACCTGCATCCTGGTGATTTTCATCGGTTTCAGCAGCTATGCGCTGATTTTGATCCGCAGCTCGCAGAACACCCCGCTTGACGAGAACTCTCCCAACAACACCTTTGCCCTGGCCAAGTACCTGAGCCGTGAGCAGTATGGCGAGACCCCGCTGCTCTATGGCCGCACGCTGTATAGCGACATCATGTACGAGCCCGGCAGCAATGGCACCCTGCAGCCCGCCGTCAAGAACGGCCCGACGCAGTATGCCCCCGAGGTGAAGGAGTCCCCCGACCAGCCCGACCGTTACAAGGATCTGGGTCCCAAGAAGACCTACCGCTACAGCCCCGAGCAGAACATGCTGTTCCCGCGCATCCACGACGATAAGCACGAGAAAGAGTATGTCGAGTGGCTGGGCATGCAGGGCACCCAGGTCGAGGCGACCACACAGCTCGACGCCAACGGCAATGCCAGCAGCAAGGAGCTGAAGCTCAAGCCGACCATGATGGAGAACCTGCGCTTCTTTGTAGATTACCAGTTGAATTACATGTACTGGCGCTACTTCATGTGGAACTTTGCCGGACGCCAGAACGATCTCCAGGGCATGGGCGAAATCACCCACGGCAACTGGGTTTCGGGCATCTCGTTCATCGACAATCCCCGCCTGGGCGACCAGAGCCTGCTGCCCGACGACCTGGGCAAGGGCAACAAGGGACACAACGTGTTCTACATGCTGCCGCTGCTCATGGGTATCATCGGCCTGTTGTGGCAGGCCTACCGAGGCCGTCGCGGCATCGAGCAGTTCTGGGTGGTATTCTTCCTGTTCTTCATGACGGGTATCGCCATCGTGCTCTACCTGAACCAGACCCCCAACCAGCCTCGTGAGCGAGACTATGCCTACGCCGGTTCGTTCTATGCGTTCAGCATTTGGGTCGGTATGGGTGTTGCCGGACTGTGGAGCCTCGTGATGTGGGCACTCAAGAAGAAAGACAAGAAAAACGTTAAGCGCATGGCTGCAGACGCCGCCAACAACGGCAATCAGGGCGCTGTAGCAACCGCCATTGCCGCCGTTGCCGCCCTCATCGGCCTCGTGGTTCCCCTGCAGATGGTGAGCCAGACGTGGGACGACCATGACCGCAGCGGCCGTACGGCAGCACGCGACTTTGGCCGCAACTATCTGTCGAGTGTAGCCCCCAACGGCGTCATCTTCTGCAACGGTGATAACGACACCTTCCCCCTGTGGTACCTGCAGGAGGTAGAGGGTTACCGCACCGACGTGCGTGCCGTGAACCTGAGCTACTTGGCCACCGACTGGTACATCAGCCAGATGCAGCGTGCCGCCTACGAGTCGGCTCCGCTGCCCATGTCGGCAGGCAAGAGCACATACGCCTACGACGAGCGCCAGTTCTGCTACTTCATCCAGCCCGACGACACGCCCACCGAGGCGCTCAAGTCGCTGGCTTCGATCTATAGTGCCGACAGCAAGAACAACCCCTACGGCATCAACGAGATACGCTATCCCAAGATTTACATGAACGTGGATGCCGACCAGGCTATCAAGGCCGGAGTGGCACGCGAGGAAGACCGCGAGAAGATCCAGGAGTCCATCAATCTGGACCTGCAGCGCATGGGCAGCGGCATGACCGCCAGCCAGCTGATGTCGCTCGACATCATCGCCAACAGCATCGCCCAGGGTTGGAACCGTCCCTGCTACTTCGCCATGACGGTGCCCAACAGCTATTATCTGGGTCTGGATCCCTATCTGCGTTCGACCGGTATGGTCTATCAGGTAACGCCTATCGTCAGCGACACCGATCGCGGCGAGTTTGCGGTTTCGACCGATGTCATGTATGGCAACGTGGTGAACAAGTTCCTGTGGGGCGGCCTCGACACCGCCAAGCCGGGCGACATCTATCTCGACGAGACCGTGAGCCGCATGGTGACCACCACGCGCAGCGCCCTGATTGACCTGGCCAGCGCCCTGAGCAACGAGGGAACAATGGCCCGTGAGGGTACCATCAACATCCCCGCCGGCATGACGAGCGATGAGTATGCTGCCGACCGCTACAAGAAGGCCCGCACCATCCTCGACCTGATGATGGAGAAACTGCCCACCAGCATCTGCCCGTTTGTAATACAGATGGGCGAGCAGGTTGCCAACGTTTATTACAACCTGGGCAAGGTCAGCAGCGACAGCACCCTGGTGGATAAGGCCAACAAGATCCTGGAAGATGAGGTTCTGCGCTTTGGCAGCTACCTGCGATTCTACCAGTCGCTGGATGCAGGGCAGTATTCCCGCCTTACCAATACCGACAAGTTCATCGACCAGCAGTACATGCTTTTCATGCTCCAGGACTACTACAGGCAGGCAGGTGAGTCGAAGTACACCAAGCTCATGGACAAGCTGGCCGCCAACGGCGTGAATGTGGAGCGCCTGCAGGCTTACCAGAAGTCCTACGACCAGGCCATGCTGCGTCAGCAGCAAGCCCAGGCCGCCGAGGACGAGGAATCCTCCATCAGCCTGGAGGAAGCACTGGGTAACTGATGTTCAATCTGGCACAATGTTAGTTGAACGTCCGCCCCTCATCTATCGAATGATATTCCCCGAGACCGTGTGGCGCATACACAAGCGCGACCACACGGTCTATTTGACCTTTGACGACGGGCCCATCCCCGAGGTAACGCCATGGGTGCTCGACACACTCGACCGCTACGGCATCAAGGCCACCTTCTTTATGGTGGGCGAGAACGTGGAGCGCCATCCCGAACTGCTCGAGGAGGTGCGACGCCGTGGCCACAGCGTGGGCAACCACACGATGAGCCATCTGCAAGGGGCCCACGTGGGCACCAAGCACTACCTGCACAACGTGTTCAGGGCCAATGAGTTAATCGGTTCGACACTGTTCCGTCCGCCTCACGGCCTGCTGCGCTGGGGACAATCACGGGTGCTGCGCTCGCGTTTCGCCATCATCATGTATGACCTGGTAACGCGCGACTACAGCCGCAAACTCTCGGGCGAACAGGTGCTGAACAACGTCAAGCGCTATGCCCGCAACGGCTCGATTATCGTGTTCCACGACTCGTTAAAGGCCGAAAAGAACATGAAATATGCCCTGCCGCGCGCCATCGAATGGCTGCAAAGCAAAGGCTATAAATTCGATGCCATCCCCGAACTGTGACATACCGTCGATGATCAAATCCCAGGCTGCGAGCCTGGGATTTGACGCTTGTGGCTTTGCTGCCGCCACCCCCGTCGATGACGAGGCGGTGGCACGCTACGACCGCTGGGTCGAACAGGGCCATCACGGCTGCATGCAGTGGGCAGCGGGCCATCGCGACCTGCGCCGCGACCCGTCGATGCTGCTCGAGGGTGCCAGGACGGTCATCTCGCTGGCATTGAACTACTATCCGGCCCGGTTTCAGCCGTCAAATGCGTTGCGTGTCGCCTATTATGCCTACGGCCGCGATTATCATGAGGTCATGCGGGAGAAATTGACCAAAATGGCCCATTTCATCGAGGAAATCACCCATTGCACGACCCGCCCGTGCGTGGATTCGGCCCCCATTCGCGAGCGCTATTGGGCACAGCGGGCAGGCCTCGGCTTCGTGGGCCACAACAACTGCCTCATCCTGCCCGGCAAGGGGTCTTTCTTCTTCCTGGGAGAGATTGTCACAACGGCCCAGCTGCCGCCCGACGAGCCCTGCACGATGACCTGCGGCAACTGCGGCAAGTGTGTTAAGGCGTGTCCGTCAGGAGCCCTGAATGCTCAAGGGGCGGTCGATGCCTCGCGCTGTCTGTCGTGCCTGCTCATCGAGAACCACGACGAGCAGTTGCCCGAGTGGGTGGGTGACGTCGTCGGCAACCGGGTGGTGGGCTGCGACGAGTGCCAGCTGTGCTGTCCCCACAATGCCCATGCCGTTGCAACCACAATCGAGGATTTTGCCCCGACCCCGGCGGTGATGACGCTCACGCGCGAGCGCATCGAGGCGATGGCCTCGGGCGAGTTCAAGCGCACCTTTGCCCACAGCGCCATTTCCCGCCTGCGTTACAAGACCCTGCGCCGCAACGCATCCCTTCATGACAAAAACAAGTAATCGGGCATTATCAGGTATTTATTCCATTTGATTGTTATACTTTTGCAGTCCAGGATAAACATTGAAACATCATTGAATATGAAAAAGAGTTTTATTAGCACAGTTGTGCTTGCAGTTATGTTGTGTGCGCTGACCGTTTTCACGTCATGCGGCAACAAGAGTACCGAGAATGCCGTGACTGCGGCACCGACATCAGAACAGTTTGAGCCTGACGCCAGGTTCGCATCGATTGACACCCTGGTTGATGTCATGACCGAAAGCCTGTCTGTCCACTCGACCGATGAGTTGGTGGCGCATTTCGATACCCAAGCGGCCGCTATCAAGTCCTATTGGTATCTGAACCACAAGGGGGGTGATGAAAGCCGCATCGACGAGGACGTTTGCGATGACTTGAAGGCGCTGGCCGACAGCCTGTCGGGCGGTAGCACGGTGGACATGGAGCAAAGCAACGAAATCACCTGTGCAATAGCAAGATACCTCACGGCCAAAGAATACTGCAACAATCACGTCAAAGATTCACTCTACCAGGCCGAGATGCACGACTGGCTCCTGCTGGAAGATGAGCTGCAGGCTTTTTACACCGATTTGGCCCAACTGGCCAACTGGGGCGGCACCATCTCGAGGGTTACTGGCAGCGGTGCGCTGTCATTTCTGGCTAAAGTCCGTCAAGAAGACTATAGCAAACTTAAGAAAGGCAGCGATTTTGCGGACGAAGAAGATATGACCACCGAAGAGGCCCGTACCAATCTGATTCAGGAATTGGAAGATGCCAAGAGCCTGGAGGATGAAATGGGCGCTGGAGACGATTTCAATAAAACGCTCGAGAGCATGCGTTTACATGCCGACAAGGTGGTCGAGTTGCTGGACAAGTGGCTCGCATCTCGCGCACAATTGTGTGAGGCAGAAGACATTCCCACAAAACACAACGCCCATTTGGTAGCCAAGCTGGGCCAGCGCATCATGGAACTCATCGAGGGATAATCAAGAGTGAGGAGTTAGAAGTGAGGAGTTAGAAGTGAGAAGTTAGGAGTTCGCTAACAACTAGAAACCAGAAATTATGATTACTTTTATCATCAGTCTTGTGGCCCTGGTATTGGGCTATCTGGTATATGGAGCCATCGTGGAGCGCGTGATGCGCCCCGATGACCGCGAGACGCCGGCCTTGCGCCTTGCCGATGGCGTGGACTATGTGGCGCTGCCCACATGGAAGGTGTTTATGATCCAGTTCCTGAATATCGCGGGTACGGGTCCCATCTTCGGTGCCATTATGGGCATGTGGTTCGGCCCCGCCAGCTACCTGTGGATTGTGCTGGGCTGTATCTTTGCCGGCGCGGTGCATGACTTCATGAGCGGTATGCTGTCGTTGCGTCACGACGGTGCCAACCTGCCTACGCTCATCGGCCAGTACCTGGGCGGTGGCGCACGCAACGTAATGCTCGTGTTTACCGTGTTGCTGTTGATGATGGTGGGTGCCGTGTTTGTTTATAGTCCAGCCATGATCCTGGCCAACATGAGCGGTGGCGACAGTACCACCATCTGGTGGATTGTAGCCATTTTTGCCTACTACGTGATTGCCACGTTGCTGCCCATCGACAAAATCATCGGCCGTGTCTATCCCTTGTTTGCCATCGCCCTGCTGGTGATGGCTGCGGGACTGCTGGTGGGCCTGTTGGTCAAGATGCCGCACCTGCCCGAACTGTGGAACATGGGTGACATGTCGCAATGGACCGGCAGTCAGGTTGTTGACGGCAAGGACACGCTGGGTATCAGCGCCTTCTTGAGCAAGAATTCCCTCTTCCCTTGCATGTTCATTACCATCGCTTGTGGAGCCATCAGCGGTTTCCATGCCACACAAAGCCCCCTGATGGCCCGCTGCCTCAAGAGTGAGCGCCTGGCCAGGCCCGTATTCTACGGTGCGATGATTACCGAGGGTGCCGTGGCTCTCATCTGGGCAACCGTATCGTCCTATTTCTTCTATTACGGCGGCTGGAAAGAGATTGTCAGTCCCGAGGTGGTCAATGACTTCATGGCACAGGTACAACTGGCCGACGGCAAGACCTTGATCCAGTACTTCACCGCACCCGAGGTAGTCAACCTGGTGTGCAGCGGCTGGCTGGGCGTCGTGGGTGGCACGCTGGCCGTACTGGGCGTTGTGGCCGCTCCCATCACGAGTGGCGACACGGCCTTTCGCAGTGCGCGACTCATCATTGCCGAGGCATTGCACTTTGAGCAAAAGAGCATGGTGCGCCGCCTGACAATCAGCGTTCCCCTGTTTGTGGCCTCACTGCTGCTGCTCATCTGGCAAATGGAGAACCCCAACGGCTTTAACGTGCTGTGGCAATACTTCGGCTGGTCTAACCAGACGCTGTCGGTATTCACGTTATGGATGATTACCGTGTATCTGGCCCACAACCGCAAGCCATACATCATCACGTTGATTCCTGCCATCCTGATGACGACAGTGTGCACTACCTTCCTGGTGGTGTCGCCCCAGGCATTCGGTCTCAAGGAACTGCTGCCCTGGACCGTCATCGCCGTCATTGCGGTAGCTGTCGTGTGGTTTGCCCTCTGGCTCCATAAGGACCGCGCCACCAGCAAGCTGTAAACAGTCCATAAAACGTGAAACAGATTTACATCAAGCCATCAGGGGCAAAACTCCCTGGTGGCTTTTTGGGTAATTAAAAACTTTATACTACCTTTGTAGGTTACAACGATAAAACCTCTAACGACGATGGCAAAACAGGGACTTACACTCGAGCAGAAGCAGACGCAGCGGTTGGCATTGGAGCAACAGCGCCTGCTGGGACTCATCTTGGAGAAAAACGATGCCGAGATGGCCGAATTTATCGACAACAAGGTCAATGAGATTCAGGCTCTTGAAAAAAAGTCGGACGATGACAACGACGAGTACGGCAATGGCAACGACAACGGTGACCGCCAGTCGGCCGACCGCGACCGTGAGGGCGGTGACACCACCCCCAGCGGTGAAGTGAACAGCGACGGCGACGATGACACGGCGGCCTGGTACCGCTATTTTGCCAACAATCGCAGCCGCGACGACGAGTACTATGCTCCTGTTGCCGTGAGCGAGAAGACCCTGCAAGAATATCTTGCCGAACAACTGGGCGAGCTGGAACTGGACGAGACCCAGCAGATCATCGCCCACGCCATCGTGGGCAACCTGGAAGATGACGGCTACCTGCGCCGCACGGTCAGCGAGATCGCCGACGACGTGACGTTCAACGACGGCTATGTAGTCGATGCCAAGCAAGTCGAGGAGATGCTGAAGGTCATCCAGACGCTTGACCCGCCCGGCATCGCTGCACGCGACCTGAGGGAGTGCATCCTGTTGCAGCTGCGTCGCAAGCCCAAGAGCGAGGATGTGGACCTGGCCATCGAAATGGTAGATAAATATTTTGATGATTTTGCCGCCATGCGTTTCGACACCCTGGCCCGCAAGATGGGCGTGCCCAGCGAGCGGCTCGAGGAGGTGTTCAAGCACCAGATCAGACGCGGTCTGAACCCCTATCCCGGAAGCGCTTTCGGCTCACGGTCGGACAGCAGCCAGCAGGTGACACCCGATTTTGATGTGGAACTCGAGGAGGAAACGGGCCGCTTGACGGTGACGCTGCGCAACAATATTCCCGCACTGCAGATCAGCGAGAGCTACGTCCTGATGAACGACCGCTACAAGAGTGCCGCAACACTGAGCGTCAAAGAAAACAAGGAGAAGAAGCAGATTCAGGACGCCTACCAGCGCGCCAGCATGTTCATCGAGGTGCTCAAGCAGCGCCAGGAGACCCTGTTCAACACGATGAGCGCCATTGTCAAGTGCCAGCGCGAATACTTCCTGCATGGCGACGAGCGCGACCTCAAGCCCCTGGGCCAGCAGCAGATTGCCGACATGATCGGCAAGGACGTGTCGGTCGTTTCGCGAGCCGTGAGCAACAAATATGTGCAGCTGCCATGGGGCGTGAAAAGCCTCAAGTCCTTCTTCAGCGAGGACATCAACGGCTCGTCAAGGCACGAGGTGTATGACGACTTGAAGAAACTCGTCGACGGCGAGGACAAGAAACACCCATTGAGCGACGATGCCCTGTGCGACAAACTCAAGGAAATGGGCTACAAACTCGAGCGCCGCACCGTGGCCAAGTACCGCGATGCCCTCAAGATTCCCAGCAGCACCATTCGCCGCAAGATGGCCCGATAAATATATAGTTTCCAGTTGCTTAAAGCTGATATCAACCACAAACTAACAACTAAGGACTAAAAACTAGAAACTAGGGACTAGAAACTAGAAACTAAGAACTAGAAACTAAAAACCAAAATGAACAGATACTCTGTCAACAAGCTCATTGCGGGTGTCGCACGATTCATGTCCACGGCACTGACCCCGCTGCTGATGCCCACCTACGGCATATTCCTGATATTGTGGGTGTCGGTGCTTTGCCTGTTGCCCTATGGCAGCCGGGTGGCCGTGCTGCTCGTGTGTATGGGCATCACCTGCATCGTGCCTCTCATCTTCCTGAGTGTGCTGCGTCACTTCAACCTCATCAAGGACCTGCACGTCAACGTGCGCGAGCAGCGGCTCTTCCCTTACCTGTTCACCGCCTTGTGCTACGGCGTCGCCGCCTATTATCTATATTCCTCCTGCCATGCGCCGCAATGGTGCGTGATGTTCATGGTGGGCTCGGCCATTACGGTGATTCTGATGGCGCTGATTAACCTCAAGTGGAAAGTGAGTGCCCACATGGCGGGCATTGGAGGAGTAATCGGCTTGATTTACCAGATACATGTGCAGGGCCTGAGCGCATTCGACCTGTTGTGGCTGTTATGCCTCAGCATCATTGTGGCAGGTTTGCTGGGTTCGTCACGCCTGATACTCAAGCGCCACGACATTTGGCAGGTGCTGGTAGGCGCCGTGGTGGGTTTCCTGTGCGTGTCACTGACCATGCGTCTGCTCGGTTAACAGCGGATGCCAATAAAAACTAAAAACTTAGAACTAAAAACTTAAAACCAAAATATGCCTTTCAACTATAAACGCCGTGCAACCGTCAGTGTCAACGTGGGCGGCATCGCCATGGGTAGCGACTGGCCCATCCGCGTCCAGTCGATGACCAACACGTCCACCGATGATATCGAAGCCAGTACGGCCCAATGTCAACGCATTGCCTATGCCGGCGCTGACTATGTGCGCCTGACGGCGCAGGGAGTGAAACAGGCCAACAGCATCGGCGAGATATCGCAAGTGCTGCGTGCCCACAACTGCGACATTCCACTCATTGCCGACATCCACTTCAACCCGCAGGCAGCCCTGGCTGCCGCCGCGGTGTGCGAGGGTGTGCGCATCAATCCGGGCAACTTTGTGGATCCGGCACGCACGTTCAAGCAACTGGAATACACAGCCGAAGAATATGACGCCGAACTGGCACGCATCCGCGAGGCCCTGCTGCCCTTCATCGCGGTGTGCCGCGAGCACCACACGGCGGTGCGCCTGGGTGTGAACCACGGCTCGCTGAGCGACCGCATCATGAGCCGCTATGGCAACACCGCGGCAGGCATGGTCGAGAGCGTGATGGAGTTCCTGCGCGTGTTTGTTCAGGAGAAGTTCATGGACGTGGTCATCTCGATGAAAGCCTCTAACGTAGTCGTTATGGTCGAGGCCGTGCGACGTCTGGTGGATGCCATGGACCGCGAGGACATGCATTTCCCGCTCCATCTGGGCGTGACCGAAGCCGGCTTTGGCGAGGACGGACGCGTCAAGAGCGCTGTGGGAATCGGCGCACTCATGGCCCAGGGACTGGGCGACACCATCAGGGTATCGCTCAGCGAGGAACCTGAACTGGAGGTGCCCGTTGCAAATAAACTGGTTGACTATATCGCTCAGCGCCAGGGACATCCCACTATCGAGGGGGATTACTGCGAGGGCTATGATCCCTTGTGCCCCGAGCGCAGGGCCACGGCCACAGTCTATGACCGCATTGGCGGCAACAAGCAGCCCGTGGTCATCGCCACCTACCGTCCTGATGAATTGAGGGACGCCACGCTTCAACCCGACATCTATTACAGCGCCGACGGGCTCATCGACGGCATGCACCGTTTCCTGGTGCCGTTCGGCTGCTGGAACGGGGAGCGCAACGCTTATCCGCTGCTCACGCTGGGCGAGTGGGAGCGCTGCCCCACCACACCGATGCGGTTCCTGCAACTGCCGGCCACCACACCGGTGCAACGGCTTGAATTCCTGCGCGGGCGCAGTGATACCGTGTTGGTGATTACTCCAGTGGGCATAAACATTCCCGGCGAGCAGCAGGCGTTGATCCATGCGCTCGACAAGGCGGGCGTGAACTGTCCTGTCGTGCTGCGCAACACCTACCCCGACAGCTCCGACGAGTGGCTGCAGGTCAAGGCCGGTGCCGACCTGGGCGCGGTATTGCTCAACGGCAGGGCCGACGGTGTGTGGCTTGAAGCCCCCAACTGCCACAGCAGCGGCGAGGTGGTGCGTTATGCCTTTGCCATCCTGCAAGCCGCCCGTCAACGCATCAGCAAGACGGAATTCATCTCTTGCCCCGGCTGCGGCAGGACCATGTTTGACCTGCAGACGACCGTGCAGCGCGTACAGCAGGCGACGGCCCACCTGACCCACCTCAAAATCGGCGTCATGGGCTGTATCGTCAACGGACCCGGTGAGATGGCCGATGCCGACTACGGTTACGTTGGTGCCGCGGCAGGCCGCATCAGCCTGTACCAGGGCAAAGAATGTATCGAGATGAACATCCCCGAGGACGAAGCCATCGACCGCCTGGTCGCCCTCATCAAGCAGCACGGCGACTGGGTTGACCCTTGATGCGGTCCTCAATATTTATCTGAAAGATGAACAAATTCAATTTCATATCATTGCTGCTGTTGCTGACTGCCTTGCTGGCCTCGTGCAGCAGCGACAAGTTCAAGATTGACGGCAATATCGACAACCTCAAGGCCGGGGTTGTAAGGGTAATCTTCATGGGCGACTCGGGCATAGTCGACGAGGAGACAATCGTGGACAATAAAGGGCATTTTACCTTCAAGGGTTCATCGTCGGTGCCTGTGATTGTCAGCGTGATCAAGCAGCGTGGCGAGGCACTGGCCACCCTGGTGGCAATCAATGGTGACCACCTCAAGATCAAAGGTGACGCCGACAAACCCTCAGACATCAAAACGAGCGGCAACCGCCTCAACAAGGAGTGGCAGCTCTTTCGTGACGAGCACGCCGCCTTCTATGCCGACCCCAATCCCAGCCGCCTCGACGCCGCTATCGAGAAATATGTGCGCGAACATCCCGCCGACATGCTCTCGACGGTGCTGCTGATGGCTGACTACAGCGATTACAGCGACTATGACAAGATTGAAAAAATGCTCAAGGGCATCGACGTCGAGGCGCGTCCCGAGTCATTGACCCAAACGTTCAAGAACGACCCCAACGCCCGCAAGAGGAACCTATTGCCGCGCTTGATGACCCTGACCCTGTGGAAACACGGCGGCAACTTTGACGAAATCAAATTGACCGGCCACACCTCGTTCATCAGCTTCTGGGCCAGCCCTCAAAAGGACCGCATGTCGCTGATTAACAAGTTAAAGACGCTGGATGCCAAGATTCATGTCATTGACGTCATGGCCGAGAGCGACACCCTGCGCTGGCACCAGACCATCGCAGCCGACCCCGAGGGTTGGCGGCACTATTGGGCGCCCGGGGGTCCCATGGAGCAGGGCATACAGTTGTTGGGGTTCACTTCCCTACCCTGGTTTGCTGTCACCGACAGCACCGGCCTGGTCACCTATTCCGGTCCCGATATCACCGCTGCACTCAAGACCGCACAACCGTAAACCTCATCCGATTACGGTGGGCTTCGTGTCCGGGAGGTGGGTGCTGAGGATGCGCAGTGGCTTGGGATAGAGATTATTGGCGCGGTTGCCCAGATTGTTGGCAAAGCCCAGCACAGCGCTATTGTGGGCTATGAGGACGTAGCCGCGCGCGGCATCGACCGTGATAGACTCGCCACGCAGGTAGCGCAGGGCCGTCGGATAATCGACCTCGCAGACGGGAAAAGCGCCGGCCGACCGGGCCACCGACATGGCCAGGGCATGGTGAGGCACCGATTTGCGGCCCACGACGGCTGCCAGTTCCACACCGGCATGCAACACGTTGAGCGAGGCGCGCAAGGCGGCCACCTGACGACTGATGTCACGCGGAACAGCGACATAGACATCGTCCTGCAGGTCTATCACATAATCATCGGGCGATTTGAGCCAGTTTTTGCCGATTTCATCGGCTTTTTTTGTGTTTTTCTCCTTGATGCGGATGTCCTGGCAAAGGGCATCGCCATCCTTGCGGAAGACGGCCATGAACAGTCCCTCTCCGTCCACACGATGAGGCATAAAGCGGTAGCAGGGGCAGTCGCTGTCAATGGCGGGATGGATGTTCCATGACGGCTCGACGGGCACCTCAAGCGGTGTGGCCCCGAGCTGCCGGATGAAATCGGCCATTTCCTCGTTCTCCTGACGGTTATAGGTGCAGGTGCTGTAGATGAGCAGACCACCGGGACGCAGGGCAGGCCACACGTCGGTGAGGATCTCGCGCTGGCGCTGGGCACACTGGGTGACCAGTTCGGGCGACCACTGGGCGACGGCTTCGTCGTCTTTGCGCATCATGCCTTCGCCACTGCACGGCACATCGGTAGCGATGACGTCAAAGAAATGGGCCAGTTTACCCACCCGGGCGGGAGCATTGCTCGTCACCACGCAGCGGGGATTGCCCCAGCGGATGACATTGTCGGTGAGCACACGGGCACGAGGCGGCACAATCTCGTTGGCCACGACCAACGAGCGCTGCGGCAAAGCCTGCATCGCCGCGGTCGTCTTGCCACCGGGGGCGGCACACAGGTCCAGATAGCGCACCGGCTCGTGAACAAAATGCCTGATGACATGGGCAATGAACATCGACGAAGCATCCTGCACGTAGTAACGTCCGGCATGCCAGTCGGGGTCAAACGTGAACGCTGGGCGGTCATCGAGATAGAAGCCCTGGTCACACCAAGGCACACGGCGCGCCCCGTCGGGCACCCCCACCCCACGCGCATCGTTGACACGCACGGCAACGCTGGGCTCACTCGTTGTGATGGCGTCGGCCAATGCCTGCCACTCGTCGGGCAACAGGCCGCGTAATTGCTCTATAAATCCCTCATGTAGATTCATCACCGCAAAATTAGCACAATTGCCGCAAACCCGCCACATCCCGCCCCCGATAAATCGATTTTTGTCCAAATCCATACTTTTTGCCCCACATTTGGACAAAAATCCTTGTTTCCGTTATTCTTGAAACAGCATGTACTTCCCAACGGATAACTACTAAAACCAATAGGGTTGTAATTAGTGTTTTTTAAGGTTTAAAGGCTTTGGTACGTGAGCATTTTTTTGTAATTTTGTACGTTTTTAGACAGCCCCTATCTAAGAGGGTATAAATGCGAAATAAACTACATTTTTATGTCAGAAGAAGAAAAATATATCGAAGAACAGGAAGAGAAGAATTATTCAGCGTCCAACATCCAGGTGCTGGAGGGCCTTGAGGCCGTGCGCAAGCGTCCGGCGATGTATATCGGCGACACGCACATCAAGGGTCTGCACCACCTCGTGAGCGAGGTCGTGGACAACTCCATCGACGAGGCTCTGGCGGGTTTCTGCAACCGCATCGACGTCTTCATCGGCGAGGACAACAGCATCACCGTTCGCGATAACGGCCGCGGTATTCCCGTCGATGAGCACGAGAAGCTGCACAAGTCGGCCCTCGAGGTCGTGATGACGGTGCTGCATGCCGGCGGTAAGTTCGACAAGGGCTCCTACAAGGTGTCTGGCGGTCTGCACGGTGTGGGTGTGAGCTGCGTGAACGCCTTGAGCGACTACCTGCGCGCCGAGGTGCGCCGCGGTGGCAAGGTCTATATGCAGGAATACAGCCTGGGCAAGCCGACGAGCGAAGTCAAGATCATTGGCGACTGCAAGGAGGAGGAACACGGCACGACCATTATCTTCCACCCCGATGCCAACATCTTCTCGACCACGGTCTACGAGTTCGACATCCTGTCAAAGCGTCTGCGTGACCTGGCCTACCTGAATGCCGGCGTGACACTGTCAATCACCGACTTGCGTACCAAGGACGATAACGGCAACTGCCACAGCGAGACCTATTACAGCGAGACGGGTCTTGACGAGTTCGTGCGCTATATCGACGGCAACAAGGAGGCGCTCATCCAGGACGTCATCCACATCAAGAGCAAGAAGGGCGACATCCCCGTTGAGGTCGCCATGACCTATAACACGTCGTTCAACGAGAACATCTACTCGTTTGTCAACAACATCAACACCATCGAGGGCGGTACCCACCTGACGGGCTTCCGCCGCGGTCTGGGTTCGACCCTGAAGAAGTATGCCGAGGACAACAAGATGCTCGAGAAGGCCAAGGTAGAAATCAAACCCGAGGACTTCCGCGAGGGCCTCACCGCCATCATCTCGGTCAAGGTACTGGAGCCCCAGTTCGAGGGACAGACCAAGACCAAGCTGGGCAACACCGAGGTAATCGGCGCCGTCGAGACCTCGGTTCGCGATGCCCTGAACACCTATCTTGAGGAGCATCCCAACCAGGCCAAGACCGTCATCGAGAAGGTCATCCTCGCCGCACAGGCACGCCATGCCGCACAGAACGCCCGCCTGAAGGTGCAGCGCAAGTCGCCGCTCGCCGGCGGTGGCCTGCCCGGCAAACTGGCCGACTGTTCGTCGAAGGATCCCGCCGAGAGCGAGCTCTTCCTCGTCGAGGGTGACTCGGCAGGCGGCAGCGCCAAGCAGGGCCGTGACCGCAAGTTCCAGGCCATCCTGCCCCTGCGCGGTAAAATTCTTAACGTCGAGAAGGCAATGGACCACAAGGTGTTTGAGAGCGATTCGATCGTCCCCATCTTCCGTGCCCTGGGTGTG